>Ga0074193_1000629_pt1 | contig 55184 bp, 50 predicted proteins | sample EPASupsiteHSE605_FD_64523 | JGI IMG/M metagenome (GOLD analysis project Ga0074193, IMG submission 64523) | Bioremediated contaminated groundwater from EPA Superfund site, New Mexico - Sample HSE6-05 | ecosystem: Environmental > Aquatic > Deep subsurface > Groundwater > Contaminated ...
CCTCTGCGGGTAATCGAATTTGATTATCTGCGGCAGGTACGCGGTTTTGACGGAGGGACCGCGCCGTAGCAAGCCCCGGTCGGGCGTATCTTCGCACATTATGAGTTTTATCAAAGTTGATTTTCCCGTACCGTTGTCGCCGATGAGTGCGATGCGCTCCCCGCCCTCAATTATGAGTTCGAGCTCCGAAAACAGCGTTCGCTCCCCGAAGGACTTCGTCACGCCGTCGATTATCAGCACCTCGTCGCCCGAAAACTCCCGCTGGGCAAATTTTATTTTCATTGCTCTGTCGAGCTTGGGTTTGTCGGTCTGCCTAAGGCGTTCAATACGCTTTTCCATTGAGAAAGCGCGCTTGTGCAGCTTGTCGGCTCCCATGAAGGCCCAGAGGTGCAGCTTATCCGCCGCCTCTGAAAGCTGATCGATTTTTGCCTGTTCCTTCTCATATCTTTTTAGTTGTTCCTCATAGCGGTGTTGCTTTTCTTCGACGTAAAAGCTGTAGTTTCCGCTGTAAAATTCAGCTTTGCCGCCCGCTATCTCGACAATTCGCGATACTACGCGGTCAAGGAAAAAGCGGTCGTGTGAAATTGCGAGAACTGTTCCGTGAAATCTTTGCAGATATTCCTCCAGCCATTCCGTCGCCTTCAGATCAAGGTGGTTCGTCGGCTCGTCGAGAAGCAGAATGTCCGTATCCTCAAGAATGAGGCGGGCAAGATTTACACGGGTCTTTTCTCCGCCCGAAAGCTCGGAAAAAAGCTGCGCCCGCATGGTTTCCGAAATCTCAAGTCCGTTTGCGACTCTGTTGCGCTCGAACTCCGCGTTATAGCCTCCCAGTCTTTCGTAGTCCGAAGCCGCTCTGTCATATTCGCTTAAAACAGCGGCGGTAACGTCCCCTGCCATGAGTGACGCAAGCTCGTTCATCTTCGCTTCGAGCTTAAAAATTCTCTCGTGCGCCGATCTAAGAACGTCCTCGACAGTATAGCCCTCCGTATACACCGGTATCTGTGAAATCAGTCCCAGACGCCTGTCTGAGGTGATGACGACTCTGCCCTCGTCGGGGTGCACCTCGCCCGTCATAATGCGAAACAGCGTCGTCTTTCCCGCACCGTTTTTTCCGAGTATGCCGACGCGCTCTCCGCAGCCCACTTCAAAGCTGAGTCCATCCAATATATTTTTGTCCTGTTCAAAGGCTTTAACCAAGCCCTGTATCGATATTTCTGACATTGTTTACTCCTATAATCATAAGAAACCGGGTGTGACGTACAAGCCCCACCCGGTCATTTATCCTGTGAGGTTTCCTGTTATTTTTCCGCGACGGCCGCCTGAAGAACGACATTTGCCACAGGACCTGCGTTTACAAGCCCTCCGCCGCCGTTTTCGATTACGACCGTGAAGGCCAGCGGATTGTCTTTATCATTCAGAAAGCCGACGAACCATGCGTGCGAAGTGCCGTCGCCCACCTCAGCCGTACCTGTTTTGGCGCAGATGTCAAGATTCGGGAACGAGCCCTTTCCGTAGGCGTAGGCCACGTTATAGCTCATCATTTCCTGTATTTTCTGCGCGGTATCGCTCTGCATGAGGCGCTCAGAGGACGAGCGCGCGTTTTTGAGCAGAACCGGTTCTTTTGCAAGACCGTCGTTTGCGATTGCGGAAACGAATCTGAGCATGGCTATCGGGGATATCAGGTCGTTGTACTGACCGATACCCATCCAGCTGAGATTGCTTGTTCCCGCCTCGCCCTTTTCGACGCTTCCGGCCACGGTGTCTATTCCGCTCACGTTAAGGCTCTTCAAAAAGCCGAATTTTTCGGCATAGCTATAAATTGTATCCGCCCCAAGCTCCTGCGAGATTTCCGAAAAGGCGCTGTTGCAGGAATTTGCAAGCGCCTGCTCGATGGTCTGCTGGCCGTGCGTACCCGTGCAATGTACAAAGTCAGCACCGACCTGAACGCCGCCCGCGCAGGTAAAGGTTCTGGTATAGAGGTCGGGAATATTCTCGATCGCCGCCGTGAGCGTGATAAGCTTGAAGACCGAGCCGGGCGTAAAGGTCGCACCAAGAGCGCGGTTCATGTAGACGCCCTCATATGCGGGTGTTGAAGTATCGGGCGGATTGCTGGGGTCATAGGCGGGGGTGCTCACCATGCAGAGTATTTCTCCTGTTTCATAGTTTGAAACAAGCACGGCGCCCTTTCTGCCGGCAAGCGCTTTGTAGGCAACGGCATTGAGCGAGGAATCAATGGAGAGCTTTACCTTTCCGCCGTTTCCCGTGACACTCGCCACTCCGTTGATGAAATCGTAACCCGCAAGCTTGAAGTTGAACGCGCTGATTGCGCCTGTTCCGACGTTGCCCGCATAATCGCCGACTGCGTGGAAACAGGCTTTGCGTACGGTTTCATCTTCGGCATAGGAAAACACGCCGTCTCCCGCGTGCGCGAGTACAACGCCGTTTCTGTCCGTTATCGTTCCGGTATCGAGAACTCCCTCGTTAAAAACGCTCTGATTTGCGCGGAGCATGACCCAGTCTTTGCCGTCCGCAAATAATTTTCCCGAAAATATGCAAAGACCAAATACAAGCCCCAAAGCAATGAACATTGAAAAATAGGCTCTGTTTTTGATTTTCTTCATCGTCCGCGCCCCCTCTTCTCATCGCTTCTGTCAAAGAGATCGCGCGTATCCTCTTCGGTCCCGTCTTCGGCTTGCCCGGATTCTTCTGCTTCCCGTTCCGAAAACTCGTTCCAGTCGTGCATTTTCGACGGATCCTTAATTATAAAGCTCGCGCTCTTTCGCGTATCCGTCGCCTTTATGAACGCAAGCAGCGCCCAACAGGAAATAAGACTCGACCCTCCCAGTGAAACAAAGGGAAATGTGACACCCGTGAAGGGCAGTATGTCGAGCGAGCCGAAAACATTCAGTCCGAGCTGAACCATCATCATCGAAACTGCGGCGCATCCGGCTATGACATAAAATGCGGACCTTCCCTGCGACGCGTTGTGAACTGCGAAGGCGGCGAGGATTATAATCGCGGCGACGGCGCAGAAAGCGACCAAAACCCCGAGCTCCTCGCATACCATACCGAACACAAGGTCGGTATCTGCGGCGACGATGCTGTGGAGCCAGCCGTTGCCCGCGCCAAGTCCGAAAAGTCCTCCGGAAGCGACCGCCGATAGCGCCCGTGTCTGCTGAAAACCAGCGCCGTTAACGTCCTCCCAGATGTGACCCCAGGTCGCGAAACGCTCCGCGATATGCGGCTTGATGCTCAGGGCAAGAAAGCCCGCCAGCCCCGCGCCGGTAACAGCGAGCAGTACGGTCGCTATATTGCCGCTTCGCATGAACGAAATGACTAAGAAGGTCGCGAAGAAAACGAGAGCTGTGCCGAAATCTCCCATTATCGCAAGCGCGCCTACGCAGATTGCTGAAAACGCGATGTAAATCAGCAGGTTTTTGCTTTTATATAGCCTATCCATAGTAGCGGCACCCGCATAGATATAAACTATCTTGACGAATTCGGAGGGCTGGAACGAGAAACCTGCAATATTTAGCCAGTTCTTCGCGCCTAAAATCGTCGAGCCGAAAACAATATTGACTGCCAGCAGACCCACAGCCGCGGCCGCCGCCGGTATAATCATGGCCTTGACCCTCTTGAGGTCGCGCAGCCAGGAGCCGAGTATAAGAAAAACAGCTATCCCCGCAAGAAGCAGAAGCACCTGCTTGAGCATGTTTCCGGGCGTTGAGCTTGCGCATACCGCAAGCCCTATAGTGCTTAGAAAAAACGCCAGAGCCTCGACCTCGAAGCCCTTTCTTCCTATGGTGCGCATTATTATGAAATACAGCCACATGATTATGCAGACTGCGGCAAAAGACAGAGCAATCTGAGCCCTGTACTGCTCCTCGCAGAAATATAGCAGTTGATACATAACAAGGAACTGAAAGACCGTGACAAAGCGGAACATGGCTCCGGGCGCGATTACTTTTCCCGGTGACGTTCTGCGCTCGGAAATTATGCCGCGTTCCTGCTCCGTAAGGTTGAAAAAGCGGAGTTTTGACTTGCCTATGCTTATCTGGTCGCTGTCCTCAAGACTCGCCCCTTCCTCGGGGATGATTTCGCCGTTTATATCGGCTCCGCCTCCGCGCCCTATGTCATAGGCCGTCCAGTTGCCGTATTCGTCGCGTATAAGAACGAGCTGAGTTCCCGCGGCGGAAGCCTCATCGAGCACAACGTCGCTTGACCGCGCTTTTCCGACCGTGCATTCCCAGTTGCGCAGCGGCACGCGGGAACCGTCCGGCAGGTCGAGATAGCCCCATACTTCTGGCTCATAACGTTCACGGAGCATGGAATAAGAGCAGCGTAAAAGTATAGCTATCGCCGCGACGGGAAGCATATAGCGCGTGAAATAGACAAGGTAGTTAAGAAACGGACTGAAAGCGCCCGCATCGGACTGTGCAAAAAAACTGTTCAGGCTCTGCAGAAAGCTCTCCACCGCCGGCACCTCCGTTCCAAAATACTTGCGCTGACGTAAAATAACAAAATTACCGCCAGATAACAATTTCTGACGGTAATTATAACATATTGTTTCAATAATTGAAATGAAAAAATCGTCACTTCAGTATAACTCTGTTGTAGCTTTTTTTCCCGCGCTTCAAAACGAGACCTTCGCCGGAAAGCTCCTTGCAGCAGTAGCATTTCCCGATGTCCGCGATCTTTTCCCCCGCGGCCTCGACTCCGCCCTGCTGGATTGCCCGCCTGGCCTCGGATTTTGAGGGGCAGAGCCCGCACTTGACAAGCAGCGTGACGATATCGAGCTTGCCATCGTCAAGGTCTGTCTCCGTCAGCTCCGTCGTGGGAATACACGCGGAATCGCCGCAGTTTGAGAAAAGTGCGCGTGCGGCTTCCTGCGCTTTTTCGGCTTCCTGTTTGCTGTGGACAAGCGCTGTCAGCTCATAGGCAAGTATCTCCTTGGCCTCGTTGAGCTTTGCGCCCTCCCACGCATCCATTTCGTTAATCTGTTCAAGCGGCAGGAAGGTCAGCATACGCAGGCACTTGAGAACGTCCGAGTCCGCGATGTTGCGCCAATACTGATAGAAGTCGTAGGGCGAGGTCTTCTCCGGGTCAAGCCATACGGCACCGGACTGGGTCTTGCCCATCTTTTTGCCTTCTGAATTCAAAAGAAGCGTTATTGTCATGACGTGAGAGTCCTTGCCCAGCTTCTTGCGGATGAGCTCCGTACCGCCGAGCATATTGCTCCACTGATCGTCTCCGCCGAACTGGAGGTTGCAGCCGTAACGCTTGTAGAGCTCATAGAAATCGTAGCTCTGCATTATCATGTAGTTGAATTCGAGGAAGGACAGCCCTTTTTCCATGCGCTGCTTATAGCACTCCGCGCGGAGCATATTGTTGACGGAGAAGCAGGCGCCGAACTCGCGAAGAAAATCGACATAATTCAGCTTCAAAAGCCAGTCGGCGTTGTTGACCATCAGTGCCTTTCCCTCGGAAAAATCGATGAATTTGCTCATCTGCTTTTTGAAGCGCTCACCGTTTTCCGCAATCATCTCGGCTGTCATCATCTGGCGCATATCGCTTCTGCCCGAGGGGTCGCCGACCATTGTTGTGCCTCCGCCTATGAGCGCGATCGGCTTGTTTCCCGCCATCTGCAGCCGCTTCATCAAACAAAGCGTCATGAAATGTCCAACATGAAGCGAATCCGCAGTCGGGTCATACCCTATATAAAAAATTGCCTTGCCTGTATTGACAAGCTCTCTTATCTCTTCTTCATTTGATACCTGCGCGATAAGCCCGCGCGCTTTCAGTTCTTCATAGATTCCCATAAGTTTTTTCCCTTTCGGTTATTTCATGTATAAGCTTAATAGCTCCCGCCATGTACTTTTCACACATTTCGCGTCCGCCCGCTTCAAGCAGCTCGCGGCAGGTCAAGAACCCGAATTCTTCTCTAAATCTTGCCGTAAACTCCTTTGTCAGTTCCGATATTTTCTCTTTGGCTGCCGAATTGCTCTCTTCTGAATACGAAAAGCCCATTCCAAGCGAATAAACTCCGCCCGATACTGCACCGCAAACCTCGCCGCAGCGAAGTCCGCCGCCGAAGCCTGCCATTGCGGAAAGCGCCATTTTTTTGTCAATGCCGCTTAAATCACTGCACATATACGCCACGACCTGCGAACAGCTGAAGCCAGAAGCGTGAAGCTCGGCTATTTCCTTCATATCTGCCTTCATAGTTTCTCCCGATGTCATTGTTTCAAACTGTTTTTGTATTTTTCTGCGGAGTCGAGCTGTTCGCCGGCGGAAATCAGAGTGTTTTCCGTTACGCTGTCGCCGCCGTGGAGCCTTGCAAGCTCGCATTTTCTGCCCTCGCGGTCAAGCTCCGTTACGCTCGTATAGGTTCTTTCGCCGCGCTCCTCTTTTTCAATTCTGAAATGCGTATCCGCCATCGCGGCAATCTGCGGAAGGTGCGTAACGCACAGAACCTGCTTATAATGCGAAAGGTCTGCGAGCTTTTCTCCGACCCGCGAGGCCGCAACGCCCGATACGCCCGAGTCAATCTCGTCAAAAACCAGAGTATCGATTTCATCCTTTTCGGAAAAAACGTTCTTCATCGCGAGCATGATACGCGACAGCTCACCGCCGGAAGCGATTTTGCTGATGGGACCGGGCTTTTCGCCTTTGTTGGCGGATATAAGGAATTTTATCACGTCTCCGCCGGTCGCTCCGAAGCCGTCAGGATCTTCTGTAGGTGTTATGTCAACCAAGAAGTTGACCGCTGGCATTGAAAGCGCCCTTAGCTCTCCGACGATAAGCGCTTCCATCTCCGCCCCGGCTTTTGTTCTTGCTTCGGTGAGCTTTTTTGCCTCTAAAATCACGACCTGCCTCTGCTTTTCGAGCTGTGTCCGGAGTTTTATCAGCCTGTCGTCGGAATATTCTATGTCGTCAAGCTGCTGTTTAGCTTTTTCGAGCTTCTCCAACAGCTCTTTTTCACCGCCGCCGTATTTTTTCGACAGCCTGTGCAGAAGTGCGAGCCTTGTTTCGAGCCTGTCGTATTCCTCCGGCGAGAAATCGAGGCTCTTTAGAAAATCACGCAGAGTTTCCGCCGCATCGCGGAGAGAAAAGGAGGCGTCCGAAAGAGCTTTTCCCGTATCTGACAACTCCGCGCAGTACCTTGCGGCGCGCGCGACCCCGGAAGCGGCGCTGTCCGTGAGCGAGACGGCGTTTTCATCGCCGCCGTAAAGCGCATCGTAAGCCGAGTTTATCGATTCTGTAAGTTTTTCGGCATTGTGAAGAAGCTCGCGGCGCGCGGAAAGCTCCTCTTCCTCGCCCACGCGCAGGTTCGCGCCGGCAAGCTCCTCGATTGTCAGACGCAGCCTTTCGGAAAGACGCCCCTTTTCAGCCTCGTCCATCGAAAGGCGTTTAATATCTTTTTTAATTTCGATGTAGCAGTCATATTCCTTTACATAGCCCTCAATAACGGAGCCGCAGCAGCCGAATGCGTCGAGATACTCCCTGTGGCGGGCTTCGTCCAGAAGCTGACGCCCGTCATTCTGACCGTGGATGTCCAGAAGCAGAGCCGAAAGCTCGCGCAGCTGCGAAGCTGAAACGGGAGCGCCGCAGACACGGCAGGAGGACTTTCCATCCTCGGTTATCCTGCGCTGAAGGATGAGCTCATCTTCCTGCTCTATCCCGTTGTCCTCTAGCCACTTTTTAGCTTTATCACCTGAAAAAACGGCTGTTGCGAGAGCTTTGTCCGCACCCGTGCGCACAAGCTCGCGAGAGGTGCGCGCACCCATCACCGCAAATAGCGCGTCAATTATGATGGATTTGCCCGCGCCGGTCTCGCCCGTAAGGACATTCAGACCCTTGGTAAAGCTGATGTCGGCGCGCTCGATGACCGCGATATTCTCTATGTGGAGGTCTGAAAGCATATTCTCTTCCCCCTGTCAATCCTCTAAAGAAGCTTTTCGACCTCACGCTCAAAATTTTCCGCCGCTTCTATATTCTTCATTGCAATAAATGCCGTGTCGTCGCCGGCGAGCGTCCCAACAAGACCTTCGATCTCCATGCCGTCAAGCGCGGCGCAGGCCGCCGGAGCAAGCCCCGGCATTGTTTTGATGACCAGAATGTTCTGAGCGGTGGCGTATGAGGTCACGCTTTCGCGGAAAATCTTTTTCAGCCTCAAGTCAAAATCCGTAAGTTCTTCCCGCGACGCCGCGACATAGCGGTATTTTCCCGCGCTCGTCAGTTCCTTTACGAGCCGCAGCTCCTTTATGTCCCTTGAAAGCGTCGCCTGAGTGCTTTTTACGCCGCAGGCAAGAAGTTCGTCGATAAGCTGGCTTTGCGTTTCCACATCCCTTGAAGCGATGATCTCCAGAATTTTCTCTTGTCTTGAAGACTTCATGTTCTTTCCCCCAATTTCATAAAGGCTATGTCATAAAAGCTCTTGCCGGGAAGGTGCGCCATAATCGTCCGATGCTGTGACATTTTAACCTGAAGAATATCCTCCGGTAAAAAGGGTATCAGCTCGCCGCCGTCAACGGAAAGCCATATCTGTTTGCCTTTGTTTTCGCAGATTTTCACGGTTACGACTCTGTCCGGTGCGAGCACAAAGGGTCTGACCGTTATGACGTGTGCGCAAATCGGAGTCAGAAGAATGTTTTTTGCCGTTGGCTCGACCAGCGAGCCTCCCGCGGAAAGCGAATATGCCGTAGAACCCGTCGGCGTCGCAAGAATTATGCCGTCTCCGGTGTATTCGGTAATCTTGCAGCCGTCCCCGTAGGCTGAGAGCTTGACAGTCGTTGCCGTTCCGCAGAGAACGGCGTCGTTGAGAGCGCTGTCCGCATAGATGAGCTCCCCGCCCCGTATCAGCTCGACATCAAGCATCATTCTGCTTATCGGAACGTACTGATCGTCCGCGGCGGCGGTAATGAGCTCGATTTCATTCGGTTCGAGCTCGGCCATGAAGCCCTTGTGACCAAGGTTCACTCCCAGTATCGGCACGGGGTCCTTCATTACGGCTCTCGCCGTTTTCAGTATCGTTCCGTCTCCGCCGAAGCACACGAGAAGTCCCGCGTTTTTTGCGGACTGCGCAAGCGGAACGGTTTTAACTGGTATTTCCAAGGAGCCTTCGGGTTTATGGACAAATACCGGGCTGATAACGGTTTCATGTCCCGCATTTATGAGCATTTCCCTCGCCCTGAGCGTCATTTGAAGCCCGACGTCCCTTTCGGGGTTCGGGCAGAGAACAACAGGCTTTTTAACGTCAGGCATTATTACTCCTTATTTTTCAAGCTCGCCGTGCGAGGCTTCCACAACCGCTTCGGCGTCAAGCGCCGGAGCCTCATAATTTCCTTTTCTCAAAAGCGCGAGATATTCGATGTTGCCCTCGGGCCCCCTGATGGGCGAATAGCCGAGGCCGAGAGGCGTGTAGCCCGAAGTCGGAGCAAAATCCAAAAAAGCACGTACGACTTCGATATGCGTCGCCTTCTCGCGGACGACGCCTTTTTTTCCGACCTTTTCGCGTCCCGCCTCGAACTGCGGCTTGATAAGGCAGATGACAAAGGCCCCGTCTTTAATAAGCTCTCGAACCGTCGGCAGGACAAGGCGCACAGAGATAAACGAAAGGTCCATGACAGCAAGGTCGGGAGCTTCCCCGAGCGTTTCGGGTGTGACATATCTGATATTTGTGCGTTCCATATTGACGACGCGTGCATCGCACCGCAGGCTCCACGCAAGCTGCCCGTAGCCCACATCGACGGCAAAAACCCTTTTTGCACCGTTTTTCAGCAAAACGTCCGTAAAGCCGCCGGTGGACGCGCCGCAGTCGATGCAGACTAGCCCTGTCGGGTCAAAATCAAAAATTTTCAGAGCCTTTTCAAGCTTTAGCCCGCCTCGGCTGACATAGGGGATTGCTTCGCCCTTCAGCTCCACGACCACGTTCTCATCGACAGGCGTTCCTGGTTTATCCACACGCTGACCGTTTACGGACACGAGGCCCAGCATAACCGAGGTCTTTGCCCGCTCGCGGCTTTCCGTCAGTCCCCTGTCGAAAACGAGCTGGTCAAGTCTGATTTTTTTCATAGGCCGTTCTTTCCCGATTTTCCGTCATCTGCGGAATTAAAAAAGCTATTCACTGCTTCGGTAATACTCCCGGTGTCAAGACCCGCGAGCTTAATAAGCTCGCCTACGCTGCCGTGCGAAACTATTCCGCTTCCCAGGTTGAGAGCTTTTGCGTTTTTGAGCGCAAGCCCCTCCTCCGCACAGGCGGCCAGCAGCCTTGTTCCGACGCTTCCAAAGGCACAGACCTCCTCCGCCACAAGAAGCCGGCCCGTTTTGCGCAAAGAGCGCAGGACTGCTTCGGCGTCAAGCGGGTTTATTATATTGAGCTTTATCACTTCGGCATCTATGCCTTTTTTTTCGAGCAGTTCCGCCGCTTCGAGCATACAGTTTATCATAACGCCGTAGCAAACAAGCGTTACGTCCTTTCCCTCTCGGAGAACCGCACTCGGCACTTTTCCTGTGTTCTGCGTGAACCTTCCTTCGCCGCCCCGCGGATAGCGTACAGCCGCGGGACCTTCAACGCTGTAGAGCGCAAGGTTCAGCATTTCACGCAGCTCCGCGTAGTTTGAAGGACAGAAAACCGCCATGTGCGGAACTGAGCACAGATATGAAACATCGAAAACGCCCTGATGGGTCTCGCCGTCATGTCCGACTATTCCTGCCCTGTCAACCGCAAAAACGACATGGAGACCCGAGAGCGAAACGTCTTGTATCAGCATATCGTAGGCTCGCTGCAAAAAGCTTGAATAGACAGCGAAAACTGGCTTTGCGCCCTGAGCTGCCAGCCCCGCCGCCATTGCGGCAGCGTGTTCCTCCGCGATACCGACGTCAAAAAACCTGTCGGGAAATTTCTTTGCGAATTCGGAGAGCCCCGTACCGCCACACATTGCGGCAGAAATAGCGATAACGCCGCCGTCTTTCCCCGCTATTTCAATCATTTCGTTCCCGAACACTTCCGAGAAGCAATCGTGAGGGCATTTTTCGACTCCGCATTCGATATCGAAAGCATCGACGCCGTGGTAAGTCTCGGGCTCCTGCTCGGCATAGGTGTAGCCCTTGCCCTTCTGCGTAATTACATGGACGAGCACGGGAGCCTTCAGCTCTTTTGCCCAGCCGATTACTGCTTCGAGCTGAGAAATATCGTGGCCGTCGACAGGTCCGAGATAGTGGAAGCCCAGATCGTCGAAAATGTTGCCCGGAAGCAGGCGCCGCTTAAGCCACTCCTTTATCCTGTGATTGAAATTGTAAAGCGCGGGGACATGACCGAAAACCTGACGGTATCTGCGCTTGAAGCGGAAATACGCCGGTCTTACCCTCAGCATTGCGAGCATTTTTGAGATGCTTCCGACATTGTTGTCGATGGACATTCCGTTGTCGTTCAAAATGACAACCAGCGGCTCTCCCGACTGCCCCGCGTTGCAGAGCCCCTCGTAGGCCGCGCCGCCCGTAAGGGCGCCGTCCCCGATTACGGCTGCGACGCTGTAGTCCTCATGCGCCAGCGTTCTCGCTCTCGCCATACCGAGAGCGACTGATACGGAGGTCGAAGCGTGACCTGCGACCGCAGCGTCGTGTACGCTCTCAGTCGGCTTAGGAAAGCCGGAAAGGCCGCCGAGCTGACGGAGCGTTTTGAATTTGCCCCTGCGTCCCGTTAAAATCTTGTGAACATAGCTCTGATGCCCGACATCGAAAAGCAGTCTGTCCTTTTCCGTATCGTATACGCGGTGAAGCGCAAGCGTGAGTTCGACCGCTCCAAGATTTGAAGCGAGATGTCCTCCGGTTTTCGAGACGTTTTCTATCAAAAACCCCCGTATTTCCGAGCTTAAAATCTCAAGCTCGCCTTCGGAGAGCGATTTTAGGTCTTTGGGAGAGTTTATGGACTTCAAAATATTCAAAACTCGATTACCTCATAAAATACAGACAAGACTTATGTCTGTTTGGATTTACTGTGTACACACGCCTAATATGATAACAAAAAACGCCTGCTTTTACAAGTGTAAACAGGCGTTTTTTCAATTATTATTCACAAATAAATGAATATTGAGCTTATCTTCAGCTTCGGCGCATACTCAGCTCATCTGCAAAATTCATGAGAAACATGGGGTTCCTGAAGGCTTCTGACACGGTTTTCTTTGCATATCCCGTCAGCTTTTCAATACGCATCAAGCACTCTTCTCTGCCGTAAAGGCTCATAAACGTCGCTTTTTCTTCGCGTCTGTCGGAGCCTATGGGTTTGCCGAGTTCCTCCGCCGTACTCAGTTCGTCGAGCATGTCGTCGCGTATCTGAAAAGCCGCGCCGAGTGCCGAGCCGTATATCAGGGCCGCCTCGCGCTGCTCTGCTGTTGCTCCGCCCGCAATTGCGCCCATAAGGCACGCCGCCGCCAGCAGGCTTCCCGTTTTGCGGGACTGCAGCTCAATGAGCTGTTTTTCATCCAGAGCTTTGCCGTTTCCCTCCATATCGAGCTGCTGTCCGCCGCAGATACCGTCAATTCCGGCCGCATTCGCCAGCGCCTCGGCACAGCCTGCGCGCACTCTGGCGGGCAGGTCTGAACGAAGTATTGTTCCGAAAGCCTCGGCCTGCAGCGCGTCGCCCGCGAGTATTGCCGTGAATTCTCCGAAGGCGACATGGTTCGTCGGTTTTCCACGTCTTAAGTCGTCGTTATCCATGCACGGCAGGTCGTCGTGTATCAGCGAATAGGTGTGCAGCATCTCAACGGCACAGGCAATCGGCAGGGCTTCTTTCGTCTCTCCGCCCGCGGCCTCGCAGAAGGCAAGAACCAGAACGGGTCTTATTCGTTTTCCGCCCGCGAGCAGACTGTAGCGCATGGCTTTGATAAGGCGGTGCTGCGGCAAATCCGAGCCTTCCGGAAAGCAGCCTTCAAGCGCGGCTTCGGCCATTGCCCTGTATTCTTCGTATCTTGCGGACAAGGTCTATTCACCGCCCTCAAAGGGAGTTTCGGCAGGCTCACCGTTTTCTCCTTTTTTCAGTGCTACGACCTTTTGCTCCGCCTCGTCAAGCATTTTGCCGCAGGAGGCAATCAGCGCCGTTCCCTCTTCAAAAAGCGCGAGTGACTCATTGAGCGGCGCTTCGCCCTTTTCCAGCTGTTTGACTATTGCATCGAGTCGCTCCATCTGCTGCTCGAAGCTGAGATTTATTTTAGTCATCGGGTCGTCCTCCCCATTTATCGGTTAAGTATTACTTCATCCACGGTGCATTTGAGCGCGCCGCTTTTTAGGCGCACGTTCAGTCTGTCGCCGACTTTGGCGGCTTCCGCAGAGCTTACGGCAGTGCCGTTTTCGTTGGTCGTTATCGAGTAGCCCCTGCCCAGCACCTTCAGCGGACTGAGCGCATCGAGCGAAGCCGCGTAATGAATGTATTTCTGTTTTTTTAGGCTAATCAGTCTTTCGTATCTTGAGATGAGCGTGTTCTGAACGCTGTCCAGCTCAAGCCGCTTCTGGTCGATGTAAGCTGTCGGGTTCTGAAGCACGCGGCGCGAGGAAATATCCGAGAGTCTCGCTCTTTTCTCCGATAGCTTTTTGTGCATTGCCTGCAGCGTGCGGACCTCCAGCGACGAAAGAGTTTCGAGCATTTCACTCATATCGGGCACCGCAAGCTCAGCGGCGTTTGAGGGAGTAGCGGCGCGAAGATCGGCAACATAGTCGGAAATCGTGATGTCCGGTTCGTGGCCCACGGCGGAGATAACGGGTATTTCGGACTCGTAGATTGCCCTTACCACCCGCTCGTCGTTGAACGCCCAGAGGTCCTCTATCGAGCCCCCACCTCGTCCCGTAATAATTAAATCGCCCACCTTGAATCTGTTCGCGTAGCGTATCGCTCCTACGATTTCGGGTGGAGCTTCCGCTCCCTGCACCCTTACCGGCAGAATGACGACCTTCGTCAAAGGCCAGCGTTTTCCCAGTATGCGTATCATGTCACGTACGGCGGCGCCGGCGGACGAGGTGATAATGGCTATTGTTTTCGGATATTTCGGCAGCGGTTTTTTATGCGAAGCGTCGAAAAGTCCCTCTTTCGAGAGCTTGTCCTTGAGCTGCTCAAAAGCTATGTGAAGGTCGCCCATGCCCTCCGGCAGCAGCTCGGTGCAGTAGAGCTGATACCCTCCGTCGCGCGGAAAAACAGTTACACGCCCCACAGCCGTGACGTTCATGCCGTTTTCCGGCGTGAAGCGCAGCTTTGAGGCGTTGCCTTTGAACATTACACAGCGAATCGAGCTTTCCGCGTCCTTTAAGGTGAAATAGTGATGTCCCGATGGGTAGAGCTTATAGTTCGAAATCTCGCCCTTGACGGCAAGTCCCATAAGCAGAAGGTCGCTGTCCATAAGGTCCTTAATATGGTTATTTAGCTCCGTAACGGATAAGACGGCATTCTCCATCGGTCAATCCTCTCGGTCAGGCGTGCTTTCGGCGGAAGCCTCCGGCTCCCTTTCGGATAAAACATCCGTTCCGCGCTCCGCGCGCATGAAAGAGCCCAGTATGCCGTTGATGAACGCGACGGTCTCCTGCTCCTCGTAGCCCTTTGAAAGCTCGACGGCTTCGTTGATGGCGACGCTGTCCGGCACATCGTCCATGTAGAGGACCTCAAAAAGGGCGGTGCGAAGGATAGAAAGAGCGACGCGCGATATACGCGTCAGCTTCCAGCCCTTCGAGTATCTTTCGATATAGCCGTCAAGCTCATCCCTGCGGCTTACTGTGCCTTCGACTATTTTTTTGATATATTCGAGCTGCTTTTTCCCCGGATATTCGGCAAAAAGCTCGTTTTCCGCGCTCAGAGTAGCATAGTATTCTTTGTCAAAAAAGCTTTCCAGCACTTCCTCAACAGTTTCGGGTTTATCGGCAAGGCTGAATCCGAGCGTAACGGAAATCTCTCTTGCCACAGTTCTGGTCATCTTTGGTGTTCCTCCGAAGTTTTATTAAAAAAGTTACTACCGTGCATTAGCAAATAATTGGAAAGCGGCTGCATTTCTGCTCCGCTTTCCAAATCCTATTGCTTAGTTTTAGGAAACGACACTCCGCTGACGTGCACATTGACCGTCGGCGAAAGTCCCGTCATGGCTTCAATTGCGCCGGCTACTGCGTTTTGTACCTTTGCGGCAACGTCGGCAATGACGCAGCCGAAGGTGACCAGTATCAGAACATCAATGGTTATATGGTCGTCCAGCAGCGTCACTTTGACGCCCTTGGACAGATTTTTTTTGCCTATAAAGTCCAGTATGTCGTTTCCGACCGTGTTCGCAAGACCATCCACACCGTCGACCTCGGTGATTGCCGCGCCGACCATTACAGATATGACTTCTTCCGATATGTTAATTTTTCCTTTTTCAGTTTCTGTGGATATATAATTATCAGCCATTGTTTGCTCCTCCTTGCTGTCTGATCATTATCATTTTACCCTTTTGGGTATTTTACCACAGTCATCCGAAAAAATAAAGAAAAATCGCGTACTACTCCAACATCTCTCCCGTATCCGCAGCGGTATCCTCCTCATAGGTTCCCGCATCCGCCGAAGTGTCCTCGGCGGAGCTGTCTGCCGCCATGCTGGGAGACGGGCTCGGCGAGGCGGTATTGCTCTTTACCTCGATTATCCTTATCTGGGTAGCGGTATAATCCGTTTCAGCAACGATTGCGTCAGTTATCTTAGCAACATCCTCGGCGGCCAGGCCTTCCTCCGGCGCGGGTACCGCCAGAGTCACACCGTCCGCGCTTATGAAGGCGACACACTCGGCAAAGTTTTTGGCGATCAGGAGATTTTCAATCTGTGTTTCCATCATCGAGTAGTTCGCCATTGCGGAAATAGCGCCCATCGCTCCGTCGATTGTCTCCTGCGAGGCGGTCTCTGAAGAGGCGGCCGCCTTCAGCAGCTCGAGCGCTTCATCCCGCGACTGCTGCCTTGTCAGTCTTGCCTCCGCAAAATAGTTTGAAACTTCCTCCGAAAGCCCCGAAGCCGCCGCTTCTTCCTCCGACTTTGCATTGGCGAGCTCAGCATCGGAAAGCGTAGAACCGCCCTTATTGTCCTTATTGTACGACCAGTTAAGATATACAGCGGCGCAGACGCAGAGAACCACAGCCGCAATCGTGATGTACTTTTTTGTTTTATTCATTATTTCCTCCTCCGATTCGTTCCTTTTCAAGTTATTCCATACCTAAAACGGTGATTTTGTCCGTGCTGAGTCCGGTGAACGATGAAACCGCCCTTGTTATGCGGAGCCTCACATCGGCTGACGCGGCGCCGTCACATACTATAACCGCGCCCTGATACTCCGGGTTTACATAATACAGTTCCACAACTCTCTCTTTGCCGTTTTCGGAAATTACCAGCGTTCCCTCCTCGTTTTCCGCAAGTTCTCGGGAGGCGCTGCCCTTAACCGACAGAAGTACCGCTACCCTGCCCGCTCCCTTGATTTTTGCAAGCTGCATTTCCAGCCTGTCTTCCTCCTGGGTCAGCGAAAAACTGGGAGCCGTCAGTTCGCTTACGGTTGCTTCGTCCGATTTGTTTCCGCTCGGCCAGAGGATGAGCAGCAGCCCAACGGCAAGAACTATAAGCGCGTATTTGTTTTTCAGGATTACGAGGAGTCCCTGCTTTCCTTTTCCTTTATCCTTCATCACCGCTCCAATACTGTCTTTCGTCGGGAACTCCCATTTCCGCTTCGATACTGTTTGATATCAGCTTCCGTTTCATCTGCGGTATGTCCGCCGTCAGATAAACCTCATAGGGATACCAGCACCCCTCATCACCCCACTTTACCGAAACCTCAACGCTTTGAAGTTTGGCGTCCAGGCTTTCCGCTTTGTCCAATATATATGCTTCCAGCTCGTCTTCTATGATAGTTCTTGAGAGACTGTTTTCCTTTTCTTCGGCGGAGCCCGTTATTTCGTCCGCCTGCCTGCGATACTCCGAGATATCCATCGAAAGGGACGGAAACTCCTGATTGATAACCGGGTTTATCATTGCCGTTATAAGGACCACCCCGCAAAGGAGCTTCAGAACGTTCTTGACCTTGCCCTTGGGCGTCAGCGCGGAGGCCGCGGCGCAGATAAGCGCAGCTCCGGCTATCGCCCTAACCCAGGCACTTGCAAACTCCGTCACAGGCCGTTCACCGCCTTCATGCTGGAGATTACCGAGAAGAAAAGCATCATTCCGCCGCAGCCGACAAGCGCAAGGAGCATTCCGAAGGCCGCGCCCACATCTGATACGAGCTCCGCCATGCGCTTTTCCGCGAGTGCCGCCGTAAAGGCCGCCGTGCCCTTATAAACCAGATAGTGCAGCCCCAAAGTGAGAAACGGAGTAATGCAGATTGCCGCGACGGCAAGAAATCCGAACACACCTATCGCATTTCGCAGTATCCCCGCTCCGGCGACCAGCGTTTCGGCGGTATCGGAAACGATGCTCCCCACGACGGGAAGAACCGTGCCCAGCGCCGTTTTTGCGAGCTTCGCCGTCAATTCGTCCGCCTTGCCTGAAATCAGCCCCGTCATTCCGAGATAGGCGGTAAACGCCATCATCAGAAGGGTCAGCGCAACCGTACATACCCATTTCAGGAGCTTTGCGACATTCGCGAGCGAATCCTTTGAAAGCATGGCGTTTGCGATTACGGCGGCAAGATATATACTGATGAGTGGCAATATTATGTTAACCGATGCGGTAATGAACACGTCCATGAACATCGCTGTCGCGGCATACTTGGCAGAGGCCGAGGTAATTGCCCCCGCGGTTGCCGCAGCGGAACACATCGCGGGGAGCAGTATCTTTGAATAGTCCGAGAGCGTGTAAAGGGTCTCCATCCCCATGCCCAAAAACGAATGCACGTTGCTTATTGCAATTGCCGAAACAGCAACCGTTCCGCAGAAGGATACCATATCCCTGACGCCGCCCTCGCTCATGGCGGAGCCTGCCGCCGTACACAGAACTACCACCGTCAGCATCTTTGCGGCGGAGGCGAGGGCGTTTTTGAATATTCCGAAGGCGCTGTCTTTGATCGTGTCCAGTACCGCCTGAAAACCCTTTTCGCCCATATCGGTATCGGTGAGCGTAATGTCTCCGAGTATATCTCCGGCCGCCTGCGGCAATTCGTCAGTTACGCTTTCCGCCTCCATTGCCTGCGCCTGTTCCGCAACGGTCGGCGCAACTACAGCGCTTCCGTCGTCGGTCGAGGCCTGTCCGTCAGAATTTTCCGCTCGGGCAAAGCCGGTCAGAACGAATAAAAGCAGAAGAAAAATAGCGCCTGTTTTAGCTTTTCTCATGCAAGCTCACCTATCATTCGCAGCATTGTTTTAATCAGCGGAAGCGAGACATACAGTGCGCAGACAGCGCCGCAGATCTCAACTCCGGATGCAACCGCCTCCTGTCCCGAGTCCTTACAGATATCGCTTCCTATCCTTGCCGTTATGCCGATGCCGACGCACTTCAAAATCGGTGCGGTGTAAGCCGAGGAAAAGTCCGACTCGAGCTCGATAAGGTCAAGCACCTCCGTGACCGAGGAAAAAATCTTCAGCGACATGCCGACTATTACCGTGCAGACGGTCAGCGTGAGAAGCGTTGAAAGCTCGGGGTTTGTCCTTTTTATCACCAGCGTCAGAACAGCCCCCGCGATACCGATGACCACGGCCTTGATTATGAGCTCCATATCTATAGCCCGAAAAGATCTTTGATGAGCGTAAACAGATTGCTGATTTGTTGGACGACCAGCGCAAGGACAACAACAAGCGCCGCCAGCGTGACCATAAGCGCCTGATCCTCGCGCCCTGAACGGGACAGCAGAATGTTCAGCACCGCTACAAGGATTCCGACGGCGGCAATTTTAAATATGAGGTCAACGTCCATAGTATCCTCCCGTGTGTTTGCAGGTTCTGCCTTATCGTCAGATGAGTACGGCGGCGAGCATGAGCCCGAAGGTCAGCCCCAGCCCCGTCCAGAGCTTCGCGCCCTCGCTTGCCTTGTCCGAAGTCCTTTTAAGCTCCGCTTCCAGATGCTCCGCGCAGGCCGCGATAGCGTCGGACTGTTCGCTCTCCGAATACCTGCCGAGATAGGTTCCGACCCTGCAAAGCTCCTGCCGCTGTCTTAGGGATAGAGAAACGCTGCGGTCATTCATCACGCAGCCGCTCCAGATTTCGGATAGGCTTTCTTCTCCGAAGCTCTCCATTTTCATACTTAAATTTTCAAAAAGCCCATGCAACTTTGTTTCTGGCAGACGGTGCAGCTCATTGAATATGTCCGGTATCGGCACCGCGCCGTTTTTAAGCTCCGCGTCCATGAAGCGCAGAGCGTCGAGCGCCCCCGCAAGGCAGTTGCGCCGAAAATACAGCTTCCTTGCCTGTCCGACGCCGAAAAGCGTGCAGGCGCAGACAAGCATAAGCGCGCCAATTATCTTCACTTCAGTTCCTCCACGGAATATTTGCGTTTTCCGTCTTTACTTTCAATTACGACTGCCCTGTCAAATATTCGTTTGTCAAGCAGTTTCCTGTAAAGGGCGCGCTCCGACAAATCAATTATTCCCGCCCCGTGCGCCGTCGCGAGAAGCGTTACACCGCAGTTCGCCGCTGTTTCCGCAGCCTCGATATCGGAAGGGGAGGTGATTTCGTCGAAGGCGATGAGCTGCGGCGCCATCGAGCGAAGCAAGAGAAATATCCCCTCGCCCTTCGGCGCGCCTGTCAGAACGTCCGTCCTCGCGCCGACATCAAAGCAGGGCTGTCCCTCAAAGGTACCGGCCGCCTCGCTGCGCTCGTCGACCAGCGATATCCTCATTCCGTCGTCGGAGAGGAGCCGAACAAGCTCGCGCAGAAGGGTCGTTTTTCCCGATCCGGGAGGCGACACGATGAGCGTGGAGCGAAAGCCGCCGTCCGTGAGCCTGCCGTATATTCCATCCGCACAGCCGCGCTTTTCGCGCGGTATTCGGATGCAGAGCGAGGAAAGCCGCCTTATGCTCGTGATCCTGTTTTCGTCCGTAACGGCCGTTCCGCAAAGGCCCACGCGGCAGCCGCCCTCAGCTGTGACAAAGCCCAGCCTTATGCTGTCGGCATATGTATGCGCCGAAGCGCGGGTCGCTATCTCCAGCACAAGCTGCAGCTCCGCAGCCGTGATTCTGCGAGTCGGCAGAATCTCAGTCTCACCGCCCGCAATAACAAGCGCCGGCGCTCTTCCTGCCCGAAGACGTATCTCCTCCGCTCCGTCTGTCAGCCGTTCCGGAAGCTCTAGCACCTCCGAGCGCAGACACGGCGGAAGCAGCCTTACCGCTCTTAAAAATTCCTGTTGTGCAGTCTGCATTCGTTTCACCTCGCTTAAATCTTATTTGACTTGTCCGCGCAATATGACGGCGAAAATGAAATCGGTATGAATTTAGATTGGCGGCTTTTACGCAAAAAAGGAGAAGACATAGATTTGTCCTCTCCTCCAGACTGCAGGATTTCCCGCAGCGGTCTATATTGCATCTATTTTATCTTTCTGCATTCAAGGTAATAGCGTTTGTCGCGCGCCGGTCCGATGGAAAAGCTCTTTGCGGGAAAAGCTCCGCTTTCCATAATAGACGGGAAAAGCTCGTTTTTGTCCATAGCCGGCAGAAGCAGACCCGCGCAGTTTTCGCGCTTAGCCATCTCAAGCGCCGTATCGTCGTCATGGATATAGTCGATTTTTCCGCCGTGTTCCTTTATGTACTCCTCGCAGAAGGATTGGGAAACCGCGATCAGATTTCCGATTGTAAGCCCCGTGACCCTGATTTTCTCTGTACTTCCGCCGCAGGCAAGGGTTATTTCGTGCGCCGTGCTTCCCTTTTTGCAAACGCTCTCAAAAAAGCTCTTTGCCGCCTTAAAATAGCTTTCCGTGCCGGTGCAGAATAAAACTCTGTGAATAGGCTCAAATCCGATGGACGGGTCGTGTATGTTAACAAGCTCCGCCAGTCCGAAACGCGCGGGATGCTTTTCCCTTTCGGCGGGAGTTAGGTTCTTCCGTATCTTTTCCCAGCAAAGACGCGCAGTGGCAAGGCTGTGATTGCCGTCGCCCATTGCGATGACCACGGGCGCTTTCCCCCGTAGCGAATAGCGTTTTTCAAGGTATTCGGGCTCGCCTAGCTTTGACAGGGCAGTCTGTACCTCTTCGGCGGCTTTTCCGAAGACGCGCCTTCCCGTTATATGTCCTCCGCCGTCCATAAGCTCGAAATCATAGAGCTTTTCGCCTTCGTTCACACCTGTGAACACCGTGTTTTCGGGGTCGTCAACAAAAACGACGATGTGCGGAAGCTCAAGGGACGCGCCCTCGCGTATCTTTACGCGCGGCGGAAGCCTAGCTTCGACGGTTCCCTCCGTCGCGTGCACAGGTGAAACCGAATCGGCCCGGTAATCATATGCTTCAAGGTCTATGAGTCCGACAAGTCCGCGGCGAGTCTCGCCGACCGTTAGCTCGCGCTCGACGTATATGAAGGAGTCCGCGACCGCTTCAAAGACATCTTCGGAGAGATATTCCTCCATAGTCTCATTTATCTTTTCGGTCTCCGCGAGGGTATCCTTCGTTTCAAGGTAAGCCTCGGGCAGAATTAGTCTAAGCGTTGAAGGAGCGTTGCCGACCTTTTCGCCGACGGCATCCCAGTATTCCGGCTGCGAGGTGTACTGGTCGCAGGCGATAACGCTCCAAAGGCTCATGTCAACATTTTTAGGCAAAAGAATGTCGCCGGGAACAAACAGCTTTTCCATAGAAAATCCCTCCATATAACACGGTGCTAAAATACTACCAAATCGGAGCGTGTTTGACAATAGTCCACGACAAAGTTGGAAGAAAAACCACAGAATGTACGATTATCATACTTTCAAAACCGCAAATTTTGTGTTATCATTGCTTCAATAATAAAAAGGAGCGCCTCGTACCAATGGAAAATGTGCTTACGGTAAAAAGAGAACTCATTGCGAAGTATATTCCGCAAAAAGGAATAACCACAGAAAACTGCGAAACTATGGTTGACATAATTCTTAAGAACTACGAATTCCTGCCCCGTCCCGAAGCGGAAAACGATCCCTCTCACAAGCAGATAATCCCCTATGTCACGCTCTGCCGCGGGGACGAGGTCTTTGTCACAAGAAGGCTTAAAAAAGGCAACGAGACGCGTCTTCACGGGCTTTTGTCTATCGGCATCGGCGGTCATATAAATCCCGAGACGGACGGGCAGGGCGAGGATGTGCTCTATCGCGGCATGAAGCGTGAAATCGGAGAAGAAGTTAAAATCGAAAGCATGGGAAGCTTGACTCCCCGCGGCATGATAAATGACGACACAACGGAGGTCGGCAGCGTACATCTCGGTCTGTTTTTCACCCTTGATGTAACAGGCGAGGTCTCCGTTCTTGAAACCGAGAAGCTCGAGGGCTTTTGGCTTAAAAAAACCGAGCTACCCGCTCTCTCTGAGCAGATGGAGACCTGGTCGCAGTTCGTGACACAGGCACTCTGCGAGTAGAGTTTTCAAGGTATATTTTTTCAAATAATGCAGACACTTTCTTTGAGGTGACTGCATGGATATGTTTTCAAACCCGCCCGAGATACCTTTGGGTCTGGGCATGGCGCTAGCCAAAAATCCGCCAGCTCTGGAGAGCTACGCTAAGCTTTCCCGCGAGCAGAAGCGCTCAATTATCGAGCGCACGCAAAGCATAGATTCGCCCGCGGAGATGGAGGCTTTTGTCCGCAGCCTTTCCATCGAATGAAAAAAGAGAGCAGCCCTTGGCCGCTCTCTTTCTATTTCTATTTCTATCTTTTGCCCTTGTCGTAAATCTCGCCGAGAGCGCGCGGAGCGCGGTTTGTCGACGAGAAGAACATCAGCAGCAGGAGCGTCAGCACATACGGCAGTATCATGATGATGTCCGAGAAGGTGCTGGAAAGCTCCAGAACCTGCGCGAGCTTATATCCTCCGGAACGGGCGAAGCCGAACAGCAGGCAGGCACCGAGCGTCGGTCCGATTTTCCAGTTGCCGAAAATGAGCGCCGCAATGGCAAGAAAGCCGTAGCCTGCGTAAATACTCGGTGAAAAGCTGGCTGAAATCGAATAGGCGAAGCAGATGCCGCCGAGCCCCGACAAAGCCCCGGAAATCATAACGGCGATAAAGCGAGTTTTTGAAACATCGGCGCCTGCGGCGTCGACTGCGTGCGGATTGTCACCGCAGGCTCGCAGCCGCAGACCGAAACGGCTTTTGTACAGCAGATATGCCATAAACAGGGCGACAACGATTATTATGGGTTCGAAGTAATATACATCCGTGAAAAATGCGCCCAGTACGGGAATTTTCGAGACGACCGGAACTGTGAATTTCTGGCAGACGCCGAGAACAAATTTGTTTGTCGGCTTACCGAGGAGTATCGTATTGATCTGGCTTGTGAAGAAGGCCGTCAAAGCGACAGCGAGAATATTGATAACGACGCCGCTGATAACCTGGTTTGCCTTGAAAGGTACGCACAAAAGCGCATGAAGCATCGCAAATAACGCACCGCCTATTGCGGAGAATATGAGCGCGAGGAAAAACATCGGTATTCCCAGCCCCGCAATGTCGCCGCCCGTTATCACCATGACGACTGCCGCGCCGAAAAACGCGCCGAACCCCAGAAAACCCTCAAGTGCGAGGTTTGTGATGCCGCTGCGCTCGCTGTATATTCCTCCGATGGCAATAATGAACAGAGGCAGCGCGAAGGCAAGTCCTTCAATAATGACTGTATTCATGCCTTATCGCCTCCTTCCGCTTTGCTTGCTTTGCCCGTTTTAGGTTTCACATCCGAAAGCTCTTCCCTTGCCTGTGAGACTCTGTATTTTATATAGGCTCCGCAGGCCGAAAACAGAAGTATCAGCCCCGTTATGACCTGCGCGATTTCCTGCGGGATATTCATCATTGAGCTCATATAGTTGCTGCCCTTTGAAATGACCGTGATGAGCAGCGAGGAAAACAGTATCCCTATCGGATGTGAATTTCCGAGCAGGCACACCGCAATCGAGTCAAAGCCGACCGACGTCAGAACACGCGGCTGTATGCTGTTGTAATAACCGAGATAGAGAGTTACCCCCGCAAGTCCCGCAAGCGCGCCGGAGATTGCCATGGAGCTTACCATGCTTTTGCCGACGTTTATACCGGCGTATTTCGCGGCTCTCCTGTTCAGTCCGACGATCTTAAGCTCATAGCCGAGTCGGGTGCGGTTGAGCAGAAACAGGACGAGCAGCGCCGTCGGTATTGTGAGCAGGAACGCAAGCGGTATGTCCATCTTCAGCCCGAAAGCCTGAACATCCACCAGCGTGAGCCTTGCGGCCGCACTTACGGGCTGGGACTGACGGGAAACTTGGTTTACATAATACGTGTTAATGAGGAAGCTGATAACGTACTGAAATATGTAGTTGAGCATAATTGAGGCAACAACCTCGTTAATATTGAAGCGGTGCTTGAGCCAGCCTATCAACGCTCCGACAGCTCCGCCGCAGACAAGTCCGACAATGAGTACAAGCGGCATTGCAATGGCGGCGGGCAGAGCGGAATAACCAACTGTGACCGAGGCAACAAAACCCGCGACCAGCATCTGCCCCGAAACGCCGATGTTGAAAAGCCCGGTCTTGAGCGCAACCGCAACCGCAAGCGCCGCGAAAATCATCGGTGTCAGCATATTTATCATACTGAGCAAATCCGTCAGCATACTTTTTTTGGCGGCATAGTCTGGCTTCGGCAATATGCCGCTGCCCTGTAGAAAGCTCAAAAATGCCGTTATGGGGTTCTTGCCGAAAAGCAGAATGACGATAGCGCCCGCAAGAATGCTCAGTAGAATCGCAAAAAGCGGTATTGAAATTGACTGACGCTTTTCGTCGCCCAGAATCTTAAGAAAGCCTCGGGTAAGGGGTTTGACCGCAGTTTCTCTTTCTTTGTTCATACCGCCTTCACCCCCATCATGTATTCGCCCACCTGATGGGCGCTCAGCGTTTCGGCAGGGGCAATATTCAGCATTTCGCCGCTATACATAACTCCTATAGTGTCGGCAAGCCCGATTATTTCGTCGAGCTCAAGAGAAATAAGCAGTATGGCCTTTCCCTCATCGCGCTGCGCAAGAATTTGCCTGTGTATGTTTTCAATAGCTCCGATATCGAGTCCGCGGGTGGGCTGGACAAAAATCATAAGTCCACTTCCGAGATCAATCTCCCGCGCGATAATGGCTTTCTGCTGGTTTCCTCCCGACATTGAGCGGACAACCGTTTTGATGCCCTGACCGCTTCTTATGTCATACTCTTCGGCGAGCTTATTACCGTAATCGTCAAAGGCTTCGCTCTGCAGCACGCCATTTTTGCAAAACGGCTCTTTGAAGTATTCCTTTAACGCAAGGTTATCGGCAAGAGTGAAATCAAGCACAAGCCCGACTTCCTGTCTGTCCTCGGGGATATACGAAATACCCGCAAGTGTCCGCTCGCGCACGCTCAGATTTGTTATGTTTTTCCCTCCGAGCATAACCGTACCGCCGCTTACCGGCATAAGCCCCATTATCGCGTCGGCAACCTCTGTCTGCCCGTTGCCCGATACACCGGCTATTGCAAAAATCTCACCGCTTCTTATTGAAAACGAAATGTTCTTGACAACGGTCAGCCCGTCCTGATTTTTCACGCTGAGGTTCGAGATATTTAGCAGCTCCGCGCCGAATTTAGCCGGGTTTTTGTCAAGCGTAAAGCTGACTTCGCGCCCGACCATCAGATTTGCCATGGCTTTTGTCGAGGTCGCGGCAACATCCATAACTCCGACAAGCTTTCCCCTGCAAAGTATCGCGCAGCGGTCGGCTACTTTCTTGATTTCCTCCAGCTTATGAGTAATGAGAATGATGGTTTTGCCGGAATTACGCAGTTCACGTATTATATCGAGCAGAAAGTCGATTTCCTGCGGAGTCAGAACGGCCGTCGGCTCGTCGAAAATAAGTATCTCCGCCTCACGGTAAAGCATCTTGAGTATTTCAACTCTCTGGCGGGTAGAAACATTTATATCTTCAATCTTTTTTGTGGGGTCGACTTCAAGCCCGTATCGCTTTGAAAGCTCTGATATTTTCTTGTTTGAGCCCTTGATATCCACCGCCGGCAGTAGCCCCAAAAACCGTTTGGGCGGCTCCTGTCCGAGAACTATATTCTCTGTAATCGTATAGTTTTCGACAAGTTTAAAGTGCTGATGCACCATACCGATACTTAGCGCGGTCGCGTGTGCAGGCGAAGTGATGTGGACTTTTTCTCCTCTTATCAGTATTTCCCCCTCGTCCGGCTCATACATGCCGAAAAGCATACTCATGAGAGTTGATTTTCCCGCTCCGTTTTCGCCCAAAAGAGCGAAAATCTCGCCTTTTTTCACGGCGATAGAAACATCATCGTTTGCGACAATACCGGGAAAGCGTTTCGTTATATGGCGCATTTCAACAATATACTCGTCCATGGGCGGTCTTCTCCTTTAGCTGCGTCTCTTTTAGCGCGGTTATGCGTATATTTTACTCGTTTTTCACCCTGCTGTCAAAGAGTATTATACATATCCCTCCGGTGTATTGAAGGAGTAAAGGACGCTTAAAACGCATAAAAAGAGCGTCCCGATTTTGTCGGGACGCCAAAAAGGCCAATATACGGCGGAGGCTCCGCCGTATATCAGTCATGCAATCGGTCAAATAAAAATGGAAATTGCGGGAGACGGGCTTTGATTACTCAAGTCCCACAAAATTGTCGACTGTTGTTTCGCTGGTGCTGGATGGAGGAACGATAGTTCCGGCCTTGACTGCTTCATAAGCTGCCGCAAGAGCTGTGAGTGTCGCCTCGCTGCACTGCTGACGGCCTTCCTCGGAGACATAGCCTGTGGAATCGGTGTCGGCAGCAAGCTTGAAGTTGCCGCCCTTGAAAGTTCCGTCAAGAATAGCGTTTAGCTGGCGCTCTACGTTTACTGCCATATTCTTCAGACCGGAGGTGAGAACGATGTTGGTGTCGCCGTTTGCACCATCATCATACTGGTCGACATCGCAGCCAATGACCTTAACACCCGTAGCTTCCTTGATAGCGGTGAACACGCCGTTTCCGGAGTTGCCTGCCGCGACGAAGAGGATGTCAACGCCCTCTGCGATAAGAGCCGCACCGACGACCTTGCCTGTATCGGGATCGTTGAAGCTGCCGACATAGTTGCCGCCAATATTAGTACCGGCTATATCAGTTCCTGCATAGGTTGCAAGCTCAACACACTCGGCTTTGGTTCCTAGTTTTGCGTTTGCATACTTTACGCCGGCTTCAAAGCCGTACTGATAGTTAATATTGGAGGGATAAGACTGTCCGTTGACGACAGCGACCTTTCCGGTAGTTGTTTCCATCGCGGCAGCAATACCGGCAAAGAAGCCGCTCTCCTGCTCAGCAAACTGCATTGCGTAGATGTTGGGAACTTCGATTGACGCTAGTCCGGTTGCATCTGCGGGGTCAGAGGGATAAGAGTCAATAAGGATGAAATACTTATCGGGGTTTTCCTGTGCAATGGTCGTGATGCCGCCGAACTGGTAGCCGGGAACTACGATAACATCGTAATCTGCAACTATATCAGCAACAGCGTTTACGGCATTTGCCACATCGGTTTCCTGAATGGGCGTGACGGTGGATTCGGGGTGAGACGCGATGAAGCTCAGGACGCCTTCATAGTTAGCCTGGTTGAAGGAGCCGTCGTCAACGCCGGAGGGGCTTGTTACGACAGCAATTTTGAGTCCCGTTGCCGCAGCCGCGGATTCGGTGGCAGCGGGCGTGTCCGTTGCGGATGTAGCGGTTTTTGTTCCGCAGGCTGCAAGGCTCAGTACTAGAACGATAGCAAGGGTCAGCGCAAGAAACTTTTTCATTTTTTTACCTCCAAATATCCATATTGAAATATGGTCTTTGTTCATTCTGTCCGAGGCACAGTCTCTTCCTCAAACACAATACATATTATAGTATACTTTTATCCGCTTTGCAAGAAGAATACACCATATAATGATAATTATAACAGTTTGTGAGCATCACCGGAAATCAAATCCGACCTTGAAAGCACGGCTGTCAAAGGCTTCTTTCCAGTCCTCGACCCTGTGCAGTTCAATTGATGGCAGCTCCAGAAGCCCTCGCGACAGCAGCCTCACAGCCGGTGCAAAGGGTCCGCAGCGGCTACCGACAAGTGTCACCTCGTTGACGACGAGCGCCGAGAGGTTCATCTCGGTATTCCCCGCATAGGTGCTCTTGAGGACAATAGTTCCCCTGCTGTGCACAAGCCTCATTGCGGCGTCAATTCCAGAAGGGGAACCGGCGGCGTCTACGACCACCTCAAAACGCCTTTCGCAGGCTGTTACGGGTTTCGCAAAGCTCCCGAAGCGACGGAGCTTGTCCTCATGCTTTCCGAGAACTGTGACCTCAGCTCCGCTGAGCGCGAGCACCTGCGCTATAAGGAACGCAAGCCGTCCGTCGCCGATGACACAGATTTCCTCGGACGGGCGGATATGAATAAGGTCGGGAATCTCCAGCGCGGCGGCCAGCGGCTCGGCAAAAACAGCCTGTTCATCCGTGACGTTATCTGGAACAACGTGCAGAAGCCGCGTCGCGATTGTCATATAGGGCGCAAAGCAGCCGTCCTTGCCAGTTATGCCAATGCACTTTCTTTCTTCGCAATGTCTTTCCCTGCCAGTTTTGCAGTAAATACACTCGCCGCAGCCCTCGTTAAGCTCTCCGACTACTCTTTTGCCGACAAGCGTCGGATTGCCCGATTTTTCAACAACGCCGACAAATTCATGCCCCAGAACGCCGGAAAAGTCCGGCTTGTAGCCCTTCATAATCTCTCTGTCCGTGTTGCATATCGCAGCCAGAGATACGCGCACAAGGCTCTCGTGCGGCTCCGGCTCCGGCTTGGGCAGGTTGTTTCTGAGCTGTGTGTCCTTCCCGTCAAAATATAAGCCCTGCATTGCGGCACCTCTCTTTATTGTATTAGTATGCGCCGAAATATGAAACGCGCTATTCGCGCCTTGGTACGCTTCGGCGTTATTATGCATACATAATAACACTTAATCACTTGATAATCCACACTTGACTTGAATCTTCGATGCTGCAGCACTTTATCGAATTCCGCTCCTTTTCTTTTTCTGTTTGTACTGACTTTCGCAATTTACCGATTTGTATCGTTAAATTGCACAGGAACGGCAGTATTTCTATTTAAACAATTGCTGTATTGTACAATTTGTTCTTTATTTTGTCGATTACATGTGTTATTATACTTTCGGCTGATACCAGATTGGCTAACTATTTGAAAGAGGGAGAAAATATGGATTCGAAATTAAAGGAGAAATACGGTCTGCCTGTGGCTATAGCGATGGTAGTCGGCATCGTCATCGGCAGCGGCGTTTTCTTCAAAGCGGAAAAGATTCTTAACGTCACCGGCGGAAACCAAAAGCTCGGTATACTTGCATGGCTCATCGGCGGAGCTATCATGGTCGTCTGCGCATACACCTTTGCTATAATGGCGACCCGTTACAGCTACGTCAACGGTCTTGTCGACTATGCCGAGGTTACCTGCGGAAGCAAGTACGCCTATTTGCTGGGCTGGTTTATGAGCACCATCTATTACCCGACCCTGACAAGCGTTCTGGCATGGGTCAGCGCGCGCTTCACCTGTGTCCTTCTTGGCTGGGATATAACCGGAGGTTCCTGCCTTGCCATCGCCGCGTTCTTCATGTGCACAAGTTACGCGGTCAACGCGCTGTCGCCTGTTATAGCAGGCAAATTTCAGGTTACTGCGACCATCATCAAGGTCGTCCCCCTAATCCTTATGGGCATAGTCGGTCTGATAGTCGGACTCGGAAACGGTCTGACGGTTCAGAATTTTACAGCTGTCGTCGACCCCGCAAAGAGCACCGGTATGGCTCTGTTTACGGCCGTCGTTGCAACGGCTTTCGCATATGAAGGCTGGATAATTGCGACAAGCATCAACGCAGAGCTCAAGGACGCGAAGAAAAATCTGCCGAAGGCTCTCGTTATCGGTACGCTTGCCGTCGTTGTCATTTACATTCTCTACTATATCGGTCTCACCGGCGGAGTAACGAATGAAGTTATGATGCAGGGCGGCCAGGACGGCGCCAAAATTGCTTTCGCTACGATTTTTTCAAAAGCCGGCGGAACTCTTCTTTTCGTATTTGTCATCATTTCCTGCCTTGGCACACTTAACGGTCTTATGCTCGGCTGCACACGCGGGATGTATTCGCTGGCAGTCAGAAACGAAGGCCCCAAGCCCGAGATGTTCAAACAGGTCGACCCCACAACGAATATGCCGACGAACTCTTCCATTCTCGGGATTTTCTTCTGCGGTTTCTGGCTCCTTTACTTCTACGGCGCAAACCTCGTAGAGGTTCCCTGGTTCGGAAAGTTCTCCTTTGACACCTCGGAGCTTCCGATAGTTACAATCTACTTCTCCTATATTCCGATTTTCATCGCCATGATGATAAAGGAAAAGGATCTTGGCGGCTTTAAGCGTTTCGTGATGCCGACACTAGCAATACTCGGCTGTCTTTTCATGGTATTTGCAGCCTGCTATTCTCAGCGGATGACGGTAGTTTATTACCTCGCTATTTTCGCCTTCTTCATGCTGATCGGTGTGTTCTTTATTAAGAAAAAAGAACACGTAAAATAACATCAAGACTCAAACAAGACCTCCGTTTTTCAAACGGAGGTCTTGTTTTGTTTGGAGAAAGACCGTTACGGTGACGTAAAATCATCACCGTAACGGTCATCGCTCTGTCGGCAGGAAGCCCTGACGATAAAATACTATTCCTCGGGAACTCTTATCTCTTTGATATAAAAGTCCCTGCCGCTCAATACGTCGAAATCCTTGCTGCCGCATTTTGGACATTTGCCGCTGCTCTCAAGCACATTGAAAACCGTGCTGCAGGCTTTGCATATTCCGTTACCGGGCATAATCTCAATCTCAAGCTTTGTATCCTTCATAAAAGTCCCGTCAACGGCAGCCGGAAAACATTCCTCGACAAATCTCGGTACTACGGGTGACAGCTCGCCGATTTGCAGGATTATGGAGTCAACCGCGGTTATTCCCTGCTCTTTGGCTAATTCGTCGACAACACGGACGATCTCAATAACGATTCCAAGCTCATGCATAGACCATACCCGCCTTTTCTGTTGTTTGTATTATCTTTCAGTCTTTCTTTACAAAAGTATCCTTGACTTTTCTGACCATAATCTTGCCTTCGCGCTTGACCATCGTTTTGAGGACGACGGGCTTGATTTTTTCGAAGGAAACGCCCTCGCCGTCATATATTCTTTCAAGGTGAATAGCGTCGAACTTGCACTTGGTCGTGCACTGACCGCAGCCGACGCACATATATTCGTCGACTATAGCGGCTCCGCAGCCGAGGCAGCGCTCGGTCTCCTTCTTCATCTGCTCCTCGGTGAAGGTTATTCTGCCGTCCCTGAATGATTTGGAGCTCTCGGGATTGTGTCCGGGCGCCTGACGCGGTGTGTTGTCATAGCCGCTGATGACAAGATTGTTCTTATCCAGAGAAATGTACTCTCTGCGGTCACGTCCGAACCGGAGATCCTGACCGGGCTGTACGAAACGGTGGAGGGAAATCGCGCCCTGCTTGCCTGCCGCTATCGCGTCGATGGCAAACTTCGGTCCCGTGAAAACGTCGCCGCCCACAAAAACGTCCGGCTGTGTCGTCTGATAGGTGAAGCTGTCGGCAACAGCAGCGTTTCCGCGTCCAAGCTCGATCTTCGAGCCCTCAAGCAGCTTGCCCCACTCGATTGACTGACCGACGGAGAGGAGGACATAATCCGCGGGAACCGTTATGACCTCGTTCTCATCATACTTCGGCGAGAACTTGCCGTTATCAAAGACGGATACGCACTTTTTGAACTCGACGCCCGTGACCTTGCCGTTCTCAACGATGATGCGCTTCGGGCCCCAGCCGTTGTTAATCCTGATATTCTCTGCCTTTGCCTCCTCGACCTCCTCGGGAAGCGCGGGCATTTCGGCTGCGCTTTCAAGGCAGTACATTCCGACCGTTTCCGCGTTCTCGCGTACCGCGGTGCGCGCTACGTCGATTGCGACGTTGCCGCCTCCGATGACCACGACCTTGCCCGAGAGCTTTGCCTCGTTGCCGAGGTTTACATTACGCAGGAAGTCTACGCCAGTTATTACACCCTCGGCGTTTTCGCCCTCGATGCCGAGCCTGCGTCCCGCCTGTGCTCCGATTGCGAGATAGAAGCCCTTGTAGCCCTGTGCGCGCAGCTCGTCAAGCGTCACGTCCTGTCCCACTTCGACGCCGATTTTGAACTCAACACCCATTTCACGGAGAATTTCGATTTCCGATGTAATGACTTCCTTCTCAAGACGGAAGGACGGAATTCCGAGAGTCAGCATTCCGCCGAGCTTTTCATGCTTTTCGAAAACTGTAACGGAGTAGCCGTCGAGCGCAAGGTAATACGCGCAGGAGAGTCCCGCGGGTCCCGCTCCGACTACCGCGATTTTCTTGTCCGAGTAGTTGTGGCGCTTTTTAGGCACGAAGCGGACGTCGCTTCTCAGTTCCTGATCCGCGATGAACTTCTTGATTTCGTCGATTGCAATAGGTGCGTCGATTTCGCCGCGCGTGCATTCGGATTCGCAGGCGTGGGGACAGATACGTCCGCATACCGCGGGGAACGGGTTTTCCTTCTTTATAAGCTCGAGTGCCTCCGTGTATTTTCCCTGTGCGGCAAGCCTGATGTAGCCCTGAACCGCTATGTGCGCCGGACAGGTCGATTTGCAGGGAGAGGTTCCGGAATCAACAACATTCTTGCGGTTGATGCGGTAATCAGTGTTCCATTTACTCTCATCATCCCATTTGTAATCACGCGGTGTGACTTTTGTGGTGATATCGGTAACGACGGGCGTCTTTGAGCAGAGCTTTTGCCCGAGACGTATGGCGTTAGTGGGGCAGTTCTCGGCGCATTGTCCGCAGGCGACGCACTTTTCTCTGTCAACTCTGGAAACATAGTTCGAGCGCGACATATCGTTGTTTTTGAACATGGTGCTGGAGCGCAGCGCATAGCAGCCGCAGCCGCAGCAATTGCATATCGCATGGGTTTTTCCCGAGCCGTCGGTATTCGGAATCTGATGAACCAGTCCGTTTTCCTCGGCGCGTCTAATTATTTCATCGGCTTCCTGACGCGTGATTTCGCGTCCGCGACCCGTGCGGATATAGTATTCCGCTGCGTGATCGAGCTGAATACACATATCCTCTTTAAGGTGTCCGCAGCCCTCGCCCATTATCTCTCTCGCCGTACGGCAGGAGCAGTTGGAAACCGAAAATCTGTGGGCGGCGTCCAGATATGAGGAGATTTCCTCATAGGAACAGGCACGGGAATTGCCGTCGATAGCTTTTTCAATGGGTATAACACGCATAAGACCCACGCCGACGGGGAACAGTCCGGCTGACTTTGAGCCGCGAACTCTGCCGTAAGCCTCAAACGCCTCGGCGATCTGGGGGTATTTATAGGGGTTTGTGGGATGGTTCGTCATCATCTCCATGATGCCGGGAATCCATGAGTCATACCAGTAAACGTCAACTCCATCGATAGTGTTGATGAAGCATACGCCTGCGTCGGACAGCACATCAAGGCAGCGCTTGGTAGTTTCAAGGTCCTTGCCGCTGGCCTTTGAAATCTCCTCGGCACTCTTGCGGACGCGGAAATCCATTCCCATAGCGACTTCCGCCATTTCGTCGGTAACTACCGGCTCAAGAATCATGTATTCGGGGTCGGTCCAGGTATAGGAAGCAGTCAGACCCGACTTTTGTCCGTTCTTTTTGTTGCCGACCTTGTTTGCAAACATTAGGACTTTTTCTTTGTGTTCCATATTCTTCTACCTCTCATAAAAGCTTTCCATACAAAAAAAGCTGAGCTTCCGTCTTTCGTCCGATGAGACTGCCGGTTCCTCAGAACGTAAAACAGGACCTTCACTTTTGTCTAAGGCGGCTTGGTATGTTTACCAAACCAACATCTGCTCGCTCTAATCTGAGTATAGAATACCATGCCTCCCCCGGGGTGTCAATAATTCTTGTATTATCAATTGTTATTTCAGTAATATTGCTTGCATTTCCATGCAGTATTATGATATAATACACACGTGGTACGTGGTTGTACCACTTTTAGGAGGTAAGCATAAATGGAATTTTCAAAACTGAACGCACCAACCCTCAAGGAACTGTTCATCGAGCAACTTGAGAACATGATTTTATCTGGAAAACTGGTCATCGGCGAGAAGCTCCCTTCAGAGCGAGAGCTTGCCGAGTCCATGCATATAAGCCGCAGCGTCGTAAACAGCGGCCTTGCCGAAATTTCGGACAAAGGTTTTTTGGAAATCATCCCCCGCAGCGGCACCTATGTCGCCGATTTTCACAAAAAAGGCAAGCTCGACACGCTTATTTCAATAATGAAGTTCAACGGCGGGACCCTTCCGGACGCGGATATCCTCTCAATCCTACAAATTCGCAAGGTGCTAACAGCGCTTGCACTTGAGCTTGCGATTCCCAGAATTACTGACGATGAAATCAAGCAGCTGTTCAAATGCTCTGCACAGCTCGATAAAACAAGCGACAGTGCCAGGGCGGCAGAGCTCGTTTTTGAATTCGACCATCTGCTCTGCGTTTTTTCTGGTAATACCCTGCTCCCTCTCATATTTTATTCGTTCAAAGCCCCGAATACGACACTTTTCGAAAGGTTTTTCCGGCTGCACGGCTTTGACGTGATGCGCAGAAGAACAGACGCTCTGTGCGTGGCGATACGCTCAAGGAACCTTGAAACCGCAAAAGAGGTTCTTGCACGCTCTATCGACGATACAATTTCCGGAAACACAAAAATATACAGATAAAAATCCGCTCTGCGCGACCCATTAAAAAAGTGCGGGACAAGTGTCCCGCGCTTTTTTGCGTCTTTATTTCTTACCGTTCAGGGCAAAATCCATCAAATATTTACCGTAATCGGACATTTTTATTTTTTCCGCGACCGACCTCAGCTTTTCGCAGGAAATCAGCCCTGTTTTATAGGCAATTTCCTCAAGACAGCCGACCTCGCACCCTGTAGAGTTTTTATAATCTCTGATTGCGCAGGCGGCGTCCAGCAAGGAGCTTGAATTGCCCGTATCAAACCACGTTACGTCCTTATCCAGCGTGACAACGCGCAACTCGTCAAGAGCAAGATATTCACTGTTTACCGACGTTATTTCCAGCTCTCCCCTGTCGGAGGGCTTAACGCTTTTTGCGATTTCAGCGACCTTGCCGTCATAAAAGTACAAGCCCGGAATAATATAGTTCGATTTCGGATGCTGCGGCTTTTCCTCAATGCTGATGACCTTGCCCTCGCCGTCGAACTCGACGACGCCGAAGGGTCTGGGGTCTTCCATATAGCAGCCGAAAACCGTTGCTCCGGATTTGCTTTCTTTAGCCTCCATAAGTCTTTCATGGAGCTTGCTGCCGAAGAAAATGTTGTCGCCCAATGCCAGGCAGACCCTGTCATTTCCGATGAAGTCCGCTCCGAGAATAAAAGCGTCGGCAATCCCGCGTCTTTCATACTGCCTGAGATATGTGATTTTTGCTCCGAAGCTTTCGCCGTTTCCGAGAAGGTGCTCGAACTGTGCCTGTTCGTCAGGCGGGACGATTATCATTATATCCGTTATGCCCATCTCGAGAAGCAGCGAAAGCGGATAATAAATCATAGGCTTATCATAAACGGGCAGAAGCGGTTTGCAGACGGAATGCGTTATCGGATAAAGGCGGGTTCCTTTACCCGCGGCAAGAATTATACCTTTCATTTTGACCTCCTAGAGTCTGAGCTGCCGCATACGGCGCAAAGCGTGAGGTTGTTTCTCTTTATTTGCCCGCGTTCATTGCAAGATAGGCGTTAATGAAACCGTCGAGGTCACCGTCCATAACAGCGTTGATGTTGCCGTTTTCAAAGTTCGTGCGGTGGTCCTTCGCAAGAGTATAGGGCATAAAAACATAGGAGCGGATCTGTGAGCCCCACTCGATTTTCATCTGAACGCCCTTGATGTCATCGACCTTTTCCAGGTGCTGGCGTTCCTTGATTTCGGCAAGGCGGGAACGCAGCATACTCATCGCGTATTCACGGTTCTGATGCTGGCTGCGCTCAGTCTGGCAGGAAACGACAACACCGGACGGGATATGGGTGATTCGGATGGCGCTTTCCGTTTTGTTGACGTGCTGTCCTCCCGCGCCGGAGCTTCTGTAGGTGTCGACCTTCAAATCCTCGGAACGTATCTCGATATCCGCTTCATCGGTTATTGCCGGCATGACCTCGACTGCCGCAAAGCTCGTATGGCGGCGGCCCGAGGCGTCGAAGGGCGATATGCGGACAAGCCTGTGTATTCCGTTTTCGCTTTTTAGGTAACCGTAAGCGTTTTCACCCTCAATCGAAATGGTCACGCTCTTTATTCCGGCTTCCTCGCCGTCAAGATAGTCCAGGGTCTTGCAGGCAAAGCCGTGCCGCTCTGCCCAGCGCTGATACATACGGAAAAGCATCTCCGTCCAGTCCTGCGCCTCTGTTCCGCCGGCCCCCGCATGGAGTGTCAGAAGCGCTCCGAAAGAGTCGTATTCGCCGGAAAGGAGCGTTGTAAGGCGTGCGTCCTGCAGCTTCTTCTCAAAAGCGGCATATCCCTTCACCAGCTCGTCGAGCATCGATTCGTCGTTTTCCTCCAGAGCCATTTCGCAGATCGTATAGAGGTCGTCGTAGGCGTCCTTCAGTTTTTTGTAGCCCTCACATTTGTTTTTAAGCTGCTTCGTCCTTTTCAGGACCTTCTGAGAGTTTTCAAGGTCGTCCCAAAAGCCGTCTTTTTCCGTCTGCTTTTCAAGCTCAGCGATTTCTTTAAGCGCTTCCTCCAATTTGAGGGCAACGCCCAGCTCGTCCAGCATTGGTTTTATGTTGTTAAGTTTTACTTTGTATTCTTCAAATTCAAGCATAAACGGTATCAATTCTCCTCGCTGTATTTCGCATATAGTATATACAATAAATGACTCCTTGTAAATATCTTTCGGGAAACGGACAATGTGCCGCAGTGTAAATAAACACCGATTTATAAAAAAGTTGTCTTTTGGACTTTTATTTAGATTTCATCTTTGTTATAATGATTGTGATATGAGAAGGGCGCTGTTGCGTCTGAAGAAATTAAGAAACAGAGAGGACGATAAAATTGATTTCACATGGCAAAGAAATCAAGGTTTTTGCCGGGAACTCGAACCCCGCACTTGCACAGGGAATCTGTAAAAAGCTCAATGTGGAGTTGGGTAAGTCTGTGGCAACGGCTTTTTCGGACGGCGAGATATCTATATCCATTAACGAGCCGGTTCGCGGAGCCGATGTTTTCATCGTACAGTCCACCTGCAGCCCGGTAAACAACAACCTGATGGAAATGCTCATCATGATAGACGCGATGCGCAGAGCTTCCGCCGGACGTATAACCGCGGTTATACCCTATTTCGGTTACGGACGTCAGGACAGAAAAGCAAAGAGCCGCGACCCCATATCCGCGAAGCTAGTAGCAAACATTATCACCGAAGCCGGTGCGGACAGAGTTTTGACTATGGATTTGCACGCCTCCCAGATTCAGGGATTTTTCGATATTCCCGTGGACAACCTTATGGGCAGCCCTCTTTTTGCAAATTACTACATCAACAAATTCGGAGCCTGTAACAACAACTGCATAGTCGTATCTCCCGACGTCGGAAGCGTCGCCAGAGCGAGAAAGTTCTCCCAGAAGCTGGGCATGAACTTTGCTATAGTCGACAAACGCCGTGAAAAGGCCAACAGTTCCGAAGTCATGAACATAATCGGCGAGGTCGAGGGGAAGACCGTCATTATGCTCGATGATATGGTCGATACCGCCGGCAGCCTCTGCGGAGCGGCAAAGGCACTCATCGAGCTCGGCGGAGCAAAAGAGATATTTGCCTGCGCAACTCACGGCGTCCTTTCCGGACCCGCAATAGAACGCATCAACGAAAGCTATATCAAGGAGCTCGTTCTTCTCGATACCGTTCCCAGCCACATCAAGAAAAAAAGCAAAAAAATCAAATATCTCTCCGTCGATTCTCTATTTGCTGAAGCAATCGGGCGTATTTACGAGGAAGTTTCGATATCTTCGCTTTTCGACTGATATTCGCTTTGCGAAAGCTTACCGTTTGCCGGAGTATCGCCTTTTACCGGGCTTTTTCCGGCAAACGCAAACATATGTTTTTGCGCGGTCAGGCGTTGAAAGGATCCATTCGTTTATGTTTTTTAAGAATACTTCCGGCGGAGCGAATTGGATAGTCGTGTTCTTAGGCAACCCCGGGCCGAGATACACCGGCACACGCCACAACGTCGGTTTTTTGGCTGCCGAGAAGCTGGAAAAGCGCGAAAATATCAGAATCGGCAAGCTTCGCTTCAGCGCGCTTACTGCTCTGTGCTCCGTTTCGGGCGAGAAAGTGCTCCTAATGAAGCCCCAGACCTATATGAACCTTTCGGGTAACGCCGTCGCTCCAGCTTCGGCTTATTACAAAATACCCGCTGAACGCATAATCGTCGTCTGCGACGATATTGCTCTTCCCGTCGGTAAACTCCGCATCCGCGCAAAGGGCTCCAGCGGCGGGCATAACGGACTGAAAAGTATCATCGCGGCGCTGGGAACCGAAGAATTCCCGCGTATCAAAATCGGCGTCGGCGCACCTCCAAAAAACGAGACAGAGGACGACGTTATCAACTGGGTTTTGGGGATTTTCCACGGCAAGGACGCGGATACCATTGCGCAGGTATGCGAAAAGGCAGCGGAAGCGGTTTCGGCCATAATAGCCGAAGGCGCAGAAAAAGCCATGAATAGTTATAACTGACAGCGGGAGCGAACTCCCGCTGCTTCTATAGCGGGCTTAGTTAATACGTCAACGGCCCGCGGCCTGTGCATTTTCCTCCAAAAACCGAGCAAAGGTTGTGAATCAGCATGAAAACGAGCCAATTCAAGGTTTTTACCGAGAGCTTCGCCGCCGGAAAATGCTCCCGCGCGGGCGACTTTCTCGGCGCCCATATCACGGAGCACGGCGCAGTATTCCGCGTCTGGGCGCCAAACGCCCTAAGCGTTTCCGTCGTCGGCGATTTCAACGGCTGGGAAAACGGCGCCGCACCCATGACTGATAACGGCGGCGGCATCTGGGAAGCCGAGCTCAGGGACATTGCAGCGCTGACTGCCTATAAATATGCAATAATGGCAAAGGACGGTCAGACGCTTTGGAAAGCCGATCCATACGCTGTGTTTTCCGAAGTCCGTCCGGCCTCCGCTTCGCGTCTTTATGATATCAAAGGCTACCTATGGGGCGACGACAAGTGGCTCGCCTATCGCCGCAAACACAAGGTTTATGATAATCCCATGAACATTTACGAGCTGCATCTCGGCTCATGGAAACGCCGCGAAAACGGCGATTTTCTGAGTTACCGCGAGGCCGCCGAGGAGCTCATACCTTATGTCAAGGAGCAGGGCTTCACGCACATCGAGCTTATGCCGGTTACGGAGTTTCCTTACGACGGTTCGTGGGGCTACCAGTGCACGGGCTATTTTGCCGCGACCTCCAGATACGGCACTCCGCACGAGCTGATGAGCTTTGTCGATGCCTTTCACAGCGCCGGCATAGGCGTAATAATGGACTGGGTCCCCGCGCATTTTCCGAAGGACGCGCACGGGCTGGTCGAATTTGACGGGTCGAGGCTGTATGAGGATTCGGACCCGCTGATGGCTGAGCATCCGAGCTGGGGCACGCGCATTTTTGACTACGGAAAAGGCGAAGTTCGCAGTTTTCTCATATCCTCCGCCCTCTTCTGGCTTGAAAAATACCATATTGACGGACTTCGGGTGGACGCCGTTGCTTCCATGCTATATCTCGATTATGACAGGAAAAAAGGTAAGTGGAAACCGAATAAATTTGGTGGAAGGGAAAACCTGCACGCCGTTGATTTCCTGAAACAGCTTAACGAGACCTGCTTTGCCTATGACGACAGCCTTCTGATGATTGCGGAGGAGAGCACCGCTTGGCCGCTCGTTACTGCTCCGACCGACGCCGGCGGTCTCGGCTTCAACCTCAAGTGGAACATGGGCTGGATGAACGACAGCCTGCGTTACCTTAAAACCGATCCCTATTTCCGCGCGGGCTGCCACCACGACCTGACCTTTTCGGTCATGTACGCCTTTTCGGAAAACTTCGTCCTGCCGCTTTCGCATGACGAGGTCGTACACATGAAAGGCTCGTTTGTGGGAAAAGCCCCGGGAACTCTGGAGCAGAAATTTGCATCAGTCCGCGCTTTCCGCGCCTATATGCTCGCACACCCCGGGAAAAAGCTGCTGTTCATGGGCGCCGAGCTCGGGCAGCAATGCGAATGGGATTTTGCGTCCCAGCTCCCCTGGGAGCTTCTCGACAAGCCCGAAAACGCGGCTCTGCACACGTATTTTTCGGAAAGCAATAAGTTCTACCTCTCAAACAGGCCGCTATGGGACCTCGATTTTGACAGCAGCGGCTTTAGGTGGATATGCGCCGATGAAAGCGAAAAGAATATTATCGGCTTTATAAGAAAGGACCACACCGGGAAGGAACTGACCTTTGTCTGCAACTTTTCGGGCATCACCGTCAAAGATTTTCGTCTGGGCGTCCCGGGCTTCGGAAAATATGAAGTTTTGCTTACAACCGACGAAGAACGTTTCGGAGGGCGGGGCGAGCTTTGCAAAGGCGAGGGTTTCCTTGCCGAAAAAATACCCAACCACGGCTTTTCACATTCGATATCATTGGATATTCCCCCACTTACAGCCGTATTTCTACATAATACCCGCGTTTCATCCCCACATTAAGCAACATGTATCATTTAACGCAGTCCGGCAGTACAGTATTGTAATCATACGAATCGGAGGCTCGGCGCATGAAAAAGGAATGTATCGCAATGCTTCTCGCGGGCGGACAGGGCTCAAGGCTCCACGCTCTGACGAGTAAGGCGGCAAAGCCCATTATGCCCTTCGGGGGCAAATACCGAATCATTGATTTTCCCCTCAGCAACTGTGCGAATTCAGGAATCGATGTTGTCGGCGTACTCACGCAGTACCAGCCCCTGCAGCTCAACAGCTACATAGGCAGCGGACAGCCCTGGGATCTGGACACTTCACGCGGCGGCGTGTATATCCTTCCTCCCTATCAGAGCGCGGGCGCCAAAGGCGAATGGTTTTCCGGCACGGCAAACGCCATTTACCAGAACATCGGCTTCGTGGATATGTGGGAGCCGGAGTATGTTCTTATTCTGAGCGGCGACCACATATACAAAATGGATTATTCCGATATGCTTGAGCAGCACAAGGCTCACGGAGCGGACTGCACCATTGCGGTCATACAGGTTCCGCTTGAGGAAGCCTCCCGCTTCGGCATTATGGATACCGATGAAAACGGGTTCATCTATAAATTCACCGAGAAGCCGAAAAAGCCCGAAAGCAATCTTGCCTCTATGGGCATATATATCTTCAGCTGGCAGAAGCTCAAGCGTTATCTGATTGAAGATGATAACAATCTGAAATCCGAAAAGGACTTCGGCAAAAACATCATTCCCGCGATGCTGGGTAACGGCGAAAAGCTCTGGGCTTACGCTTTTGAGGGCTACTGGCGCGATGTCGGAACTATCGACAGCCTTTGGGAATCCAACATGGATATGCTCGCGCCCGCTCTCATCGACCTTTATGACCGTTCATGGCCGATAAGGAGCAGAAGCCCCATCAAGCCTCCCCACTATATCGGCGAAAACGCCGAGATACGCCACAGCATCATTACGGAGGGCTGCGACATCCGCGGCACTGTCAGCAATTCGGTTTTGAGCAGCGGTGTTTCTGTCGGCGAAGGTGCGGTTATAAACTACAGCATTCTTATGCCCGGCTGTAAAATCGGCAAAGGCGCGGTAGTCGAGTATTCGATAATCGGCGAGAATGCGGTAATCGGCGACGGAGCCCTTGTGGGCTCACCGCCAAACGGAATGACCGAGATCAAAATCACGACCTGCGGACCGGACGCCCGTGTCAAAGCGGATACCCGCATTGACGCAGGCAATATAGTTTATTAGGAAGGGGTTGACAGCTGATGCCGGATTTACACGGACTTGTTTACGCTTATCATTCTTCTCCCGCGCTGGGCGAGCTTGTTACGCCCAGGACCAGTGCCTCCCTGCCCTTCGGCTCACGCTACAGACTGATTGATTTTGCGCTCTCATCGATGACCAACGCGGGTGTACGCGACGTCGGTGTAATCATGCAGCGCGACTACCAGTCGCTGCTCGACCATATCGGAAGCGGAAAGGACTGGGATCTCAGCCGTTTGAGTGGCGGTATGCGCCTTCTTCCGCCCTTCGGGATGCACGACAACCGTATCGGCGAATACAGGGGCTGTATGGAGGCCCTTTCGGCTGTTCGATCCTATATCAGGGATATAAAGCAGAACCACGTCGTTCTTTTCCGCGGCGATCTCGCCGTCAATATTGACCTTCGTGATGTTTTTGAAGCTCACGCAAATTCCGGCTGTGAGATAACGGCTGTGTGCACGGAAAGCCCCTGCAAGGGCGGCGGCAATATCCGTTTTGTTCCCGAAACACCGTCGACCTCCAGACATATGGTTTTTTCAGATTCCGAAAATACAGTCGGGCTGCCTTCGATTGAGGTTTATATAATCAACAAGCAGCTCCTCCTTGACCTGATCGAGTGGTGCAGCAGCAACAGCAAGCTGCATTTTCACCGCGACGCGCTTACGCATTATCTCAGCGAGGGCGGAACTGTCGGGCTCTATCTTCACAAGGGCTACACCGCCCGCATCTGTTCGGTTTCGAATTATTTCAGCGCTAATATGGATATGCTCAAAGCCGAGAACCGCAACGATCTTTTCTCCGACGAGAATCCCGTCTATACGAAGGGGCGCAGCAGCGCTTCAACATATTACGGTGAAAACTCGTCAGTAAAAAATTCGCTTGTTGCGGACGGCTGCTATATCGAGGGCGAGCTTGAAAACTGTGTTCTTTTCCGTGGCGTCCGTGTAAAAAAGGGCGCGAAGCTCAAAAACTGCGTCCTTATGCAAGATACGATAGTCGGCGAGAACGCCTCCCTGAGCTATGTGATTTCGGACAAATACACTGTCTTTTCAAACGGACTTGTCCTATCAGGCAGCAATGTCCTTCCGATAATCGTACCGAAGTGCAAAATCATATGATAAGACACATACGTTGAAGCAATGCAAAAACTAAAAGGGGGACGATGAAATGAATGTGCTCTACGCAGTCAGCGAGGCTGTTCCGTTTATTAAAACGGGCGGACTTGCCGATGTTGCCGGTTCCCTTCCGAAAGCTCTCCGCGCGGAGGGCACGGACACCCGTGTTATTCTCCCGCTCTACAGCGCCATAGGCGAAAAATGGCGGCTTAAAATGAACTTTTGTTTTTACACCTTCATCGATCTTGCCTGGCGCAAGCAGTACTGCGGTGTTTTCAGGCTAGATCACGAGGGACAGGTCTACTATTTCGTCGATAACGAATACTACTTCAAGCGCGACAGCATCTACGGCTGCTACGACGACGGTGAGCGCTTCGGCTTCTTCTCGAGAGCCGTAATCGAGATACTGCCGCTGCTTGACTGGAAGCCTGATGTCATTAACTGCAACGACTGGCAGACAGCGCTCATTCCGATTTATATAAGCCAGAACAGAGAAGGCTATTTCCGTGACGTAAAAACCGTTTTCACGATTCATAACATAGAGTATCAGGGACGTTTCGGAAAACATATACTCTCGGACGTTTTCGGCATTTCCGATGAGCTTTTCAATAACGGTATACTGAGTTTCGACCGCGACGTCAACCTGATGAAGGGCGCAGTCTATAAGGCTGACCATATAACGACCGTAAGCCCCAGCTATGCGCTCGAGCTTCGCGACCCGTTTTTTGCCTGCGGACTCCACAAGGTCATCGAGGACAACACCTATAAGCTGACAGGCATTCTGAACGGACTGGATACCGAGCGTTACGACCCATTAACAGACACCCTGATAGCCGAAAACTACGGTCCCGAAGCGGCGGACGGAAAAGCGGCCTGCAAGGCCGAGCTTTGCCGTGAGCTGGGGCTTGAGGAAACGGATACCCCGATCATCGCCTGTATTTCAAGGCTTGTCGGCCACAAGGGCTTCGACCTCGTTGCCGAGGCTTTGGACAGAATTGTCGCGAAGGGCGTCCGCTTTGTCCTTCTCGGTACGGGTGACGAAAAATTCGAGAATTTCTTCCGCGAAGCCGAAAACCGTTATAAGGGCAAGGTTTCCGCGAACCTCATGTATTCGGAAAAGCGGGCTTCAATGATATACGCCGGAGCGGACATGATGCTTATGCCTTCCAAAAGCGAGCCCTGCGGGCTTACCCAGATGATTTCGATGCGTTACGGAACCGTCCCCGTCGTACGCGAAGTCGGCGGCCTTCGGGACAGCGTCCGCCCCTACCCGACCGATTCCGCTTTGGGCTTTACATTCCTCTGGTACTCGGCTGACGATATGCTGAGGGCTATCGACTATGCAGTCGGCACATGGCACGAAAAAGAAAACTGGCGCGAACTGATGCTGCGGGATATGGTCGAAGATCTATCTTGGAGCCGCTCCGCGAAAGAATATATAAAGATATATAGTTCTCTTATTGAGAGATAATTATTTATGATTTATCCCGATAAGACAGGGAAAGGAAATGCATATGACCCCAATCTGCAAAAATGAGCTAAAGGCTGCAATTGAGGACAAACTCGAGGCTCATTACGGCAAAAAGGCGCAGGAAGCAAAACCTTCCGAGTTCTTCTGTGCCTGCGCTTCGCTTCTGCGCGAAATGACCTCCCGCAATCTGGTCCACGGCGACAGAAAAGACACAAGACATATCCACTATCTTTCGATGGAGTTTCTCATGGGCCGCTCGCTTGCCAAGAACGCCTTCAATCTCGGTATACTCGACAATTTGTTCGAGGCGCTGCGCGAGATGGGCGTTGAGCCCAATGATATATTTGAGGCGGAGCCGGATGCAGGACTGGGAAACGGCGGCCTCGGAAGGCTCGCCGCCTGTTATATGGACAGTATGGCGACCCTCGGTCTTCCCGCCACGGGTTATTCACTGTGCTACGAACTCGGAATGTTCTGCCAAAAGATAATTGACTTCAAGCAGGTCGAAGTTGCCGACAGCTGGACTATCGCGGCCGACAGCTGGCTCGTCCCCTGCTATGAGGACGCCGTCGAAGTGCGCTTCGGCGGAAAGTGCGAGGAAAAATGGAGTTTTGACGGCAAATGCCAGACTACTGTCAAGGATTACACCTCTGTTCTTGCCGTCCCGAGGGATATGCTCATATCCGGATATAAAACCGACTGCGTAAACGAGCTGAGGCTCTGGGACGCCAAGTCTCCGAAATCTTTGGATATGCGTTTGTTTTCTGGCGGCGAATACATTAAATCTCTGGAACAGCGGACCATGGCCGAGGTCATAACCAAGGTTCTCTACCCAGCCGACGACACTACGGAGGGAAAAATTCTCCGCATTAAGCAGCAGTATTTCTTCATTTCAGCAACCGCGCAGTCTGTCGTGAAAAAGCACAGAGCATTATACGGCGACGTCCGCAATTTTTCGGAGCATCATGTTTTTCAAATCAACGACACTCATCCGACAATGATAATCCCCGAACTCATGCGCATTTTTATGGACGAGGACGGACTCGGCTGGGACGAGGCGCTCTCCATTGTCACGAAGTGCGTTGCCTACACGAACCACACGGTAATGTCGGAGGCTCTCGAGAGCTGGCCGCAGGAGCTCTTTGAAGCGCAGCTCCCGCGCATATGGCAGATTATCCGTGAAATAGATGTAAGGCACAGAAAGTATCTTGAGGAGAGATTTCGCGGCAACGACGGAGCAATTCTGCACAATCTTATCGTAAGCGGCGGCAAAATCCATATGGCCAACATCTGCCTTGCGGTCTGCTTCAAGGTCAACGGCGTTTCCGCCATGCACAGTGAAATACTCAAACATGACCTTTTCCGGGACATATACTCGCAGAAGCCGGATATGTTCACGAATGTTACAAACGGAATCGACCACAGGCGATGGCTCGCACAGATAAATCCCGGGCTTCACAAACTCGTCACCGAGCTTCTCGGCTCGGACGATTATCTGGTTCACCCCGAGCTTATCGCGCAGCTTGAAAATCACGCTTCCGATTTAACCGTCCTTCGAAGGCTTGAGGAAATCAAGCTGGAGAATAAGGTTAAATTTGCGGAATATGTTAAAAAGGAAAGCGGCATAGTTTTGAATCCGGACGCCGTTTTCGATGTTCAAATCAAACGGCTCCATGAATACAAGCGCCAGCTTCTCTGCGCGCTGCTGATACTGGAGCTTCGGCAGCGTATACATGACAACCCGAAGGCTGAATTTCTGCCTCGTTGTTTTATCTTCGGCGCAAAAGCCGCAAGCGGCTATAAAACAGCCAAACGCATAATCAGCCTGCTCTGTTCACTTGCGGACGAAATCAACAGCGATCCCCTCTGCGCAGGCAAACTCCAAATGGTCTTTTTGGAAAACTACCGCGTTTCCGTCGCCGAAAAGCTCATGCCTGCGGCTCAGGTCTCGGAGCAGATTTCCACGGCCGGCAAGGAGGCCAGCGGTACCGGCAACATGAAGCTCATGATGAACGGAGCCATAACCATCGGTACGCTTGACGGCGCTAATGTCGAGATGCATGAGCGTCTCGGCGATGATAATATGATACTTTTCGGTCTGCACGCTGACGAAATCTGCTCTCTGAAGTCACAGGGCTACGACCCACTTGCAATCTATAACAGAAATGACAGGCTTCGCCTTATACTCAACAGCATGAGTCTCGGTTTCCGCAACGGCGAAAGTTTTTCAGATCTTGTTTCAAAGCTCGTATACGGCGGAGATGAGTATATGCTTCTTGCGGATTTCGACAGTTATATATCTGCTCACGATAAACTGTACAACATATTATCTGATAAGGATAAGCGTTCAACAATCTCACTCCGCAACATTTCACGCAGCGGCGTCTTTGCTGCTGACCGTGCAGTCTCGGAATACGCAAAAAACATCTGGGGCTTCTGAACTTCGGTTTCAAAATAGAAAGTATCGCGGATTAAATATCCGCGATACTTTTTTATTGCCTTACGACCTATTGCAACGCGTTTTTTAAGATTGCGTGCATATACTGCAAATATGAAAACTGTATATGTGGACGAAATGTTCCTCCTCAACCTCATCATCAACTATTTCATCGTTTTGGCGACTGCAAAGCTTTGCGCTCTGCCGCTGAAGAGACTGCGATTTGCTTTTGCCGCCGCTATAGGCGCCCTTTATTCGGTATTGCTTCTGTTCAAATCGCTCTCATTTCTTGCGTCACCCGTTATGAAGCTCGTTCTCGGATTTTTGATGACGCTCATTGCCTTCGGCGTCAAAGTCAAGCTCTTTAAGCCCTTTCTGGCTTTTCTCGCGGTTTCCGCAGCCTTCGGGGGCGCAGTTTACGCGGCTTCGCTTCTTGTGGGAGGAAGCATTGACGACGGTTTTTACATAAACGCCTCGATGCGTGTCCTCGTTTTGTCCTTCGCGGTATGCTATTTTGTCCTTACGCTCTTGTTCAAGCGATTCGGCAAAAGACGCGAGAGAGAAATTCGAAGCGTCAAAGTTACCCTTTGCGGCAGAACAGCCGAGTTTATGGCTCTGCGCGACACGGGAAACGAGCTGTATGATCCCTTGAGTGGACTTCCGGTTATGGTCGTCGACGTCAAGGAAGCTGGCAAGCTCCTGCCGGAAAGACTAATCGAGCCATTTAAAGCGGGCGTTCCGGAGTTCATCCACGCTCTGGGCTGTGAGGATACATATTTCAGCAGGTTCCGTCTGGTGCCTTATTCTGCCGTCGGAGTTAAAATAGCACTTCTCCCCGTCTTTCGTCCGGACAGCCTTATTATCGGGGGCAAAGAAAACGTGACCACTCTGGTGGGACTCTGTCCCACTGTTCTGTGCGGAAACGGCGACTATTCTGCTGTTATTTAGTATTTTGACCGCTGAATTGCGGTGCTTGTGGTGATTCACTAAAACGGAGGTACTTACATGGCGGACCAGAAAACTATCGGTTTATACGCAAGGATATACCTTGCGCTCATTGACGCTCTTGCAAAGCTCGGCATCGCGCTCCCGCCCGGAATACACTACATAGGCGGAAGCGACGTTCTGCCGCCGCCCCTTTCGAAAAACGAGGAGCGAAAAGCAATCGAGGCGCTTGAGCGCGGGGACGAAGAGGCAAAAAGAAAGCTCATTGAACACAATCTGCGTCTTGTGGTTTATATTGCGCGGCGTTTTGAAAACACCGGCGTCGGGCTTGAGGACTTGATCTCGATAGGTACTATAGGGCTTATTAAAGCCATCAACACCTTTATCTCCGAAAAAAAAATCAAACTTGCAACCTATGCCTCGCGCTGCGTAGAAAATGAGATATTGATGTATCTCCGAAAAATCAGCGCCCAAAAATCAGAGGTCTCTCTGGATGAGCCTCTGAACACCGACTGGGACGGAAACGAACTTCTGCTTTCTGACGTTCTCGGCACGGACGGGGACGAGGTATCCCGTCCTCTGGAGGAGGATGCCGACAAAAAACTGCTCATGGACGCAGTCGATGGGCTTGAAGAGCGCGAGCGCACGATTATAATCATGCGCTTCGGTCTGTGCGGCTCGACTGAGTACACGCAGAAGGAGGTCGCAGATATCATGGGCATCTCACAGTCCTATATAAGCCGCCTCGAAAAGCGCATCATCGTCCGGCTTCGCCGTGAAATAATAAGGCAGTCGAGATGAAAAAGACATCACCAAAAGGTGATGTCTTTTTCTTATGAGCCTATCTTATATAGCTTCGCAAGCCCGCCGTCTGCCGTTTCCCTGTAATTTCGGTTCAGGTCTCTGCCAGTATCGTACATGGTTTTTATGATGAGATCCAAGGATATCTTCCTTGTGAACGTAAGAAAATTGGCAAGCGTTACGGCATTTATTGCCCTCATGGCGGCAACCGCATTGCGCTCGATGCAGGGTATCTGTACAAGCCCGTAAATCGGGTCGCAGGTGAGACCCAGATGATGCTCAATTGCTATTTCTGCGGAATACTCGATCTGATCGATGCCCATACCGAAAAGCTCTGCAAGCGCTGCGGCGGCCATCGCGCAGGCAGTACCGATTTCCGCCTGACAGCCGCATTCGGCTCCGCTTATCGATGCGTTAGTCTTGACAAGTAGACCTATTATTCCGCCGACGGCAAGCGCCTCCAGAATCTTCTCGTCCTTGTAGCCCTTTTCATCCTTGAAATACTTCAGAACCGCCGGAACAACTCCGCACGAGCCGCAGGTGGGCGCGGTTACAATCCTTCCACCGTCCGCGTTCTGCTCGCTTACGGCAAAAGCATAGGAACAGACCATTCGGGTTTCGTAGGTAGCTTTGCTCTCATCCATATGGCGCTGGTTATAGAGCTGCTGCGCGCGCCGTTCCACCTTCAGCCCGCCTTGAAGTTCGCCCGTTTTTGAAAGTCCCTCAAGTACCGACTGCTGCATGGCGTCCCATATTTCGGCAAGGTATGTGTATATCCCGTCGCCCTCCATGAGCCTGACATATTCGCTTAGCCTTAAATTGTGTTCTTTGCAGTATTTGGATATCTCCTTAAAGGAGTTCTGCCCGTAAATCTCCGGCTCCGTCCCGGCTAATTCGCCCTCGGCAAGGATATCGCCGCCGCCGATGCTGAAATACCGCTTTGTCATCAGAGCCGTTCCGTCCGAAAGACCGACAAAATCCATCGTGTTCTGGTGGGGCAGCCCCTCTGTTTTTGTGTCGAAAACAATGTTCACCGGCAGAGGAGCTAGCGCGTTTTTGATTGCTTCGTCTGTCTTGTGACCCTTGCCGGTTTTCGCAAGCGAACCGTAAAGAGTAACTTCAAATCTGTCGGCCGCGGAACAAAGCGCCGCAAACTGTTTTGCAGCCTTTTCCGGTCCCATCGTATGCGAGCTGGACGGACCGAGCCCGATTTTATATAACTGACGTATAGACTTCATATTTTCTCCTCAACACATAATCTTTATGCCTGCAGGCAATAGAAATCTCCCTTTTAATTTACGGCAGAACAGCTACGGCTTCCGCCACTCTGACTCCGTCCACAGCCGCGGAGGTAATGCCTCCGGCATAGCCGGCGCCCTCCCCGCAGGGATATATCCCTCTGACGGCGGTCTGGTAGTCGTCGCCCCGAAGTATACGTACAGGCGAGGAGGAACGGGTTTCAATGCCTGTCATAAGCGCATTCGGGTCGGCAAAGCCTCTCAGACTGCGGTCAAAAATCGGTATCGCGTTTTTAAGCGTGTCCGAGACGTATGCAGGAAGACAGCTTCGCAAATTCGCCGGCTTTACGCCGGGTCTGTAGGTCGGCAGCACATCACCGAGCTTTTTTGTTGCTTTACCGGCAAGAAAATCTCCTGTTGTTTGAATCGGAGCCCTAAATTCTCCTCCTCCGAGAACATAGGCTTTATGCTCCCAAAACTCCTGAAATCTCATTCCGCCCAAAGGATGTCCGTCGCCGAAGTCCGAGGGGTTTACTCCGACAAGAAGCCCCGCGTTTATGTTCTCCCCGTCGCGCGCACGCAGACTCATTCCGTTTGTGACGAGCCTTTCGTTTTCCGACGCCGCAGCGATAATCTGGCCGCCCGGACATACGCAAAACGAGAAGGCGCTTCTTCCGCTCGGCAGATGACAGGCAAGCTTATAGTCTGCCGGAGGAAGCATTTCTGCAAAGCCGCCGTACTGGGCCATTGAAATCGCGGCCTGCCTGTGCTCGATGCGCACGCCTATCGCAAAGGCCTTCTGCTCCATCGGAATTCCTGAGTTAAAAAGCATCTCGAAAGTGTCCCTGGCGGAATGTCCCGGCGCGAGAATCAGCGTATCGCAGGGCATCTCGTACTGTCCGTCCTTCGTCTCTACGCGGACGCTCTCGAGCGCTTTGTCTTTGATTTTAACGCCGCACAGAGTGTTCTCGAAGCGGATATCGCAGCCGAGCGAGATGAGCTCCTGCCTGATATTTTTTATCACATCTCTCAGAACATCCGTTCCGATGTGGGGTCTGTTCGACCAGATAATGTCCTCCGGCGCGCCGTGTTCTACAAAGGTCTCGAACACATGAGATATACGCGGGTCGTTTGTTCCCGTTGAGAGCTTGCCGTCCGAGAAGGTTCCCGCGCCGCCCTCACCGAACTGCACATTGGAGTCAAGATCAAGACAGCCCGTCAGCCAGAAGCGCTCCACATCCTCCGTGCGCGCGGTCACATTGCGTCCGCGCTCCAGAATGACGGGTCTCAGTCCCGCACGGGCAAGCTCGAGCGCGGCAAAAAGACCGGCGGGACCCATTCCGACTACTACAGGCGGAAGCGCGCGTTTTCTTTTGACCTGCGGAAAAGCGTAGTCTTTAGACGCAACAAGCTCGATATGTCTGTTATTTGCGGCGGCAACAAGGCTCTCCTCGTTTTCCGCGGAAAGCGTTACCGAACAGACATAGTGGATCTCGCTCTTTATTCTGGCGTCCACAGAAAGGCGCGAAAGGCGCAGATTGCTTATGCTGTCGGTTGACAGTCCGAGCAGACCTGCCGCTCTCTGCTTAATATCGTTTTCGCGGTAATCGACCGGTATCTTTATGTTGGTAATCTTAATCAAAATCCGCGCCCCCTGCTGTAAATATACAGATTATACTATACCACATCACATTGCTTATATCTATGCGGCTTCTCAACAATTATATTGAGAAGTGCAAATTCTGTCAATTGTTAAGGAAAAAAGCTCCCGAAGAACAGCTTCGGGAGCTTGCTTTGAATTCTGCGGGTGTGATTATCCGATTTTTGAGAAAATTTTCGTGAAGAATTTGCCGACGTTTTCAAAGAACACCCTCATCGATTCGCCGATTTCCTGTATTGTCGACTGCGCCGCGGCGAGCTTTTTAACTGTCTCCTGCATTGACTCGACCTTGGCTTTAAGCTCATCGGGGTCGAGCTTTTCAAGAGAGCGGCAGAGAGACAGAAGCTGGTCGACCTGACCGTCGCTTATAGAGATGTTGTTCTCCTCGGCAATCTGCTTTATCTGGGCTCTGACCTCGTCGTCCGTCATGTTGACTGTCTCGGCAAGCACCTTTTTCAATTCGTTTACTATCGTTACGGCATCGTAACTGCCGATCTGGTCGGCGAGCTCGCTCGTTATAACAAGCTCCTGAGTTCCGGCGAGCTTTGCGATTTCATCCAGCTTTTCGCCGGTAATGTCCTCATACGCCTTGTAAACACCCGTCAGCGCGGCCGTGCCGGAGATGCCCTCGACAGGACTTGTAACGATCAGCTTTGCATCGTCGATTCCGGCCGTGACAAGCGCGTTGACGTACATATCCTCGGTGCACCAGCTGATATTTGAAACGCTGACCTGAAGTCCCTCTCCGTCGCCCAGCACCTCGATATACACGCAGGAAATTGATTTTGTCCCGATGATAGAATCATCCACAAGTCCGTCGAGGTATTGCCTTTCCTCGTCGTTTGAAACGGTGAGCTCTGTTACGCTCCCCTCTTCAATACCGAAGGTTTTATAAACGGCTGTTTTCTGCTCCGCTGAAATATCTGCCCCCACAACTGCGCGTGCGTCGCCCTTCTGGAGGGCGAAAGCGCTGGTCATGCCGGCAAGCATTATAACGGCCAGAAAAATCGAAATTATCTTCTTCATTTTTTCTTCCTTTCTTTACATGGGGATGCTGCAATTTATATAAATGCATTCCTATAGCTTCAAAACTTCTTCGTGCGGAAACCTTGAACGCCACGTATTTTCCCGCAGAGATTATTTTAACTCAAATAAATCAAAAGTACAACAAATACACATATAAATAGAACACATCTAAAAAGACGTTCAAAATATGAAAATGTTTCGTGTAAGCGCTATGCAGAATGACGAGCCGTTTTCAATATATCCGGTGATAGGAGAAATAATGCAAAACATTACGGAATTTATCTCGCAGCTCAACGCCTCTCTGAACAATTTGGTCTGGGGTCTGCCGATGATGGCGCTCATTATCGGCACAGGTCTTTTTTTCAGCATACGAACCGGTTTTCCACAGCTTCGGAAATTCGGCTACGCGATGAAAAACACGCTCGGAAAGGCCTTTTCGTACGGTAAAATTAAGGACAAAGGCGCGGTCTCGCCGTTTCAGGCGGTAACGACGGCGCTAGCCGGAACAGTCGGCACGGGAAATATCGCGGGCGTCGCGGGGGCAATCGCTCTCGGCGGCCCGGGAGCGGTCTTCTGGATGTGGGTCTCGGCTCTTTTCGGCATGGTGACAAAATATGCCGAGATCATCCTCGCCGTTAAATTTCGAAAACGCAACAGCGACGGCGATTGGGTCGGCGGTCCGATGTACTACATAACGGGAGGGCTTGGAGGAAGCTTCAAATGGCTCGCCGTTCTGTTTTCGTTTTTCGGTGCTGCCGCCGCTCTCGGAATCGGAAACATGGTTCAGGTCAACACCGCCGCCGGAGCCTTATCCGCTCTTTTTAATGAGTTTTCGGCAAACGGCGTAGCTGCAGGCGGCAAGGCGGACATGACGATACGGCTTGCGGTCGGGGTCGTCATCTCGCTCGTCACGGCGCTGACTCTCCTTGGCGGCATGAAGCGTATCGGTTCCGTGACTGAAAAACTTGTCCCCGCAATGAGCCTTCTTTACATCGTTGGCGCGCTCGCTGTCATAATCATCAATTTTGATAAAACCGCTGCAGTTTTCAGAGCCATCACAGTCGGGGCCTTTGCGCCCAAGGCTGTTCTCGGCGGCGCTTTCGGGGTCGGCTTTGCACAGTCGCTGCGCTACGGCGTCGGGCGCGGCGTCTTCTCAAACGAAGCGGGGCTGGGCTCTTCCTCCATTGCCCATGCCGCGACGAGCGAAACGGACCCCGTGAAACAGGGGCTTTTCGGAATATTCGAAGTTTTCGCGGACACCATCGTCATTTGCACGCTCACCGCATTTACTATTTTGATGAGCGGCGCTTATATTCCCTACGGGAGCAGCGCAGGTGCGGAGCTTACAGTCTCCGCTTTCGGAACAGCTTTCGGCGGAAAGGCTGCGGGCGCGTTCATCGCGATTGAGACAGCGCTTTTTGCAACTTCAACTATACTTAGCTGGTCGCTTTACGGCTGCCGCTGTGCGGAATATATCTTCGGCACAAGAATTATCACAGCTTATAAATCAGTGTATATAGTTTTCATCGTCATAGGCGCCTCGATGCAAATGAGTCTTGTCTGGGATATTGCCGACACGCTTAACGGGCTGATGGCGATTCCGAACCTTATTGCCCTCATCGCGCTTTCAGGCTTTGTTGTGAGGGCGACGAGGGAACATTTCGGAAATAAGACCTGAGTGGCGCAGAAATCAGAGATACCCCGCGCTGTCAAAATAAAAAAGCTGCCGCTATTGCGGCAGCTTTTGAAGATGCGGAGCAATTTATTTGATTTCGACCTTCGCGCCTGCGCCCTCAATCTGAGCCTTGAGTGCTGCGGCCTCTTCCTTGTTGACGCCTTCCTTGATCTTTGCGGGAACGCCTTCAACAAGAGCCTTTGCTTCAGCCAGTCCCAGACCGGTGATAGCGCGGACTTCCTTGATAACCTTAATCTTCTCTGCACCGTAGTCCGTCATGACGACGTCAAACTCGGTCTGCTCTTCAACCACGGCTGCAACTGCTGCTGCTGCGGGAGCCGCTGCTGCTGCGGATACGCCGAAGGTATCCTCAAGAGCATGTACGAGCTCGGAAAGTTCGAGAACGGAGAGGGTCTTGATCTCTTCGATCATAGCTGTAATTTTTTCGCTTGCCATTATAATTTTCCTCCTAAATGTTATTTTCGTTGTTCCCGTTCCGAACTACTCGGCTGCGGGTGCGGCTGTACCAATTGAGCCGCCTTTCTGTTCCAGAATCTGACCGATGACGATAGCCAGACTTGTGATGGGTGCGAGCATAGTTCCGAGGACCTTTGCATACAGCGCGTCTTTCG
>Ga0074193_1000631_pt1 | contig 55114 bp, 45 predicted proteins | sample EPASupsiteHSE605_FD_64523 | JGI IMG/M metagenome (GOLD analysis project Ga0074193, IMG submission 64523) | Bioremediated contaminated groundwater from EPA Superfund site, New Mexico - Sample HSE6-05 | ecosystem: Environmental > Aquatic > Deep subsurface > Groundwater > Contaminated ...
GGAATGACAGCAACGCCATCCAGTCATCTTCTTCAATCGGTAAAATTTGTTCTCCCATTGCTCACCCCCGTGGGGCGAGAATAGCAAATATCATACGGCATTTCAATGAAAGTTAGCGCTCATGGGGGCTGGGGGAACCCGCTTTTGAAAAGCGGGTTCCCCCGGGTCTTCCTGCCTTTTCCCTGTCTTTCCTGCCTTTTTCCGGTCAGGCCGGTGCGCGTTCTTTTTTCCAGTAAGGATGGGCCAGATCCTCGAAGGCCGACAGGGCGGCGGTGGAGCCGTCGCCCACGGCGTTGACGATCTGCTGGGAACCGCCGGTCACGTCGCCGGCCGCGTAGATGCGCGGAATCGAGGTGCGCTTGGCGGGGTCGGTTTTGATAAAGCCGTTTTCAGTCAGGGCAAGCCCCAACTCCTCGGCAATCCCGGTATTGGGATCAAGCCCGATGGCCACGAAGACCGCGTCGGTGGGAATGTCGCGTTCCTCGCCGGTGGCCGTGTCCCGGACGCGAAGCGCCGTCGCCTTGCCGTCCGCACCGAGGATTTCCACGGGAACGGTGTGCAGCAGGGCCGGGACGTCCGATTGGGCCAGGGCCTTTTGCAGGTGTTTTTCCGCCCGGAATTCGTCGCGCCGGTGGATGAGCGTCACGTCCACGCCCAGGTTTTTCAGGTGCAGGGCGTCGGTCAGGGCCGTGTTGCCGCCGCCGACCACCACCGCCTTCTTCTCCTTGTAGAGGTAGCCGTCGCAGGTCGAGCAGTAGCTGACGCCAAAACCGAAGTAGCGGTCCTCGCCCGGGATGCCGAGCTTGCGCCACGAGGCCCCGGTGGCCAGGATCAGCGCCTTGGCCAGATACACGGTCCGTTCGGTGTGGACTTCCACGTTCCGGCCCACCTTGACCTCGACGATGCCCTCGCCTTCGTGGATGTCGGCATAGCCGCGCGCCTGCTCGGCAATGATCTCCATCAGCCGCTTGCCCGGCACATTGGCGAATCCCGGATAGTTCTCCACCACCGGCGTCAGGGCCACCTGTCCGCCGATGACGCTTTTTTCCAGCACCACGGCGGTCATGCCGCTTCGCACGGCGTACATGGCGGCCGTGAGTCCGGCCGGCCCGGCCCCGGCCACCACCACGTCCACCTCGCGGACCTCGAGCCCCGCGTCGTCGGCCAGACCGTGGCCGTGTTGCGAGGCGAGCAGATCCTCGGCGTGCTTAAGCGTGACCAGCTCCACCACGAACCGTTCCTCCGGCAGCAGGCCGAGGGTGGAAAACGTCCCGTCTATGAGGGTGTGGGGCACCGAGCCGATATTGTGCTGTTCGGCCAGAACCGGATGCTGGGACGTGTCCACGCAGGTGGCCGAGATGAGGTCCGGCCGTTCCATGGCGCAGCGAAAGGCGTTGGACACCTGCCCCGGGCAGTACGGGCAGGACGGGTTGACGAACACCTGGATGTCGCGTTTGGCGTCGAGTTCCTGCAACAACTGGCGGGAAATCTGACCGAGGCCGCTTTTGCCCAGGGAAAGGCGCATGATGGTTTCTATAAACACGCGGGCCTCTTCTCCAAGTGGCGCGCCGAGATAGCGTATCCGACAGCGGTCCGGGGCCAGAAGCAGGGTGGGGGAGAAGTCCACGCCGTGGAGTCTGGCCTCATCGCTGTCCAGCTTCAGGAACCGGGTGGTGATCCTGGGTGTTAATTCGGCCAGTTCACGGCAAAGGCTCTCCATGAAACTGTTGTATGGGGCGTTGTGCTCCGGGTCGGTAAAGACGACAAGCTCCACCGGCTCCTGCATGCCGTCGAAAAATTTCGTCAGTTCGGGCAGGTTGTCCTCGGGAATGAGGCGTTTGGGCGATGCGGGCTGTGCCGCCGGCTCGTTTTTGTCTTTGTTTTTATCGCGTCCGAAAAGGGCCATGGCGCCGCTCCTTGGGTCGTTCGTATTGAAGGCAACTCCATTGTATAGCCCAAGAGGCCTGGGGAGGCAAATAATGTTGCCGCGGGGGCTTCTTTCCTCTTGCGGGCCGAAAAAAAAAGCATAGAACGAATTTCAGGGAACCAGGGAGACCCGGTCCGGGGGGACCGGGCAAACAATGGGGAGGAGGTTATGAAGGACGCGTTTGTCGCGGCCGCTTTGGGCTTTTTTGCGGCCATCATGATGCTGTTTCCGTCTGCCTGGGAACCGGTGTCCGACACCGAGGCCAGACAACTTTTCGGCGAATAACGCCACAAACAGGGCCGGAAGGGGGTGCCTTTCCGGCCTTTTTTATTGCCCTCGCGCTGCCGGTTCCGCACTGCCGGATCGGCCCGGCAGGCCGTTCAGACGGCTGGCCGACACATTAAGACAAAAGCCTTTCCGTGATTTTTCCTCTTCCACGGACCGCTGCCGGCGGGGGAATACCCCGTCCTCTCCCTGCCTTCCATCGGGGGACCGGGGGGAATGGTCCCCCCCGGTCCAGGGCAGCGTCCTGGTGATGGGGTCCGGGGCAGCGCCCCGGTTTTCCTGTCAGGCGAACGCTCCGGCGGCAAAGCCCGAGGCAAAGGCCCAGTGCAGGTTGAAGCCGCCGAGGCGGCCGGTCACGTCGAGCAGTTCGCCGATGACGTAGAGCCCGGGGACGCCTGAGGCTTCCAGGGTCTTGGAGGAGATGGCGGCGGTGTCCACGCCGCCAAGCGTCACCTCGGCCTTGGCGTAGCCCTCGGCCCTGGCCGGCGTGAACGGGAAGGCGTGGAGGGTGTCGGCCAGTTCGCGCGCGGCTTTTTTGGACAGATCGGCCACGGCGCCGGCCAGTTGCAGGCGCCGGGCCAGGCTTGCGGCCAGCCGTTTGGGCAGATGGCGGGCCAGGGCGTTTTTGACGTCGAGGCGGGGGCAGTCTGCAAGCGCGGCTTCGAGGTCGAGGCCGGGCAGGAGGTCGATGGCCAGCGGCTGGCCGTTTTGCCAGAAAAGCGAGGCGTCGAACACGGCCGGCCCGGAGACGCCCTTGTGGGTAAAAAGCAGGTCTCCGGCCACCTCGCAGGGGCCGGAAAGGCGCACCGGCAGCGACACGCCGGCCAGCTCCCGGCAAAAGGCGGCCATGTCCGACCGGGCCAGCAGGGCGGTCAGCCCCGGCCGCAGGGGCGTGATGCCAAGGCCGAAGCCCCGGGCCAGGGTGTGGCCGAAATCCGTGGCCCCGAGTCCGGGCCAGGATTTGCCGCCAAGGGCCAGCACCAGCGCGGCCGAGCGGATTTCCCCGGCCTGGGTGGCCGCCACGAAGGCGTTCCCGTCTTTTCGGGCCTCCCGTATCGTCGTTCCCGGCAGGATGCGCGCCCCGGCCGATCGGGCCTCGGCTTCCAGGAATTTGGCCATGGCCGGCGCACCATCGGCGCAAAAGACCTTGCCGCCGTCCTCCTCGCGGGTGGCCACGCCGCCGCCATGCGCCCAGTCCAGGAAATCCCAGGGCGAAAACCTTGCCAGGGCCGATTTGACGAAATGCGGGTTGCCGCAGACGTAGTCGTGCGGGTCGATGTCGCTATTGGTGCAGTTGCACCGGCCGCCGCCCGAGGCCAGGACCTTGCGGGCCGCCTTGCTGCCGTGGTCGAGCACCGCGACCGACCGGCCGCGCCGGGCGCAGGCCGCAGCGCAGCACAGGCCCGAGGCCCCGGCTCCGAGAATGGTGACGTCGAAATCCATGGCCCTGTGCTACCGGAAGAGTGCCGGAAGGCCAAGGGGCGGCAGGCAGGGAAGGGAAGCAGCAGCAAGCCGGGGGGCGGGGGAAATGATTCCCCCGCCCCCTTCGTACAGGCCGCGGCCTGGGCGCACCAACGGCGGTTTCCGTTGCGCCAGGGCTCAGCGGCCGGCAAAGCGGGCGATGTAGTCCCGCAGGGAACCGGCCGGGCGGCCGGCCAGTCTGGCCGCATCATTGGTCACGGCGGCGTATTCCCCGGCTCCGGAGGCCGCGTAGAGGCTGACAAGGCCCTCGACCACGAATTCGGGGAGGTTGATGGAGCGGAAATAGGCCGCGAATTCCTCGGGCGCGGCCTCCACGGCCTTGATCGGTTTCCCCAGCGCGTCTGAGAGCACTGCCGCGATGTCCTCGGCGTCAAAGGCTTCGGAGCCGGTCAATTCGTACACGGCATTGGTCTCGGCCTTGCCCGTAAGCGCCCCGGCGATGGCGGCGGCGACGTCCTCATGGCTGACGTAGGCCACCTTGCCCCCGGCCCCGGGGATGGCGAACACGCCGGTCTCCCTGGTCTGGGCCAGCGGGCCGTCGAGGTTGGCGGCATACTGGTTGTCGCGCAGGATGACGTATTCCAGGCCGGAGGCCTTCAGGTACGCCTCGGTGTCGATGTGGGGGATGGCCCAGACGAATCTGCTCGCCGGCGTCGGGTTGACGACGCTCGTGTAGACGATGCGGCGCACGCCGGCCTTTTTGGCGGCGTCGACGGCGGCACGGTGGTTGGCGATGCGCGCCTCGTTGGGGCCTGCCCCGGAAATGAGCAGCAGGGTCTCGATGCCGGCAAAGGCCGTCTCCATGCTGGCCGGATCGTCGTAATCGGCCCGGGCGATGTCGAATCCCTGACTTTCCCAGGAGGCGAGCCTGTCCACGGACCGGGCCGTCAGGCGTACCTGGGCGGCGGGGGTGCGTTTTTGCAATTCGGCGATGACGGCCTGTCCGAGTCTTCCGGTGGCGGCGGTGATGGCGATCATGGTGCTGCTCCGTGGTTGTTTTGTTTGATGTCAAACTTTGTGGATAAAAAAATTAGTCGAAGTTCGCTGCGATCTTTTGGAGGATGCGCACCACCTCCTGCTGCTCCGACGCATCGATCCCGTTCCAGGCCCGGGCCAGCAGATGCCGGGAAATGGCCTCGAAGGCCGGTCTGAAGGCCTGCCCCTTGTCGGTCAGGGCCACGCGGACACGGCGCTGGTCCTCGCTATCGGGCGTCTTCTCGACATACCCGTGCGCGATAAGCTTCCCGACCAGGGCGGTCACGGTGGACTTGTCGCGGCGCACGGCAGCGGCCAGTTCCTTCATGCCGACGTTTCCCTTGGCGAACAGGTGGAACAGGATCGCCCCGTGGGAAGGGACCAGCCCTTCCACGCCGTGGCGTTTGAGTTCCCCGACCAGGAACCGGTTGATGTTGGCCCGGACTTCGCTGATGAGCGCGGCGATGGCGTCGGTGTTCATGGGGGAGGTGTTTAGTTTGACATCAAACTTTTGTCAACCGAACAGGCCCCGGCAACATCAATCGCGGCTGCGGCGACGTTGGCGGGGCCTGTTCCCCATTGTGGTTGACGCGAAGGGGACCGAAAGGCTGCTTTGGCGGCCGGGGGGAATCATTCCCCCCGGACCCCCTGGATAAAGGGGGGTAACGGTGGGAAGGGACGACGGATGGGCGTCAGAGCCGGGGATGCCTCCGGCCCTTGTCCTGCCTTTCCGTCCGGGAGGGTCCGGGAGGGGATGATCCCCTCCCGGCCGCCGGAGGGCCTATTGTGAACAGGCTCTAGGTCGTGCGCTTTTCCCAATCCGCCGGCTTTTCGGCCTGGGTTTCCTCCCAGCCGGTGACCATGGCTTTGACGTGGGCAAGAAGGCTGTGGCCGGTGGTCGTCATGTAGATGTGGACCACCAGGAAGGCCAGGATGGCGAAGGCCCCGATGAGATGGACCAGGGCCACCGCCGACAGGGACAGCCCGCCAAGCCCCAGGGCGGCCCAGTCGTTATAGACGTAGTAGAGCAGTCCCGTGGCCATCATAAACGGCAACAGCAGGGCGGCCAGAGCCAGATAGGTCAGGCGCTGGAGCGGATTGTGCTTGGCGTCGGGCGTTTTCGGACAGGGATGGGGCTGGCCGGAAAAAATGCCGTAGGCGTAAAACCGCATGACCTCGAACATCTTTTTGGTGGTCGGCACATACTGCTTCCATTCGCCGGTGGTGGCCACCCAGAAGGCGAAGAAGGCGAAGGCCGCCAGCCACGTGACGCCAAGGGCCGAGTGGAAGGCCACGGCCCGCTTGTAGCCGAGCCAGGAAAACGTCCCATGGACTTCGAATCCGGTGGCGAGCAGCCCGAGGATCAGGGCCGCCTGCAGCCAGTGCCAGAACCGCTCGTAACGGGTGTAGAGATAGAACCGGCCGGTGGCGCCGTTTGCTTCGTCGCTCATTGTCCATTCCTCCTCTTGCGGGAAATCATGCGGACGACGCCGTGGCCGAGGACAGCCGCAAGCGCTGCGGCAACGCCCAGCCAGCCGACGGCCGTGACGCCGGCATGGACGTCGCGTCCCGGCATGTAGATTCCGGACAGTCCCTTGAGGCGGCCTTCCACGGCGTGGCAGCCCTCGCAGGGCACCACGCTCTCCCTGGGCGCCACCATATGGGTGATGGGGAAGAAATATTCGGTTTCGATAAAGCCGACCTCGCCGGAAAAGGGGAGGTCCACATAGTTCATGCCCGAGACGACAGCCCGCTTCCAGTCGTAATTGGCCCAGTAGGCTTCGGAGTCCTTGGGGCCGAAGAGGTGCGGGATGACCAGAGTGGCGTTGACGGGATCAAAGGGTTGTTTGCCGGTGTGGCGCTTGAACGGCATGATGCGCGAATGGGGATCGGTCGGCGATCCGGCCGGCTGGTTGAGGCTTACAAGTTTTGCCGGGTCCACCTTGTCGGTGACGAGCATGTTGCTCATGGCCCCGTTGAACCAGTGGTAGACCGGGGTGACGTTTTTTTCCCAGACGAAATCGCCTTTTTTGGTGTCATAGACGGGCTTGCCATAAGGCCCCTGCTTCTTGAAGGGCTTGCCCTCGGCGTTCATCCGGCCGGCCGTGGACCAGTCCCAGGACATCTTGGTCGGCAGCACCCTGGCGAATTCCGGGATGTGGCAGGACTGGCAGGCCACCTTGTCGGTGTGGTCATTGGCCTTGGCGTCCTTCTTGTGGGGCTTTTGGCCGTGGCAGGATTCGCAGGCGATCTTGGAGGCCAGATCGGCCTCGGTCAGGCTGATGCGCTCCGGTGCGGCGGGCGAGGTGTAGAGCCGCCCGGCAATCTGGTGCTCCTTGGTGGTGTGGCAGCGCTGGCAGGTGAAGTTGAGTCCCTCGGCGTCCATGTGCACGTCCAGGGACTTTTTGGGCCCACCCATGGAACTGTCGAGGTCGCCGTGCTTCACGCCGTCGCCGCCGCCGCCGTAGAAGTGGCAGGCCCCGCAGTTGAGCCGGTCGGGCCGGCCGACCTTGGTCACGATTTTCTTGTAATCCGGCGGCAGATAGGTCTTGCCGTCCTCGGGGAACAGGGTCGGTTCGGTGACCGGATAGCCGGCCTTGGTGGGGAACTTCTCATAGGTGTGGGTGGTGTCGTGGCAGACCAGACAGTCGATGCGGTCCCGGGAGCTGAAATCGAACTTCTTGTCCTTCCAGCCGTAGCCGATGTGGCAGGAGGTGCAGCGGGGCTCGTTGGACGGCACGGCAATGCAGAAGTTGTTGATGGTTTTGCCGTACTTGCCCATGGATTTGCCGTCGCCGCAATCGGGGCAGATCCAGGTCCAGTGGATGGAGTGGTGGAGCTGGTCGGCGGCCATGTCGTGGCAGGACAGGCAGGCGGCCGTCACCTCCTCGGGTTTGGCAAAGTCTTTTTTGAGCGCCTCGAATTTGGAGTGGTCGGCCGTGGTCCAGCGCGCGCCCGGGGCGGCCACGGCGCTGCGGGCCAACTGCCGGCCCGGGGCCTTTTCCGGTTCCTGTTCCTTGGCGCCGAGAAATTCCGGCGCGCCAAAGGTCGCGATTGCGGCCAACACGGCCAATCCGCCAAGGCTTTTCCATGGTCGCTTCCACTGTCGCATGTTCCCTCCTCGCTTGCCGGGCCGCGGCGGCCTCGATCCCGGCCGGGCGAGCCGTCCGCGAACGACGGCGCCCGTTGTTTCGTGATGGAAAGAGCAGGGATTGTGCCAGGAAAAAGGTCTTTTCATATTCAGTCTGACATTGAAATCATTAATGAATAGTTTAAAGCGATCGGATGGGTTGGATTTGCGGCATGTCACCTGTCCAAAATAGTGTGCAGCTGGTTGAACAGTTGTGCAAGGCGTTCAACGTGTCTTGGTCGCTTACAGTCGGGAAGCGTGTTGAGGGGCGCCCGGAACGCGGCGGGTTGGAAAGGGCCGCGGGGGACGGAAAGGTCCCCCGCAGGGTGGGCGTTGTCCGGGACGGGCTATTTGCCGCGCTTTTCCTGTTCGTTGCCGATCAGCGCGCCGGCGATGCCGCCAAGCGCGCCGCCGATGCCGGCCCCGATGCCGGCATTGCCGCCGGAGATGGCGCTGATGGCCGCGCCGGCGCCGGCCCCTATGGCCGCGCCGGACAGGGCCCCCTGCTGGGTCTTGGTCATATTGGTGCAGCCCAGGCCCCCGGCCAGGGCCAGGACGGCGATCGCTGCGGTCAGTCGCTTCATGGTGTCCTCCTTTGCCGTAACCGATCGGGCGCGGGCGGCTGCCCGGTCCCGCGGCGTACGCCTTTGGTGATGCCGATGCCGGAGATCCGGTTGTTGCCGACCGATCAGGACTTGCCGGCGTTGGGCCTGGCCAGCTCGTACCACATGACCTCGACGACCGGGCGGGCCGTCTTGTCCGGGTTGTCGGCGTACCACTTGTCGATGGCGGCGACCATCTGGTCGAAGGTATAGGGGCTCAGGCCCTTGCACCAGGTGGGGATGGTGCTTTTGGGAGCGGGCGACGGGCCTTGCACTTCCTGCTCCAGTTCGATGATGGTGGCCGCGCCGACCAGGAAGGATTTGCGCTCCTGGGGCGTGGATTTGAGCCAGTGCTCCCCGGTCACCACCGGCACCTCGTAGTCTGCGGCCACGGCCGGCAATGTCGCAGCCAGCGCCATGAGCAGGGCCAGACTGCCGAAGAGGAAACGTCGGGGGGTCTTTTTCACGGTTTTTCTCCTCTGCTGAACGGTTTCCCGACTGGGGCTTGCCACGGCATGCCGTCCCAAAACGGGCCATGACACGGGCCGCTTTCCCCGGCGGAAGGCGGTATCGGACATTTCCATACAAGCTATGGTGAAAATGCAGGCAAAAGGCAAGCCGGCGGCAGCCTATAGCGGACGTCTTCGGCCGCGCCTTGCCCAAACGGCGCTTCGGCGCTAGGACCCTTGGCCATGCCGACACGCACCACCCAAGCCGACGATCTGGCCCGCCCCCTGCTTTCCGGGGGCTCTCTTTCCGACGCCGGGCGGCAGCGGCTGCTTGAGGTCCTGCCCGGGGCCGGCGGCGCGCAACTGGCCGCGTTTGCCCGGGCCGCCGCGGCCGTGCGCCAGGCCAGGGTGGGCCGGGCCGTCTCGCTTTGCGCCATCATAAGCGCCAAATCCGGACGTTGCGGGGAAAACTGCGCCTTCTGCGCCCAGTCCGGCCACTACGCCACCCACTCGCCCGAGTATCCGTTTCTCGACCCGGCGCGTATCGTCGAGGCGGCTGTCGCCATGCATCGCGCCGGCGTGGCCCGCTTTGGCGTCGTGGCTTCGGGCAAGGCATTGCCGGCTGCGGAGCTGGAGCTGGCGGCCACGGCCCTTTCCGGCATAACCGCCGCCGGCATGGCGGCCGACGCCTCGCTTGGCGTGCTGCCCCGCGACGCCCTGGCCCGGCTCCGGGCCGCCGGCATGGCCGCCTACCACCACAACCTCGAGACCTCCCGGGCTTTTTACCCGCACATCTGCACCACCCGGACCTTTGACGACAATCTCAAGGTGCTGGCCGATTGCCGGGCGCTTGGCATCCCGGTCTGCTCCGGAGGGTTGTTCGGCATGGGCGAGTCCTGGGCGGACCGGGCCGATCTGGCCATGACCCTGCTTGAGGCCGGCGCGTTTTCCATCCCGGTCAATTTCCTGATCCCCTTTCCCGGCACGCCCCTGGGCAACCGGCCGGTCCTGGGGCCCGACGAAGCCAGACGCATCGTCATCCTGCTGCGCTTCCTGCTGCCCGACCGGCATATCCGCATCTGCGGCGGCCGGCCGACCGTGTTCGGACAGCGCGACGCCCTGGCCCCCATGACCGCCGGAGCCGACGGCCTTATGGTCGGCGATTACCTGACCTCGGCCGGGGCCTCCCTGGAGGCGGATAAACAAGGGTTGGCCGCGCTGGGCTTTACGCTCTAGGGGCTGTTCCCAATTGTGGCCGACGCGAAGGGGAACGAGGGGAAAGAATGCCTCCGGCGGCCGGGGGGAATCATTCCCCCCGGACCCCCTGAATAAGGGGGGGCAAAGGTGGGAAGGGACAGCGGATGGGCGCGGAAGAACACAGGGATGCGCCCGTTTCCCCTTTTGCGGAGGGTCCGGGAGGGGATCATCCCCTCCCGGCCGCCGGAGGCATCAGAGAGTACCCTGCCCCCTGAAGGAAGCATACAAGGCGTCAGGCCGGGCGCAGGGACATCCAGGTTTCCAGGGTGTTGATGAGCCGGGCCTTGGGGATGGGCTTGGCCTGGAAGTCGTCGCACCCGGCCTCCATGCAGCGCTGCCGGTGTTCCTCGAAGGCGTGGGCGGTCAGAGCCACCACGGGCGTCCGGGGCCGGCCGAGCTCCCTTTCCAGCTCGCGCAGGGCGACGGTGGCCTGATAGCCGTCCATGACGGGCATTTCCACGTCCATCAACACGACGTCGTAAGCCGTGTCGCGAAGCAGGGCCAGCGCCGCCTGGCCGCTGGGCGCCCAGGTCAGGGCGAAGGGCGAGCCTTCGAGCATGAGCCGCATGACTTCGGCGTTGGTGGCGCTGTCCTCGACGAGCAGCACGGAGCCGGAGCGGCCCGCCGGGGAGCGCGGGGCCGCGAGGCTTGCCGTCCGGACGGCCTCGGCTCCGGCCGCCGGCCGCAGGGGCAGGGTGACCGTGAAGGTGGAACCCTGGCCCTCGCGGCTGTCCACGCGGATGCGTCCGCCCATCATTTCCGTGAGTTTTTTGCAGATGGCAAGGCCCAGGCCCACCCCGCCAAACTGGCGGCTGGCCGTGGCGTTGCCCTGGGTGAAGCGTTCAAAGATGACGGCCTGCTTGCCGGGCGGAATGCCGATGCCGGTGTCCCGCACGGCCAGCCGCAGCCTGGGGCCGCCGGGCTCGTCCACGCGTCCGACTTCCAGGATGATTTCGCCTTGTTCCGTAAATTTGACGGCATTGCCCAGCAGGTTGACGAGCACCTGCCGGATGCGCTCCGGGCAGCACAGGATGCGGGGCGGCAGGTCGCCTGTGGTCACAAGATGCATGGCAAGTCCCTTGCGGGCGGCATCGGGGCGCATCATCTCGACGAGTTGGGTGGCCAGTTCGACGGGCGCGCAGGCTTTTTCTTCCAGGATGAGGCCGCCGGCCTCGATCTGGGACAGGTCCAGGATGTCGTTTAACAGGTCGAGCAGGGTGCCGCCGGCCAGCTCGATGGCCTTTATGGCCTGGCTTTGTCCCGGGGTCAGGGACGTTGCGGCCAGCACGTCGGTCATGCCGAGGATGGTGTTCATGGGCGTGCGGATTTCGTGGCTCATGGTGGAGAGGAATTCGCTTTTGGCCCGATTGGCGGCCTCGGCCACTTCTTTGGAGCGCATGAGGGCCTGCTCCATGGCCTTGCGCTCGGTGATGTCCACGAGCACCGACAGGATGCAGGGTTCGCCGTAGGACTGGTTGGGCACGCAGGAGATCAGCGTGACCACGGTGGAGCCGTTTTTGTGGCGCAGCTCCAGTTCCTTGCCGATGATGGAGCCGCCCCTGGCCACTTCGTCGACCAGGGCCTTGCGATCCTCGGGATGTCGCCACAGGCCGAGTTCCAGGCCGGTGCGGCCGAGCATGTCGGCCTTGGCATAGCCGAACATGCGGGTAAACGTCTCGTTGACGTCCACGAAACGGCCTTCGTGGCGTTCGGCAATGGCAATGCCCGCCGGACTGAAGCGGAAGATCTTGGAGAGCTGGTCCTGGCTCTCGCGCAGGGCCTCCTCGTCGCGCTTGCGGCGGGTGATGTCCGTGTGGGTGCCGGCCATGCGGACCACCATGCCGCTTTCGTCCCTGAGGCTCGCGCCCCGGCCGAGAACCCAGCGGTAGGCGCCGTCCTTGTGGCGCATGCGGTACTCGATGGAGAAGTTGTCCACCTCGCCGTCGGCGCAACGTTTGTTCTCCCGGATGACGGCCTCGGCGTCGTCGGGGTGGATGCGTCTGGTCCATTCTTCCAGGAGAAAGCCGATCTCCTCCGGGGCGTAGCCGAGGATTTCCATGTAACGCGGGGAATAATACACTTCGCTTGTTTGCAGGTTCCAGTCCCAGATGCCGTCATTGGCTCCCCGGGCCACCAGGGCGTAACGCTCCTCGCTGGCCCGCAGGGCTTCCTCGGCCTGCTTGCGCTCGCTGATGTCGTTGCCGACGCACAGGATTTCCCTGGGTTCGCCCGAACCGTCATGCAGCATCCGTATGGACCAGGCGATCCAGGCCGGCGGGGCTTGCCGGCGGCGGTGCCGTCTGGCCATGGACCCGGCTCCGTCGTGGCGGGCTGTCATATCCGAGAGCAATTCGGCCCAGGAACCGGATTCGGCCGGCCCGGGAAAGTCGATGAGGTTGCCGATGTCGCGGCCGAGCATCTCGGCCAGGGAATAGCCGAAAAATTGCAGGCCGAAGCTGTTGCAAAAGGCGACGCGGCCAAGCAGGTCCAGGCGCACGATGACGCTGCCGGCGCTTTCCACCAGTTCGCGGTAGCGTTCCTCGCTCTGGTCCACGGCGGCCAGCAATTGGTCGAGTTTTGAGGACTGGCGCCGTACGGTGCGCCGCAACACGGCGTTGACGGCCAGGAGGGCCAGGGCCCCCGCTCCGAGGAGAGCCAGGGCCCAGAGGGCGTGGCGGACGGTTGCGGCGGGGAGAAGGGGAGCGCCGCTCCCCTTTTTTTCGACGGCTTCGTATTGCGCGGCGGAGATGCGGGAAGAGCCTGCGGGGGAGGTGAAGGCGTAGGGCGGATAGTCCTTGTCCAGGGCCACGGTCATGGACAAGGGGGCCTGCGGGGGCCGGGCCTCGTCGGCCGGGGCCGGGGCGGGCATGGCAACAAGGACAACCGCCATTGCCAGCCGGAACAAGACGCCCAGCCACGGCGGCAGGGTCGCCGGAGGCCCGGGGCGGCTTTCAGGACAAGGCGACGGCCGCCGGCGCAACGGGAGGCATATCCTGCCCCTGCTGCGGCGGCGGAACATGGGGCAAATGCCGTCGTGGCGGCGTGGAAGCACCATGATGGCGAGAACTGCCCCCGTCTTGAAGCCCTCTGCGACGCGTGCCCCTTGGCGAATCATGCCTCGGCGCGGCGAACCGGCGCGCCACCTTTGTTGTCCATACGGCAATCCGGCAGGGGCGGCAATGGGGAACAGGCTGTTGCCGGGGCCTTCGGGCAGGCCTGGGCGGCGCACGGGCAGGGGTGCCGGCGCGGTATTCCGAGAGCGTGGTTTTCGGCAGGGGGGCGGCCTGCGGCCGGGGCGGGCGACAGGAAGGAAGAGCCCGTCGGAAGCGGCGACAGGCGAGATGTCGGTTGGCGCCATGGCAGGTCGCGAGGGCTGCATGGCGACGGGCCCTTCCCTGCTGCCGCGCCGTGTCCGGCCACCGTCTCCCGGAAGAAGCGTTCGCGGGAGACGGCGGCCGGGCGGATTACAGGGCGGCGGTGTAGATGTCGGTCACGTCCTTGTCCGTGGCGCAGCGGGGATTGGTGAACCGGCAGATATCCTTTTGGGCGTTGGCGGTCATGGTCGGAATGTCGGCCGCCTTGACCTCCTTGCCGTAGCGCCTGCCGAGTTCGACGAGGGTGGCCGGGATGCCGACATCGGCGGAAAGCTGGCGAATGGCTTTGAGCGCCAACTCGGCTGCGTCGCGCGGCGATCGGCCGGCGATGTTTTCGCCCATGATTTCAGCCATGGCCGCGAACTTTTCCACCTTGGCGATGAGATTGAACTGCTCGACATAGGGCAGCAGCAGGGCGTTGCACTCGCCGTGGGGCAGGTTGTAAAAGCCACCGAGCTGGTGGGCCATGGAGTGGACGTAGCCAAGGCTGGCGTTGTTAAAGGCCATGCCGGCCAGATACTGGGCGAAGCACATGCCTTCGCGGGCAACCAGATCCTGTCCGTTGGCCACGGCCTTGCGCAGGTGGGTAAAGACCAGTTTGATGGCTTCGACGGCGCAGGCGTCGGTCATGGGGTTGGCGATGGTGGACACGAAGGCCTCGACGGCGTGGGTCAGGGCGTCCATGCCGGTGGCGGCGGTCAGCGCCGGGGGCATGCCGACCATAAGCACAGGGTCGTCAATGGCGATGCCCGGGGTGATGCGCCAGTCGGCAATGGCCATTTTCACATGGCGGGAGGTGTCGGTGATGACGGCGAAGCGGGTCATCTCGGAACCGGTTCCGGCGGTGGTGTTGACGGCGAGGTAGGGCATGAGGGGCTTGGTGGCCTTGTCCATACCTTCGTAATCATGGATCTTGCCGCCATTGGAGATGAGCAGGCCAATGCCCTTGCCGCAGTCGTGGGAAGAACCGCCGCCCAGGGTGATCAGGCTGTCGCAGCCGTTTTCCCGATAGATTGCCGCACCGTCATGGACGTTTTTGTCGGTGGGATTGGGCACGGTTTCAGCATAGAGGGTGTAGGGCATGCCGGCGGCGTCGAGCAGATCGGCGACCTGTTTGCAGATGCCGGCGGCGATCACGCCCTTGTCCGTGACGAGCAGGGGCTTGCTGCCGCCAAGGGCTTTGATTTTTGCGGGAATCTCCTTGGATGCGCCGATGCCGATCAATGTCACGCTGGGAATGAAGAAACCGTACACTTGCTCTTGAACTGCCATAGCGCCCTCCGAAGTTGTAGTGGTGTCCTGCTGCTGTCTGCAGCGTCTGAAGCCGTCAATGCCGTGAATGTGCCTGATTGTCTCCACACTGGTGATGCAGGCAGTGTTTGCAAAAAACGTTGCTCCCTGCTTGCCGATGGTTTGCTGTGAAAAATACAGAGGCGTTTGGCGATTTTTCCGCCATATAGGGGAATATCTCCCTTTGGTCGGGATGTTCTTTATCCCGATCGCGATTTTCAAAGCAAAAGGCAGGCCAGAAGCCAGGTTTTGCAGGTTGCTGTAAAATCATCTTTGAATTCAGATTGTTGTCTCGTGCCGCCGTGGCGGGTTTCCCCAAAGTTGTGTTCGGAAATCGGACATGTCAGGTTGACATGTCCGATTGTCAGGCATTGCCAGGACGACCGGCGTGCGCCCGGTGCGCCGGCCAAGGCGAGGCCGGACGATGGCTTTGCGGCATTCATGCCTCGACTTCATGACGCCATTGTCTTACTCTCCCACTATCGTCTCTCCATGCGTCTGGCGCCGTGCGCGAATGCCGGCGGGGCGCCTCAGGGACTTGGCGTCGGTGCGGTAGGGTAACCCCGGGCGGCGATTGCGATGCATAAGACTGTTGTCTGGCTCGTCTTGGTCTTGGTCGGGGTCGGGCTGGCCGCCTGGCAGGCCGTTGCCCCCGAAAGGTCCAGGCATGTCCCCGTGATCGGCGTCATCCAGTTTACGGCCAACAATGCCGAGACCGTGCAGGGATTCATGGACGATATGGCCGCATCCGGCTTCGTCGCGGGCCAGGGAGTGACCTACCTGATCCCCGAACCGGCAAGGTCTCCGGCCGAGCTCGAGTCCAGGCTCGCCGCCCTGCTGGCGCAGAAACCCGACCTTCTTTTCGCCTCGCCGACCCAGGCTGCCCAGGCGGCCAAGGCCGCCACGGCGCAAAGCCGCATTCCGGTCATCTTCGCCCCGGTCAACGACCCCGTCTCCTCGGGCGTGGTGGCCAATATCCATCAGCCCGAAGCCAATCTGACCGGCGTGCGCCTGCCCCCCAGCGAGGGACGCCGGCTCCAGGCCCTGCTGCTTCTGGCCCCCTGGGCCAGGCAGGTGTTTGTCCCCTACAACCCTGCCGAGGCCAGTTCCCTGGAGAGCCTGCGCCAGATCGAGGAGGCGGCCAAGGCTCTCGACGTGGCGTTGGCGATCGTGCCCATCGGACCGAATCCGGACTTCGTGATCCACCGGAAGATGGTTCCGGCCGGCTCCGGGGCGCTGTTCATGCCCCGGGAGGGGATGGTCATGTCCCGGTTCAGGGAATTCATGGCCGTGGCCGAGGACCTCAAAATCCCCATGAGCACGCCGCGCCTGGAGCAGGTCGAACAGGGGGTCCTGACCGGCTACGGCTTTATCGGCCGGGAAATCGGCATCCAGGCCGCACGGATGGCCCGGCTGGTCTTGCAGGGGGTCAGGCCTTCGGGAATTCCGGTGGAAACCGCCCGCGACTATCTGTTCATCAACCTTGAGGCGGCCGCGCGGATCGGCCTCGACGTTCCGGAATCCTTCCTCAAGCAGGCGCATCAGGTCATTGTCGTGCGCCCGGGAAGCCCTCCGCCATGACGCGCCTCGGTCCCTTGCTCACCGCCGTCTTCCTGGTCCTTGCCCTGGTCCCCCTGCTGGCCCTGGGCGGGGCATTGGGCCTGAGCCTGCGCAACAGCCAGATCGAGGCCGAGTACCGTCAGGCCATGGGCCTTTCCGTTTCGGTCGCGCTGCGGATCACGGCCATGCTTGCCGAGATCGAGGCCGACATCAGCTCGATCAATCGCTTTCGCGACTTTTTCAGCGCCTCCCCCCAGACCCAGCGGGAATGGCTGCTGGAACTGCTCTCCAGCCTGCCCGCGGTTCATGAGATCACCTACGCCGGCCCGGACGGGAAACAGCGCGTCAGGGTTTCCAACTTCAAGGCGTACGGCCTGGACGAGCGGACAGACCTCACGGGCCGCCAGGAATTCCGGGACGCGGTGCGTTCCAAGGGCCGGGCCTTCGGACCCGTCGTGATCGATCCGGACGTGGGCGAACCCCTCATGCCGCTGGCCATCGCCCTGCCTGACCCCCGCACCGGCGAAACCCGCGCCGTCATGTTGTGCATGCTTCGCCTCGGGGTCTTTCTGGAACTGGTGGCGAAGTTAAGCCGGCCTCCGGCCCTGCAGGTGCTGGTCACCGGGCTGGACGGGCGCATCCTGGCCGCCCCGGATTTTTCCATGGTGCTCGCCGGCCGGCTTTTCCAGCCCGACGGGCAGCCCCGGCTCGCCCCCGGCATCGCCGGGGAGCCTGCCATCTCCGTGGCCGCGCCCGTGGTCCTGGGGCACCCCTTGCTCCGGGCCGTGGTCGTGGTGTCCGGAGAAGAGGCCCTGCGTCCGTTCCACCGTGTGCTTGGCATCTATGCGCTGGTTTTGGGCGCGGCCCTGGCCGGGGCGACCGGGCTGGCCCTGGCGGCCCGGCGGCGCATCGTCGCCCCGATCCAGGCGTTGACCCGGACGGCCCTGGCCATTCGCAGCGGCGAGATCACGGCCAGGGCCCGGGAAGGAGGGTTTTACGAAACCCACCGTCTGGCCGAGACGTTCAACGGCATGACCGAGAAGCTTCTGGGCACCCTGGGCGCTCTTGAGGCCGAAATCGCCACGCGCAAGCAGGCCCGGCAGGAGCTCTACGAGAGCCGGGAACGCCTGGATATGGCCCTCACGGCGGTCAGCGACGGCTTGTGGGACTGGCGCGTGGACACCGGCGACGTCTATTTCAGCCCGCGGTGGTTCGCCATGCTGGGCTATCCGCCCGACGCCTTTCCGCCCCGCTACGAAACATGGCGCAATCTGCTGCATCCCGACGATATGCCCGGCGCGGAAGCCGCCGTGGGGGCCCATCTGGAAACCGGGCAGCCGTTTGAACTGGAATTTCGGATGCGCACCCGGACCGGCGAGTGGAAATGGATCATGGCGCGCGGGCAGGTCATGGAAAAGGACGCCAACGGCCGGGCGTTGCGTATGCTCGGCACGCATAGCGACGTCACCGAGCGCAAGCGGGCCATGGAGGAGCTCTGCATGGCCAAGGCGGCGGCCGAGTCCGCCAGCCATGCCAAGTCCGAGTTTCTGGCCAACATGAGCCACGAGATACGCACGCCGCTTAACGGCATCCTCGGCATGCTCAGCCTGTTGCGGCACACGCCGCTTGATGCCGAGCAGGAAGAATACCTCCACAACGCCGTCAGGGCGTCCACGCGCCTGACCGGGCTGCTTTCGGACATTCTCGACATTTCCCGGATCGAGGCCGGCAAGATGGCGATTGTTTGCGAGGAGTTCTCCCTGGCCTCCCTGCGGGAGGCCATCCTGGAGCTTTTCAGGCCTGCCGCAGCCGAGAAGGGCATCATGCTGGACTTTGTTTGCAACCCCGGATTGCCGCGCACCTTGATCGGCGACGAAGCCCGGGTGCGGCAGGTGCTCTTCAATCTGGTGGGCAACGCCGTCAAGTTCACCGAAAACGGCTCGGTCACTGTCGACGTCGCCTTGCTGCCCTCTGCCGCGGACGCGCCGGCCAGGGTGCTTTTTATTGTCGCCGACAGCGGCATCGGCGTGTCCGACGAGCAGCTCAGGGAGATCTTCGAACCGTTCGTGCAGGCCGAAGGCTCCTACACGCGCCGGTATCAGGGGGCCGGGCTGGGCCTTTCCATCGTGCGCAAGCTTGTCAGGCTTATGGGCGGCGAGCTGGCCATCGACAATGACCCGGACAACGGGACGAGCATATACGTTGTCCTGCCGTTCGCCGTGCCCCGGGGGGACGGGCCGGCGCAGGGCCGGACGCTGCGGTCCTCCCTGCGTCCGGCCGGACGGCGTCTGCGTATCCTGTTTGCCGAGGATGACGCGGTCAGCCTGATCGCCGGCAAAAAGATGCTTGAACGATCGGGCCACGAAGTGGTCGTCGCCCCGGATGGGCGGCAGGCCGTCGCCCTGCTGGCCGGAAACGACATCGACCTCGTGCTTATGGATGTCCAGATGCCGGTCATGGACGGCATGGAGGCCACGCGGCTGATCCGGGAATCGGTTTCGCTCGGGCCCAAGGCGAACGTCCCCATCGTGGCCATGACCGCCTATGCCATGACCGGGGACAAGGAGAAGTTTCTGGCTGCCGGAATGAATGCCTACATTGCCAAACCGGTGAGCCCGGCCGAACTGCGGGAGGTCATCGAGCGGACGATGACGGCGCAGTCAGCCGCGGCCGGTTGAGGCCGGCCGCGCGGCGGGCGGGGAGTTCGGACAACCCCCGCCAAAGCGGCCCGATGGCGTCCAGGAGTTCCGCCCCGCCGACAACATAGTCGATTGTTCCCATACACGACGCTCCGTCTCTCCCTTCCGTCGCGGCAGACCCGTCTCCGCATCCTCTGAATATCCCGTCTTTGCCCCTGCCTTTTCGGTCGGGGGTTCGGGGGGATAGGCGGCAACGGGAATCCGGGTGGAAATCCTGTCGCGGATTCGCCGGGGAGTCCGCATGGCCTCCCCGGCGGTACGTTTTTTGGGGGCGGCCCTGGCGGGGCGGGGCCGTCACATGGAATTGCGGAAGATCCAGTCGTTGATGAGGTAGACCCCGTCCTTGCCGACCGGGGCAAAGCGGACAAAGCGGTCGTCCCGGATCTCTCCCACTTCCGTGAACTGGAAGCCGACATATTTGGTCTGCAACGGCAGGACGTCGCGAATGCGTTTGGCTTCCAACCGGATGGCGAGGTTGAGCTTTGGCGCGTTGATGTGGCCGGTCAGATGCATGCGGGCCAAAAGCGGCGCATGCTTGTTGCGATCGACAAAGTAGTCGTAGGCCGGGGCGGTGCGATGGATCTCCAGCATGAGGCCGCCGGCTGAAAGATCCTTGACGCTGCACAGTTTTTTGGGGTCGGGAATGACGCAAAGCGGGCCCGGCCAGCTGTCGAGGCTGGTGAAGCCGGCCCAGTCGGCCTGGGGAGGCGGGGCGGACAAGGAGAACAGCCCCAGGGTCCTCGGGCTGATGGGCGCGCGTTTGTGGGAACGGCGCGTCAGTTCGAAGGTGGCGGGGATGCCGATTTCCACCATGGCCCCGCCGTCCTCGCCTTGGTTGACGGCGGTGACGGTGCAGCGAAAATCGCAAAAGATGCTTTTCTGGTTGACTGCGACAATGGAAAAATAGCCGTGGATCTCCTGTCCCGGCCAGGCCTCGTTGAGCCGGTTGCCGCGCGGGGACTGGACGATCATGGAAAAGTCGTTGATCGCCCGGATATGGCAGGGGTTGACGGTGGAGTCGTTGGGGTCGTCGAAGAGCCGGAAATAGAGCAGGCTTTTTTGTTCCATGGCCTGGGCGAGGACCGTGCGTTCCTTCACCCGGTGCCCTTTGGCCGGGGCGATTTTTTGTTGCTGGAGGCCGTTGACCTTGTCCAGGGTGCGGCGCAGCCAGTGGATGGCCCCGATTCTGTTGGCCAGGGCGGCGGGCACGTCCTCGCCCAGGCGGAAGCGGGCTTCGGGATAGGCCCGGGCGCTTTGGTTGTCGAAGCACGAAAGCAGGTGGCGTACGAGCTCCATGGCCGCGCCCCGGGCTGTGGGGGCGATCACGGGCGTGCGGGTCGCCGCCTGGAAGTCGCTCAAGGAGAAGGTTTTGGGCACATCGCCGAGGACCAGCACGCCGAATCGCTCCAGTCCTTCGCCGGCCCAGGCCGATTCGAAGAGACGTTTGAAGACATCCAGGACAAGCGGCATCTTGTATTTGAAGTCAAGCATCTGGGTTGTGTAGTCGTAGAGCGGTTCCGTTGCGTAGTCGATCAACGAGATTGAACCGATGGAACGGATATACCAATGGTAGGCCGGGTCCTTTGTCCCATTGGGGAAGAGAATGTTGTCGTCAAGTTTGAGAACGTAATATCGTGCATTGAGGTCGTTGCAGAATTCGTTGACGCTCAGATTGCAAGAACAGCGCAGCGGCAATCTTCTTTTGCCTGATTTGTTGGACCATTCCCAGCAGTGATATTGTATTTCGCCGCAGATATAGTCAACGTAGCGTCTTAGATTGAATTGGTCGTTGAGTTGTTTCGTTACGGTCTCTTCGAGTTTGTCCTGGTTGTTGTCGCAAAGCTGCAACCCAAGTGTGACAAGCCAGTTCGGCAGGCCGCCATCCTTCTCGAAAATATGGCGTAAAACGCCAGGGTCTACCGCTTCCGGCGATTCCTGTCCGAGCATCTGCTCGGAAATCTGGCGCAGCAGGGTGGATGCCGCTTCGATCAACACGTCGTGATCATGCGGGGGGGCGAGGAAGGACAATCGGCCGAAATGCAGGTCCAGGCTGGTGCGGACCACGGACGCCAAGGCATCTGTCATAATGAAAGAACCTATTCCCGATAAATTGCACGGCACATCTGCCGAACAAGCGATAGCACATTGTCCTTTTATGGCAAGACTGCCGAAAGGCTAGGGCCCGACCGGGGCCAGGGAATCGTTGGCAATCCACCCCAGCCGGTCGTTTCCGGCATCCACCCGCCGGTATCCGCCGCGTTTCGGGCCGGGGCTGACCAGCATGCCCGGCGGCAGGACGAAGAGTTCCTCGGCAGCGGCTTCCGGGGCGCTGCGGGCCGGCGTTTCGGCCAGGACCACGGCCTTGGGGACAAGCGCGGGACCAAGGGCCGTCCAGGCCGCCTCGGCCCAGAGCCATACGAGCAGGACGGCGGCCACGGCGGCGAGCGGCCGGGGGATTGGTCGTCCCGCCAGCCGAAATCCCGCCAGCCCGAGCCAGAAGAGCGCATTGGCCGCAAGCGCCGTCCACCACAGCAGGCGCGGCGACAGCCGGCCGTACAGGAGAAGCGGCTCATCCGGGGCCGCCAGCCCGGCGGCGGCAAGCCCCCTGGCCACGCGCCCATCGGCCGGATCGGCCCGGTGGGCCCGGTACAGCCACAGGGCGGCCCGTCCGGGATCGCCGGCCAGACGCCAGGCGGTGGCGACGTCCAGGCACAGCCCGGCCTGGGCCGTATCCAGGCCGGTTTCGGCGGCTGCGGCCAAGGCCCCGGCCGCTTCGGCGAAACGGCCGGCGGCGTAGGCCTGCCGTCCCGTCTCCAGAAGGGCCCCGGCCCGGTCGGCGCGGCCGCTTGCCGGCATGGCCGCCAGCAGGACGAGCACAAGGAACAGCCAGATCTTCATGACAGCCTTCCCAGGGCGTCCCGGGCCGTTGTTGCCGCTGCGGCCAGGGCCGCCTCGTCAACCGGCGCGCCGCTGTAGAGCATCCGGTCGAGAACGGCGAGGCTGGCCAGCGCATGGCGACAGGCCGGCGCGTCGCGGTCAGGCGCAGCCTTGAGGGCGCGTCGCAGGGTCTCGGCCACGGCGGCAGGGTCGGCGTCGTGGCGAGGCCTTTTGGGCGTGCGGCGTCGGAATCGGCCCGGGAAGACGACGGCGGCGAACGCGGCGAGGGGAAGCAGGGCCAGCGCCGTCCGCAGGGCCAGGGAGGGCGGGCCGGCGTCCAGGGGCGTTGCCGTCTGGACCAGGGGCGGGGCCAGGGTCGGATCGGCCGCCGGGGCCGGCGTGGCCTGCAGCGTCGGGCCTTGCGCGACAAGGGTCCGGTACGCGCCGGCCTCGGGATCGAAAACATCCAGGCGCATATCCGGCAGCGCGTACTGCCCCGGCCGGGTCGGGCGCAGGGCGTGGCGAAACGTCCGTTTTCCGGTTTCGTCCGGGCCTTGGCCGTCGTCTGCCGCCGGCAGGGGGCGGATGTCCAGACCGGCCGGGACCGGGGGCGGCGGCAGCACGGCCCCGGCCAGATTGCCCTGGCCGGCCAGCTCCACCGTGTACGTCGCCTCCTCGCCGACGGCCACGGCCGCCGGTTCCAGCCGGCTGGTCAGCTCCAACCGGCCGACAAGGCCGGTAAAGGGGGCGTCGCCGTCATGGGGCGGCAGGGGGCGGACCGTCACGGCCAGGCGCGGCCCGGCAACGGCCAGGGGCGCGGTCCTGCCGGGGACGCCCTGCAGGACGGCTTTGGCCGGAGCAAGGGCATATTGTCCGGGGCGCAGGGGCGTGAGCCTGTAGGCCACTTCGCTGACGGCGTGGCGCCTGCCCCCGGCGTCGATCTCGCTGTCGCGCTGCCCCGGCAGGGACGCGACGTCAAAGTCCGGGAATTCGGGCGGTTCGACGCGGATGCCTGTGGCCGGAACCGAGCGGAAAAGGCGCAAGGCGTAGGTGACGGCCTCCCCGACGTAGGGGGCGTCGTGCGACAGGGCGGCATCAAGCAGGGCGGCCTGCCCGGCCAGCCGTGCGGGCGGTGCGGTCCTGGCCGGTGCGCCCGGGACGTCTGCCGCCGCTGCCCGCCCCTGGCCGATGGGCGAGGCGAGCAGGACGAGCGTCCAGAAAAGGGCCCAAAGGGGCCTCACCAGTCCTTCTCCACGGTGGGCCGGCCGTAGTGCGGCGTCCGGGGCAGTCCGGGCAGGTCCGGGATGCGGTCCAGGACGGGGTCCGTGGCCCGGCCGGCTGTCCCGGCCCGGCGCTCGCCGGATTTCCGGCCTTCCCGGGCCGAAACCGGGATGTCGACCTGTCCGTTCCGGCCGGAAGCCGGGGTCGGATCGGGCTCGCCGGGGCCTTCCTCCGTCTTGGGGCCGCCGGCGCCGTCGTCGCGTCCCCGGGGGGCGGGAGCCCTGCCTTCCTCCGTCGCGCTGCCGGATTCGTCGGAACCGGGCGACTGGCCGGAACGTTGGGTTTCGCCGTTGTCCCTGCCGTTGCCGCCAGACGGCCGGCGTTCTTTTTTGGCGCGCAGCCAGTCCAGGTTGGCCTTCGCGTCGGCGTCGTTCGGATCAAGGGCCAGGGCGGCCTCGTAGCATCGGATGGCCGCGTCGGCGTCGCCCCGGCGGTAGGCGGCGTTGCCCTGGTTGTAGCGGGCCCTGGCGGCAAGCGGCGGCGGCGCGCCTGCCGCTGCCCGGTCAAAGGCCGCTTCGGCCCGGTCGAAGGCGTCCAGGCGGTAATAGGCCGTGCCGATGTCGTAGAGGATGGCCGGGTTGTCCGGATCGCGCGCCCGGGCGGCCAGGAAGGCGGCCAGGGCGGGGGCGTGGCCGCCGGCTTCCCAGGCGGCCACGCCTTGGGCCACATTGTCGGCGGCGGAACTTGCGGCCCGGGCCGGCCCGGCAGGCAGGGCCGCCAGAAGCAGGACGGCCAGCGCCGCCTGTACGGCCGCCGGCAGGGCGAGGTCGAGCAGCAGCAAGGCCAGGGCGGCCAGCAGGAAGGTTTCGGTGCGATCCACGGGCCGGGCGGCGCTGGCGGCGGCATGTTCCGAAGGGGCAAGGGTTGCCAGCAGCCGGGCCATGGCCGGGGCCGGCGAAGGCGTATCCGGGGCGAGCCGGTAGGTCTGGCCGCCGTGTCGGGCGGCCAGACCGGCCAGACCGGCCGCGTCCACCCCGGAAAGGACCGGCGCGCCGGCCGCGTCGCGCAGATGTCCGCCGGCTCCGTCCGGCACGGGAGCCGGCGTCGGGCCGCCGACCGCCACGGCGAGAAGCGGCCAGTCGGCCGGCCACGTCCCGTCGGCGTCCTCGGCGGGCGTGGTGGCCTCGCCGTCGGAGAGGATAATGGCCACGCCTTTTTCGGCCCCGGCCAGGGCCAGCCGGCAGGCTTCCAGGGCGGCCGCCGGATTGGTGCCGCCAAGGGGGGCGTCTTCAGGGCCCAGGGCGTCCAGAAAAAGGGCCAGCGCCGTCCGGTCGGCCGTGACCGGGCAGGCCAGCCAGGCCCGGCCGGCAAACCCGACCAGTCCGGCCTCGACCCGGGGCAGCCTGGCCAGCACGTCGGCCAGGAGCGCCTTGGCGGCGGCCAGCCGGTCCGGGGCGACATCGCGGGCCAGCATGCTGCGGGAGGCGTCCAGGGCGATGACCAGCCGCAAGGGGACGGGCGGAGCCGCCGGGGCGGGCGTGCTGCCGATCTGCGGCCCGGCGGCGGCCAGCACGGCCAGGGTCAGACCGCAGAGGAAACAGAGGGATTTGCCGATGCGCCGGCCCGATCCGACCCGGACGTGGGCATAGGCGGCCATGGCCCGGCGTCGGCGGACCGCGCCCAGGACGGCAAAAAAAGCGCAGGCCGCAACGGCCGAAAAAAGCCACAGGAATTCCGGCCGGGCCAAGGTCATGGCAACCTCAGAAACCGCGTGGCGGCCAGACCGGCCCAGGCCGACAGACAGCATACGGCCAGGGCGGCGGCAAGCGGCGTCAGGGGCAGGTCGTCCGGGGCGGGCGCGGCGGTAATGTCGCTGGGCTCCAGGGCGTCGATGGCCTGGACAGCCCGGCCCAGGTCGCCGGTTGCCCCGGCCCGGAAAAAGGCCCCGCCGCCGATGCGGGCCATGGCGGCCAGACTTTTTTCGTCAACCGGGGCCCGCTCGTACACGATCTCCCGGCCAAGCAGCGGATGCGTCACCAGAAACGCGGCCGGTTCGTCGCTGCCGACCCCCACGGCAAAGACCCGCACCCCCCGGTCGGCGGCGGCCTGGGCCGCCGTTTCGGGGCTGATCCCGCCGGTATTGGACCGGCCGTCGCCAAAGACCACCACCGCCCGCGACAGGCCGGGCGCATCGGCCAGCCGTCTGACGGCAAGGCCCAGGGCGTCGCCCATGGCGGTCCTGCGTCCGGCGGTCCCCACCTCCAGCCGGGCCAGGGCCTGGGCCAGGGCCGTGCGGTCCAGGGTCGGCGGGATGACGGTGTAGGCCCGGGAGCCGAAGGCCACAAGGCCGATGCGGTCCCCGGGCCGGGCGGCGGCGAAGCGTCCGGCCGCCTCGGCCACGGCGGCCAGCCGGGTGGCCGTGCGGTCGTCCAGGCGGAAATCCATGGCCGCCATGGATTCGGACAGGTCGATGCACAGCATGATGTCCACGCCCCGGCCGGCCAGCATGGTGGACTGCCGGGGCAGCCGCGGTCCGGCCAGGGCGATGACGATCAGGACCAGCCCCAGGACGCGGCACAGGCCGGGCAGCAAGGTCCGCCAGGGCCGCCCGGCGGCCAGGGCCGGGGCCAGCTCCGGCAGGCCGAGGGCTGCCGGCTGCCGGCGACGGCGCAGCCAGTAGGCAACCGGCAGCAGGGCCAGGAGCGCCAGGGCTTCGGGCCGGGTCAGGGCGATCATGGCCGCCTCGATCCGATCAGGCGGCCGGCCGTGGCCAGATCGGCGGTTTTGGCTGCCGCCGTGGCGGCGGCCCCGGCGTAGCGGGCGGCATCGGCCCGGCCAAGCAGGGCGGCCAGATCCGCATGCAGGGCCGGGGGCAGTGAGGCGACCTCGGGCCGGGCCAGCAGTTCGGCGCTGGTCATGGCCGTGGCCGCGATGCCGAGGCCCCGGGCCAGGGCCCGGCCGGCGAGGTCCGTCAGCCGGTAGTAAAAGGCCCGGTCGTCGAGGGCCGGGGCCTCGCGGGCCAGGGCGGCCAGTCCCTCCCGGATGTCGCGCCACGCGGCGCGGCAGCGCTGCCAGCGCCAGACAGCAAGCCCCACAAGGGCCAGCACCCCGGCTGCGGCGGCCGGTCCGAGCCAGTCCGCGCCGCCCGTGAGCCCGATGGGCCCTTTGATGTCGCGTATGTCGTCCATGGCCGGGTCAGGCAGGGGGATGTTTGGCGGCGATTGGGGAGGCCGTTCCCGAACGCCGCCAGCCCGGGCGGCGTTGCCGTTGCCGCAGGAACTGTTCCAATGCCGGGGCCGGGTGGACGTCGGCGGACAGAGGCAGGATGTCGGCCCCGGCGGCGGCCAGGGCGGCCATGGCCGCGTCATGGCGCAGCTTGCGGGCCGAGGCGTACCGGGCGCGGCTGGCGGCGTCGCCGCAGTCGAGCGTCGTCCGGCGTCCGGTTTCGAGGTCGGCCACGGTGAGCAGGCCATAGGGCGGCAGGGCGTCGTCCAGCCCGGCGGCAAGAGCCACGGCCACGAGATCGTGGCGGCCGCCCAGACGGCCCAGGGGGGTCTGGAAGTCGCCGGCGAGAAAGTCGGAAAAAAGGAACAGGGCGGCCCGATGGCGCAGGACAGTGCCGGCCAGGGCCAGGGCCGGGCCGGGATCGGTGGTCCGGCCGATGGGACGCGTTTCGGCCAGGGCGTGGGCCACGGCAAAGATCCGGGCCGGCCCCCGGGCCGGGGGCAGAAAGGTTTCCACCCGGTCGGAAAAAAGGACCAGCCCGACCCGGTCGCGACTGCCGGCCGCGCCAATGGCCAGAGACACGGCGGCCAGGGCGGCGGTTTCCAGCAAGGCCGGGCCGGCGGCGGCAAAGGTCATGGAGCGGCTGACGTCCACGGCCAGCAGCAGGGTGCGCTCCCGTTCTTCCCGGAAGCGTTTGACAAAGGGGCGGCCCAGGCGGGCGGCGGCGTTCCAATCAATGGCCGAAACGTCGTCGCCGGGAGCGTATTCCCGGGATTCCTCGTATTCCATGCCCGATCCGCGAAAGGCGGACCGGTACAGGCCCGCCAGGGCGGCATCGGCGGGGCCGAGGCCGCCGGGCCGCACCCGGCGGGCTTTGGCGAGCAATTGCGAGGCGCGCATGGGCTGGTCGATGCCTCCGGCGGCCGGGGGAGGTTGCGCGGCGTCCGGCCTCTGGTCCCGCGGCAGGTCCGGGCCTGGGCGGGGTCTCTGACGCCCAGGCTATCAGCGCCGCGCCTCCGGGGCAATGCGGCTCAGGCCCGCTCCATGGAGCGGATGCGGGTGACGATTTCCCGGGCGTCGGCGGCGCAGGCCAGCATGCCGTGCATGAAGCTGAAAAAGTGCATGACCTCGGTCAGGTCATAGGCTGCCGGGGCCCGGTCGCGGCGCATGTCGGCGAGCTTGGCCCGGGCCTTGGCCACGGCTTCGTCGAGTGGGGCGAGTTCCGGCAGGGGGCCGGCGCCGCGCAGGTGGGCGGCCAGGGTGGTCAGGACCAGGGCGGTTGCGGCCTCAAGCCGGGTCAGCTCGCCCGGCAGGTGGCAATGCAGTCCCCGGCCGCGCCATTCGGCGGCCACGTGGTCCATGGACAGGACGTGCTCGAAAAGCCGTTCCTCCCGGAAAAGCAGCATGGCGCGCAAGGCGCTTTCGCCGCTGTCCCGGTTTTCGATGTCCGCTTCCCGGCGCAGTTCCCGGCAGCGGGCCAGGGTGCGCAGGATGCGGTCCTTGAGCGAAAACAACTGGCGTTCCGGATATTCCTCCCGCAACCGGCCCTCCACCACCACCGCGAAAAAGGAGGCCACGTCCTCAAAGATCCGGGCCAGCCCGTGGGCAAGCGCCTGGCTGGCCCGGGACGGCCAGACCAGGGCCGAGACCAGCAAGGCCGTGACAATGCCGACCGCGATTTCCAGGAACCGGTCGAAACCGAGGACAAAGGCCGGAATATCCGGATGGCCGGCCAGGATGACGATGACGGCGGTGATGGCCCCGACGCGCGAACTCTCGCGCAGGGGGCGGATGCCGGTGCACACGGTCAGGGTGGCCAGGACGGCAAGGCCCAGGGCCGGCAGGGACTGACCGCCGAGATGGGCGGCCAGGGCCCCGGACAGCGCGCCGGCGGCGGTGCCGGCCAGCCGCGTCCAGGCCGCCCGGATGGACCCGCCGAGATTGGCCTGCATGACGATGACGGCCGTGACCACGGCCCAATAGCCCTGGGGCAGGTTGAGGGCCGTAACCAGCAACTGGGTGGCCACGGCCGCCACGGCTGTGCGCAGGGCGTGGCGAAGCCCCAGGCTTTGGGCCGTTTTCAGGACGGCCTGGGGGATGGTTGTGGCGGGCATGCGTTCTCCTTGGCGAAAGAGGCCGGTCTCTAACTCCCGGGGGCGTTGTTGGGAAGTCCCTTTTGGCGGGCTTCGCCGCAAACGCGGCCCGGGGGCGTGTTGTGCCCCACGCGCCGGTGTGCTAGGCAGAAGGCGCATGACGTGGGACATGTTCCCCTGGCCTGCGTGGACTTTTTCCGAACGGAGACGATTGCCGTGATTGAATCGCGACGTGTCGGACACTGGCCGGAGCCGGGGGACAATGCCCCCCGGCTGTTTCCGGTCGCAACGCCGGGGACCGCCTCGTGACCGGCGGCCGGTTGCTTATCCTGGGCGGCCCGGATACGGATGCCGCCGGGCTTGCCTCGCGTTTGGCCGCGTCCGGCCGTTCCTGTGTCGAGCTTTCCCCGGGAAACGCCCTGGTCGCGGATGCCGTGTCCCTGCCGGAGGTGGCTGTTGTGCCGCTTTTCGGTTTCGCCGGGCCGGCTCCTTTGCCCGAACTTCTCCAGGCCCTGGACGATTTGCCGGTGCATGCCGTTTTTGCCGCTGATGCCGGCTTTACCTCCCCGACGGAAGGGGTGCGGGTTTTTCGCGGCCTCGATGCGGCCGGCGTGGCTTCCGTTCTGGATATCCTGGATGAACGCGACCGGGCGGCGGGCCGGGCGACGACCGGGCAGATCTGGCAACAGGCGTTCCTGTCCGGTTTTTCCGGCATCGTGGCCGTGTGCGATATGGAACATCGGCTGATCCAGGGCAATGCCGCCCTGCGGCAGCGGGCCGGGCGCGATCCCGGGCGGATGCCGTGTCATGCCGCCCTGCACGGCCGGGGCGAACCCTGCCCCTGGTGCCCCCGGGACGAGGTCCTCAAGGGACGCACCGTGACCATGGAGATTCAAAGTCCCCTCGATGGCCGGTATTTTTCCATGTCGAGCGCTCCCCTGTCCCTGCCGGACGGCCGGCAGGTCTTTTTGTCGCTTTTAACCGACGTCACCGATCGCAACATGGCCGTCACGCGGCTGAAATCCCTCAATCGCGATCTGGAGCGCCGGGTGGTCGAGCGTACCGACGTCCTGGCCCGGCAGGCCGGGGAACTGGCCGAGGCCAACAACCGGCTGCTCGAACTCGATGCCCTCAAATCCGGTTTCCTGGCCACCGTCACCCATGACCTGCGCACGCCCCTGACGTCGGTGATGGGCTTTGCCAAGCTGACGCGGCGGGAGTTTTTAAAGGACTTCATGCCCTTTTCCGATGTGAGCGACAAGCTGCAGCGCAAAGGCGTCCGGATCGCCGACAACCTGCGCATCATCGAAAACGAGGGGGCAAGGCTCACCCGGCTGGTCAACGATTTTCTCGACCTGTCCAAGATCGAATCCGGCCGCCTGGACTGGAACGACCGGGACATCGATCCGGCCGACGTGGTGCGCGCCGCCGTGGCCGCCGTCGGCGGGGAATACGAGCAGAACGAACGGCTGGCCCTGGTGGTCGACATGCCGGCCCGACTGCCGACCCTGCGCCTCGATCCCGACCGGCTCATGCAGGTGCTGGTCAACCTGCTGACCAACGCCGCCCGCCATACCGGGGAAGGCGAGGTGACGCTTTCGGCCAGGATGTTGCCGGCCGGGCGGACGGAGTTCCGCGTGGCCGACACCGGCCCCGGCATCCCCGCGGCGGAGCGGGAGCGCATCTTCGACAAATTCTATCAGGCCCGCCAGGGCGACACCACCGGGGAAAACCGCCGGGGCACCGGGCTTGGCCTGGCCATCTGCAAGCACATCGTCGAACGCTACGGCGGCGTCATCCGGGCCGAGCCCCGCGAGCCCCGGGGCACGGCCTTTGTGGTGGAACTGCCCGGGCGGCCGCGCCAGCCCCGGGACGATCCCCAGGCCGCCGTCGAACGCCGGGAATCCGCCGAACGCAATTTCTCCTGAGAGCGGCCGGCCCGGAGCGTTGCAACCTGGGCGCTGCCCCGGACCTGCCGGGGGGAGTCATTCCCCCCGGTCCCTCCCGCATGCAGGCAATGGGAAGCGCAGGCTTTTCCAAACCGTGTCGTTTGAAGCGCCACGGCGGGAAAGGAGGCGCTTGTCATGGTTGTTGCCGATGCTCCGGGCTAAATGTCGTTGAGGTCGATGGTCTTCTGGACGGGTTTGCCCTTGGCCGGCTCTTTCGGGGCGGCGGGCTGGGCCGCGCCCGAAGGCAGGCTCGAGCCGGAATAGCCGGCAGCGCCAGGGCTCCCGGACGAGGCCGGGCCGGCGGCCGGGGACGGCGACGCCTTGCGCGCGCCGCACACGATCCGCGCCCCGTCAAGAAGGGCCTTGGCCGGGGAGGCGCCGTCGCGGCGCAGGGCTTCCTGGTAGGCGGCCAGGGCCTTGTCGCACTGTCCGGACAGCAGATACGCCTCGCCAAGGGTCAGGGCGGCCCGGGGGTCCTTGCCGCCGGCCTTGGCGGCGGCTTCCAGCATGTCCCTGGCCCGGGAAAGATCCCCGGCGGCAAAGGCCGTCAGGCCCGCGCCCTCCAGGGCCGGGGCGTAGCCGCCGTTGGCCGCCAGCGCCGCCGTAAAGGCCCGGTCGGCCTTGTCCTGGCCGTCCCTGGCGCAGGCCACGCCGGCCCGGTGCAGGGTTTCCACGCCGGCCCCGGCGCCGGCCTTGGACAACTCCTGGCAGGCTTTGGCAAAGTCTTTCTGGTCGTAGGCGGCGTTCCCGGCTGCGACCAGATCCTGCTGCGCCGGTTCGGATGGGGAAAGTTTCATGGCGCCGCACCCGGGCAGGCTGGCTAACAAGGCAGCCAGGATGACGGGAGCGGCAAGCGTCCGCAACGTCATGGCGACACCTCCCGATACATGATGGGATCTGATGCACCGGCTATCCCAGACGCCGGTCGGATTGTCAAACGCCGGCCGGGCTGGTAGGTGCGGGGACAGTCGCCACCGCAACCCGGAGGCCTGCCATGCCCTGGCGTGTGTTGTTTCTTCTCGCCCTGGCGCTTTCCGCGCCTGCCGCGGCCCTGGCCGCGGATATTCCCCATGTCGCCCGGTCCGGCGACCATCCGGCCTTCCTGGCCAGAGTCTACCACGTGCCCCTGGCCGCCATCCTGGAACGCAACAAGGGGCTTGATCCGTGCCGCATCAAGGTCGGCGACGTGATCCTCGTGCCGGCTCCGTCCGAGGCGCGGCCCGATGCCCCGGCCCCCCCGCCGAAGGCCGGGGCCGGCGGCGTGCCTGACGAGGACGTGCCGGGCGTGCGCTATGTCGTGGTTCCGGGCGATGCGCCGGCCGCCATTGCCGAACGTTTCGGCATTCCGCTCGATGCCCTGAACCGTTCCAATCCGGGCCTGGACCCGAGAAAAATGGCTGTCGGCCGGGTGCTGACCATCCCCGAGGCCGGCGCCTGCGCGCCGCCGCCCGTGCCCGTGGCCCGGCCCGGCGAAACCTCCGGCGTCGTTCCCCTGGTCATGGACTTTCAATAGCCCCTTGGGCTAGTTGAGGCGACGCCGGGGAGGCGCGGCAGCATGATCGAACAGGAAAAGCTTGCGGCAGCGGCCGGACAGGTGGCGGCCCTTCGGGCCGAAATGGCCAAGGTGCTGGTCGGGCGCGGGGAGTTTGTCGACAGGCTCGTCATCGGCCTGTTGTGCCGTGGCCATGTACTGATCGAAGGCGTGCCCGGGCTGGCCAAGACCCTGGCGGTCAAGACCCTGGCCGGGGCCATCCGGGCGGAATTTCGCCGGGTGCAGTTCACGCCGGATTTGTTGCCGGCGGACATCGGCGGCACTGAGATCTACCAGCCGGCCACGGGCACGTTCACCGTGCGCCGGGGACCGGTTTTCGCCAACATCCTGCTGGCCGACGAGATCAACCGGGCCCCGTCCAAGGTGCAGTCGGCGCTGTTGGAGGCCATGGCCGAGCGGCGGGTGACCATCGGCGGCGAGACGTTCGATCTGCCGGAACCGTTTCTGGTGCTGGCCACCCAGAACCCCATCGAGCAGGAGGGCACTTACCCGTTGCCCGAGGCCCAGGTGGACCGCTTCCTGTTCCATCTGGCGTTGGGCTATCCTTCCCCTGGGCAAGAGCGGGAGATCGTGCGCCGGGCCTGCCTGCCCCGGGAACCCGTGGTTTCGCCGGTGTTGTCCGGGGCGGACGTGCTGGAGCTTTCGGCCCTGGCCCGGCTGGTGCGTCTGGACGACCGGCTGCTCGGGTACATCGTGGCCCTGGTCGGGGCCACCCGGGACCCGGTTGCCGCCGGGATTGCCGGGCTGGCCGGCAAGGTGGCCTACGGGGCCTCGCCCCGGGCGGCCATCGGCCTGGCCCGGACGGCCAGGGCCATGGCCCTTTTGGCCGGCCGGGATTACGCCACCCCTGGCGACATCAAGGCCCTGGCCCCGGACGTGCTGCGCCACCGGGTGCTTCTGACCTACGAGGCCCAGGCCGGCGGCCTGTCCTCCGATGCGGTGATTCAGACGATTCTGGAAACGGTCCCCGTCCCCTGAGCATCTTTCGAGGAGACGCCCGGAGGCCGGGGAACGGTTGCCTGTCGGGCGAGGGGGGCGGTCCTGGCCCGGCTAGTGTCGCGTTCGGGAAATGCCGTGACACAGTTTGGCGCAACAATAGACCGTAATTATTGTTTTTATTCGCAAAAAAACATAAATGTTTTTTTGCGAACGCTACACTAGCCGTAATCGGGCCAGTCCTTTTCGAAGCGGACCTTGCCCTTGGTCTTCTTGAATTTGCGCAGCAGCACGTAGAGCGCGCCGGCCCCGCCGTGGCGCGGCAGGGCGGTGGTGAAGGCCAGTACGGCCCGTTTCAAGGGCTCGCGGGTCAGCCAGCTTTTGAGTTCTTCCTTGAGAACGGGCAGGCCGCCCGGCGAATTGGAGCCCCGGCCGGGGATGAGCAGCAGGCAGCGCTTGCCGGCCATGTAGTGTTCGCGCACGAAGTGGAGCAGGGTGAGCATGGCCTGCTCGGCGTTGAGGCCGTGCAGGTCGAGATGGGCCTCGGGCGAGAACTGGCCGGCGCGCAGTTGCCGGTAGATCTTGGGGTCGAGGTCGGTCACGAAGCCCTGCACGTATTCATCGCTGTATTCCAGCGTGAATTCCACCCGCCCCTCCACCAGATCGCGCAGGGCGTCCAGGGCGTTGGCCTCTTCGTCGGCCGGCGGGGGCGGAGGGGGCGGCGGCGTGGTCGGGCGCACCTCGCGGCCTTTGGTTTTTTCCTTGTCCAGGGGGGCCACGCCGGTCATGGCCCGGTAAAAATCCGATTCATCCACCGCTTCCGGCGTGGCGGGCTTGGCTGCGGCGGCCACGGCCTTGGCCACGGCCGGCGGCAGGTCCTTTTTTTTCGCCACTTTCACGCCCTTGAGCTTGACGGCAAACGGGCGGAAGGCGTCTTGGGATTCCTTTTTCGACATGGCCGGGGACGCTAGCGGCAAGCCCGGTCCTTGGCAAGCGGACGGCCGCGCCGCCGGCTTCGGCTATGGCCTTTGGCCCGCTGCTGGTGTAATACTGGCAGGGCCGGTCCCCGTAAGGATAATCGTCCGGGATGGTTGACGGAATCCGAAACAGGCTTATTATGTAAACTTGCCGGGAAACCAGCCGGAAAAACGGGAGATGTTGCCCCTATGAGCGTGGAATACAAAGATTACTACAAGCTCCTCGGTGTCGCCAAGTCCGCCACCCAGGATGAAATTTCCAAGGCTTTCAAAAAGCTGGCCCGCAAGCATCACCCGGACCTCAATCAGAACGATCCTGGCGCCGAGAAAAAATTCAAGGAATGCAACGAGGCCTACGAGGTTTTAAAAGACCCCGAAAAGCGCAGGCTCTACGATTCGCTGGGGGCAAACTGGCAGCATGGCCAGAATTTCCAGCGACCGCCGGGATTTGAAAACGCGAATTACAATTTCGGCGGCCCGGGCGGCCAGCAGTTCGACGCCGGGGCGTTTTCCGACTTCTTCGAGACGATGTTTGGCGGCGCGGGCGGCGGCCGGGGGCGGTTCGAGCGCGGCGGGCCGTTTTCCGATATGGGCGGCTTTGGCGGCGCCGGCGGCTATTCGCGGGGCCCGGCGCGCGGCTCCGACGTCAACGCCAGCCTGGATCTGACCCTGGAGGAGGCCTACCGGGGCGGGGCCAAGACGATTTCGCTCCAGGAGCAGACCATCGGCCCGGACGGATCGCCGCGCCTGGGGACCAAGACGCTCAGCGTCAACATTCCGGCCGGCGTGCGCGAAGGGGCCAAGATCCGGCTGGCCGGCCAGGGCAATCCCGGCCGGGCCGGAGGACGGGCCGGCGACCTGTACCTCAAGATCCGGATTCTGCCCCATGCGTTGTTCAAGCTTGAAGAACAAAACGTCATCCTGGATCTGCCCCTGGCGCCCTGGGAGGCGGCCCTTGGGGCCAAGGTCCGGGTGCCGACTCTGGACGGGGCCGTGGAACTGGGCATTCCCCCCGGTTCGTCGTCCGGGCGCAAGCTGCGGCTGGCCGGCAAGGGCCTGGGCGGCCAGGGCAAACGCGGCGACCAACTGGTGCGGATCATGGTCCAGGCGCCGCCAGGCGCCACCGATGAACAGCGGGAACTGTGGGAAAAGCTGGCTGCGTCCTTTCCCGATTTTACTCCCCGGCCGTTTTAGCGTCCAAGCGAGGTTGTCATGGAGATCAAGGAAATCATCACCGTGGCCAGCGTGCCCGCCCGCTCCGAACGCATCAGCTTCGCCCAGCTCCAGGAGTTGACGGGACTGCATCAGACCGTTGTCGTGGAGCTTATCGAGCTGGGCTGGATCACGCCGGAACGCACCACAGCCGAGGCCTATCTGTTCCGGGCCAGGGATGTGTACAGGCTGCGCAAGCTCGAACGCATCCGGCGCGATTTCGAGTTGCCGCTGCTGGGGGCAAGCATTGTCGTCGATTTGCTTGAGCGCATCGATTATCTTGAAACCAAGGTTCAGGAGCTCAATCGACTGTTGTAGTCGTGTCGGTGGCGACGGCGTGCTGTTTGTTGGCAAGAATGTGCTGTATTGTTCCGATGCCTGTTGCCAAACTAAAAAGTATTCTTATCTTTGATGCATTCATGGAGGAGGAAATTTCATGGATCTCAATAAGTTTACGCAGAAATCCCAGCAGGCCATCGGCGAGGCGCAGGCCGCCGCCGTGCGCATGGGCCAGCAGCAGGTAGACGCCGAACATCTGCTCTACGCCCTGTTGACCCAGGACCAGGGGCTTGTGCCCCGCATCCTGGACAAGGCCGGCTATAATTCCCAGGCCTATCTGGCCGAACTGGAACGGGGCCTTGGCAGGCTGCCCAGGGTCAGCGGCCCGGGCGCGGCGCCGGGACAGGTCTACGTCACCCCGCGCTTGAACGAGACGCTGGTCAAGGGCCAGGATCTGGCCAAGCACCTCAAGGACGAATACGTCAGCGTCGAACACCTGTTCCTGGCTTTTTGCGACGAGCCGCCGTCGACCCTGGCCGGGCAGGTCAACAAGGCCCTGGGCGTGGACAAAAACCGCATCCTCGCCGCCCTGACCGAAATCCGGGGCGGCCAGCGCGTCACCTCGGCCGAGCCCGAGGCCACCTACGAGGCCCTGTCCAAGTACGGCCGCGATCTGGTCGAGGAGGCCAAAAAAGGCAAGCTCGATCCGGTCATCGGCCGGGACGAGGAGATCCGCCGGGTCATCCGCATCCTCTCGCGGCGCACCAAGAACAATCCCGTGGTCATCGGCGAGGCCGGCGTCGGCAAGACGGCCATCGTCGAGGGGCTGGCCATACGCATCGTCAAAAAGGACGTGCCCGAAGGCCTCAAGGAAAAGACCATCTTCGCCCTGGACATGGGCGCGCTGATTGCCGGGGCCAAGTACCGGGGCGAGTTCGAGGAACGGCTCAAGGCCGTGCTCAAGGAGGTGCAGACTTCCGAAGGCCGCATCATCCTGTTCGTCGACGAGCTGCACACCATCGTCGGCGCGGGCAAGACCGAAGGCTCCATGGATGCGGGCAACATGCTCAAACCCATGCTGGCCCGGGGGGAGTTGCACTGCATCGGCGCGACCACGCTGGACGAGTACCGCAAGTACATCGAAAAGGACCCGGCCCTGGAACGCCGCTTCCAGCCGGTCATGGTCGATGAGCCGAACGTCGAGGACACCATCTCGATTTTGCGCGGCCTGCGCGAGCGCTTCGAGGTGCACCACGGCGTGCGCATCAGCGACTCCTCGCTGGTCGAGGCGGCGGTGCTGTCCTCGCGCTACATCGCCGATCGGCAACTGCCGGACAAGGCCATCGACCTCATCGACGAGGCGGCGGCCATGATCCGCACCGAAATCGATTCGTTGCCCTCGGAGCTCGACCTCATCAACCGCAAGGTCATGCAGCTTGAGATCGAGCGCGAGGCGCTTCGCCGCGAGACGGACAAGGCCTCCCGCGAGCGGCTGGAGAAGCTCGAGGAGGAGCTGGCCAATCTCAAGGAGGAGCAGGGGCATTTCCTGGCCCAGTGGGAAAAGGAGAAATCCGCCGTCGATGTCCTGCGCCGCATCAAGGAAGAGATCGAAAAGACCAAGCAGGCCATTGAGGAGGCCGAACGGGATTACGACCTCAACCGGGCGGCGGAGCTGCGCTACGGCCGGCTGTCCGGCCTGGAAAAGGAGCTGGCCGGCCAGGAAGAGGCCATCACCAAGAGTTCCGGCGGTTCGCGCATGATCCGCGAGGAGGTCGGCCCGGACGACGTGGCCATGGTCATTTCCCGCTGGACGGGCATTCCGGTGACGCGGTTGCTCGAAAGCGAGCGCGAGAAGCTGCTGCGTCTGGGCGACGTGCTGCACGACCGGGTGGTGGGGCAGGACGAGGCCGTCACGGCCGTGGCCGACGCCGTGCTGCGGGCCAGGGCGGGGCTCAAGGACCCCAGGCGTCCCATCGGTTCGTTCATTTTCCTCGGCCCCACGGGCGTGGGCAAGACGGAGCTGTGCAAGACGCTGGCGGCCGCGCTCTTTGACACCGAGGACAACATGGTGCGCCTGGACATGTCCGAGTACATGGAGCGGCACACCGTCGCCCGGCTGATCGGCGCGCCTCCGGGCTACATCGGCTACGACGAGGGCGGCCAGCTCACCGAGGCCGTGCGGAGAAAGCCCTACAGCGTGGTGCTTTTCGACGAGATCGAAAAGGCCCATGCCGATGTGTTCAACGCGCTGCTCCAAATCCTCGACGACGGCCGGCTGACCGACAGCCATGGCCGCACCGTGGATTTCAAGAACACCATCATCATCATGACCTCGAACCTCGGGGCCCAGTATCTGACCGAGGGCATCGACGCCTCGGGCGTTTTCAGGCCGGGCGTCACGGATCAGGTCATGGACGCCTTGCGCGGGCATTTCCGGCCGGAGTTCCTCAATCGGGTGGACGAGATCGTGCTGTTTAAGCCGCTGTTGCGGGAGCAGATCGCGGCCATTGTGGAACTGATGTTGTCGGGCCTGCGGGCGCGGCTGGCCGATCGCAAGATCGCGTTGTCGCTTACCGACGCGGCCAGGGCCTTTATTGCCGAGACGGCCTACGATCCGGTCTACGGCGCACGGCCCTTGCGGCGCTATCTGCAAGCCCACGTGGAGACGCCGCTGGCCAAGGCGCTGATCGCCGGCCAGGTGGCCGACGGCCAGGACGTGGCCATCGATGTGCGCGACGGGGCGCTTGTCTTCGTCGGCGCGGGCGAGACCACTCTGCCGGCAGAGGCCTGATTTCCGGTCAATTTCGGCGGAGCCGGTTCCAGGGGTTCAGGACAAACGTTTTGAGAAGCCAAAAGGGCTGCGACGGGCGCGTCGCAGCCCTTTTGTTGCTGGCAGATGCGCCAGGAGACTCTAGCGGTTCTCAGCGCCTGACCGCGCGCAGAAAGTCGAGGCTGGCCAGGGCGGCTTTGTGGAAATCCACGCCGCCGTCGATTTCCAGCACCGGCAGATCCCCCAGCATGTCCAGGTAGGCGTTCTGGCTGGCCATGGACGGTTCGGACGGGTCTTCAAACTCGTAAAAAAGCCCCACATCCTTCATGAAGGCCGGCATGAGATCCCGGCGCTGCCGCAGATCGACCCGGGCGGCCGTCATGGGCGAGGCGTCGCGCTTCCAGCGCAGGATCACGAGCCCGGCCATGGCGCACGACAGCTTGAAGCGTCCCGGCCCGAAGCATGCATCGACAAAGGCGTCGTACTTGTGCTCCAGGTCCCAGAGTTCGGCCGCCGGCAGGGCGGCGAAACGGGCCCGGTCCGCCTCGTTCATGACCGGGGCCAGGCTTGGGTTGTGAAGCACCGTGCCGGGGTTGACCCGGGGCATCTTGGCCACGCCGGTCATGGTCAGGCCGCGATCGTCGCGGGAAACCAGCACCCGGTCGTTGCTGATGAAATCCGTGCCGTGCCGCATGATTTCCAGGGCCAGGGTGGATTTGCCGGCCCCGGAAAACCCGGCGATGACAAGGCCGCTGCCGGCCTCGGCCACGCCGGCGGCGTGGAAGAGCAGGGCCCCGCGTTTGAGGCGCAGTTCGATGAAGCGGTTGTTGATGAAATTGACGATCTGGTTGTCGTTGTCGATGCAGGGCCCCACGGCGTAGTTGCGGCCCTGGCCGAACAGGAAGACCAGCCCGGTGACGAGCTTTCGCACCACCCGGCCGTCGGGCAGGTCGATAAAGGATTCCTTGAGCTTGGTCTTGCCGGGTTCGCGGCCCTTGACGGCATAGGGCAGGTCGAAAACCGGCGGGCCGGCCTCGATGGCCGTCACGGGGACCACTGTCGCGCCGCCGCCGCCGATGAAATCGCGGTAGTAGGCGGCCAGCTTGTCGGTCAGCCCCTTGGAGTTTGAGGAAACCACCACGGTCACGTCGTCAAAGGTGATGTCCAGGCGATGGGTGATGGGCGCAACATCCAGGATGGGCTGCATCAGGGCGTCGATGGTGGGGTGGCTCATGCGATGTGCTCCAGAACGTAATCGGCGTAGGCCCCGGCCGCATCCAGGCCGCAGGCGTCGAGCAGGCCCCGGAAGCCGCCAAAGGCCGAGACTTCGTAAATAGCCGCGCCGTCAGGGGTTTCCACCACATCCACGCAGGTGAAGGCCATGCCCGGGAACAACGCCTGGGCCTTGTGGGCCAGGGCGATGATGGCCTCGGACGGTTCATGGGGCACATAGCGGCCGCCGGTGCGGGTGGTGGTGTCCCAGGAGGCGCCGCTGCCCTGGCGGGCGTAGGTGGCCAGATATTTGCCGCCGAGAAAGGAGACGCCAAGATCGAGGTGGCCGCCGGCATGGGACACCATCTTCTGGATGTACATGACCTGGTTGCCGGCCGCCTTGTAGTCGGCGATCTCCTCGCGGGCCTCGGAGCCCTCTTCAATGACGGTCATGCCCCGGGCCTTGGAGCTGTACAGCGGCTTGAACACGGCCCGGCCGAAACGGGTCACGGCCGCCGCCGCCTCGTCGAGGTCCTCGGTGATGACCGTGGGGGGCATGGGGATGCCGCCCCGGCGCAGCACGGCCGTGCCGCTTAAGCGGTCGATGAGCCGGAACATGCTGTCCGGGTTGGAAAAGACGGGAAGTCCCCCGCTGTCGAGAAACCGCAGGATTTCCATGCGGTCCAGGGCGTCGGGGGAGTAGGTGGGGGCGATCTTCTTGACGATCAGGGCGTCGAGCCCGGTCAAATCGGTGTCCTTGTAAAACACCTTGCCCGTGTCGAGGTCCAGGCGCACTCCGGCCATGTCGATGGACAGGCGAAAGCCCGTGCGGGCTTCCAGGGCGTCCAGGAGACGTTCGGTGGACCATCCGCCGGGGATGCCCACCACGCCGATTTTTTTCATTATTATGATCCTCCGTGGGTGCGTTGGCGCGGGTTAGGAGCAGACTGCGGCCAGGGGCAGCCGGAAATCCGCCGGATCGCCGGCATGGCCGGCAACGCGGCCCAGCAGGTAGACGCCGCGGCTGAGCATCAGTTTGGAAAAGCGTTCGCTTAGTTCGAACCGGGTGGAGGTGATAAGCGACCGGGCCAGCCCGAGGGCAAGGCGCATCTGGAAGGTCGCATCGCCCTGGCCGGCGGCAAAGGCGCTGGCGAACTTGTAAAATTCCATGATGACGGCGTTGAGGATGCGTCGCCGGGTCTTGTCGAAAACCGGCAGCCGGAAGTTGGATACCATAAAGACGGAGACATCCTGCACGAGGTCGGTTTCGGCCGAACGGTGCAGATCGATGTAGTGGATCTGGCCGTGCGAGTCGTCGTAGAGGATGTTGTTGCTGTTGTAGTCGCCGTGGATGAACACGGAAAAGGGCGCGGCCAGCCGGGATTCCACGGCCTCGGCCGCCTCGATGTGTTCAAGCAGCGACGGGAAGACGAACGAGCCGATGGTCCGGCGCGGCAGCCGGAACTGGGGATGGACCGTCAGCACCTCGTCCAGGCGGGAGCGGAGCTGGCCCATGCAGCCGACCTTGGCGGGCGTTTCGGTCCGGGTCTTTTTCCAGAGCGTCCCGGCCACCCGGCACTGGGCGGCAAGGGCCCGGCCGAGCAGGGGCAGGTCGCCGGACAGGGCGATGTCCTGGATGGTCTGGCCGGGCAGCAGTTCGATGAGCATGGAGCTTGATTTCTTGCCTTCGCGAAAGGCGTCGATGCACGGGGGCAGGCCGGGCATGAGCGATTCCCAGCGGGCGATGTTTTCGGCTTCCTTGCGCAGCTTGCCCGTATCGCCTTCCTTGAAGATGACTTCCTTATGGTAGTCCCCGCCTTCGGTCCGGTCCAGGACCCGGCCGATGCGGCAACCGGAGCGGGTGCCCCAGATGGACTCGAACTCCATGTCGGACAGGGGGTTTTCATGGCCGCCGGCGGCCAGGATGTCGTTTAGGGCCGTGAACTGGCGGATTTTGAATTTGTCGCCGGTGATGCCGAAGATGGCCGCCTCGCCGACGTTGAGCAGGGCGTCGCCCATGCGTTCGAGATAGCGGAAGATAAACAGCGTGGTGAGCAGGTCGCCGGTGGACACGCCGGTGCGCAGTTCGTCGCGGATGCGGTCGAATTCCTGTTTGTACAGCCGGTCGAGATGCAGTTCGCACCGGCAGATCTTCAGCGCCGTGGCCATGTCGCGCCCGAGCACCGCCGCCGGAATCCAGGCCAGGGCATGGCGGATTTCGTCGAAAAACGGCTTGTACGGATAGCGCTTGATGCATTCCGGGTCGTCATAGTGGCGCGTCTGGCGCACCACGTTGACGGCGTGGTCGCCCACCCGCTCGAGGTTGCTGGCAATGATGTGAAAGGCCCGGATCTGGGCCACTTCCAGGGCGCTTGGCCGGGTTTCCCCGTGCAGGGTGGCGAAACAGGCGTTTTCGATGACGCTTTTGAGATTGTCGATGTAGTCGTCGCGCGCCTCGACCTTGGCGATGCCTTTTTCGTCATGGTTTTCGACGACGGCCAGGGTGCCCTCGATCTGGCGCTCGACCTCGACCAGCAGGAACTGGAAGTTCTTTTCGATCTCATGCATCGCCGTCGTCCCGGGCCAGGATCAAAAGCGGAGGCTCGCCGGCGTCGCAGGCCTGATCCCGCTCCTTCCACCGGAAGGTCAGTTTGAGCTTTCTGTCCTCGCCCTTGAGCTTGCCTTCCACGGTGACGGACACGAGTCCCTTGGGCGCAAGGGTCATCGTCTGCTCGCCCTGGGTGAGGGTGACGGCCCCGGCGGCGAATCCGTCACGGACGGCTTCCAGATAGGCGGCAATGGTTTCGGGCTCCTGCAGCCCGTCATATTTGAAAAGCTTGTTCGACACGGTTCCTCCTTCATTGCAGGTCCGGGCAGGTCCGGGCAGGCGCGCCCGGGACGCCGGCAAGACGATTACCATCCAATTATGAAGAAACGGTGAAGGCCGGACGGCAAATGCGCATTGTGAAAAAATAGTCTGGCCGGACAACGCCGAATCGCCACGAAGCGTTGACGTCGTCTTCACCGTATCGGGACATGGTTTCGGGCGCGTGCGGCAACGTCCGCCGCCGGCATAGGCCGGTGGTTGCCGGCCATGGCCGGGCAGGCGCTGTCCGGGCCGGCGGCGGGCGGCGGCGCGGATGCAAGGCCAATTTTGAAATACGGCATGTCCTTTCCCTTTTCCAGTCTCGATGCCGCTGCACCGGGGAGCCTGGGGCGTCGATGGCTGCCGCGACACGGCCGACGCCGGGGCAGGCCGCCTGGGGCGGGGGTTCCTGCCTGCCCGCCCGGTTGCCGGATGCGGCCCGGGGGCGGACTTGCGGTCGGAGGCGTTTGGGCCTAAAGGAGCGTCTTGCCGGGAGTCCTGGCCGCGACAGGGACACCCCGCCATAAACGCCACCCATGTTACTGTATATTCATGTTCCTTTTTGCCGGGGCAAGTGCCGGTACTGCGCTTTTGTCTCCAAGCCAGTGGATATGGCCGAGCTGGAAACCTTCACGGCCACGCTTCCCCTGGAAATGCGCTATTGGGGCGGCAGGCTCGGCAAGCCCGAGGTCGAGACCGTCTATTTCGGCGGCGGCACGCCAAGTTTGCTGCCGCCCTGGGCGCTTAGGCGCATCATGCCGGAGATCCGGCGCAATTTCGAGCTGGCCCCGACCGTGGAATGGACCTTCGAGGCCAATCCCGACTCCGCCCTGGACAGCGACTACCTGAAATCGCTTATGGGCTACGGGGTCAACCGCCTGAGCCTCGGCTTTCAGAGCCTTTCCGACGACGACCTGCAATTCCTCGGGCGTCCCCACAACGCCTCCGGGGCCATCGCCGCCTACAACGCGGCCCGCATGGCCGGATTTGCCAATATCAGCCTGGATTTCATCTGGGGCCTGCCGGGCCAGCGCGAATCCCTCTGGCTGGAACAGCTCAAATACGCCATGCGGCTGCGGCCCGAACACCTGTCCTGCTACGGGCTGACCGTGGAGCCCGGCACGCCCCTGGCCGACGACGTGGCCGCCGGCGGCATCGAGCTTCCCCCGGAAACCGAGCAGGGGCGCATGTACGTGCACGGGGCCGAGTATCTGGAGGCCCGGGGGTATCTGCAATACGAGATATCGAGTTTTGCCCGCATGGGCTTTGTCAGCCGCCACAATTCCGGCTACTGGGAAGGAAAGGACTATCTGGGGCTCGGTCCCGGGGCGGTGTCCACCATGGCCGGCATGCGCCATGAAAATCCCCGCGACGTGCGGGAGTGGGCCCGGGCGGTCAAGACCGGCCGTCTGGCCCGGGAGGCGGTGGCCCTTTCTCCCGAGGAACGGGCCCGGGAACTGGTCATGCTGTCCCTGCGCACGGCCAAAGGGCTGCGTCTGGCGGCCTACCGCAAGGCCACGGGACGCGATTTTCTCAAGGAAAACGAGGCGCTCGTCACGGCGCTTCGGCAAAACGGGCTTATCCGCATCAGCGCCGGCCATCTGCGGCTGACCAAAAACGGCTTTCTGGTCAGCAACATCATCCTGGAACGCCTGTCTTATTGAAACCTGCCGGACGTGCCCGGACGGCTTTCGGCCAGACTTTTTTCCGGATTCTTCCCCTCCATCAGGGCGGCCAGCCGGGCCGCTTCGCGCTGAAACGCGGCCAGTCTGGCCCGGGGCAGCGGATCGGCCATGATGTCCTGGTTGGCCAGGGCGTTTATGGGCGCGCCGTTTCTATAGATGCGAAAGTCCAGGTGGGGTCCGGTGGCGTAGCCGGTGGAGCCGACATAGCCGATGACCTCGCCCTGGGCGACCCTGGTCCCCTGGGCCAGGCCTTTGGCGAAGCGGCTCAAATGATTGTAGCGGGTGACGTAGGTCGCGCCGTGGCGCACGGTGACGTAGTTGCCGGCGGCGTGGTTGCGGCCGCGCTCGATGACCACGCCGTCGCCCACGCTCCAGACCGGCGTGCCGGCCGGGGCGGCGTAGTCCACGCCGTAGTGGGCCTTTCGCACCTTGAGGATGGGGTGCAGGCGCGAGGCCGTGTAGCCCGAGGAGATGCGCAGAAACGACAGGGGGGCGCGCAAAAACGCCTTGCGCAGGGGCCGGCCGTCCGGGTCGAGGTATTCCACCCGGCCGGTGTCGCGAAACAGGGCGAATCCCCGATGCGCCTTGCCCTGATTGACAAATTCCGCCGCCAGCACCCGGCCGAAGCCAACGGCCTTGCCGTCGGCATACTGCCGTTCCACCACGGCCCGAAAGGCGTCGCCCTTTTGCACGTCCTGGCAGAAATCGATGTCATAGGCGAACACGTCGGCCAGGGCCACGGCCGTGTCGGCATTGCCGCCGGCATCGGTGACGGCCGCAAACAGGCTCGATTCCACGATGCCGGCCATGACCTCCTGGCGCGTCTCGATGGGGCGCGTCTCCACCCGGGCCGCCAGTTCGCCGTCCGTTTCGTCGATGACGAGTTTTTCCGTCGGGCTGATGTCGTATTCAAAAGCCACCAGTTCCCTGTCGCGAAGGGTCAGGCGGTAGGGCTGGCCGGATTGGATTTTGTTGAAGGAAAAGTCCTCGGGGTCCTCCAGGGCGCCCAGTCGGTCGGCGTCGAGATAGCCGCCAAGGATGCCGGCCAGGGTCTGACCGGGTTTGATCGACCCGGCCAGCACTTCCCTGGCCGGGTCCTCCTCGGTGCGGGCAAACAGGTTGCCGTCAGGTTCGCACAGGTCGCTGGCCCAGGGCGGGCAGGCTTCGATGCGGGGCGGCGGCGGTCCCGCCAGTTCGGGCTGGGAGGGGGGGCGTCCCTGGAGGAAGAGGACGGCGCCGATCCCCAGCGTCGCCAGGACGAGGAGGGCGGCCAGGATGGCAGGGCGGCGTCTGGAGGCCGGGGAACTTGCGGGGTCGGACAAACGGTCTTTCTGGCCGGGGAAAAACGGCATGAGGCCCTCGTTGCGGGTCGGTTGCGGTTTTGGCTGTTGCTGGCGGCGATCCGGCCGGAGTTGTCCGGGGCGGGTTTTTACCCGAAATCGCTGAATTGTATTTGTGAAGACGTTTGTTGTGCGGCAGTGCGCCGCAGGTGAAATCCGTCTTCGCTGTGCCAGGGGTACGGACTTGATATCAGTTTTATCGTTCAGGTCAAGCCTGGGTTTTCCGAGGATATTTCCGTATGGATTCGATGTACTATGGATATTGTAAAGTGTATTTTTGTTTATTGTTGTCAGTAAGACGGGGTTGGTTGCACGCGTATCGCGTGGTGCATGATGAACAATATTTCATTGTCGGGGCTGCCGGGGTGTTGCGTTTCTCCGCTCTCCGGGCGATATTTTGAACCGTCGCGTTGCTGTTTTGGCCGTGGGCCGGCCCGGCCGAGGTCCTGCCGCCAGGGCGAAACCGCCGGGGGAATCTATGGGTGTCAGCCGCAGTCCTTCCTGGTTCCGACCGGCCCGTCTGGTCCGGGCGATCTGGCTGGCCGGCTGGCTGGCCTGTCTGGGGGCCTGCTCCGGGCCGGCCGAGCCGCCCATGGGGGCCTTTGGCCTGCGCTTTGGCGACGTCCCCCCGGCCGGTCTCCCGGCGCTTCGCACGCCGTTGCCGGACGCCCTGGCCCAACGTCTTCGGTTTTATGCGCTTCCCGGGCGAATCGACGCCCTTGGCGGCGTGGCTCTGGCCGATCCGGTGCTGGCGTTTCACGACGGCCGGCTGTTTTCCATTGCTGCGGCAGTGGCTGCCGGCGACGACGGGCCGCAGCCGCGCCAACGCCTGGCTGCGGCCTTCGGGACGCCCTACTGCCAGGGGCCGGCCGGGGCGTCGGCCTGCCTGTGGCGCGTTGGCGCGGTGGATATTGTTTTCGAGGAGACGGGGGGCGGGCCGTCCCGGCTGATGCTGCGCCATCGGCCGATGGCCGGGGCTGTCGCGGCTGTGCGGGACGATGGGCTGCCTTTGCAGGACGCACGGGACGCCAGCCGTCTGGAGGACGGGGCCGGGCCCTGAGCCCGGCTGAAAAACGCCCTGGCGCGAGGGGACTGGGTATGGGCTTGCCGCCGCCCTGGCAGGCGGCCTTCGTCTCGCAGCCGGCTTCAAGCGGCCGGCAATCCGAAAAACGAGGCGCTGCCCAAGGCCTCCCTGCCTTTTCGCGGGGGGACCGGGGGGAATGATTCCCCCCGGTGATGGGATGGCCCAGGGCGGCGCCCTGGGGTCCGGGGCAGCTCCCCGGCGTCCGCGTTTATTTCTTCCTTTTGAGGAAGACTTCCCGGGCCGCCACGGCCGTGTCCGGGAAGTCCGAGAACAGGCCGTCCACGCCCAGTTCGTAGAATTGGACGTATTCCCTGATCGGGTCGCCGGCGTATTCGGCCGCCACGTAGCGGGGATCGTTGCGGAAGGTGTAGGGGTGCACGGTCAGGCCGGCGGCGTGGGCGTCGGCCACCACGGAATTGGGCGCAGCCAGGGTCTTGTCCGGGTTTTCCTTGATGATAAGGCGTTTCCAGGGGCCGATGCCCTGGGCGAAGGCGGCGATTTTTTGCATTTCCGCCGGGGCCAGCAGGTCGGCGTAGGTGCGCTTGTCGCCGGCAAGGACCAGATCGTAGGGGCGCATGTCCGGCTCGTCGTATAAAAAGACCAGACGGACCTTGGTCATCTGGCGCAGGTCCTTGAGGTTTTGCAGCTCGAAGGACTGGATGAAGACCGGCGATTCGGGCGCGTCGTAGCCGTTTTTGTGGAGGATCTCGACGAGCCGGCCTTCCAGGGGCAGGTCGACGGAGCGGAAATAGGAGGGATGCTTGGTCTCGGGGTAGATGCCGATGGTGCGGCCGGTTTCCTTTTCCTTGCGCTTGACCAGGGCGAGGACTTCCTCGAAGGTGGGAATGCCGAATTGTCCGTCGCGGCTGTGGTCGCGGAAGTCCAGCCGTTCTTTGGCCCTAAGCGTCCTGATTTCGGCCAGGGTGAGGTCTTCGGTGAAAAACCCTTCGATTTCCGTGCCGTCGATGGTCTTCCTGGTTTTCCGGTCCGGAAACTTTTCGGCCACGTCGGTGGTGCCCGAGATGTCGTTTTCATGGCGGGTGATGAGCACGCCGTCCTTGGTGGCCACGAGGTCGGGCTCGATGAAATCCGCGCCCATGTCGATAGCCAGTTCGTAGGAGGCCAGGGTGTGCTCCGGCCGGTAGCCGCAGGCGCCGCGATGGCCGATGACCAGGGGGGCGTTTTGTTGTTGGGCCATGGCCGGGGCGTCCTGGAACGGGGCCGTTGCCACGGCAAGCAGCAGCAACGCGGCAACGGCCGGGAAAACGAGGTGGTGTCGCATGGGAGACTCCTTGCGCGAAATGAGGTTGCTTGTTGGCCAGGATGCCGTCAACCCTCGGCATGCCGGCGTCCATTTGGAGACGTTTTGGCGACGGGGAGCCGTAGCCGGGTTTGACAGCCGGCCGGAGCGGATCCAATGCCTGATTTAAAACACAACGTCAGTTGTGTTTTAAAAATATACAATGATATCAATATAATACGTCTCATGTTGTTTTTGCTTTTGAAGTAAAACTGGAATAAGGAGCGCCGATGCAGCCGAGCGAAGCCTTGCGGCCGGACGGCCGGTCGTCCGGTCCTCTCGATCTGGCGGCGCGCCTTTGCCCCAACCAGACCGTGTTGTCCGACGCGGGGCTGGCCCGGGTGGTGGAAACGGCCTTTCGCGCCAGCCTCAAGCGGGAGGAAGGGCGCTACCCGTCCTTTCAACTGTTCGCCCCGTTGACCGGCGGTCCCGAACCCCTGCTCGACATGCGCTTTTCGCCGCCCGTGCCCGTCAATGTCGCGGCCCTGCATCGTCTGAGCCCCGGCATCCCGCCGAATCCCTATGCCTTTGTGGTCAAGGAAGGGGCCGAAGGCCTGCGCCTGGAGGGCGTGGCCCGGGTGGAATATTCGGGATTTTCCGCCATCCGGGGCCGCATAGACTACCATGGCGGCACGCTTTTCCCCGGGTTGACCCTGCATGTGGCCGGTCCGGCCCGGATGCGGGCCGTGGTCTTTGCCGACAATGCCCCGGCCACCTATCTGGAACTCAAGGAAGGGCGGCTGTTTCGCAGCTACGACAACGCCTTTTCTCCCATTTTTCTGCCGCTTTGCCGTCAGGCCGCCGCCCTTGTGGCTCCCGGGTGCGGCGAAGGTGCGGCCGCCAGTCTGGTCAAGGCCACCCTGGCCCGGGTGTTTTCCCTGGCCGTGGCGGCGGGGCATGGGGGCATGTTCGTTTTTCTGCCGCCGGGCATGCCCGGCCTGTCCGCTGCGGCCGGGGCGCTGTCCCCGGGGGTGGGCGTGTCCTGGCCCAATCTTGGCCGGGTGGCCTGCAATCTGGCCAGCCAGGGGCGCAATCTGGCCACCCATGTGGAACAGTGGGAGACCGCCACCCGGGTTGCCGCCCAGGCCTCGTGCGTGGACGGGGCGGTGATCCTGGACGCGTCCCTGTCGGTGCTGGGGTTTCGGGTGGAGCTTCTGGGCAGGGAGCAGGGGCCGCCGCCGGAGTGCGCGTCCCTGGCCCCCGAAGCCTGCGAACCGATTCCGGACGGGGTGGTGGATCTGGCCGCCTTCGGCACGCGGCACCGTTCGGCGGCCCGGTTTTGCGCCGCGGTGCCCGGGGCTGTGGCGGTGGTCATCTCCCAGGACGGCGAGATGCGGGAGTTCACGCGTCTGCCCGACGGCCGGGTGGCCGTTTGCGGACCGCTGGTCCCCATGTCCGTCTCCGCCCCGGTGGCCTAGGTTTGGGGATTCCCGCTTTATAAAACTTCGCGAAACAGCTATGCCAAGCATGCCGTATGGGGTCGGGCGTTCTCGCGAGTTCGTCGGGAACGCCGCCCGGGGCGGTGAAGCGAGGGAAGGCATGCCGAACAAACGTCGCCGCAGCCGGGTGTGCGCCCAGTTTGACGCCTACGTCTACGCAGACGGTGAGCGCATTCCGGTCAGCACGCAAAATATCAGCCTCAAGGGGGCGCTTTTCTGTCCTGAGCCGCGTTTGGCCCCGGGCAGGGAATGCACGGTGGTTTTCAATCTGGCCAAGGATATCAAGGTCCGTCTCAAGGGCTCGGTCGTGCGTTCCACCGAGGACGGCGTGGCCGTTGATTTCGAGAGCATGGACGAAAGCGCCTTTTTCCATTTGCGCAACATGGTCCGGTATTCCGCCCAGGACGCCGACAAGATCGACGAGGAATTGCAGGTGCCGGCTTTTGATGTGCCGCACGAGGGGGAAGAACGTTGAATATCGCACCAAGCATTGGCGGTGCGTTGCGGCGCATGGTCTTGACAGGCATGCTCCTCGCCATGGCGGGGACGGCCTTTGCCGGCGGCCTCGATCAGGCCAAGGCCGGTCTGGCCGCCCTGTCGGCCGAGGAGTATCCGAAGGCTGTCGCGCTGTTGACCGAAGCCATTGATTCCAATGAGCTGCCCGACGAACAGGCCCATGTGTTTTATACGGCCCGGGGATACGCCAGGGCGGCCGGAGGCGACCCCGACGCGGCGCTGGAGGATTACACCAAGGCCCTGGAGCGAAGCCCGGGCGACGTCGTGGCCGCCTACAACCGGGGCAATGCCTATTTTGCCCTGCACCACTACGATCAGGCCATTGGCGATTATTCCAAGGCCCTTGAAGCCGGGGCCGCCGACGCCAGAGCGCTGAACAACCGGGGAGCGGCTTGGTTTAAAAAAGGCAACCTGCAAAGCGCCATGGCCAATTACAGCCTGGCCATCTCGGTGGACCCGGGCGATCCGGATTTTTATCTGAACCGGGGCAAGGTCTACGAGGCCCTGGGCGATCCGGACAAGGCCCGGGAAGACTTCCTGCAGGTCAAAAAGCTCGACCCCTCGGCCAGGACGCCTTTGGATTGAACCCTTCGCCGGGCTTGTTCGCGTCTTGGCGGAAACGTCCTTGACGATGGCGTGCAGACATGTTTTTGTGACACACACGGAAAAGTATCGCATGGAGGTGAAATATGGGCATACGGCGGAGTCTTTCCCGGGCGGCGGCCTTGATAGTGTTTTGCGCTTTCGCCATGGCGGTTGCGCCGGTGGCCGAGGCCCTGGCCCAGCAGCCCGGCATGCAGGGGCAGCGGCCCCAGGGCCAGGGGATGCCCCAGGGCCAGCAGGGCGGAGCGCCCCAGGGCCAGCAGCAGGGCGGCGGGGCAAATGCCTGCATGCAGAGCCACCAGCGTTGCGTCATGATGTGCGCCGGCGTCGGCAACTGCGTCAATAACTGCAACATCGGGTATTCTGTCTGCATGCAGCAGCAGGGTGGCAGAAAGTAGGCGTTTCGGGATTCCCGAAAGAAACGGGCCGCATATGCGGCCCGTTTTTATTGGTTCAACCTGACGGCGTTCTTCCGCGCCCGCCTCCCTTCCCACCTTTGCCCCCCTTATCGGGGGTCCGGGGGCGTTCACGGAACAGCCAACGTTCACGGAACGGCCAAGGCAACTCTCTTCGCGGTGTTCTTCCGCGCCCATCCGTCGTCCCTTCCCACCGTTGCCCCCCTTTATCCAGGGGGTCCGGGGGGAATGATTCCCCCCGGCCGCCGGAGGCAGCCTTTCGTTTCGTTCCCCTTCGCGGCAACCACAATTGGGAACAGGCCTAGTCCACCCGGTAATGGCACCCCAGCGACCGGCGGTTTTGCATGGCGGCGATGGTGATGGTGTAGGACGCCTGGCAGCCGTGGAAGAGGTCCACGATGGCTTTGCTCAGCGGCGTTTCCCGGTAAAAATCGTGAATATGCTTGTTGAGTTCCCGCAGGTCTTCGAAGGCCCGCTTGAGCCGTGAACTCGACCGGTTGATGCCCACGTAGTTCCACATGGTGTTGCGGATGGTGGCCCAGTCCTGGGCAATAAGGGCCGGGTCCTCGTTGCGGTTGGAGCCTGGGCTGACCCAGTCCGGAATGCTGTCCAGCAGTCGGCGGCCGATGACGGTCCTGCCCTTGGTCCGTTTGCCGATGTCCAGGCCGACGGAATGCCCCCACAGCAGACATTCCAGCAGCGAGGTGCTGGCCAGCCGGTTGGCCCCGTGGATGCCGGTGCAGGCGCATTCGCCGGCGGCGTAAAGACGCTCCAGGGTGGTGCGGCCGGCGTTGTCGGTGAGCACGCCGCCGCAGAAGTAGTGGGCGGCCGGCACCACGGGGATGGGCTGCTTGGTGATGTCGATGCCAAGCTGGAGGCAGCCCTTGTAGACCGTCGGAAAGTGGGTCTCCAGGTCTTTGACGTAATTGGCCACGTCCAGATAGACGCAGTCCTCGTCGGTTTTGAGCATCTCCGCCAGGATGGCCCGGGTGACGATGTCGCGCGGGGCGAGATCGGCCCGGGGGTCGTAGCGCTGCATGAAGGGTTCGCCCGAGGCGTTGACCAGCCGCGCCCCTTCGCCGCGCAGGGCCTCGGTCACCAGCAGGCGGCGCTCGGCCCGGTGGAACAGCGTGGTTGGGTGGAACTGGACGTACTCCACGTTCATGACCTTGGCAAAGGCGCGCGAGGCCATGGCCAGGGCCGAGCCGATGGAGGAGCGGGTGTTGGAGGTGTGCAGGAACAGCCGGCCGCAGCCGCCCGTGGCCAGCACCGTGAAATCGGCCAGGATGGTTTCCACCTGCCCGGACACCTCGTTTAGGACGTAGGCCCCCAGGCACTGGTTGAGCAGCTGGTATTTGAATTCCAGCAGGGTGGCGTGGTGGTGGGAGGTGAGCAGATCCACGGCCGTGCGCCGGGTCAGGACCTTGATGCCCGGGTGGGCTTTCACGGCGGCCATGAGGCCCTCCATGATGGCCCGTCCGGTGCGGTCGGCCATGTGCAGGATGCGGGCGACGCTGTGGCCGCCTTCCTTGCCCAGGTGGAACTGGCCGTCCTCCTTCCGGTCGAAGGGGAGATTCAGGCGGTCGATGAGCAGTTCCTGGACCACCTGGGGCCCCCGCCGGGCCAGGTATTTGACGGCGCGCACGGAGTTGTGCCGCCAGCCGCAGGTCAGGATATCGCGTTCGAGCAGTTGCGGCGAATCGTCCGGGCTGCGAAAGACGATGCCCCCCTGGGCCAGGGCGCTGTTGCCGTCATTGAGGTCCTCGCCCGAGGTCAGCAGGATCACTTCCTGGCCCGCGTCGGCAATGGTCAGGGCGGCGGTAAGGCCGGCCAGGCCTGAGCCCACGACCAGTGCGTTGGCATGCATGCGGTACACCATGGAAAAACTCCCTCGTGTGGCGCGTGCGCCGGCGCACGCGATATGGGCCGTCTGCGGTCAGGCCGAGATCTCGAGCATCCTGACCACGGCGGCCGTTGCCGGTCCACGCACATCTTCGGGCACGGTCACCGGCGCGGCCGTATCCAGGGCGCGAAGCGTCGCAAGCAGGTTTGCCTCGGTGCCCTTGGCCATGTTGGAGCAGGCGCTGCGGCACAGGGGGCGGACGGTTTTTTCGCCTTGGTATTTCCTGGCCAGCCGGGCGACCAGATTGATTTCCGTGCCGATGACGATATCCGCTCCGGGCGGGGCCTCGGCCACGTATTTGATGATAAACGACGTGGAGCCGGCCGCGTCGGCCGCGGCGACTGTGGCCGGCGAACACTCCGGGTGGACCACGACTTTGGCCTGCGGGGTCCGGGCCCGCACGGCCGCGATGTCGGCGGCCTTGAACCGGGCATGGATCACGCACTGGCCGGGCCACAGGAGCACGTCGGCCTTTTGGGCCGCCTCGAAGTCAATATGCGAGCCGTTGCCGCGAATATCCAGGATGTGGCGTTTTTCCGGCGCAACGCCCAGGGCGTTGCAGGTGTTTTGGCCAAGCATCTTGTCGGGCAGAAAGAGCACTCCGCGCCCCTGGTCCAGGGCCCAGCGCAGCATTTTCGCGGCATTGGCCGAGGTGCACACCGAGCCGCCGCAGGCCCCGACCACGGCTTTCACCGCAGCCGAGGAGTTGACGTAGGTCAGGGGCAGCACGTCGCGGCCGGCCTCCTTCAGGCGGGACAGCACCGTGGCCACCAGGGCGCCAGGGGCCATCTCGGACATGACGCAGGCGGCGTCGCGGGCCGGGATATGGATGCGCTGGCCCGGGGCGGCCAGCATGGCCGCTGTTTCGGCCATGAAGAACACGCCGCAAAACACGATGTCGCGGGCCGAGAGTCCGGCGACCTTGCGCGACAGCTCCAGGGAATCGCCCAGGATGTCGGCGTGGGCCACGACCTCGTCGCGCTGGTAGTGGTGGGCCAAAATGGCAAGGTTGTCGCCGCGCTGGCGGCGGATGGCCGTGATCTGTTCGGACAGGGATGCGTTCATGGGGCGACCGTCTCCTTAAGCAGCATGCTGAAGTCGGCGCTTTTGGCAGAATGGGTGATGCGGCCGACGGATACGAAATCCGGACCGAGCGCGCCGATGCCGGCCAGGGCCGCAATGTCCACGCCGCCGCTGACTTCGGTCTCGATGCCTGCCGGCACCAGGGCCAGGGCCTGACGCATGGTCTCGTGGTCCATGTTGTCGAGCATGATGCGCCGGGGTGTTTCGGCCACGGCCTGCCTGACCTCGTCCAGGGTGCGGCATTCGATTTCCACGGGCGGCATGGTATCCATACTTTCCGAGTAGGCTTTGCGCAAGGCGGCCATGGCCTGGGGGATGCCGCCGGCCCGGTCGATGTGGTTGTCCTTGAACATGAGCATCTCGGCCAGATCCTTGCGGTGGTTGACGCCGCCGCCGATGGTGACCGCGTATTTTTCCGGATAGCGCAGGCCCGGCAGGGTCTTTCTGGTGTCAAGCAGCCGGGTCCTGCTGCCGGCCAGGGCCGCCACGGCCAGACTGACCATGTTGGCGATGCCGGAGAGGTGGCACAGGAAATTGAGGATGACCCGCTCGGCCTTGAGCAGCGTCACGGCCGGTCCGACCAGGGTGGCGACCACGGTGCGGTCGGGCACGCGGTCGCCGTCGGCCACATGCAGGGTGATCGTGCAAAGCTGCGTCTGGCCCATGCGGTCGATGACAAGCGGGGCGATGGGCAGACCGGCCACGAGGGTGTCTTCCTTGGCCAGGATGCTGGCCGTCAGACGGTCTTCGGGGGAGAAAACGGCCATGGAGGTGAGATCCGGGCCGTCCTCCTCCAGGGCGAGATCAATGGCCCGCACGAGGAAATCCAGGGCTTTTCCCTGGAAGAACCGGGTAAAACGGGGATCGGTCATGGTTCACCGCATCCGCTGGTAGGGGCCGGGGCGTCGCGCCGTCGGGCGCGGGCCGGCCTGGGGTGGGGAAAGGGCCGGCGCGACATCGCGATGGCGACTTTCCGAAAACGGCGGCCGGCATTTCGTGCCAGCGCCCGCGAAAAAAAATAGCTTTTTTGGAGCCGCCCGGCAAGCAAGGCCGGTGGCGACATTTGTCCCTTCTTCCCCGTCTGGAAGGCCGGCATCGTCAGAGTGCGACAATACAAATGAAAACCGCCGGCGAAAGCCGGCGGTTTTGTTAGGGAATTACCCCTCATCACAACATTCTTTGGTCTTCGTGGAGGGCTTTGAACCCCCGTCTCCCGGCCTTTCGATTGGGCGCTCTGCCGTCCTGAGCTACACGAACACGTCTTTGTTCGGTCTTCGTGAAGGGCTTTGAACCCTCGTCTCCCGGCCCTTGGGCCGGGCGCTCTGCCGAGCTGAGCTACACGAACACGTCTTTGTCTGGTCTTCGTGAAGGGCTTTGAACCCTTGTCTCCCGGCCCTTGGGCCGGGCGCTCTGCCGAGTTGAGCTACACGAACACGTCTTTGTCTGGTCTTCGTGAAGGGCTTTGAACCCTTGTCTCCCGGCCCTTGGGCCGGGCGCTCTGCCGAGTTGAGCTACACGAACACGTCTTTGTCTGGTCTTCGTGAAG
>Ga0074193_1000636_pt1 | contig 54949 bp, 48 predicted proteins | sample EPASupsiteHSE605_FD_64523 | JGI IMG/M metagenome (GOLD analysis project Ga0074193, IMG submission 64523) | Bioremediated contaminated groundwater from EPA Superfund site, New Mexico - Sample HSE6-05 | ecosystem: Environmental > Aquatic > Deep subsurface > Groundwater > Contaminated ...
AGTTTTGTTTTGTAGCATAAACTAATTATACCAAAAAGGCGGGTCTTTGGACTCGTCTTTTTGCGTAATTACACGAAAGACGGGGCTGCCCCTCAATAGAAATTAATTTCTATTTTGAGACAGCCCCCTTTATGTTCATCATCCAAATCGCTCATTAAATTCTTCCAGAGTCAAGAGAACTTGCCTCGGTTTACTTCCTTCATAGGCCCCTACAACCCCTTGTTCTTCTAGCATATCCATTAATCTAGCTGCTCTGGTGTAGCCTAATTTTAACCTGCGTTGAAGAAAGGATACACTAGCCATACCTGTCCTAATAAATAAGTGCCCGGCATCTAGGAACAATGCATCATCGGGTCCATTACCCTCTTCACTCTTAACAGTAGTTTCCGCAAAAAGTCTATCTGGGTCAAGGTACTCCGGGTTGCCCATTTCCTTCCAATGCATAATTACTCGTTGTACTTCTTCATCCGTTACCAAACACCCCTGTACACGAAGCGCCTTATTTACACCTAAGGGGGAATAAAGCATGTCTCCTCTACCAAGTAGTTTCTCTGCCCCAGTTGCATCAAGAATAGTACGGGAGTCGATTTGAGATGAAACCGCAAAAGATATTCGACTGGGTATATTGGCTTTGATTACTCCAGTTATTACATCAACCGATGGACGTTGCGTCGCAATTACTAAATGAATCCCAGCCGCCCGAGCCATTTGAGCTAGACGACAAATTGCTTCTTCTACTTCCCCTGCTGCAACCATCATCAAATCAGCGAGCTCGTCAATAATCACTACCACAAATGGTAAAGCAGGTGTATTTCTTGAAGTCTCTGCTGCTTTTAAGCGATTATAGCGTTCAATATCTCGAACTCCCGAAGCCGCAAAGAGTTCGTATCTATTTTCCATTTCTTTGACAATCCATTTTAAGGCACTTGCCGCTTTTTTGGGATCGATCACAACAGGGGCCAACAAGTGCGGAATACCATTATACTGACTTAGTTCGACCATTTTGGGGTCTACAAGCAGGAGCTTTACTTCATCCGGAGTTGCATTGAAAAGTAGGGAATTAATAATCGTCGTAATGCAAACACTTTTCCCCGAACCCGTAGCACCCGCAACGAGCAGATGAGGCATTTTTATTAAATCAGCGATAATCGGTTGATCCGCAATATCTTTCCCCAAGGCAACTTTAAGCTTGGAAGAGTATTGTCCAAAACTAGCAGTTTCTAACACTTCTCGAAATGGTACAGAGAGCGCCTGTTTATTTGGGACTTCAATTCCTATCGCCGCTTTTCCGGGGATCGGAGCTTCAATGCGGACATCCCGAGCCGCAAGCGCAAGCGCAATGTCATCTGACAAATTAACGATCTTACTAATTTTAACGCCTGGTGCAGGGGCTAACTCATAACGGGTAATAACAGGGCCTCTTGTCACACGAATTAATTTCGCTTTAACTCCAAAATCAAGAAGTACCTTCTCAAGCTGCTTCGATGTTTCTGTATCCTGAATAATGGTTCTGTGTGGTAGTGGATCTAATAAATTGAAGTTAGGAAACTCCCAGTGCTTAACACCTTCAACTTTATGTTCGAGTGGTTGTGCAACTTGATCTACAAAGTCTGATTTAAAAGCAGACGCTTCAGTCACGGGAGCAACCAGCTCTGTCACTGAAATCCTCTCAGTCGTACAAGCTGTCTCTAGCAGGACATCTGTAAAATCCAATGAATTCCATGCTTCTCCTTCTATAGTCTGCTTAGATAGTTCTCCACAGATAGTATCCGGGATGCTTTCTGTTTCTGTTTCTGCTTCCGTTGCTGTCTTAATTACTGTCTCATTTTCATATATTGGAATATCTATTGCTTGGGCTATTTTCACGCCCTCAACTTCACTACTAATTCTACTGTCCTTACTCTGATTTACAAAATCAAGTTTCTCGTCGTAAGGATTTTCATCTTCCTTAAATTGGGCTAAGAATTCTTCTTGTTCTGTCTTAGACTTAAACACCGAAGAAAGGCTTGCAGGTTTCCTTTTCTCTATTGGTATTTTTGATAGCTTTGCCTGCTCAAAACATTTATAGTCAGGAATACTAACCTCTAATTTTTCTTCTTGATCTACTTCCGTGAAATAGTCATTAAGTCCTTTCAAAATGGTCAGGTTGCAGCGTTTCGTGGAAAGAATAGATTCTCCTGTTCCAAAATAAGAAGGAAAGTCTCTTCCTATCTCCTTCATTTCTTCAGTCATTTGGGCATCTTTATCCTTCATTTCTACCCAATCTGGTGAAGAGAAGTATTGATTAAACCCCTTTAAGCTTACAATCTTCCCTGCAGGAAGAGGAAAGACGTTAGGGTCTTGTAATTGATCTTTACTTTTTCGATCCTGGCGTTTCTTACTTTGATTCTTAGGTATATTTGACGCATCCTTAGGTAACCTTTCTGAGTTTGTTGACGATTCAGGCGTAATAGTCGATGCATAAATCCAGAATATAATCCCTGTTATAAAACATAAGAAGGGCCCAGCCCAGGCTAGACCTCCCATAATCAGAGTAAATAAAGCATCAACATGTTTTCCGATGGATAAACCGAAAGCGCCAAGCAGGCCTAAGAACGATAAAATTAATAATAAAAGTGCATTAAATTTTAGCCAAAAAGAACTCTTTTTTCTCCTTTTCGACATATCTTCCACCTCCTCCACTTATTCATTATGGTAGATGCACTAGTCGAATGTCAAAAGGTTTTTTGATGTTTGAATTAATAACTTAACGACACCCCTTTTTTTTGTTTAGGTAAAGGGTGGAAGGTTTCATGAGATATTTCCCCATTTAAATCTAAATATACATTACCAGTATAAAGAAAATCTCCTTTTACCCAATATCTTAAATCTAAAAATTCAACCCTACACTCTTCATTATCTAAACTATGAGCAATTACGTGATAATGAGGGGTAAATTGACTAAATATTTCAGCTAGATTTCCTTCTAAGGCATTTGCCACAGATGGATTATCTTCGGTTAACTTTGGCAGAACACGACAGATAGATGGTATTTGATTTCGGATAACCCCAAAACTCACATGTTCCTCTTGGAAAAGTATGAAATTCCACGTAAAAGGATGGTACATCGCTGGAATAACCTTAACTTGATCTCTTTCCTTTAGTTCATAAATACTCTTTAAACGATCTCTTATCTCAATTCTGCCTAAGTGACGAAATCCTAAATATATCGCACTAAACAATAAAGCAATGAGCGAGGAGTTTCTGGCAAACTCAGGTGTTATAAGAGAAGTAATTAAAGACAAAAGCAAAGAACCTAGTACCACAGGGTCAGTAAGCATAATCATATCCACAGTAATTTTTTTTCGTGAAAAAGGCCATAAGAGCTCTGCTCCAAAAGAATTTAATAAGTCCATTATTCCATGAGACATTGTTCCTATCAATGTCCAAAAGAACACCGTTGACCATGAGGTGGTTGGAAAAAACAAATAAAGCGCTGTGCCGAGTCCTAGTGCCGAAGTGGTCAAGGCAATTAAAGAATGGCTTGCTCCTCTATGTTTTAACAGATAATTCAAGCGGCCTTTTGCGTGAGCTATAATATCTAAATCAGGGAGCATTGCACCTAATGTGCAACCTAAAAAAACAGGATCATTTAGCTGCATTGGGTGACCGGATAGGGTACTGAGAGCAATTCCAATTAAGCCATGTGTTATCGGATCCAATAGCTTACCTCCATAATCTTTTTTGTTCACCAAATATTAACCTTAAATAATACAGTCCTCATTATAGCATGACTCTCTATCGAAAAATATAATGTCTTGATATTTCCTAATTTCCATTTTATGTTCATAATTAAAATGTGTAGCATAATATACTGATCAACGAAAGTTATATATGGTGAATTGTTAACCATGAAAAGGAGCCTTCATCACACTTTACAAGTATGATGAAGGCTTCTAAAAATCAATAATACTTATATTAAAAGGATAGAGATAAAGCTTATTTTATGGAATGTGTCGCTACTTTTATAGAATTATTGACATTGTGAATTTCAGGAATATATTGAATCATCTTTTCAGCCCATTCCCGATCTTCTTCAGAGTACACTTCTCCAGTCAGAAAAGCAATTCCATCTTTAACAAAAGCGCGAATTTGTCCAGAATTTAAGCGGTGTTGACCAAGTTTAGAGACTAACTGTTCGGTTAACCACAAATCCTCCCCTTGAGATTGATGGCGAGAAAATATTTCGCTGACCACGGCTTTTACTCCAGGTACTTTATAGGCCGTATCAACCGCCCATTCCATTTCCTCAGGAGAGTCGACAAGTCCAGATAGTGTAATTAGACCATTTCGTGCTTCAGTCCTAATCTCATGAGCATCTACCCAGGGAGAAGCAACTATAGCAGTTTCAACACGATTAACTAAAGTCGCATCGTCAACAGCCTTTTGTAAAAATTGAATCTCACTCCGTATTTCTTTAACTCCTCGTATTTGGGAGGCCAGGCGTTTAGCAAATCTCTCCTCACTTTGAGTCTCCATATGCCCAAGCAGAGTGACAATACCTCGGCTTACTCGGCAACCTAAGTGTCTAATATCCTCATAGTTAGATCCATGGAAACGTTCGATTATGCCCTTCTCAATATCTTTATCCAAGATATTTCCGTCATTAACTACTGTCAAAGAATTATCCAGTTCTCGAACCCCGGCAATTCGTCCGACTCGGCTTCCAAAAAAGTCTTTTTCTACGAGGCTGTCCACTGTTCCCCACAGTGTAGCCCGATCCCCTCTAACCTCAACGTGAATTCCTTGAGCGCTTTCTCCAAAATGAGTAAGAATCAGTTTGTTAATATCCCTCAGGACGTCTTTTTCAGAACGTGAATTATGCATAAATCTTCCCTCCACCATGAAAAGTGTTACTACTCTCACATAGAGGGTATTTTATCCCAAGACTTCTCCTTTTAACCTAAAACTATTATGATTTTCATGATTTACAATTTGATAGGCTAGCAGCTAGTGTTTCCAAACGATGTAATTGATCTCTCAAACCTAAGACAATCAAAAGGTCTCCCTGAAATATTTCGTCTCCAGCACTAGGATTACTAATCACCTGATCGCCTCGTAAGATGGCAAGTACCATTGCCCCTGTTTGTTGCTTAATTCCGCTAGTTAATAATGTCTCCCCAACTAAGCATGAACCTTCTTCAATATTCAGTTCTACCATTTCCATTTCAATATTATGGTCGTGAATAACAGTCTCAAGATATTCTACACTAATTGGTTTCAATATAGACATTGCCATTCTCCAGCCACTTAAAGTAGCTGGAGAAATCACTTTATCTGCTCCTGCCCGCAGTAGCTTCTTCTCAGACTCTGGTTGATCCATTCTGGCTACTACCTGAATATTGGGATTCAGTCCTTTCGCTGTTAATGTGACAAAAACATTTAAAGAATCTTCCGGAAGAGCGGAAATAAGTCCCTTAGCCTTGTCGATGGAGGCTTTATTTAGAGTTTCATCATAAGTTGCATCACTGTTAATAACCAAAAAACCTTCTTCAATTAGTTCATTAGCCAATGCTTCCTTTTGTTCTATTACAACACATTGAGCCCCTTCTTTACGAAGGCGGTAAACTACTTGCCTGCCCACACGCCCTGCACCACAGACAATGACATGATCTTGTAGTTGTTGGATTTTCTTGTTCATCTTTCTTCTCCAATAAACGCCGGCCAACTGTCCTTCGATCAGAAAGGCCATTAATAGTCCAGCAAAATATAACATAGCACCAGCTCCGCTCAACATCAGGAAAATCAAAAAGATATGCCCAGCGTCTGTTTGAGCTTGAATATCCCCAAATCCAACCGTCGTAACTGTCTGAACCGTAAGATATATAGCTTTAGTTATACTGAGATGTTCCGTTACTATGAGCCCGACTGTCCCCACTATTAGTGTGACAAGTAAGGCAATAAAGGCAATCCAAACCCTCCTAACCAACAATTTGCTCCTTTCTGTCTTAGTCGAATACTAAATTACATGTAGATCAAATTGTTAAGTAAGACCTTAGCTTAAGAATGCTATCATATGGAACATCTATTTGTCCCAGCTTTACATACCCTGAAGGTCCGTGATAGTCACTGCCACCTGTTGCTAAAATCGCAAATTTTTCAGCAACTTCAGTATAGTATTGTATTAACGCTGACTGTCTTTCCCAATACCCATAGTATACTTCAAGCCCTATAGGGCGATAGGCTAATAGAGAGAACACTATCTGGGGATCCCAAAGCAGTCCTGGATGGGCCACTACAGGAAGTCCGCCACAAGAAAATATTAAGTCCACTGCATCCTCAAAGGCATGATTTAAATAGGGTAAATGGGCAACTCCACCTGGCCGAAAATGTGCTGCTATTTCTCGCCAATTTTTCTGGGTGTTCCCATCATCCAGATGATATATGGCTCTCATAATATGTCCTTTAGTAACGGCCCCATTAGCTCCAACTTCCCTCTCAACATCTTGCCATTTTAGAGAAATTCCACTATTTTTTAGGCACTCAACCATATCATGTGCCAAATCAGTACGTTGTGCCCGAACCTCTTTCAAACGTTCTTGTAAAACTGGATGATTCACATTATTAAAATACCCTAGGAGGTGCACCTCATGACCGTGATAGCTCGTTAACAATTCAACCCCAGGAATAATCTTAATATTTAGTTCTTTAGCAAGACTTTCAGCCTTGTTAATAGCTTGTGTGCTTTCATGGTCCGTAATAGCTAGAGTTTGAATGTTATTAGCGTGTGCAAGGCTAATGACCTCTTCTACTGAAAGCACGCCATCAGATTCATTAGTATGAATGTGTAAATCGGACCTCAATGACACCCCTCCCTCATAAGCATTAATTGCTTATATGATATTAAACCCTTGCCAGAAACCCACAAAGTAATCAATGATATACATTATTATAGTATGCCTATTCTTGTTTTTCTTCAAAAATCCTGCATGCTCGTTTCAAAAGTGGGTAAATTTCAATAATCTTATAATCCTATAATCTTAAAATAATCCTTATAATACATGTTGACACATTCATCTTTTTCCGATATAATTCAATTCGTTGCAAAAAATATAGGGGATTAGTTTAATGGTAGAACAGCGGTCTCCAAAACCGTCAGTGCGGGTTCAACTCCTGCATCCCCTGCCAGCGACACCAAGGCCTTGAGCCTTATTTTTTTGCCTATTTTGAGTTTGGACAGATTTAGGGCTCAACCGTGTTTGCAAAAAACAGGTTGAGCCCTTTTCTCTTCTTTAATCCATTTTACACTCAATAAAATTTGATTCTCCACTTAAAACCATTGTCAATTTACGTTCCACTAAATCATTTTCTAAATCTAATAAGGAGGTTTTAGCTTCCTCAAACTTGTTTCCGAGATTTTCCACGGCTACTGAAAGCATGAGTTTAATTCGATTGAGTTGATTGACTTCACTTGCTCCTGGATCATAATCTATTGCTGCAATATTAGCCTTGGGATAGGATCTTCTAATTTCTCTAACCATTCCTTTACCCGTAATATGATTAGGCAAGCAGGCAAAAGGTTGTAAACAAACAATGTTATTAACCCCGCTGCGAATGAGTTCAACCATCTCTCCGGTAAGGAACCAGCCTTCACCACACTGATTGGCTAGAGAGAGATGATTTTCTGCATACTTAGCAATCTCTTCGATGGGTTTTGGAGCTTCAAACCGTTTACTGGCTTTAAGCGCCTTCTTCATCTCTTTACGATAGGATTCAATTCTATTAATCGAAAAGTATCCAGACACCATCTCCCAAAAACCGCCCGAAAGTTTCTCATATTTAATACGGTTATCAAAAGCACCATATAAGAGAAAGTCAGTAAGGTCAGGAACTACAGCCTCCGCCCCTTCAGCTTCCAATAGCTCTACGATATTGTTATTTGCCGTCGGGTGAAACTTAACTAAAATTTCACCAACAACTCCAACCTTCGGTTTGACTAAATCCTCGTAAAGTTCCAGGCTATCAAAATCTGCTACGATTTGAAGGATATTCTCATCGTGTTCTCTTTTATTCCCACTCTTTAAGGATTCTTGACACCGCTTAACCCAAGAGTCATATAAGAGATTGGCGGAACCTGGAAATTTCTCATAAGGTCGCACTCTATACAGGACTCTCATTAATAGATCTCCATAGATTAGCCCTCGCATTATCTTATTAAACATAGGAACAGTAAATTTGAAACCAGGGTTGGTCTCCAAACTGGATGAATTTCCCGTATTTAAGGCAATGACAGGGACTTGTTCCATATTCGCATCTTTTAATGCTTTTCTGATAAACGAAATATAATTTGTCGCTCGACAACCGCCGCCCGTTTGAGTCATTATGACTGAGGTGTTGTTAATATCATAATCTCCGGATTTCAACGCTCTCATTAACTGACCAACTACAATTATGGCTGGATAGCAAGCGTCATTGTGCACATACCTTAATCCTTCATCAACTGCAGACTTATCCACAGAGGGCAGAAATTCAATACTATACCCGGAATCTTCAAACGCCATCTTAAAGAACTGAAAGTGAATAGGTGACATTTGGGGAGCTAAAATTGTATGAGTTCTCTTCATTTCCTTTGTAAATACGGCCCTTGCCGGATGATTATAAAGTCTTTTTGGAGTGAAGTTTCTCCTATCTCGTTCTTTTATTGCGGCGATCAAAGAACGCAGACGTATTCTTGCTGCTCCCAAATTATTAATTTCATCAATCTTTAAGACGGTATAAATCTTCCCGAATGCTTCGAGTATCTCTTTTATTTGATCTGTAGTTACTGCATCAAGTCCACAGCCAAATGAATTTAATTGAATTAATTCTAAATCCTTCTGTTCTGCTACATAGCTAGCAGCATTATATTCTCTTGAATGGTACACCCATTGATCAACAACCCGCAGTGGTCTTTGGACCTTGCCCAAATGTTGGATTGCATCTTCAGATAGAACAGCAAAACCATAGGAGTTTATCATTTCTGGTATACCATGGTTAATTTCTGGATCAATATGATAAGGTCTTCCAACCAGAACAATTCCCTTGATCTTATTTTCCCGAATATAGTTTAGAGTTTCCTCTCCTTTGATTTTTACCTCGTCCTTATAGTGATCTAGTTCCGCATATGCTTTATCAAGCGCCTGAGCTAGTTCATGCTTCGGTATTCCCTCGGGTTTCAACTCTTCAACTAGCCGTTTTAGCATTCTGCGAGGCATATCTAACGGTAAGAAAGGATGATAAAACGTTATATGTGGTTCTCGCAGACTATCCATATTGGCATTAATAGTCTCCGGGTAAGAGGTAACAATTGGGCAGTTGTAATGGTTATCAGCCTCTTTATCTTCTTGCCGTGCATATGGAATGCTGGGATAGAAGATTTTATTAACTCCTTTATTAATTAAGTCAACTATATGCCCATGCGCAAGCTTTGCAGGGTAACAAGCAGAATCAGAGGGGATTGTGTCCATTCCTTGCTCATAAATCTTATTTGAGGATCGACCGGAAATTATTACTTGATAACCTAGCTCCGTAAAAAAAGTGAACCAAAAGGGATAGTCCTCATAAATATTTAAAACTCTGGGAATTCCAATGGTCCCCCGCGCTGCCTTATCTTTGGCTAGGGGCTTGTAATTAAAGATCCTTTTGTACTTATATTCGTAAAGATTAGGAATACCACTTTTTACGAGGTCTTTTCCTAATCCTCGTTCGCATCGGTTTCCCGAAATATAATCATTTCCACCTGAGAAATGCTTAATGCTTACTAAGCAATTATTTCCACATAACCCACAACGTTTCATCGTTGTCTCCGTTGTAAAGTTGAATAAATCCTCCCCTTGTACAAGACTCGTTTGATATCCTAATTGATATTGATCTTTAGCAATTAAAGCAGCTCCAAATGCTCCCATTATGCCCGCAATATCAGGTCGAACCACATCTTTTTTGGTTATTTTTTCCAAGGCCCGAAGGACGGCGTCATTATAAAAGGTTCCTCCCTGGACAACAATTTTCTGACCAAGCTCTTCGATATTTCTTAAGCGAATAACTTTATAGAGTGCATTCTTAATGACTGAAATGGAGATTCCTGCAGAAATATCACTAATCTCGGCGCCTTCTTTCTGCGCCTGTTTTACTTTAGAGTTCATGAATACCGTACATCGAGTCCCAAGGTCCACAGGATGCCTGGATCCCTCGCTTAAGCGGGCAAATTCTTTGACATCCATGTTTAAAGAATTTGCAAAAGTTTCTACAAAGGATCCACATCCTGACGAACAGGCTTCATTTAATGTAATAGATTCTATAACCCCATCTCGGATCACTAAACTTTTCATGTCCTGTCCACCAATATCGAGGACAAAATCAACTCCTGGTTGAAAAAAGTTAGCTGCTGTATAATGAGCAACAGTTTCAATTTCCCCAATATCCACTTTAAGGGCTGCTTTTATAAGATGTTCCCCATATCCAGTAACGGCTGAATTTATGATTTTTATACCTTTATTTAGTTTTGCATACAAACTTTTTAAGGCCTCAATTGTAGACTCTAATGGTTTGCCCATGTTGCTACCATAATAAGAATACAATAAGCTTCCAGCTTCATTGACGAGTGCAATCTTCGTGGTTGTTGAACCGGCATCAATTCCCAGATAGGCATTTCCTTCATAACTATCTAGTTCTACTCGATTGACTTTATGCACTGCATGCCTCTTATTAAACTCACGATATTCCTGGTCACTAGCAAATAAAATTTCTAACTCCTTATTATCAGAATTGCCAACTTTCAGGATATCAGGTACTTTATCGTACAATTTCTTAAAGGTGAATGGCACCATTTCACCAGAAGACAATGCAGCTCCAATTGCAACAAAAAATTGGGAGTTCTCAGGGAATATGACATTCTTGTTCTCAAGCTTTAAAGTTTCAATAAAGCGTTGTCTTAGCTCAGACATAAAATGTAGCGGCCCACCTAAAAATGCCACATTTCCACTAATAGGGCGTCCCTGAGCTAAGCCGCTTATCGTTTGATTTACTACGGCCTGAAGAACAGACACAGCAATGTCCTCCTTGGCAGCTCCCTCATTTAATAAGGGCTGTATATCAGTCTTTGCGAACACTCCACACCTAGAAGCTATTGGATAAATGTGATGATAGTTTTTTGCCAGTTCATTTAAGCCTGGGGCGTCAGTTCGCAACAAGGAAGCCATCTGATCGATAAATGCCCCAGTACCCCCGGCACACGTTCCATTCATTCTTTGTTCAATGGATTCTCCAAGAAAAGTAATCTTGGCATCCTCACCGCCAAGTTCAATAGCTGTTTCCGTGTTGGGAATAACAACCTTTATGGCATTTGTACAAGCAATCACTTCTTGAATAAAAGGTATTTCTAGAATTTGGGAAATATTGTACCCCCCCGATCCAGTGACCATTAGAGTCAATAATTGCCCTTGTATAGTAGTCCTTGCATCATCAAGGACTTTAATAACAGTATTTCGAATGTTAGAAAAGTGCCTCAAATAACTCTTATAAATAATATTTTTATCATTATCTAAAACAACTATTTTTACAGTTGTAGAACCTACGTCTAAACCTATATTTAAAACTCTACTACTCATTTTCTTCCTCCACTATGCAAAACATTTGAAAAATCTTTTCAAATTCATTAAAGTCATTTATAACAGGCTTATTCCTTTTGTAAATATTTTAACATAATTCGAAATACACGTATGAATATCAGTATCAAAAGTAAGCTTGTTCATAACTAAAGATGTAAAGAACAATCCAAAATTGGTTGCTAAAAAACTCACAGCCAATGTTTCTGGGTTTTCAACTATGGCCCCCCTATTCCTCATTTCTTCGAAATAGCGGCTTAATAGTTTCTTAAACTCATTAGGAAATTTAAATAACATAGCTTCAAAATGCGGATTCAATTCTTCATTTTTTAAATGCATCAAAATAATCTTTTGATTTGCATACAATACATCTTGATAGGAAGAACAAATTTTGGTCAAATCTTTTTCCAGATCCCATTCTAAGCTTTCAAATAGAGCTATAAATTTAGGGGAAAATACAAATTTATCAAATGACCTTTCGAATAGATTATGTTTACTTTCGAAGTGCCTAAACAGAGTCATTTCGCTTACGCCTGCTTCTTTAGCAATTTCTTTAGTAGTAACAGCTGTATAACCTTTTTGCGAGAAGAGGACTATTGAAGCATTTATTATTTTATCTTCCGTAGTGCACATAGTCGCTCTCCAATCACTATACTATCATGTTAGTTCTTACTAACATTATCTATTTTATCATTCTTCCTGCTTAACTTCAATCCAACATCATGGTACTACTTCCTATATTTGTATTCATAATCTTACAGAAAAGATTATAGACGCCAAAATAAGTCTATAACTTTAATCGTAAAGATTTTACACAAAAAATAAACTTCAATCCTTAGGAAAAAGTGATTCCTTCATTCTTGAATGTATTCTCAATAGAATAGGAGCTGTAACAGCCTGTTACAACCCCTATTTCTAATAGATACTATTCAGAATTCTGGAAGGTCCCTTCTCTCCATCCTTGGCTTCAGGGACACTCGGCCATCCTTGGCCTCAGGGACACTCGGCCATCCTTGGCCTCAGGGACACTCGGCCATCCTTGGCCAGCGCCTGTGGTTTGGCGCTAACCAAGGATTCTAATGATTTTGAGCAGTTTTCAGTTGACTGACTAATGTCTCGCTTATTTTGCTTGGGACTTCTTCATAGCGCAGGAAATTCATTGTAAATGAACCTTTCCCTTGAGTTAAACTTCTTAAATCTATTGCATAACGCATCATTTCGGCCTGTGGTACATGGGCTCGAATGGATGGATTTTTTCCGCTGGCATCCATTCCTAATACTTTTCCCCGTTTTCCATTGAGGTCTGCAATTACATCTCCCATGAAGACTTCAGGAACTCTCACTTCTATTTCAACAACTGGTTCTAATAAGATGGGTTTTGCTAACTCTACCCCTTTGCGAAAAGCCATAATTGCTGCAAGTTTAAATGCCATTTCTGAGGAATCAACAGCATGATAGGAGCCGTCGCACAAGGTAACTTTGACATCTGTTACCGGATATCCTACCATAGTCCCTTCTGCCATAGCCTCCCTAATTCCCTTTTCCACCGCTGGAATGTATTGCTTCGGAACAGCCCCCCCAAAGATTGACTCAGCAAACTCAAAGTCACTTCCTTCAGATGGTTCGATGTTAATCCATACATGGCCATATTGCCCATGCCCGCCCGTTTGTTTCTTATGTTTCCCTTCCACTTTAACTGCTTTACGAATTGTTTCACGATAAGGCACGCGAGGTACTTTTAAGGACACGTCAACGCCAAATTTCCGGGTCAACTTTTCTTGAAGAATCTCAAGCTGCATTTCTCCCATTCCTGTTAAAATCAATTCTTTAGTCTCTGTGTTTTTATTAATTCTGATTGTGGGATCTTCTTCAAGCAAACGTGTTAATGCACTACTAAGCTTATCCTCATCTCCTTTAGTCTTCGGTTCAATTGCTACTGATAACGTAGGGACAGGAAAGTCTATCCCATCAAGTTCAACAGGGTGCTCCTTCCCACATAATGTATCCCCTGTTTTTACCTCTTGTAATTTAGCAATAACTGCAATATCTCCTGCTAAGACCGACGCAACAGGCTCTTGAGTTTTACCCTTTAGATAAAAAGGTTGCCCTATTTTCTCTTCTATCTCACGACGTGAATTAAGGACAGATGATTCGGCAGTAAATTTCCCTCCGTAAACGCGAAAAAACGACATTTTTCCGACATAAGGGTCCGCTAGCGTTTTAAAGACAAGAGCCACTTTCTCTTTAACTACTTCGGGTGGCGGAGTGAATTTCACCAAGAAATCCATAATCTTCGAGATTCCAACATTTTTATTAGCAGAACCGCAAAGCACTGGAATTACAAGATTTTGCCTTAATGCTTCCTTTAAGGCAGTTTGTAGATCTACCTCATTTAATCCTTCCCCTTCAAGATACTTCATTAATATTTCATCATCTGCTTCTGCTACCGCTTCAGCTAATTGTTCTCTTAAAAGTTCGGTCTCTTCCCTGTATTCAGCTGGAACCTCTTTGACTGAGTACTTCCCACTTCCATCTGTGTCATATTCATATGCTTTATTCTCGAGAATATCAATAAGCCCTTTAAAACTTGATTCTTGACCCATCGGAAGTTGTAATTGAACTAGCCTTGCATGCGGATAAGCATCTTTTAGCTGTTCTACTACTTTTTGAAAATTGGCATTCTTTCGATCTAGTTTATTAATAACGATAATTTTGGGTAGTTTTTGTTCCTCCATAATACCCCAAGTAATTTCCGATTGGACTTCGAGCCCTGCTATTCCGCAAAGTACCAGAACTCCACATTCAACGACACGTAAACCACTCTTAACTTCCCCTAAGAAATCTAAGTATCCTGGACTATCGAGAACATTGACTTTAACTCCTTGCCATTCAAACGGAGCAAGACTCGTACTAATCGACACTTTGTGTTTAACTTCTTCGGGTAGATAATCTGAGACTGTGTTTCCTTCAGAAACTTTGCCAATACGATTGATCGCACCTGAATTAAATAGAAAGGTTTCCGCCAGGGAAGTCTTTCCTGCTCCACCATGTCCAACCAGACAGACGTTGCGAAGTTGATCAGTGACATAGGTTTTCAAGACGATTCCTCCTTGATTTGTTATTTAAGAAAAAGGACACAGCCTTTTTACTTGCAACAGATTACCGGAGTTTGTATGTCTAGATCCTAGGTTAGTACTAATTTATTGAATAGAGTTAGTCAAGTATTCCCAAATTGATTATTAATTTCTTATTTCGTACGTACCCCATACCCGGGGTTGTTTGTTACGGATCATACATTTCCCTTTAGCCCAGACTGAATCCACTTGAAGTTCTTCATCAAGCACTACTAGGTCAGCATCATAGCCTGCTCGAATCATCCCTTTATTCTTAAGGCGCAGTACATTTGCTACATTTGCTGTGATCGTACGCAAGGCGACCTCTAAGTCAATTCCGCCTTGTATAACAGAATTTCTAATATCACGCCATAAAACTTCTACTGAACCGACTCCCATGCCAATAAGGAAGCCTGCTTCGTTATATCGTGGCATACTTCCATTTCCATCTGAAGTTACCGTAATCCTATCATTAAGAAGTTGCCGCTGGTCCAGCATTTTTAAGACTGACGGTACCTGCAGTTCAACTGGAAAATCGTCACACCCTGCTGTGAGATCGATATGCCCCCCTGCCAAAAGAAACTGAATCCCTTGTTCAAGCAAAGTATGAGTTCGATTAATATGTGTCGGTATAAATTGGGTAATAGGAATATCTGTTTGCTCTAGTATCTTCAAAATCGGCTGTAAGCCTTGTTTCCCCTCTCCAAGATGAACATGAACGACCCCAGCTTTTCCTCCGAGCATTCCACCTACTCGAGCTTCTGCGGCTAAATGCTCAAGTTCACTGATTTGAGGTTGCGCAGAACGATGATCTGAAATGGCAATTTCTCCTGCGCCAATAACCTTGGAAATCAAAACTAGGTCCTGTTCTAAAGTTGGTAACAGAGTTCTCATCGGAACATGATAAGCTCCACTATAGATATAGGTGCTTATTCCCTCTTCATGGAGCGCATTCGCTTTAACCAAAAGCTCTGCCATAGAGCGTGATACGGAATCTGTACCTAGACAACCGACGACCGTTGTCGTTCCTGCCCGAGTTAATTGGGAAAGTTGAAGTTCCGGAGTACGCGAAGCAGGTCCCGCTTCCCCCCCTCCTCCACATATATGTACATGAGCATCAATAAAACCTGGCACTAGTGTCTTGCCTTGAAGGTCGATTACTTCTCCCTCGACAAAATCAGGCAGTTTCAAATTTTTACCGATTGCAGCAATACTGATCCCAACAATCAATAAGTCTGAATCATCAGTATATTCCGGGCAATAGATTTTTGCATTTTTAAGAAGCACCCACACCTTAACCTCTCCTTTCATGAGGTATAATGCCCCAATCTTGGATCAATATTCCACATACTTTACATTTCTTCATTGGGAGTCAAAATCCTTTAACCCTGGAGAGTCGTCTGGAAATTTCCTATGCATTTCTTTTTTTCCACAAGCATAAGGTTATATATAACTCAGCTTAGGGAGGATTACATGTCGAAAAGGACTTTTGTCTACGGTGCAGTTATACTGTTGGGAGCAAATTTATTAAACCGCGTTTTGGGCTTCGCCTACCAATATTTAATAATGACTAATATTGGTGGTGAAGCCTATGGTTTGTTTAATATGGTTTTTCCGATGTATATGCTGGCTCTTGTTATTACAACAGCGGGTATCCCGCTCGCGATTGCCAAAATGGTTTCCGAAGAAGTATCTCTCGGACGTATTTCTAACGCACAATCCGTCTTCCATTTATCCCTTTGGCTCCTCAGTCTGTCTGGCGCCATCGTATCAATTATTCTCTACTTTCTTTCTCCTTATATTGCACATAGAGTTTTTTCTGATCCACGAGTGATTAATGTTTTCCTTATATGCACCCCTGCAATTTTTGTCGTCTCTGTATCTTCAGTCTTTCGCGGATACTTTCAAGGTCTGCAGAACATGGTCCCTACAGCTGTAAGCCAGATTTGCGAACAAATCATTCGAGTGGCAGCAGGATATACAGCTGCTCTTCGACTTCTGCCTAACGGTGTAGAATGGGCTGCAGTGGGTTTAGCGTTAGGTATGTTGGCCGGAGAATTAGTCGGATTAATAGCTATTATTTTTCAGTATCAGAGAGTAAAACCTAAAATCACACGTGAAAGCCCGCTTACATATTCTTCACGCCAAATATTAAATAGACTATGGAAATTAGCCTACCCTGTGACAATAGGAAGACTGCTTTCAACAGGTTTATCTTCCTTAGACGCCATAATCATCCCTCTTCGACTTCAGGTGGCAGGATACTCCGCACGTGAAGCAGTTACTTTATTTGGACAGCTTGGGGGTTCCGCCTTTACATTACTAACCTTTCCCAGTGTCTTTACGTTCGCCCTAGCTACTTCACTGGTACCAGCCATATCTGAAGCAGCCATAAGACGGCAATTCAATGTCGTTCGAGCACGTAGCGCTGAAGCTATACGCTTAACGATCCTAATAGGGATCCCCTGTCTTATTATCTTATTCTATTTTTCTCGACCACTCACCGGGTTTTTCAAAAGTTCAGACATCGCACCTATTTTACGTGTGTTAGCTTTAGGGGGTATCTTCTCGTATATACAACAAACCACAACGGGAATTTTACAAGGACTTGGAAAAGTTCAGCTTCCAGTCCTCCATTCCATCATTGCGGCTATCATTCGCATTCCAGCCCTAATCTACCTTACAGGTCTGCCCCAGTGGGGTCTCAGGGGAACGGCATGGGCGTATGCACTTGGCTATTTTATTATTGCAATTCTAAATCTCTTGGCAATTTCTCGGTATACCGGAATGCCTATAGACCTTCAACGGTTTGTTCTCCAACCAGTTTTTGGGGGAGTCGGTATGCTTCTCGTATTTCAATTCTTAGATCCGTTCTTCAATAGTCATCTTTTAGGATATCCCCTTGAATTTTTAGTTGGAATGATAGTTTATGGTACAATTCTTTTATTTAATGGCGGCGTCACCTTTGCCGACCTAAGACGGCTGCCTTGGATAGGCAAGTTTCTTCCACCCTAAATATTTATTTCCACCATCGACGAATTTGGTTTCCCCATTGCCAATAAGATAAAACAAATGTCACAAGAACAACTAATAATGCCAAAATCTTGTAAACAAAATATACTTTTATAACTGTTAAAAAAACCATACCAAGTCCTAAGATAGTTGGAATTGTTAATAATTTAAATAATGAACGCGTATCCTTCTTATTTCGAAATCCTGGATACGAGAAAACGATTGCAAATAGTATAAAATAAAATATAAACGTGCCAATTATCATTAAAGCTTCCTCCATTAGTAAAAACACAATAACTATCCATTATTTATGTACTATAAACCTCGAAGCAAATGTGAATACTATAACTGTGTCAATAGATAGAGTTGAGAGGAGATGTATTTATGAGTCGCAGAAATAGAAATAGTGGAATTTTACCTGAATCCGTGTTGGAGCAATTCAAATGGGAAGTTGCAGACGAACTAGGTATAAGCTCAAAAATTAAGAGCCAAGGTTGGGAAAACATGACCTCTCGAGAATGTGGTCATGTCGGAGGACGAATTGGTGGAAGCATGGTTAAAACCATGATCCGGAGAGCAAAAGAATCCCTGAATGAGACTTCGTTATAAACCAATAGATGAAGGAGTACAGCAATAATCTGTACTCCTTTAATTATACCCCGTTAACGAGCATACTGTTGAGATGTCTCAAAATAATTTTTCCAGGGTTCAAGGCCTTTAAAATCCGTCAAATCACTATGCATGGGAGTGATCGAAATAAAATCTTCTTGGATTGCTCTTAAATCCGTATCTTCATCAAGATCTTGTATTCTATTCCCGCACTGCCAATAATAAGCTCTTCCATGAGGGTCAACTCTTCGCTCAAATACATTGTCATAAATAGCTTTACCAAGTCTTGTCACTTTAATTCCAGCCCACTTGGACTGAGGTTTGCCCGGAAAGTTTATATTCATTAAGCCTTTCTTATGACGCTTAACGATATAATCTAAATGCTTTGCTAGATAGTCTGCAGACGGTTCAAAATCCGTAAATTGATAGTTTGCTAAAGAAACAGCCAATGAAGGAACTCCCAGTATAACTCCTTCCATGGCTGCTGAAACCGTTCCCGAGTAAAAGATATCCGTACCTAAGTTAGAGCCTTGATTAATTCCCGAAATAAGCAGGTCGGGCCTAGTAATAAGCCCTCCTTGGATAGCAAGTTTAACACAATCAGAAGGAGTGCCACTAACTGCAAATCCCTTCTGATGGCCGTCAAGTTCATGTTCAGTCAGAAATAATGGATGAAACAAAGTTATAGAGTGGCCCGTGGCAGAGCGCTGACCTTCCGGAGCAACAATGCTAATATCATGCTCTGCCTGGGCTCGAAGTGTGCGATATAGTGTTTGAAGACCAGAGGCGTGATATCCATCGTCATTTGTCAGTAAAATATGCATACAATTCCTCCGATCACTCTACTTCGTAGACAGAAATAACCATTTTATCTTCTTTCTTAGTTAAGCCAAACATTAAACGATGTCCCTTAAGATTTTTATTTAGAAAATCCACCACTTTATATAGTTCACCATTCACACTCAAGCGTTGTGATGCAATAAGTTCTATCTTTCCTTGACGATCAGACGGGTTAATATTGTCATTCACCCAAACTACCTCTTTCTTAGCGTCTGTGTCCCTGAATTAATGAAAATGCTTCTGACCTGGTAATAGGGTTTGTCTTAAATATCCCTCGTACAGCAGAGGTTAGTGTTTGTGATCCTGCTTTTTTAACTCCTCGCATTGTCATACACATGTGCTCTGCTTCAATAACCACCAATACGCCCAGCGGGGTAAGTTTGTCCATAATTGCATCCGCGATCTCTGACGTTAAACGTTCTTGAAGCTGCGGTCTGCGTGCAAACCCTTCAACGACACGAGCGAATTTTGACAATCCTGTTATCTTACCTTTCCTCGGGATATAAGCAACATGAGCCTTGCCGTAAAATGGAACAAGGTGATGCTCGCACATAGAATATACTGGTATATCCTTAACGATAACCATCTCTTCATGTTCTTCAGAAAATTGGACGTTTAAGTGCTGACCAGGGTCTTCATGCAACCCGGTAAATACTTCTGCATACATTCTAGCTACACGCTTGGGTGTATCCCGTAAACCTTCGCGTTCAGGATCTTCCCCTATAGCTTCTAAAATCATGTAAACAGCTTGCTCAATCTTTTCTAAATCCATCCCCATAATTCTTTTCTCCTTTACTCTATATGGTCCTTAATTAGACTAAAAATTTATCTATAGTTGTCCCATAAATACATGTGTTTGAGGAATAACTCTTATATTAGTAAGTTTCTTAAGAAAGAAACTCTGCCATTCTAGAAGTTGATATGGTTTAGGAGTCCTTATCTCTTGTGTTGCTGTTACTGGCTGTAAGACTGTCTGGATCAGCGGATCAACCTTTGCTATCAAATCACGTGCGTCCTGAAGTTCTCTAAGAGTAGTTTCTTCATGAACGACAATTTTTACAAAGACGTCTTTTTGAAGACTTGAACGCAGAAAAGATTCATGAACCCCCCAGAAGCTTTGACCATTAAATGGCAACTTAATATCCATACTTATTATATCAATCCAAGGTAGAATTTGAATAAGTTGCTTAGGCAAAGTACCATTAGTTTCAAGGTATATCTTTATACCTTTCTCTTTCAAAAAAGGTAATAATGCTCGTAATTCATTAACCCACAGAAGGGGCTCTCCTCCAGTAACACTCAAAGAGTGATGAGTAGAAAAGTCATAAATTTGCAGTAGCTTCATAAGCTTCTCAATAGAAACAGGGTTTTCAGTCATCTTAAATACTCCAGAACCTGCTTCGGTCTCCATTCGTAACTGTTGCGGTATTGTTGTCACCGTATCACAATACGGACACCTTAAATTACAGTTTGGCAAGCGCAGAAAAATCTGCCTAACCCCAACATAAGGACCTTCCCCTTGAATTGAAGAGAATATTTCAGTAACTGGCAGCTTAAGCATTACAAAACCCCTCGAACCTTGCAACGTGCAAGACGTATAGAAAGGACTTCATCACTATAATGTTTGGCAACACTCTCCCCAAACCCTAATACATCATGAATCTGGAAATCAGCTAAGGATATGGTTGGAATCGGAGTATTTAGATTCGAAATATTAAGCCCACAATGAATCATACTGGATACTGGAGAAAGGGTGCTAATACTTACGGAAAGCTTTTTGTCTTCCTCATATAGATCGTCCCCACTCCGACTTAGGGTCTTCACCCCAAGTTTTTCGAGTTCTTCCTTGATTGTGGCAATTAGTAGGCGTTGACGAACAATTGTCTTTTCTAAATCCATATCAAAATGTTCAATTATAAAATGCAGCATATCTTCGCTATAAATCCAGTCCTTTGCTAAGACATCCTCCATGTCCACCATCTCGTTTTGCTCTACACGGCAAGAGCCACGGAATACACTTATGCTATCCCCCATTAAACCAAAACTTTTATATGCAAATAAGGATTGAAGTTGACTTCCATCGTAGTTAAGGAGTTGGTGCTCTATAAAGTACTTCATTGCGTTTCCTCTCTTCTGGGTCTCAGGTAGGATCCTTTAAGCTATTTTCTTGCAAAATCTTAATCTATATCAAATAGTTTCTTTACTAATCCTTGAGCATTGTTTTTAAGCAAGGCACGTTTTAAACGTTGGCAGCTCTCACACTGTCCACAAACTCTATCCCCACTTTCATAACAGCTCCATATATGGTCAAATGGTATGTGCGTTCGCAACCCTTCTCTAACAATTTCCTTTTTTTCGTAAATCGAAGTAGGGCTAACGACAGTCACATTATTCTGAGTCGAAAAAGTCAGACATCGGTTCATCGCATCTATAAACTCTAGGGAATTATCCGGAAAGGTTGCAGCTTCTTCTCTATTAAAACCTGTAATTATGACTGGGCCATCACCCATGTTTTCAGCAAAAACAGCAGCTATATTTAGAAATAAGCCATTACGATTGGGAACCCATACCTGACGTGCACTTTCTAACGCCTGCCCTTGAAGATCATCAAGCTTATTGTATTCTATTATAGGCAAATCTTCTGTACGATTAACCAGAGCCGAATGAGTCTGTTCCTGCAGAAAAGGTATCGAAATAACCTGATGCGGAATGTTATAGTACTTGGAAATCTTTTGCGCTGAAGAAATTTCTTTCCTACTAGCCCTTTGCCCATAATCAAAGGTAAGAGCTAAATCAATACTAGCCTTTTCTAAATAGAGCGCTAATGCAACAGTAGAGTCTAAACCACCTGAAAGTAAAACAATTCCAGCCATTCTTTAATCCTCCTTAAAAATGGCCCATGTATCACGAGATTCAAAAACTTTTACCCACGCTAAGCGCTTATCCTCAAGGACCAATTCCCTATTGAATTCAAAAAATAAAAAACGGGCGAGGTTCTCAGCTGTAGGATTAACTCCTTTTAGACCAAAAGGAGTTAAGTCATTTAACAAACTATGATCCATAAATTTAAGTGTTTTACGTATTGTCTGTTTAACTTCTTTAAAATCTATTAACATCCCTAAATGATCTAATTGGTTACCAGCTATACAAACTTCAACATCCCATCTATGACCATGCAAGTTAGAACAATCACCATCATAATCTCTGATAAAATGAGCAGCATCAAAATGCGCTCGAACACATACCTGAAACATTTTACACTCCTTATTTGACAAATTACATTCTATTTTACCATTATTATTTACAAAAGAAAAACGAATTATTAAATAATATAACTACTACATCATAGCATTAGGAAGCGATTTCCAAAAGTTATATTTCCGATCGTCATACTTTCTGCCTGGATAATAAAATTTTTGATTCTCAGTGGTGGCGCATAGGGGCATGGAGTCATAGGACCCGAAAAAAGAGAAGGGTTTCTCCCTTCTCTTTTACGCAAGCTTCAATGCCCTATTAAAGCAGTCAATCGCAACATCAGATTGATCAATCTGGTCATAAATATTCCCCAGCAAAGCCCATCCTGCAGAATGATTTGGGTCGATTTTTAGAAGTTGATTAATTAAGTCGATGCCTTCCTGCCAATTCCCTTTACGAGTAAGGCAAACACTTAAATTGTATAGAATGAGTGGATGATCTGGTGTCAACTCTAATGCTTCTCTATAATACTCAGCTGCTTTTCTTGTTCGCCCCTGATGAACCAAAGTAAACGCCAGGTTATTAAGTAATATTGGATCCTTTGGATAGATGTTTTTGGCACGTTCCAATAAGGTTAAAGCTTCCTGAGAACGGCCCAGATTTTGATACACCGCTGCAAGATTACTCAAGCTATCATAATGTTCCGGTTCATACTTTAAGGTGTATTTGTAATACTGGATTCCTTTTTTAATTTCATCGTTTTGAATGTAACAGTATGCTAATCTAGCTGCTAAGTCTGGGGTCCCTCCATAACGAAGTGCTTTCTCATAACTATTACATGCGTCATTTAACTGTTCCAAAAGCAAATGCATTTCTGCCTTCATTTCCCAATATAATGATTCGCGGGGTCGAAGTTGACAACATCCTTGAAAACACCTTAAAGCTTCATGATATTCCTCATGATAAGCATAAATCATTCCCAGTCGATAATTTGTTTCTGCATTTTGGGGTGCTGCTCTCATGGAATTATCTAATGCCTTAATGGCCTCACGCCAATCACCCAGTTCTAGATAACAGTCTGCAAGTAAGTCCCAATACTTCGCATTCTGTGGCTTTGTAAAGATTGCTTGTTCGATTTTTTCTTTGGCCTGTGGAATTAGTGCTTGACCAAGATAACACCTCGAAAGAAGATAGTTAATTTCTGCTAAATCCTCATCTGAGTCACTTTCTAGTTGTTCTAAATATTCTCTTGCTTCTTGCAACGCTTGGACTTCAATTAAGTAACCAACTTCTTTAAAACGTGGTTTAGTGGATTCTCGATTTAATAAATCTACCCAATTCTGGATAGCTTCATCGGTCTTACCAAACCGGCGATGCCATCTGGCTTGCAGAAAATTCCACAAATATGAACTTTGAAGAATGGGCCTTTTTTGCTTGCTATTTGAGGCCATAGGTAGATCCATAGTTTTCGCCCCTTTACTTACTTATTTTTCCATATTTATGTTCTCCTTTCTTATTACTTTTCCCTTCTATTTAGTACATAAATCGAACGTCAAATGCCTATCAAATGCGCGGTAATTCGCAATAAGGTTTAATAATAGTTCTTCCGCTCGTCAGAATTCTGACTTTTCCAGCTCTTGTTGTTATTTTATTCATATTTAAATATAATTTTGCTTAAAAAAAATGGGAGGCGCAATTTAATGCCCCTCTCCACATTGATTACAATACCCATAAAACTTTAAATCGTGGTCCATGATTTTAAATTGATTTCGTTTAATGATCACAGCTTCAAGAGACTCTAACAAATCATCATCAAATTCAGAGACATTCCCGCAACCCAAGCAAATAAGATGGTGGTGATGGTGATGTTCATCTTTTCTGCTAAACTCATATCGGCTTCGCCCATCACCGAAATCATTTTTAAGCAAAATTCCTATTTCTGCCAAAATATCCAAGGTACGATAAACTGTTGCTAAACCAATTTCAGGATTTTGATGTTTTACAAGCATGTACACCTCTTCAGCACTCAAATGACGATCAACATGTTCCAAAAATGTTTGTAAAATTGTCTGACGCTGAGGGGTTAACTTATAGGAGCGGTTGCGTAATAAATTGCAAATACTTTCGAAAGTTTTTACTTCCTCCATTCCCAGCCCTCCTCCATATATTACCTATTATATGATAATGACAATCCTTTGCAAGTGATTTTCTGGTAAATTAGCGGTTAAATACTTCAAATATAGCAAATTTTAAATAATCAGTTTCATCACTGCCTAGAAGAACGGGATGATCAATGCCAGCTCGCCTGAATTCGATCAGCCGTAAAACTTTATGAGCATCTGCAGCAGCCTCTTGAAGCATACTTAAGAATCGAGTGGCGCTCAAATGGTAGGAACAAGATGCAGTTACTAAAACCCCTCCATTACGAACCAATTTCATGCCTTGAAGGTTAATCTCTTTATACCCACGTATAGCCCCTTCAATGGCTTGGCGGTTCTTCGCAAATGCCGGTGGGTCTAAAATTACAATATCCCAGGTTCTTTTTTCATTTACCTGTTCTCTCAAATAATCAAAAGCATTTGCTGCCATAAATTGAGTACGATGTAAGAAGCCATTGAGTTGTGCATTGCCTCTAGCCGTTTCAATTGCTTTTTGTGAGATGTCTACACATGTAACCTTTTTGGCACCATAAAGACAGGCGTGTAACATAAAAGAACCGGTATGAGAGAAACAATCCAATACCTCAGCACCGTCCCAAAAAGGGTTTTTTATTACTTTCCCTTTCGCATCTATAGGAAGTGTGTCCCCCTCCACTTTAATACCGTGCTTAGCTCCCCATCCCATCATCAGTGGCTTCAAGGCTGCTCTATTCTCTCGCTGATCAAAGAAATAACCTGTTTTTTGACCCTCAGCTACATCCACAATAATTCTTAAGCCATTTTCTAAGACCGTTACCTTGGTCTCAAATGGCTTATTAACAAAACCTTCTCTTTCTTGAAGTCCTTCAAGCCTTCTTACTGGGACATCACTTCTTTCATAAATACCACGAGGATTAAAGATTAGAGTTAATGCATCATAGACCCATTGTCGGCGTACCTCCACACCTAAGGAAAGAATTTGCACGACCAAAACATCTTCGTATTTGTCGATAATTAAGCCAGGCAGAAAATCAGCTTCACCATGGACAACCCGACATGATGTAACGCCAGGAACTAACCACTGTCTACGCTTCCAAGCTTGCTGAATTTTATGGAGAAATAAGTTTTGATCTACTTCAACTTCTTCCGAATAAGTTACAACTCGTATGATAAGTTGGGATAGCGGATTATAAAATCCCTTGGCCAAAAAATGCCCGACGTGATTTACAATATGTATAACATCTCCACCTTGAGGATTCCCCTCAATCTTTTCAATTTCACCGGGGAAAACCCAAGGATGCCCTTGCTCAAGTCTTTTTTTACGATTTTTTTTGAGAAACGCTTTTGGAACTGTCATTTAATTCCCTCGCTTTCAGTCTACCATTAATATGAGATTGACATCCTTCAAAATATACCTCGAAAATGAAAGAAAAGAAAGCTTTTGCTTCCTTTTCTTTTTACTATCAGAAAGTATAAACTTACGTTATATACTTTCTAAGCATCAGTGCAACTAAGGCTGTTGCCTCGCCGGAGGCTTGGCAACAGCCAAGTTTTCTTTATCCCCCTAAATTCTAATACCATCTCTGGTATGGATACGGATATGGGGGGTAAGGATACTGATACGGAACATAGCGCGGTCCTGCCGTAAAAGTACCTAAACCAAAACCCAAGGCAAAGGGAATAAGCCCAAAGAACATAAGAGCAACTCCTTCCTGAATGAGATACAAGGCCTCAATTCAGTATATGGAAAAATATACCTTGATGCTCACTAAAAAAAAATTGTCCTTATATAAGGACGAAGTTGAACTCGAAGTTAATAATCCTATCAAATTATGATAGACGATCTCGCAGAATATCTACAATTTCATCAGCACTTCGTCCATCCGCATTGATGACTGGCATTTTCTCAGGCCATTCTGGGGCTAAAATATCCGTTCCATCCCCTTTTACGACAGCTGCCCGAACGTTCTTAAATGGCTGACCTTCTAAAGGAGTCGTTTTAAAGCCTGCATTATGAAGGGCTTGAATAACATTCCCCAGTCCGTCTTCAACGGCAATTGTTGTATACATTTTTTCACCCTCCTCCAAATTATCTTTATAGTTCCCAATTATATTTGACCTATACAACGTTTTCAGTTAAAAATTATAAATATCTTTGAACCAAATATGATAATCTACGGATAATAGTTCGTGTTGAATTAGTATTCTCGGGGATGGATCAGAAAACATTGCTTCGACAGAGCAAGTAATTAACCCCGGCGTTTCTACTAACATGTGGATACTATTTCTCTGCGGTGGAGTCCTCTGTAAAATGATGGAGTATTTTCCGTTAGATTGTTGTACTCCTTTTAATTGCAATTTTTTAGGAATTTTAGCCATTGGTAAAAATTCGTCAGTTTGCACTTCAAATGGATGTTCACTTTCTAACCTGATACGTATCAAGTACGGTTCCCTAGAATAATTAAGGTTAAATGATATGTCAAGAATCCTCTGGGCATCTTTAATGGTCTCTGACATGGAAGCTTCGACATTTATAGGTGGTTTTTCATTTAGTATGGGTATGTAAAAGCTCCTTCCATCCTCTCCGCTTAAATCTTTTACTACTCTGCTGGGCAGACGTTCGTCAGAGAAAATGTGCACCTTTCCCTCGCTAGTTCCTGACCACTCCTCCTGGACAACGGCTACTTGTGGGTAAGACCTTGTGTAAACAGGAACTACTCCAAGTGATAAGATTAATATTACAGTAACAACTAACGCTGGTGTTCTTAAAAGAATTAACAGTTTCTTTAAAAGTTGGGTCTTAGTAATTGCAACATGTAATAACGCTAAAAATAATGGAATCAGCAGCAAACTGTAAATCCCAAGGAAAACTAAAAAATAGCTATGTATTGCTTGATAATAACTAATCCATTGTTGAGAATTTAGGAGTTCATAATGCATCCAAATAAGGAAATAAGGACCGATTAATACCAAAACAATGTTCGGTAAATAGAACTGAAGGTTCAAACACATCAACCAAAATATGAAAGGAAATGCTAGGTCAATTCGATTGAGCGCTAAGACTAAACTAATCCCTAAAAGCAAGACTACTCCCGTAACCCAATAGAGTTGAGGATCACGCACTAAAGGAAGCTTATATAACCAGCTCGTTATAATTATGAAGACCCCTAATGCAATTCCCAGGCGAGCCATTAAAAAAAGCATGGGATGTGCGTAGTATAATATCTGAACCTCTTTGATCAAACCCCAAAATACTTCTCCAACCCCACTTGAAACAATTAAAACTAGACTTAGCAATAGCGAAAGTCCAAAAATCTCTAAAACCTTTTTCCATTCATACTTTTGTTTATTCCTTTTCTTATGAAACTTTATCAACATAAAACCAGTTAGCAAAAATGTGAAGCAGGTTGCTGATCGTATCAAATAGCTAGGGAGAATGATCACATGCTTGCCCATCTGGAAAGGCAAATAAAATTCATCCCATTCATTTGGCCCGATTGTACTCATCTTGACAGTAGTTAATAAACGATGCGTAAAATCTCCAACCTTCTGAATCTCTTCCAACGATACTCTTTCAAGACGATCTTCCGGACGATGAAAATACCCTTCTGGTCGACCATAAATACCTAGGCCAAGAGCTGGAATATTCTGATCCAGAAAAGGGCTGTAGTCGCTAGTTCCCCCTTGAGAACTTTCACGTGTCATTAGAATAAAATCGCGACTAAGGTGAAAGGGAATACGACTTTCACCTGCTAATGCTGTAACTTGCTTAATTAACTCGGGAGGGGTTGATTTTTTTCCTGCAACATCAATTTCCATAGGACTTCCAACCATATCTACATTGAGCATCCATCGAACGGCTGATAAATCGGCTTGAGACGTATAGAATTGCGACCCAACAAGTCCATACTCTTCTGCTCCAAAGAAAACAAGTTGATAGGTTTCTTCGTGGGGCTCTTGACTAAGGACTCTGGCAAGTTCCAATAAAACTCCTACACCAGAAGCATTGTCCACTGCTCCTGGAGCATTGACTGTTGCAGAATCATAATGAGCACCGACAATGATAGTATCCGGACGTGTTCCTGGTAATTCGGCAATTATATTTTGGCTATTAATCAATTCGACTTGTTGCTCTTTTTGTAGAACAGAAGCCTCTCGCACGACGACTTTACTAAAGGGTTGATTTCGTACCTTCCAACCGTTTTGCCTTAATACATAATCGATATATTGAGCTGCTTTCAACTCTGACTTGCTTCCCGCTGGTCGTGGTCCAATTTTCTGTACGAGATACTTTACGTGTTCGTACGCTTTTTCGGCTGAAAATCCTGACATTGAATCCTTGAGAATCGGAGTAGCATTAAATTTTGAAGAAACGAACCACGAAATAGTGAATACGCCGAAGACAACCATTAATGTGAACATAATAACCTTAGAAATCTTCATAGTCCATGCCCCTTCAAAGTTCAAACTCACTTTGCAAATTCTTATGAAAAACTTCTTATGGTTATGCATACAATGGTTTTATCCTTAAGGAGGTATATGATATAATGTAGCCACAATATTTACCTGGGAGAAGTATGCGCATGTCAAAACGGAGTTCCGTCGTTTCGATTTTTATAATGCTATTTTTTAGCATGTTATTTTTAAGTGGCTGTACAATTAAAGTTCCTGAACTTTTCCCTGAGGAAATTCCAGTTTCTAATCTACCTGCTGAAGCACTGTTTATTGACAAGGAAGCCATCTATAATCAAACACTTGCACTTATCGAATCTGCTCAAACATCAATCTATGTAGAGCAGGCGATTTTTGATGACCCTAGTCTAATTCAGCTTCTCGTCACTAAATCTCGTGCAGGTGTTGATGTTCGCGTCCTTTTAGATCAATGGCAAAAAGCAAATCGTGCAACCCTAGATCAATTGAAAAGCCAAAATATTTCTGTTCAGTTTTATCCAGCACAAAAAGGACAAATTAATCATACTAAATTCCTTATTATTGACCAAAAAAGGGCCCTTATTTATGGTCCTCCTTGGACAGAGGATGGGCTTCAATCACACGATCTAGCTGTAGAACTATCTGGAAGATCAGCTTGGAAGGTAGCCACTTTATTTTCAAAGGACTGGGAATTCACTACTACATTTCCATTGAATGTTGCTAAGACATCCCCACTGCCAGAAGACAATATTATTTTAGCTACTAATGCCAATGTCAGACAACAGCTTATTGAACATATATCTTCAAGTACGAAATCTATATGGATTGAAAACACGGAAGTTACTGAGCCTGATCTAAAACAAGCTTTAATAGATGCAGCCGCAAAAGGGTGTGACGTTCGCCTTATTCTTGATCGATCATTGACTACTAAAACACCCGTTACTCTAGAAGAATTGTCATCTAATGGAGTTAAGATTCGTTATTACCCCAGCCAACCGCCGTTAGCTATGAACTTAGCAATATTTGATAGAACGACATTTATTTTAAGTAGTTCAGGTTGGACTCGTTATTCATTTCTCGCAAACCATGAATTTTCCATTACAGTTCCTTCTCCTGTCGCATCCAACAAATTAGTTACAATATTTACCCAGGATTGGGAAAAAAGTTCTGAGTAAAAAATATTTTAGGGACAGACGCCAAATTGGCATTTGTCCCTAAATTTATTAAATGCACTAAACTATTCCAATCCATTTAAGTGCTGACAATCCCCCAAGACATAGGGAGTCCATTGTTCTCCATCAACCTCTAAGATATTGAGTGCCGTGTTATGTTGCCAGGGAGTTTTTGCCCATTCATGAATCTCAAAGCCCAGTGCTTTTGTTACTAGTAGCTTTAGGGTTAATCCATGAGTTACAAGGCACACGGTTTCTCCTTTATGAATTTTGATGATCTGTTGCAAAAAATCCCATGCCCTTTTTAGTACAAGCCCCATATTTTCCCCGCCAGGTGTAGTGACTAGATGTGGTTCTGAGTCCCATATCTTGAAGATGTCGGGATGGGTTTCCCGTAACTCTTGCCAGACACACCCTTCCCACTCCCCAAATGAAAACTCGCGCAGTGCTGGATTTGAAGATAATTTTTCCAGTCCCAGTTCACGGCGAATCTCTTCAGCTGTGTTAATCGCTCGGAGAGAATCACTAGAATAGATATGTTTAATTTCCTCGTCCTTTAACCTTAGTGCTAAAGAACGCGCTTGAAGTATCCCCTTTTCCGTAAGTGGAGAATCCAAACTTCCTTGGACTCGCCCCTCAATGTTCCATAATGTCTGACCATGTCGGGTTAGAATGATCCGTGTCATAAATACACTCCTTATAAAAAAACTGGCTAGCGACAAGACTTCAGTCGATGGCCAAGTGTCCCTGTAGCCAAGGACGGCGAGAAGGGACCTTCCAGAGTACATATCTTTAGGTATACTTTTCTGCAAAAGTTGAATGAAAAGGGCAGGGAATACTCCCTACCCTTCCCCAACTTGCCGTAAGACTCCAGGTTTCTGACCCTGCTCTCGCAGGTGGGTGCTTAGTCCGAACGTTCCAACTTCCCTATTAAAAAAGGGCTTGTTGTAATTGTCTAGCATTTAGCTCCCTAGTCACATAATAGGATCAAAACCATGGTAGTCTTTACGTACCAGCTAGGCTATGTGTATATTATAGCATTACAGGATAAAAAAATCTCTAGCAAATCCTTGGAAATTATCGTTTTCGTATTTTGTCTTCGATTTCGGCTAAGCGATCTTGGAGCAAGGCAATTGCCATTTCCTGATTACGTACACGACGCTTGAGATGATCTACAAGATGAGTAAGTTCCCCAACATCTTCAGTCATGGATTCGAGCGCTCCACCAAAACGAGATGTTTCTTCGCTACTTAAAGTCTCCAAATCATGTGTTTCTGTCACTAAAGCTTCTGGAGAATTTTCCTCGGTCTCTTGAGCTGCTAACAAATAGCGAAAACGAGCATACCTTGAATTGCGCCCAGACTGAACTTCAATAACACCGTCTTCAGCTAAAGCCTGAATAGCTCGTTTTAAAGTAACACTTGCTGCACCAGTTTCACGTTGAATATCTGAATATGCTAATTCAAAATCCTTACCTTGATACATACTAGAAATCTTCTCGAAAAATTCGACAAATTTCCGATGAGTTTTTTCTTTTAATCTCAATGCTAGTCCATCCTTCCATAGCAAGATTAACATATCTTAAAAATCATTTATATTATATCAAATTTATGGAAAAAAGCTATACTGAATTTTGTTAATATTTAATTTTAATTATACAATTTTAATCTTTTAGTTACTTATCTCCATAAAGCTTTTGAATAACCTCGTCTGATAAGCCAAATGTATGTTCTTCTGATGGAAAATAACCTGATTTAACTTCTTTATTAAATTCCTGTATAGCTTGTACACTGTCTGACCTTAATTCTGCATATTGCTTTACAAATTTAGGTTTAAATCGTTTAAAAAGACCTAAAATATCATGGAAAACTAACACTTGTCCATCACAATCCAACCCTGCCCCTATTCCAATCGTAGGTATTTTTAATCCAGTTGATATATGTTCTGCCACTTGCCTAGGTATCGCTTCAAGAACAAGTAAAAAGGCTCCAGCTTGTTCTAAAGCTCGACCATCTTCGAGTAACTGCTTTGCACTATCAAGGTCTCGACCCTGAACCTTAAATCCTCCAAGCTGATTTGCTGTTTGAGGTGTTAGTCCGATATGCCCAACGACAGGTATTCCCGCACGCGTTAGGACCTGAACAATTGGCACAATGTCTAAGCCTCCCTCAACCTTGACAGCATCCGCTCCCCCTTCTTTAATGAGTCTCCCTGCATTGAGGATGGCTAGATCAATAGTTGCATAACTCATAAACGGCATATCTACGACTACAAAGGTTTGCGATGCCCCTCTACGGACTGCTTTGGTGTGATGAAGCATTTCTTCCATAGTCACTGGAACAGTTGAATCATACCCAAGAACGACCATTCCCAACGAATCTCCAACCAGAATCATATCAACGCCAGCCTCTTCAACTATCTGGGCAGAAGGGTAATCATAAGCGGTTAACATACTGATTTTCTCACCAGCCTGTTTCATCTTCTCAAAATCCGGTATCGTTTTTCTCATTACTTTTCCCCCTCAATAATTATTAAGGTTAATATTTAATTGATTTTCAGTCATACTCCTTATAATTTTGGCATAGGTAGTTGTTAAAGAAAACTTGGCTAGCACTAAGACTTTAGTCGCCGGCAATCGCCTTAGTTGCACTGATACGCTCGCCATGACTCGAACAAAGGATGTTCGGGCTTAGTGCACCGCCATGGATGGTAAGGTGCCGTGATGGCGAGAAGGTACCTTCCAGAAACGATATAACGTTAAGTTATACTTTCCCTGACTAGTACAATCAAAGGAGGGATAAACCATGTCAAAATCCTTTCAAATTAGTTTAGTTTTAAAGGGGATTCTCTTAGCGTCCATCCTAGCATTGTTATTGTCTCTGTTGTTTGGCGCTCTCCTCTCCTTCACATCACTCCCTGAATCGGAACTATCAATCAACATTATCTTTGGCTTAAGTGTTTTCATCGCTGGCTTTATTACTGCTTACCAGGCTGGCACAAGGGGTTTGTACTATGGATTATCTATAGGTATTGGCTTTACCCTTTTAGTACTAATGCTATCTGGGGTTTTCTGGGTGGACACTCCATCATGGCTAAAAATGGCTGAGAAAACTATTGTCGCACTCGTTGCTGGTGGAGTAGGGGGAATTGTCGGAGTACTTTTGCCACAATCGTAAATTGAAATTAAGAAGCACAGCCTTGAGATAAGAGGGAAATCTCACTGTGAGATTTCCCTCTTATCATTTACTATAATTTTCTGCTTTAATTTAAAAAGTCCTGCAATTAAATAAATTAGTTTTAATAACTAATCTATTTTCATTTGAACTCTAAAGATATACAATACTTTTAAATAAAGCTTCAAGAGGGAGAACGATTAAATGTGTATTGAAAAAACTCCTTGGGAACAAGTAATTGATTTTCACGGGCATACATGTCCTGAAATAGCTTTAGGCTATCGAGTGGCTCAAATTGCTAAACGAGAATTGGTCTTTTGCCCTGCACCTGAGCCAACAATTAAGGTTACTGCTTACACGCATTCCTGTGCACTCGACGCCATTCAACTGATAAATAAAGCGACATATGGACGTGGTAATTTAATTGTTGAGGAAAAGAAGCTTCATGTTTACCACTTTCAATCTATCGGCCAGTATGAAGAATTGCAGATTTCAGTACGTTCAGAAATTCTAGAACACCTCGTAGACAAAAAAGAGCAACTAAGCAGGCGTGAGAAACAATCTATGGATATTGAAGCCATTCGAATTATTCTTGGTACAGAAGAAACGCTGTTTTGTAATATACAGAATGTAAAAATCTCATGATGCAATTAAGTCCATATGTAAGCTAAAGATTCTTCTAAGATACTTTAGTGCACTACCCCGATTTTCTTATTTCTCCATACTCTCCACACTAGAAGCACCAATGCAATTCCTACGGCCGCCATACTACTCCATTGGGCTGCTGTCCAGTTAAATAAAAATCTCGGACTATCTCCTCGTAAACTTTCCAAAAAAAATCTTGCTAGGTTATACAATACCATATATAACAAAAAAATCATGCCTGATGGCCATTTTTTTAATTTTAAAATCACAAGAAAGGCAAAAATAATTATGTCAACCTGCCCTTCCCACACTTCTGCGGGCCAAAGCGGTTGGTTTCCAAAAGTGTCTCTAGCAATAGTGCCAACAGGATAAAGAAGTCCATAGTCTCCCCCTGTCGGTCCCCCAAAAGCGTCTCCGTTCATCAGATTTGCATTTCTACCGATTGACTGGGCTAAAATAAGTCCGGGAGCGGCGATATCGGCTAATTCCCAAAAGGACAATTTTTTTCGCCAAACGTATATTGCGCCGGCTAATAATGCCCCGGCCACGCCCCCTTGAATCGAAAGTCCTCCATGCCAAATCGCCAAAATTTCATCAGGATATTTACGGTAGAATCCCCAATCAAAAAAGAATACCTGCCAGAAGCGGGCACCGATTATACCTGAAATAAGTAGGAGGGGCGCTAAATCCATAAATAAGTCTATATATTCCGGTCGTCCTTCTGCTTTGGCAAAGTATAAGGTAACCCCTACTCCTATAATGAAAGCCAACGCAAATATCGTCCCATAGGCCCTAATAGGAAAATCTCCAACGAAAAACCAATATTGATGCATTATGTCCTCCCTCAGTTAAAACCTTCTTTTATGCATTACTTTAATCAAGATATCCTGCCCTCCGTGGCTATATCGCCTGTAACCTAACACTAGCCAAGTTTTCTAATCCATTATAGCTTGAAAGAGCAATGTTCTCAAGTTTCTCAAAAACTAGGATGAAGTATCCATATGCCTTAAAATTTCAAGGACAGACCAGATGTAGCATCAAGTCTGTCCTTAGAAATTATAAACTATTTAGTTTAGCATAAAAAGGATCGTGTTTATCTCCTTTGGGTATTTCTGCATTACGTTCAGCTTTCCCGGTTGGCTTTTGAACTCTTTGAAAATAGTCGGAATGTTTCTTCTTAGCTGATCCTGAATCGGAATACAATGTAATAACTAAGGCAGCAATTACAATTAGTGCTACTAACCATTGAAATAACATAACTCAACACCTCCATTATTATTTTATGTCCTACAGCGCGATTGTCAAGTGTTATTTATCCAAGTTGCCGTCAAACGATCACCAGGATGTAAAACCGTTGTAAACTCCGCTGGTTGACCGTTAACAATTAGGGATAAAGTAGACCCTGGACGCAACTCATCCGCAAACTTAACATAGGGCAAAAGATCTGAAAGGATTGGCATTTGTTTGTATCCCACTACCCTTAGATCCATTCCATCTTTCAGAGGTTCGTCTGCTAACATTGGTCGACCTTGAGATAAAATAAGAGTTTCTTGCGTTGGATATTCCAGTTCTACCCCATTAACGTTAAAAATAATTGGCTTAGCCTTAAGCTTTAAATCACTTATCGAGGGCCGGATTGTACGAATCTCGATAGAATCTCCCTCATTAATTTTTTTATTACCTTCTACCGAGCTGCCATTGACCAAAATTTCACGCTCCAATTGAAACGTGTGAAATTCTCCATTAATACGAATTTCCAACGATTCTTTTTCATGAAAGTCATAATCTTTTTGCTTAAGTAGGTTATCAAGATCTTCATTAGGAATGTATCGTACTTTATAACCATCGATAATATAATCTGTTTCGCATACCAATTGCTTATCAACAAAGATTTGTGAAGTAAATTTCTCTCGCTTTCCATTCCAGAAAATCCATTTTGATTTTTGCGAAGGCAAAACATCTTTAAAGCAGACCTTAGCATCTTGGCCAGCTTCACCTGGAGTAAAAAAAATTTCATCTCCCGCTTTTAGTGATTGATCGAGTTTGCAAGGATTTCCATTGACTAATAATTGAGCTGGGCTTCCCAAAGTTCCCTTAATAACCTGCATTTCATCGTTTATTTCAAAGGTCAATGCCGCCCCTGGCCTTCCCATAAACGAACGTGGCTGTATTCCAGCAGCTAGTAAAGCTTCTGCAACTGTGGCTAATTGTAAGGCGAATATTGGAACAGGCGCACCATTCACTAATACTGTATAATATTGAAGTCCATTTCCTTCAATTGCAGCAATTCCAATTCCAATCGGGGTAATCGTTTCCGGTCCCTTTAAGCATTTTTCCCCATTAATTTCCCCTAACCTATCTCTAACCTGAATACCAACTCTATTTTGAGGAATTCCTAAAGTCTCTGCCAATAGTTCACAAAGCAAAGGAGTTAAACTTCCCCCTCCTATGAGGATAATAGCATGTGGAACACCATTATTGAGTTTTAAAATTTCCTTAGAAATATTATCCGCTAGCTTTCCAACCACAGACCTAATTAAATCCAAAACTTCTGACTGATCTACAACGACTTTGGTTCCTAGAAAATCTGTAAATGTTAATTGCTTTTTCTTACACAATTCTCGTTTTAGTTTTTCACCCACTTTAAAATCAAGCAAATAATGGGCACAAATCTCCTCAGTAACCTCATCGCCCGCCATTGGAACCATCCCATAGGCGAAAAAGGATCCCCTTCGGGTTAGAGCTATATCTGCTGTTCCTGCCCCAACATCTACCAAAGCCAAATTAAGACGTCTCATATTCGCCGGAATTGCAGCCTGACCCGCCGCAATCGGCTCCAAAGTAAGACTGGTCATTTCTAGGCCAACCCGTCCTAATACAGCTACTAAACCATCAACGACAGTCCGAGGTAAGAAAGTCGCAATTACGGATACCTTTGCTACTCTTCCCCTTTGCCCAATCAGATTTGAAATCTCTTCTCCCTCGTTCCAACGGGCAATAGGGTTATATCCAACACAGTGATAACTTTGTATATCATCGCTGGTTGAAGATTGCAGCTGACGTAGCGCTTGATGAACGGCTTCGATTTCTAAAGCTAATACGTTCTCTCGTTCCCACCGTACCGGAAGGAGTTCCTTATGTTCAGCAACTGCAACTTCTGTTCGCAACGCACGACCTGCTGCGGCCACTGCAACCTGTTTCAAAGGCGTATCTAGTCTTTTTTCTAAAAGTGCTTTAACCTTGGCGACAGCCCGAGCAACTTCATCTACATCATGAACTTGTCCATCATACATGGCACGTTGACGATGTTCAGTTTGTGCACTCGCTAAAATTTCATAACCTTGTTCTTCATTTTTAATCATCACTAGTCCCATTACCATACGAGTTCCAATGTCTAGCGCAAAAATCGGTTCCACTTTTCTCACCTCTCTTTACGTAAATTCGCCCTTATCAAGGCAAAATCCTTCTAGTAAACTATATACATGCCTCCACTTAATACTGCTTGGTGGCTTCGGTCACATCCTACTCGGTTAACTGGTCCACTGACAATCCCAAATAAAAATTAAACAGAACTTCTTTAACTCCTACTAATTTCTAATAATTTACGAAAGGATAGAAAACAAGCGTGCTGTCGCACGCTCGAATATTTCTACTGCCATGATTAACTTACAGGTAGAACCTAATCTCCAAGTCTTTCTAAAAAAGATGATAAGAGATTACGGGATAACTAAAATAAAGCTTGGATAGTTATTCAGTTAAACAAAGTGCTCTTACGTTAAACATTCTGACAGCCCTCAATATCTTTATTATTTAATAATATACCGCGTCTTCCCATACTCCTCAATCTCATGTTTCCTCTCCTCATATCCTTTGCGGCCCATTAAGGCGTATGTTCCATTTTTTCCTTCTTCAACTCCTGGTTGATCAAAAGCATTAATATTTAATAACTCACCCATGTAGGCAGTCTCCCACTCTAATAGTAGCAGTAATTGTCCTACGTTATATGCATCCAAGCTAGGGAGTATAATCTTCTGATGTTGGCGCTTAGCAAGTGTCAGGGCATACTCAGTTGCTTTTTGTTCTGCAAATAACAACTCTTCTAAGGTGCGTCCCCCAAGGAAGTGGATATCTTCAGGCAACTCCGAGTCTAATGGAATCAATTGTGTGTCCTTAAATTTCTCAACCGTCACAAAGGTCATTACTTTATCATTTGGCCCCTCAACATATAACTGCACTTGGGAATGCTGATCCGTTACTCCAAGCGCTTTGACAGGTGTCTGGCCTACATGTACTTCCTGTCCCTGTCGATTATATCGTTTTCCCAAGCTTTCCGCCCACAATTGGGCATACCAGTCGGCCATTGTTTTTAAGCCGTCAGCGTAAGGCATAAAAACTGAGATAGTCTTTCCTTTTTGCCACGACAAATGAGCTAAAGCTACCCTTAGTTGGGCTGGGTTTGAGAACACCCCTTGTTTTTCCCGAATCAACTGATCCATCCCTAGAGCGCCCTCCAAAAGCTGATCAATGTCAATTCCACATACCGCCGCAGCAAGCAAACCAACAGGGGTTAGCTCTGAGAATCTTCCTCCGATTCCAGCAGGTATTACAAAGCGTTGAAATCCTTCTTTAAGGGCAATTGGCAAGAGATTGCCTTTTTCTTTATCTGTCGTGACTACGATATGCTCTGCATAGCTATCTCCGCATACCTGACGTAATATATCACGAACAATCAAAAACTGAGCCATAGTTTCTGAAGTGTTACCGGATTTCGAGATTACATTAAAAAGAGTTTTGCTAGGATCAAGTATCTGTAACAACTCTTTAAACCGTACTGGATCTATATTGTCCACAACATACAAACGGGGTCGGTGGTCGCGTTTCTCAGGTGAAAGTTCGTTGTAGTAGTAATGGTTCAAGGCTTGGTGTACAGCCATCGGTCCAAGCGCAGACCCCCCAATTCCTAAAACCACAAAGTTATCAAATTTAGTGGCTACAGTAGAAGCATACTTAACAATTTCAGGAACCTGAGTTTTCATCGAGACCAAAAGTCTTGAGAAATCTAACTCACCAGCATCCCAACGCGACTCAAGTGAAGTTTGGGCTTTATCCAACTCAATCTGAAGACTTTGCAATTCCGCCTTTGTAAATCCACTGGGATTATGCGGGTTACTCATCATTCCTGTATAGTCTATCCCTAATCCTAACCGTACGGGATTTTCCATTAACTCAACCTCATCTCTGCATTTGGTTCTATTGTTAAATTGAAAGCTGATTTGCTAAATCATACAGTTCTCTGTTAAAAGGTGGCCTCTCTCCATAGGCGGCTTCGAGTGGTCTGGATATAATCTCTTGATTGACATAGGCTGTCATTCTATTGGTCTCATTAGCCAAAATAATTTCAACCGCTTTCCCTCCCATAGCCGCAGCAATCACAGCATCCAAAGCGCTAGGGTTACCACCACGTTGCAAATGTCCTAGGATTGTTATTCGAGTCTCAAACCCAGAACGAGAACGTAATTCCTCACCGATTTTATACGCACTTCCTGCACCTTCTGAAACAATGATGATACTATGATTTTTTCCACGTTGATGACCGCGTTTTAACTTATCGCAAATCTCATCTAAATCAAAGGGAATCTCAGGTACCAAGATAGTTTCAGCTCCACAGGCAATACCTGCCTGAAGTGCAATATTTCCACAATCCCTGCCCATAACTTCCACTATAAATGTCCGTTCGTGAGAGGTCGCTGTATCTCGAATTTTGCTCACTGCATCAATGACCGTGTTAGTTGCCGTATCGAAACCTATCGTCAGATCTGTCCCAGGGATATCATTGTCAATTGTACCGGGAATCCCGACAATCTGAATTCCTTTTGCTAGTGTTTGAGCCCCTCTAAAAGACCCATCACCGCCGATCACCACTAAGGCGTCTATTTGATGCTTATGTAACTGATCTAAGGCCTTCTGCTGGCCTTCAGGTGTCATCATTTCTGCTGACCGAGCGGTCTTCAGTATCGTTCCACCGCGAAGCACAATATCTGCAACAGAGCCTATGCTCATCTCTTGAATTTCTCCGTGAATAAGCCCTTCATAACCTCGACTTATTCCATAAACCTTTAACCCATGGTAAATCCCTTTTCGGACCACTGCGCGAAGGGCTGCGTTCATTCCAGGAGCATCCCCTCCACTAGTTAGCACACCGATCCGTTGTATTACCCTCGACATTGAATCACCCCTTTTAAGTATAGTGCTTTATCATGTTTTTTAGTCAGATATGCATATCTTCTATGTTTCTAGGGTGTAAAAGAATCTAATATGACTTGGTATTTTTTTATTAATTGTTCATCATCAATAAGCTTATCTTGCATTTTTTTATACGAAATGATTATGGTGTTATGATTACGATTAAAGTAGCGCCCTATAGCTGGATAAGAACTATGGCAAAGCGAACGAATTATATATATTGCCATCTCTCTCGCTTCATTTACCTTTGGCTTGCGACTAGAACTTAGTAATTCCTCTACAGAAATTCCCATAGTATGACCAACCCTTTGAATAATGTTCGTCGGCTCTAATACCTTGTGCTTTTTGCTTTCTCTATTTTCCCAGAAGGACTGAAAACAAGCAAAATTTAATTCATCTTGCTGCAACTCAGCGAATTGTATAAACTTTTCAATAGTTGTTATAGCATCTTCTAAATTAGCAATTCTCTGTGCTATCACGCTTATTACCGAATTGTCCATGAAAAGACGCTTCTCTCTGATATAGTCTTCTAAAAAGTTCACTAATTCAATTTCTTCTGGTCGATTAATTGGGATAACAACACCACTCAAAAACCGTGACGCAAGCCGCTCACCTAGAAAGTCCAAGGCTAGCATATCTGCTTCCAAGGTGATCACCAGCTTGCCCCCACTTTCGATAATATATTCGTAGGTATAATGAAGTTCCTCAATTGTTTTGATTTTACCAGCCAAGTCCTGAAGATCATCAATTAGCAACAGTTGAGTTGAGCGGTATCGTTCACGAAAATGATTGAGCTTTTTCTCCTGGGCTGCGTAAGCATACTGCCTAGCAAAAGCCAAGGCATCAGTTATAAGCCTCCCATTTTCTGATTCCCCTTGTTGATAAAGATAATTCAATAAAGAGGATTTTCCTACTCCTCTTGGTCCATAAATTAAGGTAACTTTTGGAGCATTCTTAAGCTGAAAGTTCTTAACTAAACGGCAGGCTCGAATGTTAAATTCACTTATAAACCAGTTCAAGCGGGCCTCTCCTTTATAAAATCGTGTTCCGATGGTAACACATTACTTAACAATATTATTGCATAAAACGGCAGAGGAAATTAGACTTAGGTGTCGAAAGATTCAAAAATGGAATCCCACTTTCCCATGCACTATGAACTTTGTTCTGACTTCTGGCTTATAGCCCCTGATTCCTGACTAGCCAAATAACGGTAGCTTTCATCCGCAGTGACCGTTAAGGGTTTATTCCGACGGCTTAAAAGGTAGAAACCGCGTTCAATATAAAAATCTTCAACGTTTGCCCATACTAAACCTTGTTTCTCGCAAGATTCTAGAGCATGTTTTGAAAGAAACGAATACCCAATACCGGAACGAACGGCATTTTTTACAGCTTCTGTACTTCCGACTTCCAATGCTATGTTAAAATCATTTAAGTCTAACCCACGTTTAGCGATTGCTTCTTCGAAGGCTCTTCGATGCCCGGACCCTGTCTCACGAATTATCATAGGGTCCTCCCTAATGGAGTTAAGGTCAATGCATTGACTAGTACTCAAAGGATGATTACTAGAGATTACAAAACCCAGCTCATCCTTAATCCAAAATTCAGAGGTTAATTTTTCCGTATCAAAAATTGCTCCAACTACGGCAAAATCCACTTCATGAGCAAGGACCTTTTCAGCCATTTCAAGACTATCTCCTATAGACAGTTTAAACTTAATTTCAGGATATAGTTTACGGAAGGCAGCTAAATAAATTGGCAGCAAATATTCTCCTGGAATGTGTGAAGCTCCAATATGGACTTTCCCGCTCATTAGTTTTTCTGAATCTCCAATTTCTCGCATAAGCTCGGACCATTCATCAAGCATATGAAGGGTATGCTTATAAACTGTCTCCCCCTCTGGAGTTAGCGCAAATCCCTTCCCTTTACGATAAAGTAACTTGACTCCTAGTTTTTCTTCGAAAGCACGTATTTGATTCGAAACAGCTGGTTGACTGATTCCTAGCTTTCGAGCAACCACAGTAAAACTCTGTTCTTCAACAACCTGCCCAAATAACCGCATCAGATCTAACATAGTACACCTCCACCCGCAATGGAACTCAGAATATTATTAGTGCACCGCCATAGATGCAAGGTGCCGTGATGGCGAGAAGGGACCTAAAGTATAGAATGAGATATGCATTCTGACTAGTAGCAGAAAGAAGAGGGCATTAGCCCTCCTCTTTTACTATAGAATCACTCAAAACAACTCAATCTATACTAAGCTTGAATTGTAACCTTCTTCATCCTCTGGTCTTCAAGAGGTTTATCTCCTCGATCTTTCGGAACACTTACGATCCGATCGACTTCCTCCATACCTTCAATGACTTTACCAAAAGAAGCGTATTGGCCGTCTAGGTGGCTTGAAGCTTTGACAACAATAAAGAATTGAGAACTTGCAGAATTAGGGGCTGAAGTACGAGCCATTGATATTACACCGCGATCATGCCTCAAATCATTTTTGAAACCATTACCAGTAAACTCACCGCGAATTGTTTTTTTGCTACCACCCATCCCCGTACCATTTGGGTCTCCCCCTTGAATCATAAAACCTGGAATGCATCGATGGAAAATGAGGCCATCATAAAAGCCTTCAGAAACAAGCGACATAAAATTTTCAACAGTTTCGGGGGCAATTGACGGATAAAGTTCAATTGTAATCGTATTGTTGTTTTCCATTTCGATGATTACTATGGGGTTTTGTTTTACTTCCTGGTCCTGAGTCGTTTCATTTGTCACCCGAGTGACCTCCTTTATGTTTTGGGTTTTTTTCCTTTGTATTATACCACTGGATTTAGACTTTCCCTAATGAATGGAAAATATTTTTAGAGAAGACTCAGTTTAAACGACTTGTCTTGCTTCGTTTAGCACTATACAGATAGATCAAGAGTACTATGATGGCTAGGACAATTCCACTCCTTGCCAAATAATGATGCAAGATATGAGTTATTTTTTGCCAGTGCACACCCAAGATTCGTCCAAGTGTAATAAACGTTAAGGCCCAAAGAAAAGCACCAATTCCTGCCAATACTGTATAACGTCCAAAATGAAGCTTACTCATCCCAGAAAAATAAGCAGTAAAATGACGAAATCCAGGAAAGAAGTATCCGATTACAATTAGCCTGTCTCCATAACACTGAAACCAATGTTCAGCCCTAGCAATCTTTTTCTCATTGAGATGAAGATAGGGGGCAACTTTATGCAAGAACGGAATCCCTAATCTCCTTCCAATCCAATAACTTAAGTTCATTCCTAAGAAACTACCTAGGGTAGCAACTATAAGAGTTTTCCCAAAATCCATTCGCCCTAAGGATGTTTGAAATCCACTAAAAGTCATGAGGAATTCATCGGGCACAGGAACACCGACCAGACCGCAAGTAAGTAAAATGAATAAGCCAATATACCTAAATTGATAGATTATATCTATTAAATACTGTTCTAGCCCTTGCATGCCCTGCCTGCCTTCCTCAATAACCCTATCACCCTTGGTGCTACATTAGGGCATAGTCTGTATGATATAAACTCCACATCGACTTAATATTTTAAATTCTACTTTAATAGTCCAAAATCCTTTATTTATTACTCAAAAACAGACGCTATTTCTAGCATCTGTTTTGAGCAGGGAATAATTGGTTTATCTTCCACCATTCCCTTCAGTTTTAGTTACCAGACAGCGGCTTACCGTTCCGTTTGAAGATTCATAGATGTATTTCTTAGTATCTACCACTGTCTCCAGGGCAACCGATTTTCCCCAGAGAAACTGAACAAGAGCTAGGGTTTTTTCCAGATACACAATGTCCAGATCTATTCCTTCATGACAGTGTTTAAGGAGCAGCCCCCCTTTACCTTCATAATCTCTCTCAATTACAACAATCCGAGGATGTCCTCCATTAACCAATTGCTTTACTAGATTATCTCGAACTTTCTCCCATTCATTTTCTGAAACCTGCCAATGAGCACCCACTTTACGGAAATTAAATAAATTTAATTCTTCAACCAATTCACGCCTAAGATGATTACGGATGAACGAAAGGTCGTTTTCGGTCTCGCGCAGTTCAAATAGTTCATTATCAGATTTAGTTTTCGCAAGGTATTCCCATATTTTCACTCCCAAGTAATAAGGATTCAACCCCAATCGAGAAGGCTGAACAACTTGACTGTGCATTATGGCAAATTCTAGAGATTCAGCATCGGTTAGATTAAGCTCTCGCATAATTCTAGCATGCCAGAAGGTCGCCCATCCTTCATTAATAATTTTAGTTTCTATTTGAGGGAAGAAATACAACGACTCTTCACGAACAATGCTGACAATATCCTTTTGCCATTCTTCCAATCCGGGTGCAAATTTAATAATGTATAGCAACAAATCTTCATATTCCTGCTGGTGTAGGACTTCACATTCGTCCTCTAAAAGATCTCCCCATAAATCCTCGTACGGTAATGAGACTGTGTTCCTTCGAGTCTTCTTTTGTGAATCTCCTTTCCCTTGTCCTTTAACCACGTTTCCACTACATGTGCTAGCACAGGATTTGCCTTGGCAAACATGCCCTTCATCTTTGACAAGTCTATTTATCTTGAGTCCATTTTCGGATTTTAGAATGGGTCCGATGTGAGCTCGGTAATCCACATGTTCCTGAATAGCAAGGACTGCATCCATGATTTTCTCGACTTTGTCTCGCCCATACATGATTTCATATTCGCGGATTCTCTCGGCATGAGCACCCATGCGTTCAACCATATCCTTAGGTGTACGTGAGAAATAGTGATTGTTTTTAAAGAAATCAACATGAGCATAGACGTGTCCTATGACAAGTTTGTTCTGAATTAATCTGTTTCCCTCTAACAAGAAAGCATAGGCAGGATTAGTATTAATGACCAATTCGTAGATTCTGCTTAAGTTCAAATCATATTGTAGCTTCATCTTATAAAAAGCTTTGCCGAAGCTCCAATGTGTGAAACGCACAGGCATTCCATAAGCTCCAAATGTATACAATGCTTCTGCGGGAACAATCTCAAAATTCACTGGATAGAAATCAAGTCCCATCCCACGGGCCACTTGCGCGATATCCTGCGCTATATTACTTAGGGTTCGCATCTCACTGTCCATGACTCCCCCCCTTGCATACTAGAATTTTTTTGATAATTGGCTTGAGCCAAGCCGTAGGCGCAGGCGGTAGCCTTTGTTGCCTTAATCGCAGTCTCTCAAAGTTCTTAAGAGAAAACTGTTTTGAGTGCATCATATACTTCATTACGATCCCTTATGGTTACCAAACGCAGCTTAGGATCGGCTATGCGCTTTAAAGTTGACATCAATGTACTAGAGTAATGTGTTCTTAGGATCTCTCCGTAGCCAACAATTTGGCTCACTTCGACTAGGTTTTTCATTAGAGCCAATGCTCTGGAATTGTCCGACCCAATATTATCGCCATCCGTAAAATGAACAGGATAAATATTATAATGAACTGGGGGATAATCTTTTTCAATAATATCTAAAGCATATTTATAGACCGATGAACAACGAGTACCCCCACTTTCTCCACGAGTAAAAAACTCCTCCTCTGTAACTTCTTTTGCCTCAGTATGGTGTGCCAGGAAACGCATTTCTACATTCTCATACTTTAAGCGCAGAAAACGCACCATCCAAAAAAAGAATGTTCTAGAAATATACTTTTCAAATTGTCCCATAGAGCCTGATGTATCCATCATTGCCAAGATAACCGCGTTAGTCTCAAAATTGGGTCGAGTCTCCCAAGTCTTAAAACGCAAGTCTTCCGGAGTTATTTTTAGTTTAGCCTCTTTATTCTGCTTCTTTGAAAAGGCCTGCCTTTTTATACTTTCTAGCAATGTGCGTTTTTTATCTACATTGGCCATTAACCCTTTCTTTCGTACATCGTTAAATTCGGGACGATCATGGGCAATAAGAGGTCTCTTTTTATCATCTAAATTAGGTAACCTTAATTCCTCAAAAAGAATGCTTGCCAGATCCTCATACGTAACTTCTGCTTCATAAATATCCTGGCCAGGTTCTTCGCCTGCTCCGCTACCTTTACCTTTCCCATTAGCCTGTTCCCGTCCAATAATATCGCCAGGAGCCATCTTCTTGTTCCCTTGACCGGTATGATTTTGCTTATTAAAATCATACCGGAAGCGAAATTCTTCAAGAGAGCGCATGGGAATCTTGGTGCTTTTTTTACCATCTGTTAAGATGATACTTTCATCGACAATCAAGTCCCCCATTTGTTGCTTAATGACTTCTTCGACCTTTTCCTTATGCCTTGATTGGTCAAGATATCCTTTGCGATGTAAAGTCCAGTCATCACGGCTTACAATGATGTCATCCGCCATACTAAATCCCTATCCTCTCTATCGGTTAAGGAGGGCCCCTACATACTTCACTATCTCATTGGCACAAATTGGGCAGTATCCATGCTCTTTGACGAGTCGGTCCATAACATTGTTGATTCTTCTCAATTGCTCCTGATCAGGATGAGCGACAGAGGTTGTGATTTTGACAATATCCTTAAGATCTGCAAACAGTTTTTTCTCTATCGCTTCTTTCAAACGTTCATGCGACTCATATCCGAAGGTTTTTCCTTTTCGGGCATACATTGAGATTCGAATCAGGATTTCCTCTCGGAAGGTTTTCTTGGCATTTTCTGAAACACCAATTTGTTCTTCAATACTTCGCATAAGTTGTTCATCAGGTGCTAATTCTTCACTGGTAATTGAGTCGTAAATTTTTGTAGAATTACAGAATGCTTCAACATTATCCAAATAATTGTTTAAAAGTGACTTTGCAGATTCTTCGTAGGCATAGACAAATGCTTTCTGAACTTCTTTCTTAGCCATTTCGTCATATTCACGTCTCGCAACTGAGATCAGATTTAGAAGATTCTCTTTTTCCTCCTTCATGATCGATGTATGCTGAGATAAGCCATCTTTTAAAGCTCTTAAAATATCTAGTGCATTGATGCATTTGTGCTCATCTCGAATTAAGGCCGTCGAAATTCGGTTGATAACATAACGCGGATCAACGCCACTCATGCCTTCGCCCAGTTCTTCTCCCTCCATAGCCAATTCCTTAATATCCTTTTGGTTAAATCCCTCAACATCTTCTCCATCATAAATACGCAACTTTTTCACCAAATCCATGCCTTGCTTTTTCGAAGGCTTTAAGCGAGAAAGTACACTAAAGACGGAGGTTGCCCAAAGACTGTGCGGAGCGAGGTGCACATTTCTAATGTCGCTTTGACTAATTAATTTTTCATAAATCTTAACTTCATCACTAACTCGCAGATTGTATGGAATATGCATAACAATAATTCTGGATTGCAAGGCTTCATTCTTCTTATTTCCAATAAATGCTCGATATTCATTTTCGTTCGTATGAGCGATTACCAACTCATCGGCTGAAATCAAGGCAAAACGACCAGCTTTAAAATTGCCTTCTTGGGAGAGACTTAGAAGATTCCAGAGGAACTTTTCATCTGATTTTAGCATTTCCTGGAATTCCATGAGACCTCTATTTGCCTTATTGAGCTCTCCGTCAAAACGATAAGCGCGAGGATCGGATTCTGATCCATATTCCGTAATCGAAGAAAAGTCGATACTTCCAGTTAAGTCTGCAATATCTTGGGACTTAGGGTCTGATGGAGTAAACGTTCCAACTCCTACCCGTTGCTCTTCTGAAAATAAGATTCTTTTTATTGGAAAACGTTCAGTTTCACCGGTAAACTCCTCATCCAAACGCAAGCGACATACGGGGCATAAATTCCCTTCGATACGAATCCCGTACGTATCTTCAAATTGTTGACGTAAAGTTACTGGCAACAAATGCAGGGGATCTTCATGCATCGGACATCCCTCAATGGCATAGACTGCTCCTTCCTCAGTTCTTGTGTATTCTTCAAGTCCTCTTTTCAATAGGCTGACAATTGTGGATTTCCCGCCACTTACTGGTCCCATCAAGAGTAAGATCCGTTTGCGAACATCTAAACGCTTAGCTGCACTATGAAAATACTCTTCAATTAACCTTTCCAGCGTCTTATCCAATCCAAAAAGCTCTTTGTCGAAAAAATTATACTTTTTCGAATCCCCAATTGTTTCAACCCCGGCCGCTTTGATCATCTCATAGATTCGAGCATGGGCATGCAGCGCCAATTTAGAGTTTTTAGTAACCATTTGCAAATAATCAGCAAATGAGCCACTCCAAGCCAGTGCAGCCTCTACTTCGCGATATTCACGCAACCACTTAATGACTTCCATAGTAGCCCTCCCTTCTCTAACAACAGCAAGACTTGTCGGGATAATACTTAATGTATATGCCTTGTCGAAGAAGATAAGTCGTTGATCGTTTAAGTATACCAATGAAAAAAAAACACCTCTTTTAAGAGATGTTCTTTTTTAAAACTCAATTCCTTGACGTGACATTATTCCTTTTTCATAGGGATGTTTTTTGGCTACCATTTCTGTTACTAAATCCGCTTTTTCAATTAATAATTGTGAAGCATTTCGACCAGTCAAGATCAGTTCTACATGAGGAGGTTTTCTACTCAGTAGTTCCATAACTTCACTCTCTGGAATTAGCTCAAACCAAATTGCATTAAGAATCTCATCCAAAATCACAATATCCCAATTCCCAGAAAGAACTATTTCCTGTGCTCTTGAGAAAGCCTTGTTAGCTTCTATGGTGTTCACTTCAAGCGATTCTCCCTTGTGAACCCATCCTGGCCCTCCATAATGTTCAAGTTGACATTCAGGACTTAAACGTTTTATACCGTCTAACTCACCGTAACCGTCGTTTCCTTTCATAAACTGAATAATAAAAACCCGAAAACCATGACCAACCGCCCGTAATGCTAAGCCGAATGCCGCAGTCGTTTTCCCTTTACCATCTCCAGTATAAATTTGAACTAATCCTTGAGAAAGATTTGACATCATTACACCTTCCGTATCCATTTTTCTAGCTGTGGATGGATATAAACAACGTTGGGAGAAATTAGAATTTCGGGAAACCGTTCTAATGTTTGACGATTAAAAGATATGGAAAAAAACAACTTAATTGATGACTTCTCATCGGTCGCTCTTAATTCTACTTTGTCTGGATACAGGTAATAAGAGTAGTTCCCATCTCGCCAAGAAACCTCTAACTCCCCAATTTTAGTACAAATAATCCCGAATTCTTCGACTTTGACAAAGGCGACACTAGCAAAAGATTGTTTAAGCCTTTCTGCTTCTATCGCTACCTGTCCAACTTTGAATTGAGATTCTAAGAGTTGCTCAACAATAAGTCGAGCTGGAATTGAAATATCTTCAAAAATCCGTCGCTCGCTTCTTATCTCAACAAGGAGTTGCTCAAATTTCTGGACATGGATCGAACGAACCTGATAAGCCTTCTTTAAGGCCTTTTCAAAGGTGTGATACACATCTTCTAAGCATTCGAGAAGTACCAAATCTTCCTCTCGCATGTTGATTATCCCCCCCGTCTCTTTTAGAAGCAACTTCTCATTAATATTCTAACTGAATTCCGGTGATTTATAAAGCTACTTTTATAATATTTTGGCTATAACATCTATTACTTCTTTCTGCGAAGACGTTTTGAAACCTGTTGTACTCTATACTCTATCCAATCTGTTGCCAGTTCAGCATCACGTCCCCTTTTCAAAGCCTTCCAGTAGCATTCCAAGGCATCTCTATATTTGTTGCGTTTTTCATAAAACTCTCCTAAATGTATTAGGGCCTCCAAGGTAAACTCGCCATAGAGCTTAGTTCTATCCTCTTTCTTATCTTGCAAGTTTCGCTGACCTTCCTTTTGCTCTCTCCATCCTTTCAGGATGGCCAATGCTTCCTGAACTTCACTAATGCGCTGGTCATCCTGAAACAATTCAAAAAGATTTAATGCCTTCAGATAATATAGTTCAGATTTAGCAAAATCCATTGAAAGAAAAAGTAAGCTCCCTAAACTTTGATAGCGTAAGGCAAGGTCAATATTTTGCTCTGGATAAAAATGAACAGACAATTCAAGGTAATATATTGCTTCTTGGAAGTTTTCCAGGTTTTGTTCGATTTTGCTAAAAAAATAACAACTTTCACTGAAAACTTCCTTTGTGTCAAATTTCAAACAGAGAACTACTGCTCTTTGTTGACTTTCAAAGGCCTTTAGCATCTCATTTTGATCAAAGTAAAGCAAAGCCAAATATTGAAGTGTGGTTGATAAAGCAACCATGTCATGTAGTTGAGCAAAAAGTTGGCAGGCATGTTTTAGATTTCGAAGAGCTTCAGTTTTTTGCCCTAGTCTAAAGCATAATTCTCCTGTAAGAACATCCAACTCTGCCTCACCTTTAGGAAAACCATGTAGGTGACAGAGTTCTAGCGCCTGTGCATATGAACTTTTAGCTCTAGTCCATTCTTCAAGAGCCGTATAAACTTGACCCAAGTCAGCATGGAGCATTCCAAGCCTTAGCTGAGGGGATGATTTTGGATAAACAGCTATTGCTTGCTCGTACTCTTCTACTGCTTTCCGCAGCCTCTTCTTTTTGACCGAGATACTTGCCAAACCAGCCCAGGCTTCAGCCATCCCTTTAGCATTCTGAATCTCTTGGCAAATACGTAATGCTTCCTTAAACCCTTCTTCCGCAAACTCTAAATTTCCTAGACGCACTCGTGCCGTTGCCAGAAGTCGTAATGTAAAGGCTACAATTTCTGGAACGGTCAATTCATAAGCCTTTAATAAGCCCTTAATGAAATATTTTTCTGCTTTTAGATATTGTTCATCTCCAAGACACTGTGTTCCATCTTCCATAAGATTCTGCCAGACGTATAAGTCCCCATCGTACATATCAATCCCCTCCGTGTCTGCTCCATCATATGCACGAGTCGATTTATTGGGCATATTATAAAGATATAAGTTTTAAATAAATACACATAAGGACCCAAATACACCTTTCAGATCAGGACTGCTACCTATGACGGCCAAATGTCCTTCTAGACATGAACCATGACTCCCTAAGGATGGTTGAGATTAGAACTCTGCCAGGGATGGCAAGGTGTCGAAATGGCTGGCCCCCTTACTGGTAAGATAAGAAGTTTCAGGGTGAACTAACTTGTAATCTAGACATAAAAGTCGAAATATGATAATCTTAAACTTAGAAGGGAGTGTTTGGCTTGAATACTTATCGTCCTACACAGTCTTCAAATTATTGGATGCTTGCACTTAAATTCGTCATCCTTATTCTTGGGCTATATCTCTCAGCCTTGGTCTTAAGCAAGGTGTTTTCCTTGGTATTTGCTGTTACATTTTTCTTAATACGTATTCTTGTTTTTATTGCTGTTTCATTTGTAGTCTTGCATTTCTTTCTTAAATTATTGTTCAAAGTAGATTTGATCAAGTCCGGTAAGCACTTTATTCGACGCTAGAATATACTAAGTTTCTCCTAATACGATTATGAAAATTTTGCTAGCAACAAGCCTTCAGGCTGTTAGCGGTAACCTAAGTTAAACTCAGACTTTCTACTCCAGAAAATAAATTTTCCATTTTACAGGGGTGCCGCTTAGCGGCATGGGAGTCTGACTAGTATTTAAAAACGCCTTTACAGGCGTTTTTTTGTTTTACTTCTCATGATCTTGCTGATGGATGAATATCCTTTAGTCGAAGGAGGAGTGCCAAATGCGAATTATTATTTTCAAACGTCCCTCATGGCGAAATGTTGCTCTATGGGGAATCCTTTTATTCGTCATGCTTGCTTACCGTGAAAATGTTTCATCTGTTTTCTCTGGAAAATTAAAACCAATTTACTCAGTAAACGTTAACACCAAAGCTATTGGTCTAACGTTCGATATTAGTTGGGGAGAGAAAACGGCAGAACCCATACTCGATATTCTTAAGCAAGAAGGAATTCGAGCAACATTTTTTCTTTCAAGTCCCTGGGCTGACAAGCATCAAGAATTAGTGCGCAGAATGATAACTGAAGGGCATGAAATAGGTTCGCATGGGAACCGTCATATCGATCTTAACACTTTAGGTGCAGACGAAATAGGAAAAGAGATTACCACTGCCCAGCAAATCCTTGAACAAATAACAGGACAGAAAATCCGACTAATTCGTACCCCTAATGGAGCATATAATAATAAGGTTATTGCAACTGCCGATGAACTGGGATATCGTGTGATTCAATGGAGTGTTGATTCTCTTGACTGGAAGCGTCCTGGCCCAAGTGCAGTCGTTAACAATGTACTTAATGGGCCCAGACCAGGAACTGGAGCTAAACCCGGAGATATAATTCTATTTCATGCTTCTGACTCTGCACCTGATACAATTGAAGCCTTACCTACAGTAATTCAGAGCCTTAAACGCAAGGGGAATACTTTACTTCCTGTAGGACAATTATTATCTCAAGCAAGCAGCACCTGGCCACCTGAAAGTAATTTGAAAGTGGATCCTATCCCCGCTAAGTAACTACCAACGCTCATTGGTTTCAGCCACTATTGCGCGAAGACTTTGATCCGCTTTTAGCCGCTCGTTGATCTGATTGATAGCCTTTTGGGCGTCAACGTTTAATTCACCCACTAGTCCATCCTCTATTGCCCGTTCAAGTAAACTCTTGCCGTCTTCTAACTCCCCTTCTTCCAAAACCCTAATTCCATTCACATAGGTTATGCAGGCTTCCCCCTGGGGCAGTTCTTTTAGAGCGGCCAGGTTATTGGACAGACCAATTATGTTGCCTTCATGAATAGCAAGGATAGCTTTTTTAGTTTCATATAATGTATTTCCGGGCCGCCACGTTTGAGCATCGATTAACTGACTAAGCTCAATAGCTTTTGCCCATTGCTCTTCTTCGATAGCCACATCAAAGGCCAACGATAAACATGCCGGGTTTTTTGTATTTAAATTTTGAGCAGCTTTGAGCTCAGTTTTAGTAGTCTGAAAATCACCTTCGATCATGGCAGCCTGCGCAATGGTTAAATGCCTAAGAGTCTGCTCATCAATCGATAATGCCTTCCAGTCTTCATTAGTTTCCGTGAGTAAACGTCGGGATTGCTGAGCATCTCCTTTAGAGATTGACATCAACCCATTACCCAGCGATTTAAGACTACTCTCACTCATTTTATTCAAAACGTCCTGCGCATTGCTTAGTTTTCCCTCTCGTAAATAATAAAGGTACAACCAAAATTGATGTTTTTCGTCTTGATACGTTGCCAGCTCAAACTCGTCTACGTCCTTACTCCCCACATTGAGTGCCAACCAAAGTTTAGTATCTCTAATAATTTCCAGATTTTTTATCAAGCTTGCATTTTTCTCTATCCAAAGCAGTTCCTCTTGAACCTTCTGAACATCGTAAACACTTTTTGCATGTTTTAGTTGCTGCATACGCCAAACAAAAGGTCCGACGGTCAAAATTAATAAGATAGCCATTAAAAGCAATAATACTGTCTTCCAGCGACTTCTCAGACCTCGATTACGCAGTCTCAACAATCCTTATCCCTCGTTTCGAAGTTGCACTTTAATTGATTAGAGCTAGATCTCCATCTTATGGTCTAATATATTCTTTAATCCTTTAAACAGTTTAAATCGCCTCTCAGTGTCCCTTCCAGGATGAAAAACCTTCCCCTACAACTTCAGGCACTTCGGAAATAGCTACAAAAGCCTGAGGGTCCTGATCACGAACAATTTCCTTTATTTGAGACAGTTCTGAACGGTTAATAACACAGTAAACGACTTGTTTAGCTTCACCTGAAAATGCACCGATCGCTTGAAAAAGTGTTACCCCTCGCTCAAGCTTGTCAATAATCTCCTCAGCAATTCTTTGAGGTTTAGCCGTTACCACCATAACTGATTTCGATACACTTAAGCCCTCTTGAACTAGGTCTACTACCCGTGTAGCAATAAACATATAAATCATGGCATACATAGCCATTTCTGGTCCAAACAAGATGGCAGCGCCAAGGAAAATAACTGCATCAATTCCAAGTAAGATTTGTCCAACGCTAAAAGAGGTTGTTCTAGTTAACAATACTGCCAAAATATCAGTTCCACCAAGTGATCCTCTGGATCGAAAGATAAGACCCATTCCGATTCCGGAAAGAACCCCTCCAGATATTGCGGCCAATAAGGTATCATGGGTTAATATGGGAAGATGTGTAGTCATGGAAAGCGTGGCTGAGAGAACACCAACACCAACAATACTAAACACTAGAAAATCTCTTCCGACCATGCGAAGCCCTAGAAAAAAAAGTGGCAGATTCAACAGAAGAACAGCCCAACTAACTGGCCAATTAAATAAGTAATGGAGGATTATGGCAATCCCAGTGACTCCACCATCAGCAATTTGATTGGGTATAATCAATGTATTAATACTTACACTTACTATAGTTGAACCAATTACGATTCCAATAAAGTGCTTAAACAATTGCCATGTAAAATAGTCGCGAAAACGTCTCAACAATAAGAAGCCCCCCCTTCTTGCACTTGTAAAGTGCATTGTTATCTTTTAAATTATACAGTACAGTCTTTCTAGAGACAAATCTAAAGTCGAACTTAGCTTTTACAATATCACTTGGAGAAAATTGCAAGCAATTGATTGTGCTATTTCACCCAGCAGAGCTGAAGCATAACTTTACATCCCGCATGAAATAAGGGGTGTAAAGTTTTTTAAAATTACTTTTTCGCAAAAATGGGACTGGTAACCTCAAACCCAATCTGGTATGATAGTCTTGAATAGGTAG
>Ga0074193_1000637_pt1 | contig 54921 bp, 56 predicted proteins | sample EPASupsiteHSE605_FD_64523 | JGI IMG/M metagenome (GOLD analysis project Ga0074193, IMG submission 64523) | Bioremediated contaminated groundwater from EPA Superfund site, New Mexico - Sample HSE6-05 | ecosystem: Environmental > Aquatic > Deep subsurface > Groundwater > Contaminated ...
CTGATTCTCCGCATGAGGCCGTCCATAAGCACCATGCTGGTGGCGCTGGTGTAGTCAAGGTCGGGGTGCGTTTCGACTATTTTAGCGATGGCCTGCGTCTGCTGAATCGTTTCAGCTACTCTCTGAGCGGCCTTGTTGGTACGCAGAGAATAGCGTCCGACTGCCGACTTGCTGACGTTGTAGCCCTGTTCCTTGAGCCAGTCGCAGATATCGAAATAGGTGTTCGCCGTATCGGCGAGCTTCAGGTCAAGCTGCGTCTTTATATCATCCGGGAGCTTGTCGACCGTGGAGCTTACCCGCGTCCGGCGTTTCTTCTGTTCAGACATCTACGCCGGGGTCGTCGATAGTGCCTTCGACCAAATCGACGCCTTTCCGCGTGAGCTTAATTACCGCGTCACGGCGGTATGCATTATAGGCGTTCGCTATCTGGCTAGAAAACGCAATGTAGCCCGCCTCCGTCAGATATTCGAGATGCTTCGATATGTCCGGCGTAAGGATGAGTCCATCCGCTACGAGGGCGTTCGTTATCTGCCGGACGAGCAGCGCATTCTGATTGCCTTTAGCAAGGGCCCGGATGATGTAGCCCCTGATGGCTTTGTTCTTGCTGACTTCCTGTTCCTGCATTTCATCCATCATTAGCGGTGGTCTCCTTTCTCATGTAGAGTAGCTGGTCGAGTTTCTTCTCCACGCTGTTCATGGTGCGGATATAGTCCTCGCGTGTGACGTAGATAAGGGGAAGGTCTGAGCGAAGGTCATTGAGTTTATCTTCAACGGCCTTCGTTTGAGCCGCGCTCTTTTCAGCCACTTCCTTGATTTGAGACGCGCTTTTTTCCGAGAGCTCTTTAATCTGGTCCTCATGCTTTTTATCGGCATCCTCAAGCCCGGAGAGAGTTTTCTTGATGAAGAAGGCAAGGGCTCCGACGATGACCGTGCAGATGACCGATGCGGCAGTTCCGATTATTTGGGCAAGCGTTATCATTCGGACTCCCTCTAGGCACTGGTTGCCGCTTTAAGGGCGAGCACCTTTGTCTCAATCAGGTTGGTGAGGTAAGTGTCGAAGCTGCCGAGGTTCTCGGTGATGGCAGTCTGGGCCGCAGGTGTGACCTTTGCCTTGATTTCAGTAAATGCCTGCTTCCCGAGAGCAATCAGCTCGGCCCGGTCGGTTGTTCCGTCCTTGACAGCCTGCCGGAGCGCGGCAGCCGTTGTCTGTTCAATGGCCGCTACGGTAACTCCCGCGAGCTCGTTGACGTCTTCAAGAGCGTTGACGAGGAGCGTCCGGCTTGCCTCGTCTTTAATTTTGGTGGTCTGTGCTTTCACCTTCGCCGTGGCCTTGGTGATGTAATACATCGCGTAGGTGGCAAGCAGCGTGATGACTCCGAGAGCAAGATTGGATATGACGGTGCTTGTGAGAGACTGGATAGCGTCCATGGTGTTAAGTCCTCCCTTTTGGCAATAAAAATAAGACTATGAGCAAAGCTCATAGTCTTAGGGTAGCTTATATTTCTGGAAGTTACTATTTGTAGCAGTTCTGAGAATTGCTTCTGAGACTTGTTGTAAAAGCCTTATGCACCGGGATTGTCGAGGTCAAGCTCAAACTGCCCCTCAGCATGGCCTCCGCCGCAGAGCTGGCGCACCCAGCGCTCCGTAACGTCGTACTTTCTGGCAAGTTCAACGTGGTTGTACCCGTTAAACTCTTCCTTGATGCGGGCGTCGCGGACAGGCCGGACAAAGCTCTCGGGCTTCGGCCAGTAAAACGTCGCGCCACCGACGATGTCGGCCACCTTCATGAGGTTCTCCGTTCCGATCTCGTTTGCTATTTCCCTGAAGATACCCTCGGGAACCATTTCCGTTGTGAGGTCTTTCACCATATTATCCATGTCCTGCGCCCTCCTTTGTCAGGTTTTCGTAACCATCTTCCCGAGGATGCCGAGAACCTCGCCAATTGTTACTTTCTCATCGAGACGGTTCTTCCAGAGGTCAGCATTCTCAATTATTTTGGCTTTAACGAGGGCCTCAAGTCCTGCCAGCCGGTAGTCGGTAACTGTCGTGCTGGGTGTCGTCGCCGTAGCCTTTAGCCCATTGAGGCCGAGACTGCGGATGAGCGTGGGGTAATCCTTGTTGCTGTAGTTCATGTCGATGTTCCCGGAGATTCCGTCGACCTTCCCGGTGCTGCTGTACTGCCAGAGGCCCGTTGTGCGATTACAGGTCTGATTATACCATGCGTACCAGAGATCATGCTTGCCGAGGACGGTCATATCAAACATACGGCTCATGTAATCCTGATTTGAGTAGTTCGCTGCATAGTAACCCGCCTTCTCAATCTCCGCGAGGAAAGCTTCGGCCATTGCCGTGGCGAGTGCCTTGTTGATTGTGACGCCGCGCTTCGCTGCGTATGTAATGGTGTCATACTCGAGATCGAAATAAATAGGATATTCGAGCTTATATGCCTTCACCGCCGCGAGGCAGTACTCCGCTTCTTTTTGAGCGTCGGCTATAGTCAGCGCATAGGAGAACCAGTACACGCCGCAGGGGATGCCGAGACGGTTGCATTCCGTGATGTTGCGCATGAACTGCTTGTCTAGGTTGTTTTTGCCATATCCGGCGCGGATGATGACGAACTCAATGCCCGAAGCCTTGACCTTTTCGAAGTCGGGGGCACCCTGCCAAGCCGATATGTCGATGCCTTTATTCTGACTCATTGATAAAGCCTCCTTTCTTGTAGGCGCTGCGCGCCTCCGCGATTTCTTCAGCGCAAGCTGTGGCGACTTCCGAGACTTCTTCGAGTGTCACGTCCTCAGCGTCGACAATTTTCTCTGGGGTCTTTCCGTATGCGAGGGCTTTGATTACTTCGTTTTTCTGCTGATCATTCATTTTTATTGACCTCCTAAAATCAAATCGTTTTGTTTCCGACCTTATCGAGCGCCGTCTCGAGGAGCTTCCAGTCTGAGAGCGGCATCCGCGCAGCATCATACATCATCCGTATAGCGGTATCGGTGAGCTTCCCATCCGACGCTTCGACCAGCGGGCCGTAACTGCCGAGGCCGTGCTTTTCGCGGTACTCATGCAGACGGTTGTATATTGCGGTTTTCTCGGTGGCCCCTTTTCCTGTGAACGGCTTCAGCGTTTGTCCGGGAGGGCGTGGTACTTGCTTCGGGGGAGCGGTCTCACCGCTTGGCTGCTGGACAGTGCTTTTGCCATACTCGGCTGGTGCTTCACTGGCAGAGGGCTTTTCGATGATGCCTCCCTGAGCCATTTTGAGAGGCACGACAAATTCCTGCCCACCGACAAGCTCAGCTGCTCGCGCCTCTGAAAAGCAATTTGAAAAAGCGTCGAGATTGATAGCAACGACATAGAGGTCAAGGTATTCCTTGAGCATAACGCGCTCTTCGGGTTGTGTCAGCCCATACGCATGGGCGATGAGGTCTATGACGACTTCGGATTTTATCATTTATGTTGTCCTCCTAACTTATTTTTGCTGCCCGTCTGAATCGCATTCTGCTTTCAATCAGGACAGACTTGGCGTCCGAGCTGGCTTTGGAGCGCCGACGCGCTTCTAAATTCTTCACAGCTTCACGCGCTCTGTCCTCCGCGTGGATTTGACAAGTAGCGTGGCAAGTTCCCGAGCGGTCCGGGCAATCTGGTTTACATCTGTACGGTATCTCCACTGCTTGAAGTTCCTTTCTCTGGCATACCGTCAGGACCAATCAGCGAGTATCCGAGGCGCTGGCGGTAATGGTTTTCGGCTCGGACAATCTGTGCAAGGGAATCTGAGCCGTTGAGCTTGGCAATGGCTGCACTCGCGGTATCGGGGTCGGTGCTGGTGGTGATCTCGACCGTTTCGCGGTCAAGCTCAGAAAGGCGGTGAGCCACATCATCAGGGAGCTTATTGTAGAAATGGAGCAGCAGATACATTCCTGACTCGGGGCTACGCTTCAATTGTTGAAGCATGAACTCAATGCGCTCCAGCGTTTCGAGGACTTGGCTGTCACGTTCTAAGGTGTTCTCATCGTCAGCCCTGCTCATCCTGCGCCTCCAGCTTTTGGTTAGAGCAACATTGTTGGTCTGACCTCCCGGCCGCCTTTGGCTTGTAGCGATAGGCAGTAAAGTCGTCTTGCCCTTCTACACAGTAAAAGGCATTGCTCCAAATCCTTACTAGGTTTCCGAAATTCGCGGAAACGTCGACAATTCCGTAAAGCTCATATTCCTTTACCCACACCGGCTCATCGTCCATCTGTCGAAGTTCGTCCAGCGTAAGCGGTTTTGGGCCTTCGCGTTCTGCCTTTTCGCGGAGGGCAAGTGCGGCCCTCGCGTAATATGACGCCGTTTCATCGTCCTCCATTGTTTCCACCAAGTACACTTCTTGTTCTTCTAAATAAGCGATTGCCCGTTCAGTTTCCGTCATAGTCCTGTCCCTTCTCACGTGCGAGCATCTTCTTAAGAGCTTCGATGATAACCCTGCACTGTGCCATCGTCAGCCATTCGACGCGGTCGACACCATACATCCGTTTGACAAAGCGGTTGATTCGGCGGTTGTCGTCGTTCCAGCCGAGCTCCTCACAAAGCGCGTATATCTTGCGGCGCTGTGCGACCGTGCGGGGGTCGCCGCCCACGTCGGTTCGTTTGCTGCTGGCGTCACTATGGGTACCGTCCTTCATGTTCTGAAGGACGCGGGCGAGGTTGTTAATCTCGCCCTGCGTGAGTTCCTTCATGCTGGACTTGCGCGTCTCCCTGTAGACAAGGGCATGGAGGTCGTCGTCGTTCATGGAGAGCTCAGGAGATTTTGCTATTGCCCAGAGTGTGCGGAGGGAGGCGGGCTGTCGTCCGCCTCTCACGGCTGCTGCTGTTGCCATCACACCCGCCTCCTTAATTTCCGGCTGCCATCTGCCGCTCGAGCTTTTCCAAGTAGACGTCGTAGCCGAAAGTGTCCTTCCGCTTCCAGCCAGCCCCCACCGCGCCAACGACATCCTCCCCGTACTTTTTGAGGTTATCCTTCAGAACCTTTTCCTCGGTCTTGATGCAGTCGTTCATCTTCCGTGCTTTGAGCTTCCGAATAATCTCCTCGAGCTTGTCCTTCGCTTTTGGGAGAGAGACGGACGTCGAAAGCCTGAAGCTCACCTCACCGAAGTTGAGTGCCTTGGTTTTGGCCTTGCCGAGATCATCGCGGTGATCCTCGACGAATTCCTTCAGATCGCGCTCGAGCTTGGCTATACGGTCAGAGTGGGGCTTGCTATTCTGCTCGGCAATCATCTTGATGCCAAGCATCTGACGCTGCATATCGCTCTCGATATCGGAGAGCGCGATGTTCTCCTCGGCTATCTCGCGCAGGGCCTTGTCGGCATCCTCCCACGATTTGAGCGCTGGGGCTTCTATAATTCTTGTTCTTGCCATGATGTTTTGGCTCCTTCCTTGATGCCTTGTTTTTGTCTCCTCCCGTAGCGGTTATGTAGATTCCCAGAGGTAGGAACAGGATGACGGGAGTGATATCCTGATCCTCGTGCGCGTTGCCCAGAGCGGATACGATTACAAACAGAAGGCAAATCACAATCAGGGCGATGCCGTAAAAGCGCTGTTCCGTCATGAACTCTCACGCTCCTTTTGGCGGCATCGGCTTCCATGTCCGCCATATCAACCAGCTTATAAAGCATACCTTCGGAGGTTCGTTGTTACGCCAGTGCCGCAGTGAATCTCGATATGCCTCGCGCTCGAATTGCCTGAGACGTTTTTCCTGTTTCGCGCTCATTTTCTCACGCTCCTTTTCTCAAAAATTCTGTCCCGGAGGAACTGCTGGCTTTGTGCGGTAGACCTTGCCGCCGTCCGCCGTGACCTCCTCAAAGCAGCTTCTGCCGCCGAGACTGTTTGTCAGCCAGACGGCCTCGCCATCGTCCTTGTCGTAGTTCTCCTCGCCTCTGCGGTGGAAGGCGACAAGAGCGTAAATCCCGAAGTCGTTGTACTGAACGTAGACGCGCTCGTCGTTCATCAGTCGGAGCTTATCCTCGGTCAGCGGGCCGTTGTCCTCCGTGATCATCTGGGCGCTCATCAGACCGAGCGCGTGTTTCCCCATCATAATGTGGCGCTGGAAACGGAGCGCGTCGTTTTCGCTCTTGCTCTCATAATTGATATCCTTCAGAATAGGGACGATGATATCCTGCAGGCCGTTAAGCCCGGCAATCGCCTCTCCGATTTCGTCAGGTTCAAACGCGCATATTTCGATCATCGATTACCCTCCTCAAAGCATCATCAGCGCGGACGCCTGTTCGATGATCTTCAGCGTGACGGTGTCGCTACCGGTGTCCTGCAGAATGCGGACGACGTTGTTGAGCGTGCGGTCAAAGAGACGGAAGCAGCCGGTCTGCATATTGCAGGCGCGGGCCTTCATTTCCGAGAGCGCGTCCGGGTCAAATTTGAAGCCCGAAAGGTAGCTGTCTATTTCAGCGGGAGCGAGGCCCCGGAGCGAAACATAGAAGTCGACGCGGTTAGCCATACGGGCGAGGTAGCTTTTTATCTGGGCTTCGAGCTTAGGCTCACCGGCGATGATGATGCCGACGTCTGCCTGATCATAAATCGCGCGGAGTATCTCCATCTTCTTCTGAGTGAACTTGTTCACCAGCTTGTCCGCTTCGTCGATTATGATGAGGTAACCCTTGTTCGTGTTGCAAAAGTCGCGGATACCGTTGACTCTGTGCCAGATAGTGCCGTACCCGCTGGGGATGCCGAGCGATTTCTCAATTGCCTCGACGAGGTCGCGGCTTGACATGGTATCGTCGCATTCAATGTAGGCGACTCGGGGCAGCTTAGCGTAGAACTTGAGCGCGTGGGTCTTGCCGTATCCGGATTTGCCGACGACGATGCCGAGCCCGATGTAGTCCTGACAGGACTGGCAGACGCCGATAATTGCCTTAGCGTCGCGGCTCTCAAAAAAGCTGGGGCGCTTTTCCGTTGCCCTCGTGACGGGCAGGTGAACGACCTTGTCATCCGCGTGGGCGTCGAGGTAGGCCGACAGCCGGGCTTCGAGATCTGAAGTGTCGCTGTCGTACTTGCCGCTAAGATAGCGGGATACCGCTGTGCGGGAGTAGTTGATTTCGCGGGCTATGTCCGCGATGCTGGTGTCGGTGGCGTTGCGATAATTGTTGATTTTCTCGATCATGCTTGTGGCTTCGATGTATGTCGCGTTTGCTGCTGCTTCCTGTGACATTTTAATGTCCTCCTTATTCATTCATGGCTCTCAGCTTGGTGAGAGCATTTTCTGCTTTCCTGCCGAGGAAACTGTCCCCGGCCTCGGTGTTCTTCTTGTGCTTGCCCGACGACAGCTCCGCGCGGTATTCCTTATCGACTGGCAGCGAGATAATCTTGTGGTCGCGTTCGGCCTTGATGGTGAGGTCGAGCTTGCCGACTGCGTCGGAGGGACGGCCTTCCTCGAACCTCTGATCATAAGGAAGTGTCATGCTTTCGAGGATGTCGCGCATTTCGCGCTCCTGCCTCTTCTGGTCGCGGAGGTGCTTTTCAAGCGCAGTCTGCGAGCAGTGCGGGCCGAACTGCAGGAGCTCGGCTGAAACGGCCTCGCAGATTTTCCGTCCAGTGGTGTCAAAGACGTAGAGCTTCGTGACGTCGTCAATGTCCCACTTGATGCCGACGTGCTTGCCGACGTAGTTGCAGAGTTCGTAATCGGTGTAGAGCGTACCGAACTTCACGATGCCCTGATTACGCACAAGAGCCGTATCGGCCTTCATGAGCAGCATCGCCGCGTAATCGCGGGGAGGCGCTGCCTTCATGTAGCGCGGGCCGTTCTCGTACATCTCAATCGGCGTAATCCACTTTTCGCCCGCGTCCTTCAGCCCGGCGTGTATGCGTGTGTGATACTTCTCGTTTTTCCATTTCGTCCAGAGCTCGAAAAATTCTTCCATCGTGAAGAGCTCACCGCGCTCGAGCATTCCGTCGACGTCCTTCTGGCGCTTAGCGTAGGTCTTGGAGCCTGTTAAGGTACCGACGTAGGAGTCAAACCACTTGGAAAACTTTGAGCACACCGTAGAGAATAGGCGCTCGATGGGCTTATCCCACGGCTGGTAAGGAAGAGATCTGCCGACGTCCTCGATACCTATGGACTGATAGAAGCCGACCGTTTCGGCGTCGAACTGGAACTCTATGGCGCGTTCCTTTCGGCTCTGACCGGTCATGCTCTTTGCGGTGTAGTCCTTGCCGTTGTCGACGTGGAGTATTTTGGGAACGCCGCCCGGTTCGCCGTAAATCATTTTAACTAGGCTTTCCTTAAGCGTCTGGCTGTTCGCGTCAATACAGGCGACGTCGCCGATAATGGCCCTGCTGCGCATATCCATCCACGCGACGAGTTTCGGGCGAACTGCCTTAATCTTACCGTTCGGGGCTGTCCACTGAACCCAGAAGTCAAAGGTGTGCTCGTCGCCGATGACGTACTCCATGACTTCGAGTGACGTGGCGTCGCGTTTGGCCTTGAGCATCTTCTTGTTCTTCCACTCGCGTGTACCGTTTGCCGCGAGGTACCGGGCGCTCTCGGCTCCGGGCTGGTCCATAAGATATTTAATGTATCGGGCGACAGTCTTGATTGAGGGATAGTCTTCCCATAAGCGCGTGACGGCGAGCTCTTCGAACTTTTCATAAAGCATTTCGATAGTTCCGAGGTTCCCGGAGAAATGCTTGTCGAACCAGATGTTCTCTATGACGGCCTTCTGTTCGTCGGTGAGACTCGGGAAACTCCCAATCTCTTTCGGTTTTCGGCAGAGCGACAGGGGCCGGAAATAGTCGCGGTTTCTGCCGTCCTCCTTTTCGAGTCGGAGCGCCCACGCGTTTGCTTCAATAAACCCGCTGACATAGCGGTAAAGGGTGGGGGCGCTGATTCCGAGGTTCATGGCTAAGCGTTCCGCGTAGCCCGTCTTGTCGCTGCCGGTAAAGTCAATCAGCTCCTGAACACGCTTTGAAAGCTCGATTGCTTCGTAGTACTGCTTCTTGTGGTTTTCGATGTAGTGGTTAAGGTCGACTTCGATATACCACGGTAGCTCTGATGCCCGACGTTCTATGATGACATCCCTCCCTTCAATTTTCTGAGCGGCCTTGTGCGCCTGCCTTGCCTTGGAGGACAGCGAGGCGACGGATACCATGACCTGATCCTTGCCTCCGCCCTCGCGCGGCAGCGCTTTGGTTTTGAACGCTGCGGGGTTTCGCTTGATGCGTTTTTGCATTGTGTCATATCCAACACCCTCAAACTCCGCCGCTGCTTCCAGTGGAATATAGACCTCCGGCACTTCTGTTCCTCCCTTCTGTCGGTTTATGCTGCGGTGATTTTCCCGGCCTTGCGCGGGTCGAGCTCAAGGACCGCGATAATTTTCTCGATGTACTTGTTGCCCGACTTAGTACCGTTGAGTATGTAGCTCATGTACTGCGGGGATGTCCCGATTTCGGCGGCGAGCTGAGCCCTTGTCATATCCCTGTCTGTCAGAGACTTCACGACGTACTTGCCGAAGGGAGTAAGTTTTTTATTACAGCTTCTCATCGCGGCCTCCTTTCTTGATGATTTAATTCTTGGATTTACTTCCGGCGCTTCCGCGTTTTGATAAGGTCTGTTGCTTCGGCACCCACCGCGACAGCTACCATAACGATGAATAGAACGAGAGGTTTCAGGTCAAAGTAAAGTCCTACAATTGTTAGTCCGGTCCAGATCAGACCCAAAAAGCCGATAGTAATTAGGGTGTAAATAATCGCGTTCTGCGTCTTTGAAGTAATACTGTGTATGAGCCTCCCGCGCCTCAGGCGGGTGTCCAACTCCCAGCGGATGACGTTCACTCGCTGGATTGTCTTTCCAGCTTCCTCGAATTCCTGCTCCATGCCGGGGATGGGTTCAAACGGGTTGCCGGGTTTGGCGAAGGTCTTTTGGTCGATGTAGGCTCTGAACCTTATTTGAGAGAGAAAGCTGAGAGCGTCCTTGACTTCGGCGTCGTGCTGTTTCCATTTCATGATGCGTTTCTCCCGGCCTGCGCTTCGTGCTGCCGCCTGTACTGCTTGACCGCGTAGTTCATCAGGTACATACCCTCGAGCTCAAAATACTGTTTGCGAAGCTCGCTCTCTACGGTCTTGCGTGGCCATCCGCTAAGCAGCGTGACCTGTTCGTCCAGCTCGCGGCACATTCTGAAGATGTTGCGGTAGACGCGGCAATCGTTGCTGGGACAGTCCTTTTCAAGCAGCAGACCCAAATCGTAAACTCTGGTAGCATATGAGCCGCACTTTTCTGCAGGCAAATGCCGGAAGCTCTGAGCCTCTTTCAAGCTGGCTTCAGTCTTGCCGTCCTCTTCGCCCTGGATGAATCCAAGTAGCTGCATGACGTTGATGATTCTGCTGGTGAATCCGATGATTCCTTCATACTGGAGGAAGATGTCGAGGAGCTCTTCTTTCGAATAGCTTTTGAGCGCGTCTTCCACCTTCTGAAACTTGACGCTGGAGTATTCGCTGACCGCGACTAATAGTGCTTTTTCCATTCTGCTGTGTCTTCCTTTCTGCCCGCTTATCCGAGCGACGCCGGGACGACCTTAATGGTGTCCGCAATTTTGTGCAGGACGATAAGCTCACCGTCCGGCTTCTCTCTAACGACGAGCCAGTTGTCCGGGGCGAGGCCCGCCCGCCCGAGTCTGATTTTCTGCTTGCGTGTAGGTTTCTTACCATGTCTCATTTTGTCACTCCGTTCTCGTATCTTTTTACAGATTGCTTTTTACGGGGGTTTCATGGTAAAGTCAAAGTGTGCGGCGGGAGCTGCCTATGAGATATTCGATAAAGAGTTCTGTTAAGGCTTCGGATGTTGGAGCATCCGTTACCTTTGAAATAAAGCCTGTTGAAAATAAGCTACTGAAATGGCATTGCTGTGCCTGTGCCTTTCCGCTCAAACGGAATGGAATAAGAATTACTGTTGCCTGCCCCCGATGCGGGGCTGTTAATATACTGGATTAGGGGGTGATGTTCTCCCGTCGTACACTTTGACTTTACCTGTCGCCTCCCTTTTTTCGCTTGCTTTTGCGCTCGTTTGTGATATGCTGATTTTGGTTTAAGAGTAAATCTACAAACAGTATATGCAACAAACGGGGATTAGTCAAGAAAAATATCCGCATTTGTTATATTATTTCCTCGGTTGTTGCATGTTATTTTACAAAGGAGGTTTATTATGGAAAGCCCGTTCCCATACGTGGGAGTGAGAATTATCTCTCGCCTTAAAGAACTAGATCTAAAACAGGCTGAGCTCTGCAAAGAGACTGGCCTTTCTACCACTGCCATGAGTGCATACTGTACCGGCAAACGTGTTCCTGATACTGATTCACTTTATAGAATTGCAAAAGCGTTGAAGACTTCTATGGAATGGATCTTGACTGGTAATACAACAAATGAGGATACAACAAAAGAGGACATGCTTTGTGACGGCATTCCGTTATCGGAGACGGAAGCAGATCTGATAGCCATGTATCGGCTGCTCGATGATCGAGACGAACAGACCGTGTTTGATTTAACCAGAATGAAGTACGAGCAGACCACGGGGGAAAAGGGATCGTCCTACTCAACGTATATCGACACCGGACCGCATAAAAACGGCCCCAAGATTGGCTTTGACACCTCCTCGGAGACCGCTTAATTTTTTTATTCATAAAGATTTAATTATAATTCTTTTTTGTGTCCGATTGAAAACACGCCGGTGAGTTGTTTTTCGAGCCCTCAAACCATTGAAAATAGGGCAATCGGACCAATCGGACGCATTTAGTTAAAAATGTCCGATTGCTTAGTGGTCGTTTTGCGCGTTTTTCGCCAGTATTTACGCGCCTCGTCACGTAAAAAATAACGCCTAGTAACGCTCAGTCCTTCGTGATCCGCGCCGTTATAGCGCATTTTCGAGGGTTGGGCGTTATTTTTCGCACGTTCTAACGCGGCGTTAGCACGCTTCAGCTATAGACAACGATGTCAGCGTCTGCTATAATTTGCCTATGAGCCGAAAGGCCGTCCTCATGGGTTCGCTGCTGAAACTTCCGGGACGCGCTAATCGGCTCTATCCCTATAAAAAGCGCCGTGTTTACGCGGGTTTGCGAGATTTTCGCGCCGCCGCCGCTATGGGTCCGGACCGCTCGTTGCATAAAAAAAGAAAAGGCTTCGATTTCTCGTTGCCTTTTTCTCAGTATATTTGATAATTGTGTGCGTTCATTCCCACGTTCAATCGCTGAATCCCTTTATAATGCGGTGTTTTCTCGATGTTTCCCCCGTCATCCCGTGTTATCCCATATTTATCATTTATCTTGTCCGGTTACAAATACAAAACTAGTCAACGCAGGCTTTTCCCTAAATAGGAGAATTGAGGCATGTGGCGGGCATCTGCCGTATTCCGGCGCGGTCGCTCATATCTGTCCGAGGGTATAGTCGGAGTATCCGCCCTTGGCAGTTGATTTCAAAGAACGCTGAACATAAGTCGGGCGGCATTTTCGTATTCGGGAAGCGAAAAGCTTTGGAAATCAAGTCGCGCATGGCCGAGAAAAAGTTGCGTATAAACCCGCCAAAAGAGCAAAACCTAAAGCAAAGCGGAAATGAGGGACTCGTTATGAGCTATATTGAAAAGCTGCTTATGCGGATGAAGACACAAAACGAAAAAGCGGATGAAGAAGATTGGGACGGCGAAGACGTAAAAGACCCGCAAAAGCTGTCTAAGAGCCTGGACACAAATCTCAACGCGATAAAAAAGGAATTTGAGGATTGCTGCGATCTGGTAATCCGCGAATTTTCCTTCGGAAAAGAGGGCTGTATCAAAGCGGCCCTGATATTTATAGACGGCCTGACAAATCAGCCCCTTATCAATGACAACATAGTCAAGCCGCTGATGTACGACAGCCGTTTTTTCCGATCAGATGAAACCTCAGGCTTTTCCGATATTGAAGAGCTTCGCGACAGGCTCATATCCGTCGGAGACTTAAAAACCGATCAAACATACCGCGAGCTTACACAGGCCTGTCTTTCGGGCGACGCCGTTTTGCTGGTCGAGGGCTTCGACAAGGCGCTTGATATAAGTGCAAAGGGCTGGGAAAAAAGAGCGGTTACCGAACCGGTTACGGAAATGGTCGTCCGCGGACCGCGCGAAGGCTTTATTGAGAATCTGCGGACAAACACCGCAATGATACGCCGCAAAGTAAAAAGCCCCGCGCTCAAAATACGCCCCGTTAGAATCGGTGACCGCACGAACACGCCGGTCAATATAGTGTATATCGAGGGACTCGCAGATCCGGCGCTTATTACTGAGATTGAAAGGCGACTGAGCAACATCGACACCGACGCCATTCTCTCCGCGGGGAATATCGAGCAGTATATCGAGGACTCGCCGGACTCCCCGTTCCAGACCATAAGGTACAGCGAGAAGCCTGATACCATTGCGGGAAAGCTGCTGGAGGGGCGCGCCGCCATCCTTGTGGACGGGACGCCGTTTGTGCTTTGCGTGCCGATGCTTTTCATTGAGAATTTTCAGGCCTCCGAGGACTACGCCGTGCGGACGGGCTATGCTACGTCAATGCGTATTCTGCGTGTCTTCGCGTTTTTTATAAGCCTTTTCGGTCCGGCTCTTTATATTGCGCTTGTAACCTACCATCAGGAGCTTATTCCGACTACGTTGCTCATTACAATGGCGGCCTCCAGCGAGGGTCTGCCTTTTCCCGCCGCGCTCGAAACTGCCGTAATGCTGATTTCGTTTGAAATACTCAAGGAGGCCGGCGTGCGTATGCCAAGACCCATAGGTCAGGCAATAAGCATAGTCGGAGCGCTGGTGATGGGTGAAGCCGCCGTTCAGGCAGGGCTGGTGGGCGCGCCGATCGTAATAGTTGTCGCATTAACAGCGGTATCGAGCTTTGCCGTGACCTTTGTTTCAGACGCCGTAGCAATTTTGAAATGGCTTCTTGTCATTCTTGCCGCAACCATGGGAAGCTACGGAATCACTCTCGGAGCGCTCGCAATAGTAATCCATCTCGCTTCGCTGAGATCCTTCGGCGTCGATTATTTGGCGCCGTTTGCGCCGTTCCAGCAGACTGACCTTAAGGATACAATCATACGGGCTCCGCTTTGGGCCATGCGGACGCGCCCGCGGGCGCTGCACCCTCAGGATCTGAAACGGCAGAGCTTTGAAATCCCGTTTGACCCCACTGCTGTACACAAGGGCGGCCAAGGGGGGAAAAAATGAAAAAGAACGCTTTAAAAGCGCCCGCAAGTAAGTCTAAAAAAGAATTCCGCGGTGTTCCGAAGCCGGTGCGTCGGGCGGCTGCCGCACTTCTGTGCACGCTGATGATTTTGAGCCTTTGCTCCTGCTGGAGCAGGAGGGAACTCAATACTCTTGCCATTGTGCTTGCAACGGCGGTGGATGAGGGAAAAGAGTCCGGCGAATTGAAGGTAACCGCTCAGATAGTGAGCCCGGGTGAGATCAAATCGGGTCCTTCATCCTCGGGTTCTAAGGCGTCGCAGAAAGCATACGCAAACATTGATAATACTGATGAAAGTGTGATTTCGGCTCTCGGAGGGTTTACGCACATCACCAACCGAAGCATGTATTTTTCGCATAACAGGGTACTGATTTTCAGCCGTGAGGTGGCGCAAAAGGATATTTTGGAGGGCCTGGACGCATTCACGCGCAATTTCGAAACCCGAATGAACGTTTATCTTCTGATTTCCAAGGACAAGGCGGCGGACATATTGAACGAGGAGATCGAATTGGAGCAGATGCCGGCAAACCACATCGCGGAGATGGTGGAAGCCCAGCGTTCCAATTCCGAAACGGCGATAGTTACCCTGCTCGATTTCGATATTGCCTCGCTGAGCGGCTCGACGGCTCCCGTAGCTCCGATGATTGAAATGTATGAGGTCAACGGAAAAAAGAAATCAAGACTTGAAGGAACGGCAGTTTTTAAGCAGGGAAAAATGATCGGAGAACTCAACGTGCCTCAAACGAGGGGCCTTATGTGGGCGACAGGCAAGGCAAAGAAAGCAACGATAACAATAGACACAAAGGACGGAAAGATAGATTTGCTGATTATCCACGCTAAAGGCAGCATGAAGCCCGATAAAGCCGAGGACGGGACCTTCCGTATGAAGCTGAAAGTATATGCGGAAGGGAATATCGAAAGCAACGAGACCGGCAAAGATATGTCTAGTGTGGAAAATGCGGAAATGCTCAAAAAGCAGGCGGAGGATTATATACGCGCTGATATTGAAAGCGCGCTTAAGCATGCAAAAACTCTCTCTGCCGATGTATTCGGCTTCGGGGAAGCAATCCATCGTGATTATCCGAAAGACTGGGAGAAGATTAAGGAGAGCTGGGATAGTAAGTTTCGCGGACTCATGACAGAAATGGAGATTGATGTCAAGATTGCCAGTTCAGGCGGATTGGGAAAGCCTGTAGTTCAGGGAGGTGCCGAATGAAGCTGGAAAAAGGGAGCATTTCAGAGCGGGCGCTGATCTTCTCGGTGTTCTGCTTTATGCAGGGTACCATGCTGCGCTCCGCGTTCATCGTCGCTGTGACAAAAAATGATTCGTGGGCCATGGCTTTTACGGGACTATTGGGTTCGCTGCTGCTCACAGCCATATACGCTGCGCTTCTCCGGCGCTTTCAGGAGAAGAACCTGTTTGAAATTAACGAGCTTGTTTTCGGGCCTGTTCTGGGCAAGGTTTTTTCCGTGCTGTATCTATTCTTTTTCCTGTCACTCGCTGCCCTCAACACACACGATATCGGGGATTTCGTGGTTGGCTATATGATGCAGGAGACCCCTTTGGCGGCAATCATTCTTTTATTTGTTCTCATTTGTGTTTACGCTGTTCGCAAGGGTATTTCAAACATTGTGCGTCTTTCAACAGTATTATGCTTAATCGCTATGGCGGCGGTGGTAATTAACACCGTTTTGATGCTAAATAGCATGCAGCCGGGCTTTTTAAAGCCGTTCTTTCAGCTTCCGTTTGGGAAATATGTTCAGGGCACCGTCACGGTAGCGGCATTGCCGATGGGCGAAGTGCTGACCTTTACCATGATAACTCCTATGCTGGGGAAGAATAAGAAAGCGGGGAAGATGATGGCATACGGACTTATTTTAGCCGCCGTTTTTTTGGGGATTGTTCTGCTACGCGATATTTTAGTCCTGGGACCGATGGCTGGCGTCCTCAGGCTGCCTTCCTACGAGTCGGTACGTTATGTAAACCTTGCGGGCATATTGACGCGTATGGAGAGCCTTTATGGGGTCGTTCTCATCAGTCTGTATGTATTCAAAGTGAGTATACTGCTGTATGCCTGCGTGCTGGGGCTGGCGCAGCTTTTAAACTTCAAAAGCTACCAGCCTCTCACGCTGATATGCGGTGCATTTGTTTTTTTCTATTCGCTGGTCGTCTATAAATCAGTCATGGAACATGCCGATTGGGGCGCTACGGTTGCGGCGATATTCTCACTTACCTTTGAGCTGCTGCTTCCGTCTGCCTCCCTTGTCGCAGTGAGCATAAAGAAAGCTATCAGACTGAGGGAGACATAGAAATGAAATTATTGATGTGCCTTGCGGGGCTTGCCGCTATTGCCGCCGTGGATTTTCCGAAAATAATAAAACAAAAACAGCGGCGGGAGCTTACCATATATATGGCTATCTTTCTTCTGGTGCTTGCGCTCGCCGTTTTTGTTTCGCTTGACACAAATATTCCGAGCCCCGTCAAAATGATACAGTCGTTTTACCGCGATGTTCTCCATCTGAGCTTCAAGACATCCTAAAGCTGCGCTAAACTCAGATACTGCGATGACGCAGGTGTCAGATAGCGAAGGCGTGGAGCGGTTTATGATAAAGCCCCTCACGCTTCGTGAGGGGCTTTATTGCGAGCGTACTAGAAGCAGTAGCAATCACAGTAGTGATTAGTGCGATAATAACAGTAACGCAAACAGTAGCAAGAGAAAATGACTTATCACGGGAGCACATTTCACGTCGAAAGATGTATAGCAATCGGGATATAATAAAACCCGCAATGCACTGTATTATCAATGCATTGCGGGTTTCTGGCGGAGAAGGAGGGATTTGAACCCTCGCTGCGCTCATCACGCACTACTCCCTTAGCAGAGACGGAAAAATCATTGATAATACAGCGGTTTCAGGGCAGAAGTTGGGAGCTTGTTGGTAATAGAAAACCTCAAAATTTCGTTATAGTATTCAACGAATATCCAAATCATTCGAGACGTTTTGAAAGCCGCATGTTAAGGGCACGTCTTGCAACAAAACACTTGGTTCGCATAAAATAGAAATATGAAAATAAAGGAGTTCATTCTATCAATTTTACAGGGAAAGGTGTTAATATATGTGCAATGAAATATGCCCTACCAATTCAACACAACATGTTGTAAAAGAAGGCGACACCTTCTGGAAGCTCTCGCAGTCTCACGGTGTCAGCGTCCAAAGTATTACCGACGCGAACCCGGGTGTCAACCCGCAGAATTTACAGATCGGCTCGACCCTGTGCATCCCGGCTGCGCCAATGCCATCAGCCCCGCCAATGCGACCAACTCCGCCAATGCGGCCCGTTACCTGCCCGGAAGGGACTTTCTCCTATACTGTTAAGGCGGGCGACACCTTTTGGAGGCTCTCGCAGACTTACGGTGTCAGCGTCCAAAGTATTACCGACGCGAACCCGGGTGTCAACCCGCAAAATTTACAGATTGGCTCGACCCTGTGCATCCCGGCTGCTCCAATGCCATCAGCCCCGCCAATGCGGCCCGTTACCTGCCCGGAAGGGACTTTCTCCTATACTGTTAAGGCGGGCGACACCTTCTGGAAGCTCTCGCAGTCTTACGGTGTCAGCGTCCAAAGCATTTCCGACGCCAACCCGGGTGTCGACCCGATGAATTTACAGATCGGCTCGACCCTGTGCATCCCGGCTGCGCCAACACCACCAGCTCCGCCGATTACGCCAGCCCCGTCAATGCCGCCAGCTCAGCCGAGCTATTTTGCATACTTAGTCAAAGAGTGTGATACCATATGCGGAATAGCCGGAAAGTTTTATGTCAGCGTAGACAGCATCTTGGAGATAAACCCGGGGCTCGATCCGAAATGCTTGCAGGCGGGGACGTATATCTATGTGCCGATCAACTGCTGTGGACCAAATATGTTTCGCTATGTTGTCAGGGCTGGGGATACGCTTAACAGTATCGCGAATAAATTCAATGTCTGCCCTTTGGATCTTGTCGTCGCAAACCCAAATATTGATTTCCAACATCTGGTTAGGTGCCAGATCATCTGTATCCCCAGCGCATGATATAGGCCTCACAAGAATAAACACAATAAAACGGAAAACATTTTAGCCATACAATTGTTTACGTGTTGGCAACTGTGCTGGTAATAGATTCTGGCAATTATAAAGGTAATAAGAGGGTAGTTAGACAAATAAAAACCCGCAATGCACTGTGTTATCAATGCATTGCGGGTTTCTGGCGGAGAAGGAGGGATTTGAACCCTCGCTGCGCTCATCACGCACTACTCCCTTAGCAGGGGCGGAATAGTCATTGAAAATACTGGTAAATTAGGCTATATGCTGGGAGTTTGTTGGTAGTAGAAAACTAGCATATATGCTTTAACATTAGTTTCGGGGAAGCTTAATTTAGTTTCATTACATACAAATATTGTTATAGACACCGGAATATTAGTTATTTCTTCGGCTTTTCAAACTCAGATTTGTTTTATATACCGCGACTTTTCTCAACTAACGATTTGGCTTGTTTTGGTTGTCAGGTAAATAGAAGCTTATACAACACTTGCGCCATTTGCGCTCTGGTTGATGTACCGCATGGGTCAAGTTTGCCGCCCATGCCGTTAATAATGCCTGCTGTCACGAGGGTTTCGACGGCACTTTTTGCATAGGACGAGATTTGATTTGCATCATCAAAATCCGCCGTGCTTTTTCCTGCAGCGGCTATCGGAAGCTCACCAACCGATTTCAGCGCACGGTAAAGAAGGGTAAACAAATCCTGACGGCTGATAATAGCTTCCGGAGCGAATCGGTTGTCTCCAATGCCGTTTGCGATGCCAAGACGCTTTGCTGTTGCGAGATACTGTGTATAATACGTATTGCCTGCATCCGTGAAATTGTCTGTTGAGTTCGCATCTGCCTGTATCCCGTAGGCGCGCATTAGCATAACAAGGAACTGAGCTCTCGTAATGGATTCCGAGGGTGCGAACATGCCATTTCCGATGCCAGTTGTAATGCCCCGAGCAGCACAGAAGGTGACCGCATCGTAGTACCATGAAGAACCAGCCACATCGCTGAAGGTAACCTTGTTGTACCCGACCGCATACAGCGAGAAATGTTCAACGGTAAATACTACCATTCCGGTTTCCTCATTATAGAAACCTGTGACATGCTCAAGAGCACCGGAATCTCCGATATAATATACAACGACCGCACCTGCCTCCTCATTCGGCTGCAGAACATACGGAACACAAATTGTTGCATGACCGCCATTCCACTGTGTAATTACGGAGCCGCCGACCGTCAGAGTAAAATTGTAGACCGGCCGATTGCCGATAAGCGCGAGCTCTTCTTCGGATAGAGACGAGAGACTTGTTTCATCAGCCTGCGCAATTGACAGATCAATCTTGTTCGTGCCGGCGGTTTCCCCTATGAAGCCTGCCGCTTGATTATCAAAGGTTACGACAACTTTCCCGGTATCAATCAGAACGCCGGATTTGTTGGTGTCGGCAAGCGTTCTGAAATTACTGCCGCCAATCTCCACCGTCAAAACGTTGTCCTTTTCCGTTACTGTTCCGCTTATTGTGCCGGAGCCGCTGGTATCCGTAATGTTTATGCTTCTTTGATTACTGCTTCCTCCGACGACCGGCACCGCCTGAATCGTGACTGCGGCCGTCCAGAGCAAGTCGTCGAAGTAGGCGAAGTCGGGAAAAGTATCATTTTCCATCGTGCAGTAAACGGCTGTTCCACCATATACCGACCTGTCAAAGGTAAATACGCCGGTTGGAGATTCCGTGATACCGGCGGTAATCTCGCTGTCGTCAGCGGCTTTGTACCACTTGAAAATCGTGCTTTTCGAGTCTATCACCGCCTCGGCAGACAGGTCGATGGTGCCGCCGTTTTGCAGCGTGACGGAAACTGCCTTCTGCGCGTCGTACTCATAGTGCGTAAGAGATGCCGGCAGAGGCAGGGTGGAGAGTTTCATTTTATTGTTGTAGCAGTATAAAGTTTCCAGAACGGTATTAGCCGATATATCAAGACCGGTCAGGTTATTGTTGTAGCAGTACAAAGTATCCAGAACAGTATTAGCCGATATATCAAGACCGGTCAGGTTGTTGTTGTAGCAGTACAAAGCACTCAGATTGGCATTGCCTGATGCATCCAGATCAGTCAAGAGGTTGTTACTGACGTTAAGGGTAGAAAGTCCTGTTAAGTCTGTAAGCGTAAGAGCGGTAAGCTTGTTGCTGTGGAGATAAAGCTCTGTCAGTTTTGTCAGCCCGTTCACGCTGAGGCTTGAAAGTTCGTTATTATTGCAGTAGACGCTTTCCAAATTTGTCGCGCCGGTCAGCGTCAGAGAAGTCAGGCCATTTTCCGAGCAGCTGAGATATGTCAGCGCAGCGCAGTCCGAAACGTCCAGCGCGGTCAGGGCGGTTTTATTGATGCTGAGCGTGGTCAGCTTGCCGAATTCCGAGGCGTCTAAGGTTCCCGCAAGGCCGCCAGAAGACCAGTCGATTCTGGTCAGCCGCTTGACCGTGTCGCTGCTCCAGGTACAGCCCGAAAATGTCGACGGATTACCCGAGGCATAGTCCTCGTTAAGTACCTGTCCATTTGTCTTGCCTGATTCATTGGAGTTCTGGTCTAGGAAGGCTGTGAGCGCCGCGACATCCGGGTCGTAATAACTATCGGAGTTAGCGTCAGGCGCGTTTAGCGACAGCGTATAATCGCTGAAGTGGTTGACGTCGAAGGAAACTGTATCGGTGGTGTCGTCGAATCTGAGATTACTTACCGCGCCGCCCGTGCCGGCAGAGGCGGCTACGGCTTTGAAATCGTATTTTGTCAAACCGTTAAACGAGGCGGAAGTAACCGTTACCTTTGCCACGAGACCTTCGAGAAACGTCAGCGTACCCGCGACGTCGATGCCGACTGTATACTGCTCAAGTGTTCCGGCTTCAGCCGTTCCCACCTGCTCCATCGTTATATCAGTGTCAAGAGCCACAAGCTTGTCGCTGTTGTCCACAAGGTTCAGTCCTGTAAAAGCAATCGCACCTGTGATTCCGGTACCTATTTCTTTGCCGAAGGTAACATCAATGTCGCGCAGATTCTCGACGTTTTGTGCTCCGCTGCCCAGTACCGGATCGAAGGTGACATCTGAGACATAACTTAATATCTCCTCTACCCCGACAATAACGGGATTTCCGGAGGAATCCGCCAGCAGGAAATAGAAAGTAGGACTGGTAGAGCCGTACTGAACCCATGTCGTATGAGTGCTGTCATAGACGAAAATCTTGAAGCCCACGGCAGCGTTGTCTAGTCCGCTGACAATAGTTCCGGTCACGGGTGAACTCAGGGTGCTCGAGGAGCTTACAGTTCTTTCAACATAATAGCCCTGACCGTCCGCGATACCGTCCGTCAGACTGCCAGAAGTAAAAATATCGGTTGAAGCAAAGTCCCCCGAATTGAAATCTATTAATCCGAAGCTGATTCTCACGGTATGAAATTCTATACTTAACAGGTTCCCAATGCTGAAGCTTAGCGTATCGCCGGCGAAGTAAACATGGTCCAGGTCTCCGTCCGTGAAAGTAAACTCCGGTGTGCCGTACGCAGATGCGGTCGGCGGTAAAGCCGCAAAAATGGAAAACACTATAATTAGCGCTAAGAAACAAGACAATAATTTTTTCGACATTGACTTTTCCTCCCATGTTTTAGATGTTTCTACCCTCAATAAAAAAATACTACATGAAATACCACATAAAAAGAATCACCCTAAAGGGTGATTCTTTTGCAATTCGTAACCGGACAGATAAAATAACCGTTACGCTTTCAATTCTACACGAACCTATATGGAAACCACAGCTCACCCCAATCAAAACATTTCAGTCGTATATATTGAAAGATATTGCAACTTATGATAATTTGAACTTACTTATTCAATGTACGCTGGCTGAAGTTGTTATTGAATGCCGAGACATAACCCTTGATTTGCATGGTGATAAGCGCAAAGAGAGAGGCATTCCGATAAACGCTCATTTGATTTAGAAGGGGGAGATAACATGGTGGGATACGTAGGGAAAAAGCGGCAGCTTTTTGCCTTGGACGACCGCAATCTGCCCATTGTTGTCTTTTCGCTGTTTTCCGCCTGGCTGCTGTCAATTCCATTCGAAGGCCGGATTCTGTACGCTCTTTTAGACAAGTATCAGATTTCTGCCCAGCCCATTGTTTTAGGCTCGATGGGCGCTCATTGTGCAGGACTGATTCTTTGCGGTTTCTTTGTGAGGAATATGCGGGCGGCAAAGAGGCTTATGCTCTTCTCAATTGCTTTCTGTATCGCGGCTTCCATCCTGTTTTTCTTACCGCCCTCGTTTTTGTGGAAAGCAATGCTTTTTTTGTCGTCATTTCTAGCTGGGTGTTGCGTTGCGGCGTGGGGGTTCTTTCTGAAAAATGGTACGCCGAAAAGCGAACGTCTTGGGGCAATAGCGGACATGCTGGTTTTCTGTTATATCCTGACGATTATGCTTGGAAAGGCGGCCGACAGTATTTATCCGTATTCGGGACTTGGCTTGTCCATCCTGACGCTGGGGCTCGCGTTCTATTTTGCTTTGAGGCTTCCGATAAAGGCGAAGGAGGATGAGGCAGCTTCTTATAAACATCAGGAGCAGCCAGTTAGCATCAAAAGGCCTCTCATCTTTTTATGGCTCTTCATTTTTGTAGTCGCCATCAACGGAGGATTGATGTTTAGGGTGCAATATCCGGCTTATGCTCACCTCAATTGGCTGACGAGTTGGTATTGGGCGGTTCCCTATATAGCTGCCGTGCTTATCTTGCGCAAGTTGCCGCGTAAAGCAAACCGAACCTATATACTGTTTGCGGCCATCTCAATGACCGGATTTTCCTTTATTGCCTACATAGTGCTTGACCGCTCGGCGGTCAGTTATTTGACTGTGGATACCCTGATGCAGGGTGCTTTCGGTATTTTTAATCTGTTTTGGTGGAGCATTCTGGGTGAGATGCTGTCATTTCACAAAAACGCCGCGCGAATTCTTGGAGTCGGGCTTTCCGCAAACGTGCTGGGCATATTGCTGGGTGAACTAATTGGCAGCGCGGTCACCTTTGGAAACGGGCAAAATCTGAATTCCTTGCTGCTGGCGCTGAGCGTGGTTTGCGTTACCCTAGTAATGCTTCCACCACTGCATAGTTATCTAACTGTTTTGTTAAAGAACCACACATACCTCACGGTACTTCGAGAACTGCCGCAACTTGAACAAACCCAACTAATCGGGAATTTTGGAACGAAAAAAAGGCTTTCAGAGCGTGAATGCGAGATTGCGTCCCTGCTATTCAAGGGAAAAACATACAGAGCAATCGCAGCAGAGCTTTGTATAAGTGAAAACACCGTTAAAACTCATGCCAAGAATATTTACGCAAAGGTCGGCGTACATAACCGGACAGAGCTGATGAACAGTCTTCTGGACATACCAGCCTACGATACCTTACTAAATGGGTATAAATAGATGTTCGCTGATGGCTCCCATTTTGCGAATATTATTGCAAGACGCGCAACACAATAATAAAACCCGCAATGCACTGTGTTATCAATGCATTGCGGGTTTCTGGAGGAGAAGGAGGGATTTGAACCCTCGCTGCGCTCATCACGCACTACTCCCTTAGCAGGGGCGGAATAGTCATTGAAAATACTGGTAAATTAGGCTATATGCTGGGAGTTTGTTGGTAGTAGAAAACTAGCATATTTGATTAAAGGTTTACTTGAGTTTTCAATTTCACTAGATTGGACTACAGCGGGCATCAAGGACAATTCCCTGTAGTTTGTGCAGGCGGACATTTATCCACCATGATTCACTTGCTTTTGATTGTGGTTATTCCGAACAGTGCATATAGCGGACAGAAGTTAATAATACCTGTTATTAACGGAATCAGGCCAATAAGACCTAACCACCGCAAGTTGCCTTCTAAAAAATAAAGCAAACTCAGTACTGCTATTCCTAAAATAATCCTAATCCATTTATCAGTTTTCCCAACATTTGGTTTCATTTCGATTTTCTCCTATCATTATTTCGATATTCAAATAGGGCTTATGCTAATCGAGTAGCCCTTATTGGATATTATTCTAGTCCTACTAGAATGTCAGAGCCTTCAATTTTAACTGAGTAAGCTTGGGTGTCGTTGGCATTAACTTTAATGAAAATGATTTTGCCGCTTTTGACGGCCTTTCCTGTCCTTACGTCAAATACGGAACCGTGCTTGGGACACACAATATTATAACCATCTAGATTACCGTCAAATAGAGAGCCTCCCATATGCGGACACTTGTTATCAATTGCATAATATGTATCTCTGATATTTGCTAGTAGCAACACCTTTTTATCAAGAGTAATTTTCTTTTTCTCTCCATCTTTTATTTCGTCTGTCTGAGCGACTTTGACATATTGCATAAAGTACCTCCCAATATATATTTATTATTTTAAGTGTAGCACAAAGCGACCACAATTGTATTATTATTTCAAATTTCATGTTTTCAGGACTCAACTTCTTGTATTTCTTGCTTTTTCAGCATATGCTTAAGCACGCTGAAGAATAGTTGAATCGGCCGAATTTGGTCTTAGGACAGACTTGCTAGAGCAAATACCTCTACAGTTGAGTGGCTGCGCTATATGCCCCACAGGGTTTGGCTGAAAGGCCTTTCCCTGTGGGGCACAATATTTATGTGGTTGAGCGCTATTTCTGGATTAGTCTGTCAGACAAGTGCCCATTCTGCGCTCGGAAAAGTTCTGGCCGCCTCCACGGTTACCAGCACTATTACCCAGTCCTGCACCGGTACCTGTGCAAGTACCTGAGCACATGCCAGAGCCTGTTCCTGAACCGTCACAGTTTGCCTGATTTTCTTCCATTGCGGCGATGATTTCGTCTGCTCTTTCTTGAGTCATAGTTCCCGCAGTTACTCTTTCTGATAGGTTGGCCTTCCTCTGCTCAAGCATTTGAGCCTTGAACTCGTCAAGAACTCCGGCTTCACTGGCAATTGCACCATACGTGCTGCCGGATTCGGTTTTATCCGCTATGACGCTTTCAATGGATTTGCCTGTAAGACCAGTGATGATTTCGGCAGGGGAGGTGTATCCGGATGCGGCAAACGCAGTAACCGAGGTTACACCGACTACGAGTATTACTGCCATTACTATGGCGACTTTTTTAAAATATTTCATATTGTTTCACTCCTAATTAATTTTGAGGGAGATTGGTTTTCCCTTTTATGATTTCATTATGCTGGACAGTTTTGTTGAAATTGTGTCTTTTGTTTTGTAATTCTATGCTATTTACAGCTGAAAAGACATACTTTTGTCACTAATAAAATTACAGTTATGATATAATTGTATAAAAAACAGAATTGGGGGGGTGATTAATTGCCGACTATATTAATTGCGGATGACAACAGACAAATTACCTCGATTTTAGAAGAGTATGTTAAAAAAGAGGGGTTCACTCCGTTTATAGCATTTGATGGTCAGGGAGCACTCGATCTATTTGCCAAACATAAACCTGATGTCGTTTTGCTTGATGTCATGATGCCCAAAGTGGATGGGTTTGAGGTTTGCCGTGAAATACGCAAAAACTCAGATACTCCTGTCATTATGATTACGGCAAGAGGTGAAGATTTTGAGAAAATCATGGGTCTCGACATCGGAGCTGACGACTATATAATAAAGCCATTTTCACCCGGAGAGGTTATGGCAAGAATCCGTGCAGTTCTGCGAAGGATTTCAAGGGAAGCGGGACAAAGCAAACAGGTTTTCTCGTATGGCAGCCTGACAATAAATCTTGATGAGTATATCGTTTCAATAAATGACAGCAAAGTTCTGCTAACAAAGAAAGAGACAGAGCTTCTGTGGACACTTGCCACCAATAAGAACAAAGTGTTTTCACGCGACAATTTATTGAACAGCTTGTGGGGTTATGATTATTTCGGTGACACACGAACAGTTGATTCTCATATAAAGCGTCTCCGCGCAAAACTCGACGAGTTTGCTCACGATGGATGGGAAATCAAAACAATATGGGGTGTCGGTTATAAATTTGAGGTAAATGTCGATGAAAAGTAAAATTGCGCTTAAGTTAGCACTATATTTTTCAGCGGTACTTCTTTTGTTTGCATTTATTATAGGCGCTATTTTCATTACCCTGTTCAGGGCGCAAACGATAAAAGAACACAAGAACGACTTGGAAGCACGCGCTGCCTCGATTGCCGTTGCATTGTCAGACTACATGGGTAGCACAAGTTCCGGCGGCAAAGGAATGATGAGTGGAATGGGCGGATACGGAGCGTACCTTAGATTTATTGATGATATTGCCATGGCTGACGTTTGGATTGTTGATGAAAATCTGAACCTCATCACAAGCAGCCCCATGTCTAGTGAAGAATATAACTATGCGGATTTACCCGAAGATGCCGATCAAGTCGTTAAAGAAGTGTTCAAGGGAAACACTACCTTCAGTGAAGGCTTTAGCAGTCTTTTGAACGCCCCAACACTTACTGTGGGAACGCCGATTACAATTGACGGCCAAATTGTCGGAGCGATTCTCCTTCATTCCCCCGTTGAGGGAATAGATGACGCGACGCTAAGGGGTATAGGAATATTAGCAGTCAGTGTTTCAGCCGCGCTGATTTTGTCAGCAATCCTGTCTGTGTTTTTTGCACTTGTATTTACAAAGCCTTTGAATAAGATTAAAAACACGGCGCTATTATTGGCGGACGGAGATTATACGGTTCAAACCGACGTACGACAAAAAGATGAAATCGGAGAGCTAGCCGGAGCAATCGACATCTTGAGCGGAAAGCTTCTGCTCGCAAAGAGGGAAAGCGATAATCTGGACAAGCTACGTCGTGATTTCGTGGCGAATATATCACATGAGCTAAAAACTCCCGTTACGGTAATACGTGGTTCGCTTGAAGCTTTGTGCGATGGGGTGGTTACAGAGCCTGAGCAGGTTAATAACTATCATCGACAAATGCTGAGCGAAAGCCTTTCGCTCCAGCGGTTGGTTAATGATCTTCTGGATTTATCAAAGCTGCAGAGCTCAGATTTCGTAATTGAAATGCAGGAATTGAACCTTTGCGACATTTTAAGCGACGTTGCCCGTAGCGCGAGTCACCTCGCTCAGGATAAAAACATTGAGATTCGGCAAACGTTTGATACTCAGTCTCTTTTGGTATTAGGTGACTACGGCCGACTGAGACAGATGTTTTTTATCATACTTGACAATGCCGTTAAATTCTCACCAGTGGGAAGCAAAATAGACATTTCGCTGAAGGACAGAACGGTTTCAATTATTGATCATGGCAAAGGAATTTCAGAAGATGATTTGCCTTATATTTTTGATCGGTTTTATAAGGTTAGGTCAGAACAAAACAAAAGCGGCTCGGGGCTTGGTCTTGCTATAGCTAAACAAATTGCTGACAGACATGGCGTTGAAATATTAGTCAGCAGCCGGCTGGGCATAGGGACCGAGTTTAAAATGAAGCTCTAGTATTATAATTAAGCGATAGGCTGGGGTTAATCACCTATCGACCTGTCCACGAACTTCGTCCGATGCAAAACTGAAGCCGACAGGACTGGAAAGCGCGCTGTTCGGCGCTCGGAAGAGAGTCGAATTTCCATAGAGCTTATGATGTCGGCCAACTGCTGCGATGTGTTCCTGCATGAGGTCGCGGCGTAGCAGACGGTGAAAATATAGGCAGCCTGTTTTTGGGTGATAAGTTAGTCACTGTGTTAGTCATTACAGAAAATTCTCACCACAAGAGACATTTTTCAACATGGTTTTCATTGTGGAAAGGCCCAAAAGTAAAACCCGCAATGCACTGTGTTATCAATGCATTGCGGGTTTCTGGCGGAGAAGGAGGGATTTGAACCCTCGCTGCGCTCATCACGCACTACTCCCTTAGCAGGGGAGCCCCTTCGGCCTCTTGGGTACTTCTCCATGCCGAAAGACAATATATATGCACCGCGTTTCGAAAAAACATCCCGAAACTCTCTTGTAAGGAAGAATGGCGGAGAGAGAGGGATTCGAACCCCCGGTGCTTTCGCACAACGGTTTTCAAGACCGTCACCATCGACCACTCGGACATCTCTCCGTTTCGGTCGCTTTGGTATAATAACATAATATTCAACTTGTGTCAACTGGTTTGGACTGTACTGCTTTGTTATTTCCGGATACAGCTTTTTTGGTGCAGAAAAATGCTTTGTTGCCTTGAATTGTTAACACTTTTCGGATATAATGATACAATATGTCAGCGCTTACGTACAATACAAATCGGGGCGGATTTTGGCTTAGAAACTACTTCCGGAGATACATTTTTTATGCGTGGTAACTTATTCATCAAAGGTGCGAGAGAAAATAACCTTAAGAACATAGACCTGGAGATACCCCGTGACAGCCTTGTGGTATTTACGGGGCTTTCCGGCAGCGGAAAATCGTCGCTTGCCTTCGACACGATTTATGCCGAGGGACAGAGGCGCTACGTCGAATCGCTGTCGAGCTATGCCCGCCAGTTCCTGGGACAGATGGAAAAGCCCGATGTGGACTACATCGAGGGTCTTTCTCCCGCCATATCCATAGACCAGAAAACGACCTCAAAAAATCCGCGCTCGACTGTCGGCACGGTTACGGAGATATACGACTATCTGCGCCTTCTCTGGGCGCGTATCGGCGTGCCGCACTGCCCGAAGTGCGGCAAGGAGATCAAGCAGCAGACGATTGACCAGATCATCGACCAGATATTGCTCCTGCGCGAGGGGACGAGAATACAGATTCTCGCGCCAGTTGTCCGCGCAAGAAAGGGCGAATACCAGAAGGTCTTTGAGGACGCCAGAAAGTCAGGCTACGTCCGCGCAAGAGTGGACGGGAGCACCTACGACCTGAGCGAGGAAATAAGCCTCGATAAGAACAAGAAGCACAACATCGAGATTGTCGTAGACAGGCTCGCGGTCAAGCCCGATTTTACTCAGCGTTTGACGGATTCCGTCGAAACCGCCGCGGCTCTCGCGGGCGGCATCGTGACTATCGACATTCCCGACGAGAAAAGGGAACTGCTCTTTTCTCAGAATTACGCCTGCGAGGACTGCGGCATTTCCATCGAGGAGCTCACGCCGCGGATGTTTTCGTTCAACAACCCCTACGGCGCGTGCCCGACCTGCGGCGGGCTGGGCGTCCAGCTCCGCGCCAATCCGGATATGATACTTCCGAACCCCGCCCTATCGATTATGGACGGCGGCATCGAGGCGAGCGGCTGGGGTAATGTCCGCAACGACGGCATTTCCCGAATGTACTTCGAAGCTCTCGCAAAAAAATACAAGTTTTCGCTCAACGACCCCATCAGAAATCTGTCGCAAGAGGTGATTGACGTCATCCTCTACGGCACGAAGGGCGAAAAGCTGACGCTTTATTACGACCAGCCCCGCGGCAAGGGAACGCTCAATCAGCCCTTTGAAGGCATCGCCAATAACATCGAGCGGCGTTACCGCGAAACGCAGAGCCCCTCGATGCGCAACGAACTTATGCAGTGCATGGGTGAATATGACTGCCCCGACTGCCACGGACTTCGGCTGAAGCCCGAGGTGCTCGCAGTTACGGTCGGCGGGATACGCATAACCGACTTCACCGCAATGTCCGTTTCCAACGCTCTCGACTTCATAGACAGGCTTGAGCTTTCACCGCGCGACGCAATGATAGCCGACAGAATACTTAAAGAGATACGCCAGCGCCTCGGCTTTTTGAAGAGCGTTGGTCTGCAGTATCTTACGCTTTCGCGTTCCGCAGGCAGCCTCTCGGGCGGCGAGAGCCAGAGAATAAGGCTCGCCACACAGATAGGCTCCTCCCTCATGGGAGTTTTATACATCCTCGACGAGCCGAGCATCGGTCTGCATCAGAAGGACAACGAAAAGCTAATAAAAACGCTCAAGGACCTGCGCGACCTCGGCAATACGCTCATCGTCGTCGAGCATGACGAGGACACGATGCGCTCGGCCGACCATATCGTAGATATAGGTCCGGGCGCGGGTATACACGGAGGCGAGGTCGTCTGCGCCGGTACAATTGAAGACATCTGCGCCTGCGAAAAATCGATTACGGGGCAGTACCTGAGCGGAAAGAAGAAGATACCCGTTCCGTCGGAGCGCAGAAAAAGCAACGGACACAGCCTTGTAATCCGTGGAGCGCGCGAAAACAACCTTAAAAACATCGACGTTGAAATACCGCTCGGCGTCTTCACCTGCGTCACGGGCGTTTCCGGCAGCGGCAAATCCTCGCTAATAAACGAGGTTCTGTATAAAACGCTGGCGGCGGAAAAAAATCACGCGAAAACTCATGCGGGTAAGCACGACAGTATTGAAGGACTCCAATATGTCGACAAGGTAATCGACATCGACCAGAGCCCCATCGGCAGAACTCCACGCTCGAACCCCGCAACCTACACGGGCGTTTTCAACGACATACGCGAGCTGTTTGCCTCGACGCAGGACGCCAAAATGCGCGGCTACAACTCGGGACGCTTCTCCTTCAACGTCCGCGGCGGACGCTGCGAGGCCTGCTCGGGCGACGGACTTATCAAGATAGAGATGCACTTTCTGCCCGACATCTATGTTCCCTGCGAGGTCTGCAAGGGCAGGCGCTACAACAGGGAGACGCTCGAGGTGCGCTACAAGGGCAAGAACATCTCCGAAGTTCTGGAAATGACAATCGAGGAGGGCGTAAGCTTCTTCGAAAATATTCCGAAAATCAAAGCTCAGCTCCAGACGCTCTGCGAGGTGGGGCTTGGCTATGTCAGACTGGGGCAGCCCTCGACAACGCTTTCGGGCGGCGAGGCGCAGCGAATAAAGCTTGCCACCGAGCTTTGCAAGAGAAGCACGGGTTCCACGGTTTACATCCTCGACGAGCCCACGACAGGGCTGCACGTCGCGGACGTTCACAAGCTCGTTGAAGTTCTCGGAAGGCTTGTCGAGTCGGGAAACACCGTCATTGTCATCGAGCACAATTTGGACGTGATAAAAATCGCCGACCACATCATTGATCTCGGACCCGAGGGCGGAGATCTAGGCGGAGAGGTCATTTTTACCGGCACGCCCGAGGACTGTGCCGCCTGCGAAAAAAGCTATACAGGTCAGTTTCTTAAAAAAATGCTTAACTGACAGCGTCTTCTCAGGAAAACGGAACGAAATTAACAAACTTAAACAGTTTCCCGTATTATGTGTAAAAGGGGGAACTGAAAATGGAAATGGTTGAAATACTCGCGGCGCTGGCACTCTCGCTTTCCTTCCTTCTGTTGATTTGGGCAGTCAAGGGTTTTCTCCTCAGACCCAGTGTCAGCGGCAGGAGCTCAAAGATAACGGTGCTGATAACAGCGGATGTTTGTACGAAGGACCTTGAGCGCGAGGTAACAAACCTGCGCTGGCTCAGGGAGGACGGGCGGCTGAACGCCGACATACTTATTGTCGATTCGGGTATGGAATATGAAACGGCAGAGATAGCGCTAGCCCTGTCACGCAGGGACGCGTCAATCCGGATATGCAGACCGGACGAGATAGCAAATATCATCACACGGGGTGTCGGGAATGGAGCAGAAAGATAACTACATACAAATATCCGGCACAGTCAAGGCTGTCTTGTTCCAGAACGAGGAGAACGGGTACACCGTTCTGAAGCTGGAAGCGCAGGACGGCGGAGATATAACCGTTGTCGGCTGCCTGCCCTATGCCTGCCCGGGAGAACAGCTTACGATAACGGGTGAATACACGAAGCACTCCGTCCACGGAGAGCAGTTTAAGGCCGAGTGGGCGCAGCGTACTATGCCGGAGGGCGCGGAGGCAATATTCGAGTATCTCGCCTCGGGAGCTCTGCGCGGCGTCGGTCCCGCAACGTCGACACTCATAGTCTCCGAGTTCGGAGGGAGAGCCCTTCAGGTAATCGAGCACGAGCCGGAGAGGCTCGCGCAGGTAAGGGGTATAGGCAGAAAAAAGGCCTACGAGCTTTCGGACGCTTTCAAAAAGCAGGTCGGGATTCGCAGACTTATGGAGTTTCTGGGGAACTACGAGCTCCGCCCTGTAATCGCAATAAGGCTTTTCCATGATTTCGGTGACAAGGCTCTGGAGCTTCTGGAAGAAAACCCCTATATAATCGCAGGCGAGCATATAGGCGCGAGCTTTGCCGAAGCGGATGCGCTTGCCATCAAAATGGGCTTTGAGGGCGACTGCGCGGAGCGTGTGGCGGCGGCGGCTCTCTATGAGCTTTGGCACAACTCAAGAAACGGGCACACCTTCATCCCCGCGGATAAGCTCATCGCGGCGACCTCCCAGCTTATTGAGGTGAGTGCAGAGGCTGTCGAGGAGGCTCTTGAGGTGCTCTCCGACAGCGGTGAAATTGTCCGCACGGTTATTGCCGACAGGGAGGGCTGCTACCTTGCCTCGCTTTTTGAGGCGGAGGTTTATACCGCGGACAGAATAAAAGCAATGTCGGGTGAAAAACTAAGCCATAAAAATGATATCGACGCCATCATAGAGATGATAGAAGCAGAGCAGTCGGTGACCTACGCCGATATGCAGCGCTACAGCCTTAAAATTGCCGCGCAGCGGCAAATTATGGTACTGACGGGCGGACCCGGAACGGGAAAAACGACTACCGTCCGCGCAATAGTTTCGCTTTTCGAAAAAATGGGGCTCAAAACGTTGCTCACAGCCCCAACGGGCCGCGCTGCGAAGCGTATGAGCGAGCTGACGGGCAGGGACGCCGCCACGGTCCACAGACTGCTGGAGGCGGGTTTCTCCGCCGAGGGCGACGAGCTTATATTCAAGCGCGACGAGGAGGAGCCCCTGGTCTGCGACGCCATCATTCTGGACGAATGCTCGATGGTCGATATTTATCTCATGGCCGCGCTTCTGCGTGCGATGCCGCCGGAATGCAGGCTTATTATGGTCGGCGACGCCGATCAGCTTCCGAGCGTCGGTCCCGGCAACGTTTTTCTGGATATTATACGCAGCGGAATTGTTGAGACAGTCCGCCTGACGGAGATTTTCCGCCAGGGCGCAGAGAGCCGCATTGTCGCCAACGCCCACATGATAAACAGGGGAGACTACCCCGATTTTAAGTCAAATTCGGCAGAGAGCGACTTTTTCTTCCTCCGCAGATGCGAGCCTGCCCAGACGGTGGAAACGATAATTGAGCTGTGCAGGCACCGCCTGCCGGAAAAAATGGGTATTTCGCCGATGGACATACAGGTTCTCAGCCCGACGAGGAAGGGCGAAACAGGCACAAGATACCTGAACGCCGTGCTGCAGAGAGTGCAAAATCCCCCGTCGCCTGCCAAAAAAGAGAAAAAATACGGCGAAATTGTCTTCCGCGAGGGAGACAGAGTGATGCAAACCAGAAACAACTATGATATAATATGGGCGAAACCCGAGAAAATCGAACTGTCCTTCGATGAGGACGGGGCCGCGCTTCCCGTTATTACCATGGGTGCGAAGCCCGACCACGGAACAGGGATATTTAACGGCGATATAGGCACAGTCGCCGGACTCGATAACGAAAACGAAGTTATGACTGTCCTATTCGACGACAGACTTGCGGCATACGGCTTCGATATGCTGCCGGAGCTTGAGCACGCTTTTGCAATGACAGTCCACAAATCTCAGGGCAGCGAGTTCAAAGCCGTTATTTTGGCGGCACAGGAGGGCTCGCCCCAGCTTATGAGCAGGAGCATTCTTTACACGGCCGTGACCAGAGCGAGAGAGCTTTTGATAATCGTCGGGAATGATACGACGGTTTTCAATATGATAGACAATCATAAGGTGACAAGAAGATACAGCGGACTTCGTGCCAGACTGACGGATTAGTAGGCGGATTTCCCGCCGCGCGACTGGAAAGGACGGTAGCCATGAGTATTTTTTCGGGACTTCTGGATTTGCTATACCCTCCGCGCTGCGCTTTTTGCAGAAAAGTTCTGAAAACGGACGAGAGCGGAATGTGCGTGAAATGCGGCGGATCTATCAGCCGCACGCATAACGGGGGCGCGCAGTCGGGGGACTTTTATTCCGTCTGCGTTTCACCGCTCTATTACGAAAACGAGGTTCGCGACGCAATACTGCGTTTCAAGTTCAACGACGCAACGGTCTACGCCGACCTTTTCGGTACGCTGATGGCCGACTGCATTAGGGAAAACCTCAGGGGCCGCTACGATATCATCACATGGGTCCCGCTGAGCGGCAGGAGGCTTCACAAGCGCGGCTACGATCAGGCTATGCTGCTTGCCATGTCGGCGGCACTGAAGCTCGATGACGTCGCCGTAGAGCTTCTCAAAAAGCACACGGACGTTCCGGCACAGTCGGGCGTCGGCACTGCGGAGAAGCGCCGTGCCAATATTTCCGGCGTATACGGCGCTGCGGACGAGGAACTTATCCGCGGCAGGCGCGTCCTGCTTATTGACGATATTGTAACTACAGGCGCAACTCTTTCCGAGTGTGCCAAAACCCTTAAATATTCGGGTGCGGAGGAAGTCCTGTGCTGTACACTGGCCAGGGCGAGAGAATAAAAAGTAAAAGTTTTGTCAAAGATTTCATTGAGGTGACATAAATGGTTTTTTTTGAAAGAGATATAGCGATAGATCTGGGAACGTCGAGCATAATCGTGTATGTCAGCGGAAAGGGGATAACTCTTCGCGAGCCGACGGTTGTTGCCGTGGACAAGCACTCTGGAAAGCTCCTCAAGGTCGGAGAGGACGCTCAGAAAATGCTGGGGAGGACTCCGGCAAACATCGTCTCCATCCATCCGATTATCAACGGCGTCGTTTCCGATTACGATATGACGGTTCGGATGCTCAAGGAGCTTATTCAGCGCATTACCTCCTTCAGCCTGTTCAAGCCGAGGATAATAATCTGCGTACCGGGCAGTATCTCGGGAGTCGAGGAACGCGCAACGATTGACGCGGGAATTGAAGCAGGCGCAAGAAAGGTCTATCTTCTCGAATCCTCCGTTGCCGCCGCCGCCGGCGCGGGAGCGGATGTTTCGAAGCCTGACGGTCACATGGTTATCGACATCGGCGGAGGAACGACGGAGGTCGGTGTCGTGTCTCTGGGCGGCGTCGTCGAGAGCGAATCAATCAAAACGGCGGGCGATGCGTTTGACGAAGCCATAGTCAAGTACATACGCCGAAAACACAATCTGCTTATCGGGCTGAAAACCGCGGAGGAGCTGAAAATCAGAATCGGAAGCGCCTATCCGGTTGCGGAGCCCGCAGCCGAGGAAGTTAAGGGGCGCTGCCTGATGACAGGTCTGCCGCGTTCCGTCGAGGTCGATACTAACGACATCGCGGAGGCGCTTGCGGAACCTCTGTCCGCAATTCTCGATTCCGTGCAGATGGTACTCGAAAGAACACCTCCGGAGCTTGTTTCGGACATCTCCCAGAACGGTATAATAATGTGCGGAGGCGGAAGCCTCGTCCCCGGACTCGATAAGATTGTTTTTGCGAAAACGGGAATCAAGCTCAATCCCGTGGACGACCCCGTCACCTGCACGGCTTACGGAGCGGGAAAAATGCTCAATAACCTCAGCGCGCTGGAAGAGGGTATGATAAACCTCGCCAGAAAGCGTCAGATGAAATAATCAGACGTCAATAAAGAAGGACGGAAGCTCTTTGAAGCTTCCGTCCTTCTTTATCAGAATATTGTGTAAATTATGTATTGGATCTGGCAGTCTCGAGCTCCCTACTGCGGCACTTTGCCTGCAGCCAGGAAAGAATATCGGAATAGACTTCGTCCTTATTCAGCTCATTGAGTATCTCGTGGCGGCTGCCGTGATAGAGCTTCAGCGTTACATCGGAAAGTCCCGCCTTCAGGAAGCCGTTATACGCGCGAAGTACGCCCTTGCCGTATTCGCCGACGGGATCGTCATCGCCGGAGACAAAGAAAACAGGCAGATTTTTGTTCATACGCTCAAGGTTCTTGGGGCTTCCAATATACTTGATCCCCATCATCATATCGCGCGTCAAATCGGCCGAGGTGACAAAACCGCAGTCGGGATCGGCGACATATTCATCGACTATTGCGGGATCGCGCGTGAGCCAGTCGAAATCCGTGCGCGGAGGCTTGCAATGGCTGTTATATCCCGAGAAGGACAGGTCGTTGAGGAACTGGCTTCTGTAGTTCGATCCGTGTCTTTTAATGATTCCGTTTGCGACGGTCAGACCTGTGCCGAGCAGAAGACCGCTCTGCTGACCAGTTCCGCTCAGAATGACGCCATCCGGGCCGTCGTGATAGCGGATTATGTATGTACGGGTGAGAAAGCTGCCCATCGAATGCCCGAGAATGAAGACAGGCAGGCTGAAATACTGCTCTTTGAGGCGCTCATAGAGCTTCCGCATATCGCCGACGACAAGTTCCCAGCCGCCGTGCTCGCCGAAAAAGCCCTTGTTCTTCGGGTCGGAAACACTTTTACCGTGTCCGAGATGATCGTTTCCCGCCACAACAAAACCGAATGAGGCAAGATACTGAGCAAATTTATCGTATCTGTCGATGTGTTCCGCCACTCCGTGGCAGATTTGAACGATACCGATCGGAGAAATGTCCGGCAGCCATTCGCGGACGTAAATCGTGCTTTTACAATCGCAGGAACTGAAGCTGAATTCGTTGAGAATGGGCATTAACGAGACCCCCTTATATAGTTGAGAAAAAATGCGATACTATTTGTAACTCTATTGTAATCATTCTATATTGCGTTTCGGAAGAAGTCAACCGAAATTAAAACTTTTACATCAGGAAAGGGGTTTATTCAATTGGCAGTTCAATGATTTCAAGCTCTCTGCGCAGGGCATAAAGCAGGGTGCTCATCGTGCCGCCGGGTTTGCCACCATAGGCGGCAATAAGCACGCAGGAATTATCCACCATATATCTGTTGCGCCGCATAAGACAGTCCGGCGTATAGTTTTTTTGAACGAGAGTATGATAGTCACAGTCTGCGACAAGCCGCGCATAACGTCGTTTGAGCGCCTCCGTGAAGTTTCCCGACTGACCTTCCCAGGGAATCGCAGCCTCAAGCGTGATTTCGCCGTGCTCGGCGCGAAGCTGCATGACCGCTTCGCAGAAATACATATCGCAGCCGGTTGCCATACCGCAGATAAAGTGACGGATGCCCGAAATGTAAACGGACTCTACGGCGTCGGAAATTAGCTCCTTGAGCCGCAAACAGCGGGGGTCGTTTTCGTCTGATTTCCACGGGAGCTTTTCCTCCCGGTGCCCCGTAAAGGTGCAGGCTCCGTTTCTGCTTTCCATAGAACCTCCGACGGTAACAAAAGTTTGGGTTTCCTTAAGTTTACTATTCTTTTTTCAATATGTCAAAGGCGCATTGGCGGCGGACGCTTTTTTTCGGACATTCCGATATTTCATGAATAACTGAAATAAAAACGAACAAATTGTCTATAATAGCTTTGAACTCATTTTGGAGGTTAGTAAATGAAAAAAGTATCAGTTGCAATCGCATTGGTTTTGATGCTTCTGGCTGTTCTCGGCGGCTGCAAGAAAACGACCGTGACGCCGACCGTCAGCCCGAATGTGCCCGTTGTTTCGGAAAGTCCCGCGATACCTTCGCCGTCTGTAAAAACAAGTCCGGCGGTTACCGGGACCGTTTCGCCGGCGGCAAGCCCTGTGGCATCGCCTGCAGCCTCGAAGTAAACGGGTCGAATGAAAAAGGCGGGTGTATCATAAATACACCCGCCTTTTTTAGGCTTTTTGTTTATAAAACGCAGTTATTAGCCGTTGGCAGCAGCAGAAGCGGAAGGAGCGGCAGTGGGAGCTTCGCTTGTTGCGGGAGCTTCGCTGGTCTCAGGTGCTTCGCTTGTCTTGGGAGCTTCGCTGGTTGTGGTCTCTTCGGTAGCAGCGGGAGAAGTTTCAGTCTTCTCGGTCTTGGTTCCGCAGCCGGCAAGAGCAACTACGAGCATCATTGCGGCAAGAACTACAGCAAAAGTCTTTTTCATGGTATTTTTCCTCCAAACTATTGATAGTGTTCATGGAAACAAATGGCGTTTCTTAAGAACTCGTTGATACTAACACCGTTGGGGGGATAAGTCAATAGAAAACAGAAGAAAGTTAATAAATATTTAATACTTTGTTAATAACTTCCGTTTACCGGCAACCTCACTTCAGAGCAAGCGCGTAAGATACGTAGCTGTCGATTTTTTGCGAGCACTCCTGCCTGTCTTTTCCGCTGACAAGGATGTAAATCTTGATTTTAGGCTCGGTTCCGGAGGGGCGGACTATGAACGAGGTGTCGTCCTCAAGCTCGAAATAGAGGACGTTTGAGCCCGTGATATGCGTCTTTCCAACGAAGCCGAGGCCGGGAACGATGATTTTGCCGCTCGCGTAATCCCTCTCGCGGAGAACCTTTACTCCGCTGATTTCGGCGGGAGGCGTTTCTCTCAGCCTTGCCATCAGCCTGCGCATATTCTCAAGTCCGTCGATGCCGGGCATGACAAGATTAAGCGTCCTCTCGGCAAAGTATCCGTACTTTTCGTAGAGGGCATCGAGCGCCTGAAGAAGCGTCATACCCTTTTCAAAATAATAGGCAGCCATTTCTGCGATGAGCATCGAGGCCGTAACGGCGTCTTTGTCGCGGACGTAATCGCCGATCATATAGCCATAGCTTTCCTCATACGCAAGGATGTAGCTGTAGCTGCCGTCCTTTTCGTACTCGGCAATTTTCTCGGCCATGAACTTGAAGCCCGTGAACGTATCATCGATGTGGACGCCGTTCTGAGAAGCCACCTCGCGCGCCATCTCGGTCGTGACGATAGTCTTGACGGCGGCTGCGTTTCCCGGCAGGGTGCCGGCTCTTTTCTTCGCTGTTATGATGTAGTCCAGAAGCAGAACGCCGGTCTGATTGCCGGAAACCGTGACATACTCGCCCTTGTCGTCGCGGACCATTATTCCTACTCTGTCAGCGTCGGGGTCGGTCCCGATGATAAGATCGCAGTTTTCGCTGCGGGCAAGCTCAATGGCAAGATGGAAGCCCTCGGGCTCCTCCGGATTGGGGCTTTTTACTGTCGGAAAGCTGCCGTCAATGACCATTTGCTGAGGAACCGGGATGATGTTTTTGATGCCGAGCCGACGCAGCGCTTCGGGGACAAGCCTGTACCCGGTGCCGTGAAAGGGAGTGTAGACAATCTTGAAGCTGTTCGCAACGCGGGCAACGGCAGCGCGGTCGATGGACTGGGAAAGGACGTTTTCGAGGAAGTCCTCGTCGGTCTCGGCACCGATAGTCTCGACAAGACCTTCGTCCACGGCCTCGGTGTATATCATTCTTTTAATGCCCGTAAAAATGTCGATTTTCGCCATCGCGTCAGCTATAGCCTGCGCGTGCTTCGGCGGGAGCTGTGCTCCGTCGGCCCAATAGACCTTATAACCGTTGTATTCACGCGGATTGTGGCTTGCTGTGACGTTGATGCCGGCTGTCGCGCCGAATTTGCGGATGGCAAAACTGAGCTCAGGCGTTGGGCGGAGCGCATCGAAAATGCGGACGAAAATACCGTTTGCCGCCATGACAGAAGCCGCGGAGCGCGCAAAAAGCTCGCTGTTTTCACGGCAGTCGTAGCAGATGACGACGCCCTTTTTCATGGCCTCCTCACCCTCGGCACAGATGACCGAGGCAAAGGCCTGCGTCGCGTGCCTGATTACGTGCCTGTTCATGCGGTTGAGCCCCATGCCCATAACTCCGCGGAGACCCGCGGTGCCGAATTCGAGAGGGGCAAAGAAGCGGCTCTTGATTTCTTCCTCGTCGGCGGAAATATCGTCGAGCTCCTTCCATTCGCTTTCCGAAAGAGCGGGGCTGTCCATCCAATGGCGGTATTCTTCCATATAGTCAGTCATTATATTCCCCTCCGATTAGAGAAAGAGCGTCAGGAAGCAGTGAAACCGGAACGTAAATGTCGCTGCCCTCGGCGCTCATACCGAGAACTACGACTCCGAAGCTGCCGTTTGAGGGATACAGCTTAACGGCCGGAATCCCGTATGCCGTCAGCATATTGACGAGCATTTCGTCTTCCATATCCAGAGAGGTGCAATGCTTGAGAAAAACGGGTTCTTCGGGTTCGCCGTCCGTCTTCGGCCATTTGCTGTACATTTCGCCGGGGAGCGTTCTATACCATGAAGGCGCTGCCGTGTCGGAAGAAACATCCTGTTCTTCGCTCACAGCACCCTTGCTTCTGCGTTTAATAAAACACATCTTAACTTTCTCCTTAAACAGCGTGTAGCGTGGCGTTACTTATGATATTTGCTGTTTTCGTTTATCATTATACCCCTGTAAATCTGTTCCGCAAGCATAACTCTTGCAAGATGATGCGGAAAAGTCATTTCCGACATCGACATACAAAAATCCGCGCGTTTTTTTATGCAAGTGTCCAGTCCGAAGGAGGAGCCGATGATGAAGCAGAGCTTGGATTTTCCCTCGTTTGCGCATTTCTGAAGAAGCCCCGCAAATTCGCCGCTCCCGAGCTGTCTGCCTTCGATGCACATCGCGATGACGTAAGCGCCGGAGGCAATGTGCTTCTCAATCTCCGGAGCCTCTTTTGCCAGACCGGACTCGACTTCGGACGGCGTCGGGTCCTGCGGCAGTTTCGCTTCCGCAAGCTCCGTCACGTCAAATTTGCAATAGGGTCTCAGCCGCTTTTCATATTCGGCGAAAGCCGTAATATAGTGGCTTTCTCTCATGCGCCCGACGCAGATAATACTGATACTCAGCATAACGACGCTTCTCCGACAGATAATTTAAGTATGTCTCTTTCCGGCGCGACTTCGAGAATGAGCTCGTTTTCAATATCGACGCCCTCGGCGGAGAGCCGCCCCGAAACGCATTTCCGAGCGAGGGAGGGAAGGTTGTTTTCGCGGCTCAGGTGTCCGAGAATTATATTCCGCGTTCCGCTTTTATAAAGCTGCGAAGCCAGTGCTCCGCAGGAATCATTGGAAAGATGCCCGTTGTCGGAGAGTATCCTGCGCTTGAGGGCGAAGGGATAGGAGCCGTTTTTAAGCATATCGAGGTCGTGATTCGACTCTATGACTGCGGCATCAGCTCCGCGCAGACCTTCGAGTATTTCGTCCGTCACGTGCCCGAAATCGGTGCAGAAGCCGAAGACTCTGCTGCCCGTCAGCCTGTAGCCGACGCTTTCGGGGGTGTCATGCGGCGTGTGGAAGGGGAGAACCGACAAACCATCGATACCATAATCCTGCCCCGGCAGCAGCACAGTCAAATAATCGTCGACCCCCGCAATTGACCAAGAAAGATGATTGGCCACAGTACGGGGGGCAAATATCGGTATTTCGTAATGCTTTATAAAAGTGCTGAGTCCGCATATGTGATCGGTATGCTCATGTGTTATAAGTATGCCCGAAAGCCTTTCGGGAATTACGCCCAGCCCGTTAAGCGCCGTAACTATGCGCTTCGCGGATATTCCGGCGTCTATCAGCACCGCCGTGTCCCCGTCTCTGACGAGAGTACAGTTACCGGTGGAGCTGCTCGCAATCGTATAGATTTGCATATCCTGTTCGTCCTTGAATGTTAAACTACGGCGGAGGAGTATTCGTCCGGCTCGGAAATGCACTTGATGTCCGCACCGAGAATTTTCAGCTTGCCGACTAAATCCTGATAGCCGCGCTCGATATAGGAAACTTCCTCGACCACGGTTTCACCTCTCGCACAGAGCCCCGCAATGACGACGGCGGCTCCCGCACGAAGGTCGCAGGCGGCAACCTGCGCACCGGTGAGGAAGGAAACGCCCTCGATAATGGCTGTTTTGCCGTCCACCTGCACCTCGGCACCCATTTTCTTCAGCTCGGAAATGTACTTGTAGCGGTTGTCCCAAACGCTTTCGGTGACTACGCTGGTGCCTTCGGCAAGGCACAGAACCGTGCTGATCTGAGGCTGCATATCTGTCGGGAAACCGGGGTAGGGCTGGGTCTTCACGTTTGCGCGTATCAGCTTGCCGGTACGGCGCACAACAATGGAATCCGGATATTCGTCGATCTCGACGCCCATTTCGCGCAGCTTGGCGCTGATGCAGTCCAGATGTTTGGGAATAACGTTTTTGACGGTGATTTCTCCGCCCGCAGCAGCTACTGCCGCCATATAGGTGCCGGCCTCGATCTGATCGGGAATAATGGAATATGATCCGCCGTGGAGCTTTTCGACTCCGTAGATTTTTATTGTGTCGGTGCCCGCGCCGCGGACATCCGCGCCCATTGAGTTCAGAAAGTTCGCAAGGTCGACGATGTGGGGCTCTCTCGCGGCGTTTTCGATAGTGGTTTTGCCCTGAGCTTTGGAAGCCGCAATCATAATGTTCATCGTTGCGCCGACGGAAACCTTATCCAGATAAATCTTGCTGCCTGTCAGCAGACCATTAGGGGCCTCGGCATACACAAAACCGCCCCTGACCTCGACCTGCGCGCCCAGCGCCGTCATGCCCTTGATGTGCTGATCTATCGGGCGCACTCCAAAATTGCAGCCGCCCGGCATTGTCGTTTTTGCGGAACCGAAGCGGCCGAGCATCGCGCCGATGAGATAATAGGAAGCGCGGATTTTGCGCATCAGATCATAGGGAGTACCTTCCTTGCGGACACTTGTGCAGTCTATCTCAACGGTGCTGTTATTTATAGTGCGGACCTTTGCTCCCATTTCGCTGAGAATTGTGAGGAGCATATCGGTATCGCTGATTTGAGGAATGTTCTCGATTCTGCAGATGCCTTCGACCACGAGGGCCGCAGGTATGATTGCGACAGCGGCGTTTTTAGCCCCGCTTATCTCGACTTCGCCGTATAGAGGGTTTCCGCCTCTGATAACATATTTATCCAAACAATACACCTTCCCGTGACGAGAAAATATGAAAAATACACTTTTGTTATGATACCCGAAGTGAGAGATATTAGCCGCGAAAAAAACGTATATAATTCTCCGGCAAAAGTAAAATACAACCCCAAACAACGACTTTCCAATAAATTATAACACAATGATTACAAAAATACAACAATAAATAAATATGCGAAACAAAGGCGGAAAGCACCGAAATACAGGCTCCCAGCCTCAGGATGCGCTTGAAATGTTCTCGATTATTCCGGTCTCGGCGTCAATATAGTACGAACCCGAATTCGTCTGTATGCACCAGACAGGTTTTAGGGTGCAGTAACCGGAAACGGCGGAATACATGGAATACTCGACCTGCAAATCGCTTATCTCGCTGCAGACATAGCCCGACTGGCTTGATGACTCTAGAAAGCCCATCAGTACCGTCACTGCGTCGGGATAATTCTCCGATGAGGACACCGTATTCTCCTCTTGAAGGGGACGCGTTCCGCTGATAATAAGCAGATTGTCGGAATAGAAATAGAAGTTTATCTTCGCGCTGTATACCGCTACGCCATCCCATGCGCAGCAAAGAGTCACCGTTACGTTTTCCCCTTCAACGGCAATTACCGGCTCAGCGCTGCTGCATTCGATTCCGAGCTTTTTCATGGCTGACTTCGCCGCGTAAACGGGGTCACGCCCCTTGTTGACTACGCCGGAGTTGAGCTTCATCTCAAAGTCTCCCGTACCGCGGGATTTTGCCTGACCGTCGATGCCTTCATAATAAAAAACATTTCCGCCCAGATCCAAAACTGTACAATTCCCGATGAGAGCTTTGAAACTGTCGTACTCCGCCTCCATGTCGCGCTTGAGGGACAGAAGCGGCGGGACGCTGTCCGGCAGCTCTATATCGGAATCAAGCGTAATCCCGTTATCGGAAAGGACTTTTTTCAGAGACTCCACGCGGAAATCCTGAGCGTCCCATTGCTCCTTTGCGCTGGATATAACGTTTAAGAGGAGAAAGGCATTGACCAGGACGAGGACGATTATTATGAAGTTTTTAATTCTTGCTTTATCCAAATTCGGCTCCGATCAGTCTTTGTTGTTTATCCACGTACAGCCAACTGAAACTGTTTTATCCTCATAAGTGAGGACTGGTTCTCCGCCTGTGGACTGAGCGATTGCGGCCGCCTGCGTTTCGGGCGGGGCATTGATCGTACTGCCTGAGAAGGTGTACTTGCGAAAATACAGCTCAGCTTTTACTATGGCTCCGCCGCTTATCTGGAAGGTGGCCGCATATACGCCTTCGGGCAGGATTACGGGTATTCCGTCAACAAAATATCCGAAGCTGACCGTACAGGAGGAGGGGCTGGAAGCATCGGTTATGCCGACAAGCCCGATGGCGCTGTCTCCGGAAGTCAGCCCTATGCTGTTTTTAACAATCTCATAGCAGGCCGAGATACAATCTTCGGCCGAAAGCCCGGAGGAACTGCTGTTCAGATATAAACCGCTGTCGCCTGTCGTGCTGAAAACAACCTTGCCGGAGGACTCAATACGCAGGCTCTTGTCGCCGTCGACATAGGCCACTGAACCGTTATTTTCTTGATATTCAGAGGCAACACGGCTGTTCATTCCGAAGTAACCCAGAAGCGCAACGTTATCGAAGCCTTCGCGCACGGGGTCTGAAACGGTAACTTCACGAAGCGAACAGCTCTCATGAGAAAAAATGAAATAAGGGTCCAGCTTCGCGTACGCCTCGCCCAGCTCAAAGGCAAAGTTCGCGCTGCCGATCGGACACCCGGCGATTTTCGGTTCAAGGGAAGAAAAGCTCATAGACGTTGAACAGCGGTATATTCTGCCGTCGTCCTCGCTTAAGAAGCACAGAAACACTCTGCCGTCGTCGCTGCCGAGAAAGAACCTTCTCGCAACTTTGTCGGAAGCTTCTCCGCTCATCTCGAAGCCGAGCCAGGAGGCAATCGCGGAAAGCGGCTGAGGATATAGATAGTCGAAAAAAACGCCGCTGCCGGAAAGAGCCTCGCGCCACGTTTCGGAGGAAATCTCCGTGGGCTTGCCGGAAGTTCCGAGGGCCTCGCCCAGATAAGCCGAAAACTGAGAGTTCAGCTTATCTTTGCTTTTACTGTCGTACTTGACGGCGTAGTGGGAGCCGTTTTCCGCCGTAATCAGAATATAAACGGGGTCTGCCGTCAAACCGGAGCTTTCGCTGTCCGGCAGATTGACTGCGCCTGTGCCGGAACTGCTGCTGAAAATGCCTTCAAGACTGCCGAAAAGACTGTCCGGTCCGTTTATTGTTATTTTCAGCAGCAAAAGGATAGCCGAGACCGAAAGCAGAACAATGGTGATATTTTTCGCAATGTCAATCAGGCGTGCCTTATCCTTCATTTTTCGGGCCCTCCACGGGGAGCGTCATTGTAATAACGGTTCCCTTTCCCTGTCGGCTGGTGAGCTCTATTGTGCCATTGTGACGTATCACGATTTCCTTTGCAATGGACAGTCCGAGTCCCGTTCCGCCGGATTCGCGGCTGCGGGCTTTGTCAACGCGGTAGAAGCGGTCGAACACCTTGCCGACGTCCTCCTTAGGTATTCCGATGCCGTTGTCGCGGACGCTGACCCAGACAATATCGTCCTTTCTTCCGGCAATCATTGAGATACTGCCGCCGTCGCGGGTGTATTTAATGGCGTTTGAAACCATGTTTATCAGAACCTGCTCGAGCCTTGCCGTGTCGCCTATGATGTCGGGTATGGGCGTTTTTAGCTCCAACGTGAAGCGGTGACGGTGGTTCTGCGCCTCAAGCAGCATCGCGCTGTAAACATCGCGCAGGGATTTTTCAAAGGAAAAGCGTTTGAAGGAAAACTCGATGTTTCCGACGTCGAAGCGCGAGAGCATGAGAAGATCCTGAACGATCTTCGTCATACGGTCTGACTCGTTAACGATAACGCTGAGGAATTCCTGCTTTGTTTCCTTGGGCATATTACCTGCGTCTTGAAGGGTTTCCGCATAGCTTCTTATGCTGGTAATCGGGGTGCGAAGCTCGTGCGAGACATTTGCAACGAATTCGCGGCGCATGGCTTCTGATTTTTTCAGGTCGTCCAGAGTCTTTTCGAGTTTGGCCGCCATGCTGTTGAAGGTTCGCGTCAATACGCCGATTTCATCATGGGAATCCGAGGTCAGCTTAGATGAAAAATCTCCGGCGGCAACCAGCTCCGCCGCTTTTGTAAGGTTCTGAATAGGAGTGACCATCGCCTTTGCCAGCAGGAGGCTTAGAAGCACGGAGATAATTAGCCCGATCAACAGCGCCCTCACGAGTATTCCGAGAAGCGCAGAACTGAGACCGCTGACGGCGGATTTGTTGTCCTTGATGTAAACAATATAAGTTGCCTTTGCACCCTGAAAGGGCAGAGCCACATCCATATATGAGGCGCTGCGGTCGCTGACATAGCCCTCTTCTCCGGCGATGGCGGTGTAGATGTTGGGCGTTATTTCAAGGTTTTCAGCCTCTGAGTCCGAACCTGTAAGCACGGTTCCCGTCGTGCCTTTGAGAATATAGTAATTCCTTGAGCGGGAATCGATGCCGAGCCGGCCCGAATAAGCCTTCAGCACCTCTGCCATATCGTTTGCGGCGGTGTCGCTGTCCGCCGCGGAATAGAGACCTTCCGCGATTTCGGGATCCTCAAAAACGGTCTTCATCTTCTCATAAAAATCGTCCAGATAAAACTCCCGAATCTCGTTCATCAGAAAAACTCCGACGACAGACATCAGCGAAATGATAAGCATCAGCATTATGAGAACAAGCTTTGTATAAAGGCTTTTATTCATCGAAACCTCCGAAAGGGCCGGCAGCCGCTTCAGACCGCCTTTGCCCGGATATTGCCGCGTTATTCTTCGCTGAAGTAATAGCCGACGCCGCGTTTTGTCATAACATATATCGGATCCGCGGGATTGTCCTCCAGCTTTTCGCGCAGACGCCGAACCGCAACGTCAACGGCGCGGAGGTCGCCGAAATAGTCGTACTGCCAAACTTCGGTCATAAGCTGTTCGCGGGAGACCACCTTTCCCGGCGACGAGGCAAGATATTTGATGAGCTCGTACTCGCGCGAAGTCAGTTCGAGAGCTTTGCCGCTTTTGAATACCGAATGGCGCTCGAAATCGATGACGATTTCCTTAAAAATGATAGTCTCGCTGCTGCCCTCAGCGGGAAGCGTCTCGGCGCTTGCCATTCTGCGCATATTGGTTCCGACCCTCGCCAGAAGCTCGCGGACGGAAAAGGGCTTCGTGATATAATCGTCCGCGCCCAGCTCGAGCCCGAGAACCTTGTCGGTTTCCTCCTCGCGCGCGGTTATCATTATAATCGGAATGTTGTTTCCCTCCGCACGGAGAGTCTTGCACACTTCAAAGCCGTCTATGTAGGGAATCATAACGTCCAGAAGCATCAGATCGGGGTTCAAGTCCCGCGCAAGCCTGAGCGCCTCCTTCCCGTCGTAGGCGCAGACTGTCGTGTACTCGGCCTTTTCAAGATTGAACCTGAGAATATCCACAATCGATTTTTCATCGTCGACAATTAAAACTGTTCTTGACATACTGAGATGATCCCTCCGTGTGTTTTTATTTTGAAAGGATGTTTTTTGCCTTCAATACTGCGATTACGGTTTTTGCGTCTGTTATATCGTTATTCATCACGAGCCTGACAAGCTCGTCGATATGCACCTTTTCAACATCCAGAAACTCGTTGCAGTCGGGATGGGGGGTTCCGAAGCTAAGACCCCTTGCCATATAGATGTACAGTATTTCCCGGCAGAAGCCCGGGGAAGGGTAGACCTTTCCGAGGTAGGTATATTCGCCTGCGCTGATACCGGTTTCCTCCGAAAGTTCGCGCTGCGCGCACTGCAGAGGTTCTTCCTCCTTTTCGAGCTTGCCCGCCGGTACCTCCAGAAGGTGCTCCAGCATCGGATAGCGGAACTGGCGCACGCAGTAGACATAGCCTTCCTCGTCGATTGGAATGACCGTTACGCCGCCCGGATGCTCAACCACCTCGCGAAGCGTATGCTCGCCGTTCTGGAGCATAACTCTGTCGAGCGTCGTACTTGTGATGAGTCCGTTATAGCCGTTGATGTGCCGCACCAGCGTTTCGGTGTAATCCATGAATAGAGTCCTCCGTTTTTAGAATGCTTTAAGCGAAAATCGAAGTGTTTCCGCGCTGCTCCGAAAGGATATGAGCCCCTTCGTGTTTATATGCCATAATCCAATTTATTATAGCACAGCGCCCTTCGGATTTCCAGTTATTTTAACTGGCGCAGGACGGCGGCTTGAAGTACAATGCATTCGGGACTTTCCCGCAATAACGGATACTGATACGGAGGCAGAAATGATAATTCAAATAGCAACGCCCGGGCTTGTGGTCCTTGAGGCGGAAAACGGAGAGCTGACCGAAGAATGCGAAGCCCGGGAGACGGTTCTGACCGTGCTGGAGGACAGAGAACTGGGGGACTGGGGCTCGGTCGAGATTGAGGCTTATACATACCGCGGACGGAGGCTTTTCTTCGCAAAACCAGTCAAGGTTTTTTTCCCCGGCTTTCTTGCCCGGCTTCTGGACTGAGCAGACCGTCTGTCCTTCGTTTTGCAGGCTGCGTACTTGACATTCGTGTTATAATAACTACGCAGTCAAGTGGGAAAGGAGGGACTTTATATGTCACCCAAGGCAACGGGAGTCAAGCTTGCGGCGCAGAACAGGAAAGCTTTTCACGACTATTATGTGCTTGAACGCTTTGAGACCGGAATCGAGCTCAGCGGTACGGAAGTAAAGTCCGTCCGAGCGGGAACGCTAAACCTGAAGGACAGCTACTGCACGGTTAAGGACGGAGAAATCTTTGTCCGCTCCATGCATATCAGCCCCTACGAAAAGGGCAACATCTTCAACCGCGACCCCCTGCGTCCGCGCAGGCTCCTCATGCACAAGAGCGAGATTAGGAAGCTCGCGGCAAAGGTCGCGCAGGATGGGCTGGCTATCGTTCCGCTCTCCGTGTATTTTAAGGACAGCCGCGTAAAGCTCGAAATCGGACTGTGTCAGGGCAAGAAGCTCCACGACAAGCGCGAGAGCGAAGCGGTCCGCGGCGCGGAACGCGAGATGGAAAGAGCGATAAAAGAGAGAAGATAGTTTGAAAGGAATCTGAGAACAATATGGCAAATCCGATAGTGACCATTGAAATGGAATCAGGCGATATTATCAAAGCGGAGCTTTACCCCGAAATAGCTCCCAACACCGTCAACAACTTTATCTCGCTGATAAAGAAGGGCTTTTACAACGGAGTGATTTTCCACCGTGTGATTTCCGGCTTCATGCTCCAGGGCGGCGATCCGGACGGTACCGGCATGGGCGGTCCGGGGTACTCCATCAAGGGCGAATTCAGCTCAAACGGCTTCAAGAACTCCCTCAACCACGACCCCGGCGTTCTCTCCATGGCGCGCACGATGATGCCGAACTCAGCCGGCAGCCAGTTTTTCGTGATGCACAAATCGGCGTCGCATCTTAACGGACAGTACGCGGGCTTCGGCAAGGTCATCGAGGGCATGGACGTTGTCAACGCGATTGCGGAGGTTGACTGCGACATGAACGACAGACCGAAAAAAACTCAGCGCATGAAAACCGTAACGGTCGAGACCTTCGGTGTTGAGTATCCAGAACCTGTCAAATGTTAAAAGGGAACAAACAGTCTCAAATAAGCGTCTAATATCAAGAGTTACTGCTAAAGCAACTCATTTAAGCGCCCCTCGGGCGCTCTCATGGGGATGTACCGGTTTCGACGGGGGTGTGGAGGCAGAAGTAGCGGGCGGATGCGCCTACCATCCAAAAAATGGGCTCTTTTATAAATTAAAGAACAACGATAATTTAAACTTAGTAGCCGCTTAAGGCTACTCGTTCTCCCCGGGAGCGCTGCGGCTCGGGTGCAGGGCGTCGATTAGCAGCGTCCGTGAGTACGCAAAGCTTTGAGCGCACCATGAATAATGAAGCTACCTGACCCTAAGGCGTGACGGCTTGCCTTAGGTAACGGAAACAGGCGATTAAGATCGTCGAAATAACCGTCTGCGCCCGGAGAAATTTCTGTTAAAGTGCTTTCGGACGGGGGTTCAACTCCCCCCATCTCCACCAAAAACCGCTCTCGCAAGAGGGCGGTTATTTATATGGTTTTCTATACGATTCTTGTTAATTTAGACCAATAACATTTTTCTGTCAGGGGTTGGCACAAGAATTCTAATCATATTGTATTGCAAATCGGCGCCTTTTAGCGTACAATGCTTCTTGTAACTATTAGTAACAACTTGTAATAATCTGGTGATAAATAATGCGATTGCTCTCAAAAAGAAGGAAAAAATCAATACAGGCGTGGCTGTTGACGCTCATAATGGCGCTTACAATGAGCTCGGCACTATTTGATATGCCGGCGCAGGCCGTCAACAGGTCCGAAATAAACGCGCTGAAGCAGCAGCAGGGACAGCTTGCGCAGCAAAAGGCAGGCATTCAGGCACAGGCTGATGCGCTCAGCGGCGAAGTGTCCTCGCAGACGGAGAAACTTGAGCTTCTCACGCAGCAGCTCGACATTACCAATCAGGAAATCGAAATCCTATCCGAACAGATCGCGATTTACACGAATTCGATTGCGGAAATGGAAAATGAGCTTAACCTCGACAAGCTGAAGGAACAGGAGCTTCTGAAGGAATATAAGACCCGAATGCGCGCCATGGAGGAAAACGGCAAGTATTCTTACATATCCATTTTATTTGGAGCGAGCAGCTTTCAGGACCTTTTAAGCCGCATAGACTGCATCAAAGCAATCATGGAGCACGATAATAATCTCGTTAACGAGGTCAAGGAAGCGCAGGTCAGTGTTCAAAACGCAAAGACGTCTATGGAAGCCGAGATGGCGGAGCAGGAGGAAGTGTTTGCGTCATATCAGGAAAAGAAGGCAGACCTTGTTTCCCAGCAGGAGGAAGCGAAGACCGTACTTGCGAGTCTGACGGCGAATTCGGCGGAATACGCAAAACAGCTTGAAGCTGTCAAAGCGCTCGAGTCGTCAATAGACGGGCAGATAAGCAATATGGAGGACGCTCTGGCTGAGCAGGAACGCATAAAGGCCGAGCAGGACGCCTCGAATCAAATCTCGTCGGGCAGCGGCGGAAGCTGGTACGGCGACAGCGCCGGCACAGGCACAGGACAGGACATAGTAAGCTTCGCAGAGACCTTTCTCGGCGTTTCGTATGTCTACGGAGGAACCTCGCCTTCGGGCTTTGACTGCTCAGGACTTGTGTACTATTGCTACAGGCATTTCGGTTACTCGGTGAACCGCACCGCGGCAGGTCTTGCCTACAGCGGCACGCCGGTATCGGCATCCGCTCTGCAGGTCGGGGACGTTATCCTTTTCACGTCGACAGACGGCAGCTATGTAGGCCACACGGGAATTTACATAGGCGGCGGACAGTTTATCCACGCGCCGCATACCGGAGACGTCGTCAAAATATCCAGCCTTTCGGATGCCTACTACACCAGCCATTATTGGGGGGCAAGGCGAATCATTTCGTAGACCCTTAAATAACTCAGAAAACCCGTCTCATTTTGAGACGGGTTTTCTGCTGTTACGCGCCCTATGCCTTGATTGCCCAGCGCAGTTTTGCGGAATGTGCGCGGCTATTGAGAAAGCATTCTTCCGCCGACGGACGGATGGGTTCGGGCGCTATCTCGCGGTAGATGCCCTCACGGAAAAAATGCTTAAAGGATTTCTTCACGAGGCGGTCTTCCCCCGAATGAAACGAAAGTATGGCAACGCGCCCGCCTTTGGTTAAGGCGTCGGGAAGCTTCTCGAGGAATGCGTCCAGCGCTTCAAACTCGCTGTTTACATCGATTCGCAGCGCTTGAAAGCACCGCTGACAGGATTTGTTTTTATCGTCTTCGCTGATTTTCGGAACGGCTTTCAGCGCTTCCTTGATGATATACCGAAGCTGTGTTGTGGTTGCAATATCATTTCCTTTTTTAATATTGGAGAATATGGCGCGCGCGATAACTGCGGAATAAGGCTCGTCGGAGTTTTCAATCAGCATGCCTTCCAATTCCTCCTGAGTCATTTCTTTCAGGCGATCTGCCGCGGAGTTTCCAATTTCCGGATTGAGCCGCAGGTCCAGAGGACCATCCTTCTTATATGAAAAACCTCTTTCGGGATTGTCAAGCTGCATGGAGGAAACGCCCAAATCCGCCAGCACAAAATTGAACGGTCCCGATTCGGAAACGATTTGATCTATATCAGAGAAGTTCATCTTCCTGATGTCAAGAAGCTCGGGACCGTAACCCAAACGCGCCAGACGGTCCTTCGTCAGCGGCAATTGAAGCGAATCCACATCGAGCGCATAAAGATGTCCCTCGGAGTTAAGGCACTTCAGCATTTCCAGAGTGTGACCGCCGTAACCCAGAGTTGCGTCCAGGCCGGTCTGTCCCGGCGCGATTTGCAGAAAATCCAGTATTTCCTTAACGCAAATCGGAATATGCATGCCGACGGGAGTGCGGCCTTTTTCGATAATCTTTGCCACATCGTCGGAGTACTGCTCCGGCTGCAGTTCCTTGTATTTCTCTTCATATGTCTTAGGATGAGTACCGGCATACCGCGCCCGCCGCTGATGCTGGGGCTCGCTGCCTGCCGCCGTGTTTTCCCGGTTCATTCGTTATCCTCGATCTGTATAGATTTTTTAATTCCCTTGCTACAGAACATATTAGCAGATACTGATTATTAAAACAACACCGGCAGCCAAACTTCCGCCGCTGCGGTTAAGCGGTTTCGCTGGAAATGCCCCGTATGATTCGTTTTCCCGTAATATATTGTATTGAGGGGCTTGACAAACTTGGCCTCAACTTGTATGTTAATTGTAAAGACAAGTGAAGACGGGGGGACAGTCATTAAAATGGATGTGCCGAAATACGAAATGGTTAAAAACTATGTCAGGCATCTGCTGACCGATAATATTATTACCTTCGGGGATAAGCTGCCGTCCGAAAATGAATTGACGGAAAAGTTTCAGGTAAGCAGGCAGACCGTCAGGCAGGCTTTCAGCGAGCTTTCGAGTGAAGGCTATATTTACAAAGAGCAAGGGCGGGGAACCTTCAGCAAATATAAAAAGAAAGCCAATCAGAAGCAGATTGTGGCGGTACTGACGACCTATCTGTCCGGTTTTGTTTTCCCTGGTATTATAGCGGGCGTCGAGCAGGTTTTATCTGAAGAGGGTTACATGATGCTGCTTTCAAATACGAACAATACGAAAAAAAGGGAAGCGCAATACCTTGAAAACATACTTGAGCATAATGTCGTTGGGCTTATTATCGAACCGACAAAGAGCGCCTGTGAGAACGTGAATATCAAACTGCTTGAGACCTTGCGCGATAAAGGAATAAAAACAGTATTTATCAACGCCTGCTATGACAATTTTGACAGCTCTTATGTTCTGTTGGACGATATAAAAGGCGGGTATATTGCCACCGAGTACCTGCTTCAGCTGGGGCACAGAAGAATTGCGGGCGTTTTCAAGGCGGACGACAAACAGGGCGTCAACCGTGAAAACGGCTATGTTTCCGCGCTGAAGAAGTATGGCGCTGCAGCAGACCCGAGATTTATCGGAGAGTACGAAACGGAGAACATGTATGACTTTCCGTATATGTTTGCGCAGTCGCTGCTTAGAACAGAAAACCGTCCGACGGCGTTTTTCTGCTACAACGATCAATGTGCGCTGATGGTGATCCAGGCGATAAATGACAACGGACTGCGGGTTCCGGACGATATTTCAATCGTAGGCTATGATGACTCCATTTCGATAATGCAATCGGATTTCAAGCTTACGACAATATCGCATCCGAAAGAGGAGATGGGCAGACAGGCGGCGAAGTCCATGATCGATATGCTCGACGGGCGTATTGAAAAGCCGCAGATGACATACAAGCCGGAGCTGATTGTCAGAAATTCAAGCAAAAACATATGAATTTGCTTAAAAAATGCAAAACTAAGACAAAAAAGGAAGGATTTATCATGAACAAGGTTGTAATTATCGGCGCGGGAAGTTCAATGTTCACAAAAAAGCTTCTTGGCGATCTGCTCTCTTTCAACGATATGAATATCGATGAATTTGCGCTGGTGGACATCAATTCCGAGAAGCTCGGGGTCATGGAAAAGGTCGCCCTGAGGCTTTGCAGGCAGTTCGGGAAAACGGTAAAGGTCTCTGCCACCACCAAAAGAAGAGACGTCTTGAAGGATGCGTCTTATGTCATCAATACCATCGGAGTGGGCGGAGTCGAGGCATACAGGCGCGATCTCGAAATACCCGATAAATACGGTCTGAGCCAGTGCATCGGAGATATCATCGGACCGGGCGGAATGTTCCGTTTCCTGAGGGCATTTCCTGAGCTTGCGAGCATATGCAGGGACATGGAGGAGCTCTGCCCCGACGCGTATTTCTTCAACTATACAAATCCTATGGCTCCCCTGTGCCTCGCGTTGTACCAGGTAACAAAAATCAAAGTTTTCGGTTTCTGCCATAACGTTCAGAGTACGGCACAGCAATTGTCCAATTACCTGCAGGTGGACGAATCAAGGATTTCATATTGGGCGGCCGGTATAAACCATATGGACTGGTTTCTTGAATATAAGGTCGACGGCCGGGATGCGTACCCGAAGCTGTTTGAAATCTCTCAGAACAGGGAAGACATCATCAGACTGGCCGATTATGAGCGGGATTATAAGGGCATGGGGGTCAGGCTTGTCGATCTGGTAAGATTTGAGATAATG
>Ga0074193_1000638_pt1 | contig 54895 bp, 53 predicted proteins | sample EPASupsiteHSE605_FD_64523 | JGI IMG/M metagenome (GOLD analysis project Ga0074193, IMG submission 64523) | Bioremediated contaminated groundwater from EPA Superfund site, New Mexico - Sample HSE6-05 | ecosystem: Environmental > Aquatic > Deep subsurface > Groundwater > Contaminated ...
TTTCTAAAGATGCTTCCACATTTTGTTTCAATTGATTTAAAGTAAACTTGCTACTCTGCTGCATCATCTTTTCGCAAATAAATGGATTCAACTTTAATTCACTCAATAACTGTTCTTTACTTTTCCCTGTTTCTAAACCAAGTTTAATTATAAAGAGCAATTTAAATTGTCTTTGTATCATTCTAAGTATTGCTGTTTCAGATTCACCTTTAAATATAAGCTCATTTAAAATATCTAAAGATTTCTGGGGCTTTCTTTGAGATATAAAATCTACTAAATTAAAAATATCATTATCATTTTTCTTAGTAACAATATCCAATATATCTTTCCCAGTTATTTCTCTATCTATTGTGTAACAATACAATTTTTCCAATTCATTTTCTATTATGTCTAAATTATTTTCAATATTATTGCAAAGTATAGCTAGATCCGCTTTATTTATATCCTTACCCTTATCTTTTAAAATGTCACTTACCTTTTTGCTAAGACTATTTCCCTTGAGCTTTGACATCTTTATTGCTAATACGGATTTTTCTACTTTTTTAACTTTATTACTTTCTTTTTCCCGATCGTTTTCAAAAATGTAATACATAATTAATATACATTCTGGTGGTATGTTATTTACATATTGAAGTATCTCTTTTGAAAAGCTCTCCATGACCTTATCCACTTTATCCCTTAAAAAATTTGCCCTATAGATCAATACAGCTTTTTTTTCACTCATAAAAGGCAGGGTTTCACAAGCATTTGTTACATTATCTATATTAGCATTTAATCCATCAATTTCAATATAGTTAAAGTCTAAAAAATCTTTATTAACAAACTTAACTATTATTTTGTTTATATACTTTTTTATACTATGTTCATCACTACCGCAAAAAATATAGCAGTTACTTAAATTATTTTTACTTAATTCTTGTTCTAGGTATAAGACATCCTTCAAAATAAATTCCCTCTCTTTTTATATTCTGTATTACTTATTATAACACTTTGAAGGCTATTATTATATAAGTGATTATCAAAGGAAAATATTTTAGGTTTTCATAGCCTCTTCTGATAAATATAAATATGAGAAATATTATAAGTATGTAGATTCCATGAAAAAAATTATATTTTACTAAATCAGTGGATATTATTTTTAATAAATTGGTAGCTCCATCAATTGATGTTAAAATAGAATATAAGAAATATGAATTAATTTTAAATAAAAAATCTATATTGTATAAAACCATGCCTAAATTACCTAAAAGTATAACCATTGAATATATGGGTAATAAAATTAAATTTGCAGGTAGAAAAAATAAACTAACATTATTTAAAGTACACATTACATAGGGCATAGAAAATACTTGAGCACTTAAGGTTATACTAACTGATTCATTAATTTTTTTAGGTAATTTATAAAAAATCCTTTGAAGATTTTTATTGAAGAGTATGATTCCTAAGGTGGCAAGAAAGGATAAATTAAAGCCTAAATCTAAAATATAATAAGGCTTAACTAATATTAATAATAAACCTGCAAAGCAAAGAGCAGATAAACTATCATAGTTCCTATATACAATTTTAGAACCCTTTAGTATTACAATCATTATAAATGCACGAATAGTTGCTGCTTCTGCACCTGTAAAAATAGTATATAAAAAGGTCATAACTATTGAAGTACTTGTTCCTAAAAACATTTCCAAAAACTTATAAACAACTGCAATATGAAAGCCTGATACGCTTATAATATGTGATACTCCTAACGCGTTATAATCCTTCTTCTGATCATAGGATAAATATTTCGTATCTCCAAAGCAAGTTGCCATTATGACTGCCGTTTTCTTTTCATCAAGTATTTTGTTATACTTTTTATATAACTTTTCTCTAAACTCATAAAGTCTTTGAATAAAATCTTTATTTAGCTCTACGTAATTTTCGCTAATAAAATTCCCAATAGTACCTTTAAAATAATCTTTTTCTCTTTCAAATCTCCCTTTTAATTCTAATTTAGTTCCATTAGGCACCTTATTGCTATTTATATAAACCTGAATTTTTCTTCCTTTATATTCCCCCAAATAATACCCTCTTTTATTCTCAATGATTCTTAATTCTACTTTATCTCCTATGTTCACATTATAGTACAAGAATAAACTAATACTCCCAAGAATAAAAAAGCTTACGAGTATTATAAATTTCTTTTTATTTTCATTAAAGTAAAATACGCCTAAAAAAATCCCAACGAGCATTGTACTTAATAGGTAATTGTATTGAAATACCACTAACACAAGAGCCCCTATATATGTTGAAATAAAATAATATACTAAAGGTCTTTCCACCTTATTACTCCTTTAAAATTAGTAAATAAAAAATACACTTTAGCATATGATTATAGCCACATATGTTAAAGTGTATTCAATAGCAATCTCTTAATATTTCTTATCTAGTTCTTTAATAAAGTATACTATTACAATCTGTATTATTATCATAGGGATTATTAGCTTAAAATCCCATATTATATTTGTTAAATTTATTTGATTCTTCATATATACAATGCTAAAAATTCCTGCAAATATAATGAAATTAATTAGCAGAAAAATTGTCGAGATTTTACTCTTTAGAAGCTTTTTTATTTGTACAAAATACATAGAAAAGATTATTGGACTAATACTAAGCAAAATACAAGCATTTAATTCTCCTAGAGCCGTACTTTTTTTGAAGCCAAAATATAAAGTTATTCCAATTTCAATAATTACAGATATAATATAAATAATTATACCAGTGGTATACTTTTTCAAGATACTCTTATCAATATCTAATTTTTCATATTTACTACCAATAATATTATTATGTTCAGAAAATATTAATAAGGAGCTAAAGGTTAATATTATAAAATTAGTCAAAATAATTACGTCTGATTTTATTTCATTATTGCTTAAAGTATTAGCAATAATAATAAACATCATTTCTATTAATGCAATTACTATATTAAAAGTAATAATATGCTTTATACTAAGAATTGCTTTTCGACTCTCGTTCATTAAATTTAAAATTTTATTTAATTCTTTTTCATTTACATAAATATCGCTTAATTCTTTTGCCATATTAGTGCAATCTTTGCCAACTGCAATACCTAAATCCGCCATTTTAAAACTAGGTAAATCAGTAAATCTATCACCAGTAACTATTATTTTATATCCTAACTTTTTAAAGCTTTCTACAATTTTTAATTTATTTTGGGAAGATATTCTAGAGTAGACTCCTACTCTTTCAACATATTTTTCTATTTCATCTCCATCCATATTATCAAGCTCTACACCAGAGAGCACCAAATCATTTTTATTTATCACCTTTATTCTTTCTCCAAGGACAGTAGCAGCTATTTTATTATCCTCAGTAATTATAACTGGTTTTATTGCTAGAGCTTTGCAATATCTGATATACCCTTGGGTGTTTTCATGAATTGGATTATAAAAGCCTATAAGCCCTACAAAAACAAGATTACTTTCAATATTTTCATTTATACTAGGTTCATAGTTAAAATTCCTGTATGCAAAAGCACTAGCATGTAGATAATTCATAGAAAGATTCAAATCCGTATTTTTAATGTCATCAATATCTTTTGGAGTAATCTCCACCTCTATTCCATTTCTCATTATATGGGTACATCTCTCCAGTAGCTTATCCACTGATCCTACTACACTTGCTCTAAATTTATCATCAATTTTATTCAAGGTTGTTCTTATTCTCTTATCAACATCATAAGGTATTTGAAATACTCTTGGCTGTTCTAAATCTACTGCCTTCTTGTTAATACCTAAATCCATACCTTGTTTTATTATTGCCTTTTCAATAAGAGTTCCTTTAACAAATTCTTCTCCACTATTAATTTTCGCATCATTACAGGCAAGTCCAATTTTAATAATTCTTTCAATGTTATCCATATTCTCTTCTACATCAGCAGAATTTAAATCAAATAACTTACCATTGGTAAAAAAATTATTTACATACATTTTTTCTTCAGTTAGAAAGCCTATCTTATCAAAAATCATTACATCTATTTCAGACAATAATTTCATAGTAGATAGGCCTTCAAGCTGTATTCCTTCATTATGCTTTACCTTATTTATTATAAAAGAAATAAATCCAACAGATAACAAAACTTCAAGAGGAACGATTATAAAATAGCTTAAAGATACTAACTTTAAGGTAGCTTGTATGCTATCTTTAACATAATAACTATACATAGAAAATAGGATAACCCACACGAGAAAAATCCTTGTTAAGGAATTTGCTATTTTGCTTACACTTTCCTCTAAGACACTTACAGTTAAATTATTTTCAAGTAGACTTTTAGTAATCATACCAATTTCAGTGTTATCTCCTACGTTGATTACAATCCCTTTGGCATCTCCTTCAATTATAAAAGAAGACTTAAATACAATGTTTTTCATTTCACTTAAAGATATTTCTCTGTCTTCTATTTTAGTTTCATATTTATCAACTAGCTGCTTGTCACCGGTAATAGCAGATTCTTTTACCTTTAAACAATTACATTCAACTAGTCTTATGTCTGCCGGAACAACGTCTCCCTTTTCTAAATAAACTATATCTCCCACAACTATTTCATTTGTATCTAAAGTACTAGCTCTTTTGTTCCTTATAACTACAGCTTTTTTTGGGGTTATGTTTCTTAATTGGTTAAGCTTTTTTTCTTTATTATATTCCTTAAATGCATACAAAATTGAACAAAATATAATAATGCTAAGTATTATTATAGGTATATTTAATTCTTTATAATAAAATAATCCAAGGCAAATTATAATTCCTAAAATAGAATATAACTTAAATAATTGTTTTATAAAAATGCTAATAAAACCTTTATTATTTATTTCAATGGTCTTATTATCTCCAAAATCTTTTCTACTTTGTTCTACCATTTCATCTGAAAGACCATAAATTACATCACTGTTTAATTCTTTAACAACGTCATTCCAACTGAGATTGTAAAAAGTCTTCATATTTATACCCCATTCTCATTTAGTACTTTGAAGTTCTAAAAATATAATCGAAAATTTAAGTAAATACTTTAATAAATCATATATTAGCTATATATAAAAAGTGAGCCTAAGTATAACTTATAGGCTCACTTTCTATATCCTATTTATTTTTAAAATAATTAGATAAGAAATATTTTTTTTCTCCGTTATCATCTTTAATTAAATACATAACAACATTATTTACTGATGGTTTTATTTCATATTGAGCCGGAACCTTTACACTTAATAAATCATACTCTTTTCCCTTTGTCAAATTAACTTCTACTCCCAATTCTTCTTGAGTATTATTCCAAAATATTACTTTTTTAATAGGTTTAACATTTTCTATTGTTTGTTCCATCTTAATTACTCCTTCTCGTTAATTATTAAATGTTCACATAGTTAGCATAGATAGTATTATACCATTTTTGCATTATTAATTCAAAATATAAAATATAATATCACCTTACCTGTATTTTATCTCTAATCTTCTCCAAGGTCTTAGGTCCAATTCTATCAATTTTAGTTAATTCTTCTATAGATTTAAATTCTCCTTGACTTTCCCTGTAATCAATTATCTTTTGTGCTGTTACATCTCCAATGCCCGGTATGCTATTTAATTCTTCTTTTGAAGCAGTATTTATATTTATCTTATCTCCATCAGCTTTAGTATTTTCATTCCTTCTGTTAATTGAATTATTTAAGCCTATATTTTTTTCTTCATTTTTATTATATATAATTATACAATCCTCATCCTTCAGCTTCAAGGAGCTATTAATGCTCATTAAATCAGCTTCATTCGTAAATCCACCAGCTCTTTTTATCAAATCATTTACTCTGCTATTAGAATCCATTGTATAAACATTAGGATTTCTTACTTCTCCTTTGATTTCAACTATAATTTTTTTAAATTCATCTAAATTATTATTTTCAGCATTGCTATCTAACTCACCAGAGACTTGGCTTACTTTACTATCTTTATATTGGGCTTTGCTTTCTAATAACACTTCTTCATCATTTGCTGACTTAGGTTGTGATAAAATGTATCCTACTATTAAAAAAATACTACATCCTATTAGCATTACTATAGATCCAATAATTTTATCTCTTTTATCCATTGTATTCCCTCCATGTAAAAATTAAATTTCCATTTGTCAATTAATTATTACCATTTATTCAAAAAACATAACTAAACTTCTACTTTTATTCTCTTTACTCTTTGATATAATAAATATTTTCTGATATACTATTTCTATTAATAATAGGAGGTTGACAATGCGTAAAATAGTGACTTTTATAATTATTTTTACTATTACTATGGGGATTTTTTCTGAAACTTCTTTTGCTAAAAATTCAGTAAATAATATTTCTGCAGATGGTGTTATACTTATGGACTACACTACTGGCGAAATACTTTACTCAAAAAATATTGATACACCATATCCCCCAGCATCAACTACTAAAATTATGACTGCTTTATTAACATTAGAAAAATGTAAGTTGGATGATGAAGTTATAGTGGGTAAAAAACCTCCCTTTGCAGATGGAAGTAGGATATATCTTTTTGAAGGAGAAAAGTTAACAGTAAAAGATTTATTATATGCACTTCTTCTTCAATCCGCTAATGATGCAGCTGAAGCTTTAGCAGAACATATTTCTGGATCTGTAGATGAATTTGTAAAATTAATGAATAAGAGAGCATCCGAATTAGGTGCTTTAAATACAAACTTTGTAAATCCACATGGATTGTATGATGAAAATCATAGAACTACTGCACGAGATTTAGCACTAATTTTGAGAGAACTATCTAAACATGAAGAATATAAAGAAATAGCCACAACTAATATGTATTACATAAAACCAACAAATAAAAGTGACAAAGAGCGTCCTTTGTGGAATAAAAATAGATTAGTTCAAAAGAATTCTCAAAATTATTATGAAGGCTGTGAGGGTGGTAAAACAGGGTATACTGTGCAATCAAAACATTCTTACGTAGCTGTTGCTTCAAAAAATGGTCAGAAATTAATTGCAGTGCTTCTTCATGATTCAAAATATACTTATTGGACAGATGTAAAAGTTCTCTTTGATTATGGTTTTAATAACTTTACTTTGAATCACTTATATTTAAAAGGTGATTTAGTTGGTAATTATTCAGTAAAATCTGGAGTAGAAATACCTTTACTAGCTGCAGAAGATTTTTATTATGTTAAAGAAAAAAATTCAACCTCCCTTCCTAAAGTAGATATTGAAAGTAAAGATTTAAGTAAAACCTCCTTTCAAAGAGGGGATAACATATTAAATGGAAATGTAGTATTGAATGGTAAAAAAATTGGAATTCTTAAGCTTGCCAGTGGTGAAAAATATTCAGCCCTGAATTTTCTCCCTACTTTATCTAAAAATTCTGATGGTAAGCAAAGTTCATTTGGAAAAACTTTTTTATACATACTCTCATTCGCAGCTTTATCAGTTGTCTTATTGAAAATCAGAAAGCTTCGTTCACGAAAAAACTTTAAAAATAGGCACTAAAGTAATTTAAAACTTTAGTGCCTATTTAAATTCTATTTTGTAAGCTTATCAATTAATTCTTTCATATCTTTTGGAATGTTACTTTCAAGCTTAATGATTTTATTAGTAGTAGGATGTGGAAATTCTAGTCTATACGCATGCAGCGCTTGTCTTGTTATATAATCATTTTCTTCTTGACCATATAAGGCATCACCATATATTGGATGTCCAATACTGCTTAAGTGGACCCTAATTTGATGGGTTCTTCCCGTAAGTAAAGTTAGTTTAACTAAATCAGCTTCCTTAAAGCTTTCTACTACTTCGTATTTAGTGATGCTCTTTTGTCCTCTTTCATCAATTATTCTTTTAATTGTTCCTTCTCCTACTCTATATATAGGTTTATCAATAGTTCCACTTCTTTCTTTCATATTTCCATGCACAATGGCTAAATAACTTTTAACGAATTCATCTTTAACCATGTCTCTAGATAATGACATATGACTATATGAATTTTTAGCAACTAATATTAAACCAGAAGTATCCATATCTAGTCTATTTACTAATCTCACTATATTATTAGAGCCCTTTGCTTGAAAATAATATAGTAATCCATTAGCTAATGTTCCATTTAAATGTCTTTTTGTGGGATGTACAACCATACCATTCGGTTTGTCTACTACTATTATATCTTCATCTTCATATATTATACTTAATTCAATTTCTTCTGGTATAATATCCTGATGCTCATCCCTATTGATTTTAACATCAATAATATCTCCAACTTTTAATATATATGCTAGGGTAAGTTTTTGGTTATTTACCCTAATTCTATCTTCCTTTACTGCTTTAGTTACAAATCTACTAGACAACTGAGCTGTTATTTTTAAATATTCCTTTAGCTTAAATCCATTTTCTTTTTCACTTACTATAAATCTTAAGGTATTATCTTTATTAGTCAATTGCAGCAATTACCTCAATTTCTACTAATGCGTCCTTTGGAAGTTTAGCTACTTGAAAACAGGATCTTGCTGGTTGTTCATGAGTAAAATATTTTCCATATATCTCATTTACCTTCTGAAAGTCATTCATATCACTAAGTAAAATTGTTGTTTTTACAACCTTTTCAAAGGTTGTCCCCGCTTCTTCCAATATAGCTTTAAGATTCTCCATTACTCTTTCAGTTGCCGCAACTATATTATCATTAACAAGCTCTCCAGTGGCTGGATTAATTGGTATTTGCCCAGATGTAAATAATAAATTGCCTATCTTAACTCCTTGTGAATAAGGTCCTATTGCAGCTGGTGCATCTTTTGTATATACTATTTGCTTTCCCATATCTCATCCTCCTAAGAATTACTGTATATTAATTTTAATATTAATGTTTAAAATACTCCAGTTTTATTACGAATTTTATCCATTATCTTTTTATTATAATTTTCATCATAAATAAAATATGATATCCCTTTAATAAATTTATCATGTCCTTTTAGCGTTACCATTTCAATATTTGAGGCTTTTACAAAGCTAAATCCATATTTTATTATTTCATCAGGAGTCATATTTGTCTCACTATATTTAGGCAAAGTCATTAAAATTCCTGGTATTCTTGGAATAATCCATGGATTTTTTACTTTATCTATAACTTCTGAAATCAAATAATGTTGGTTTTCTATTCTCCCGATATCTCCTTCTAGCAGACCTGTTCCATTGTTATTTTTCCTCCATCTAAAAAATTCTTCTGCTTTTTCTCCATCTAAATGAACAATTTCATCTTTTTTAAAATGTATATGCAAATCTTGTTCAAAGTCATCATAGTCCATATTATTGTTTATTTTTATGTCAACTCCTCCTATAGAATCTATGATTTTTCTAAAGCCTTCATAATTTACTTTGCCATAATAATTAATTTTAATGTCTAGAAGCTCTTCAACAGCTTCTATTGAGGCGCTAACTCCTCCCACCGCATGAGCAGCATTTATCTTTGCATTTTTGCCATTTATTTTTATTAAGGTATCTCTAGGTATAGATATGACTTGAACTTCTTTTGTTTCAGCATTATAATGCATTAACATCATAGTGTCTGTCCTCTTAGGGTCTTTTTCGCTTTTAGCTCCCGGAGTACCTATGTCTACTCCTAAAGCTAAAATATTAATACTCTGACTATTATTTTGACTTTCCTCTGTTTCAACACTGTTCCTAACAGAATTATAATCATTTAATTCTGTATTTTTATTCAACTTAGAAAGTCCTTGGTAAAAATAAACTGAAGCTGCTATTATAAATAGTAGAAGTATCGTGAAAACCTTTATTATAACCCTAAAAGCTCTTCTTAATGTCATATTATATCCACCTATCTATTAATGAGTATATAATTCCTAGCCTCTATAGTGTTTTTATGTAAAAGCTGACCTTTTTTTATTATGTATTTTATAGTATTATCAAAGCTCACAAGTAAGGCTTTATCTATATTTCCAGAATACACAATTTCTCTAACTGCCTCTAATTCTTGAAAGTTCCTTAGTGGCTCAATATAATCTGCTATGTATATTACTTTTTCTAAAATGCTCATATTTCTTCTTCCTACTGTGTGGTATTCTATAGCATTTAATATGTCTACATCCTCTATACCCATAATATTTTTAGCTAAATAGGCACCAGTTGGTCCATGCAAGGTTTGTGGTATCATAAAAGACTCATCCTTAATATTATAACCAGATTTTTTCATAATATTTATCATTTCGTTAATACTCATATTTTTAGCACAATCGTGAATAAGTCCTGCTATTCTTGCTTTATTAGCATCACAATCATATACTTTAGCTAGCTTTAGTGCAGTATCCATAACGCTAAAACTATGCTCAAGTCTTGCATTTTTAAGGTTATTTTTTAAAAATTCTATGATTTTATCCTCATTCCACATTTTTATCCCCCCGTGAAATCATCATTTGTATAGCTTATTTATATTTAAAATATTTTCTACTTTATCCGGAACTAGATAGCTAATTTGCTCTGAAGCTTTTACTTTATTTCTTACTTCTGTGGAAGAAATATCAATTACAGGTATATCTAAATAAATTATTGAAGTTCCATATTCCATTTCAATTTTATTCTTTTGCTCAATTACTTTCTCCTTAAAGTAACCGCTTCTATTAAACACTACGAATTTGCAGGAATTAAAAATTTTATCTATACTTTTCCAAGTTCTAATATCCATTAGACAATCAGTTCCAGTAATAAAATACCACTCAGTATCAGGCTCTAAACCCTTAAAATATTCTAATGTCTCATAGGTATAGCTTAGTCCTAGCTTCTCAATTTCATAACTGCTTATGATAAACTTTTTTTCCTTTTCTATTGCAGCTTTCACTAATTCAATTCTGATTTCAGAATCAGTTATAACCTTATTAGTTTTATGAGGTGGTTTCCCTGAAGGCATAAATATAACCTTGTCTAGATTTAGTCTATATAAAGCCTCATAAGCTACATGCAAGTGTCCGTTATGTATGGGGTCAAAAGTTCCCCCAAATATCCCCTTCCTTTTATTCATAATGCACCTATCCTTTTAAATAATTTAAAAAGCAACAATCCATTCCATGAAAAGTATATCATAAAAAAATAAAAATAAAAGGCATTTTCTGCCCTCTATTTTTCATTATCAACATTTATAAAGTCTAAATCGTCATTTGCTGATTCTATATTTACTTTGACCTCTACTAAAAGTTCTGTATTTTTAATAATATTATCTATTTTCACTTTAGGATATTTTCTTTCTAATTCTTCTGTTATATCGAAAATGTCTATTCCTTTTTCTTTATATTCTTCAAACAGCTGATAGCACGCTTTTCTTATATTATTTTCCGAAACCTCTTCTACCGCTTTTAAGTTTTGTTTGTTAAAAATAAATCCCCTTTGTACTTCTGCTATAGCAGTTTTTACATTAATTTTTTTTATTAGTTTAATTTTATTATTCTCATAGTTTACTATAGTCTTTGTATTACTATTTAATATTTCTAAGGTTATATATTCATTAGGAAAATTGGGATTGGTAATTTCTAAAGTTCCTGATTTTACATTATTTAATAAGAAATTTAATCCCTGACCCATTTCTTTAGGTATTATACCTATCATTTTGTCATCTTTTACAACAACAGTACCATTTACAATTACCTTATTATCTCCACCTACATCTTGTTTTACTTCAATTAGAGGTATTATATTTACTTTGTCGCCTATAAGTCTTTGAACATAGTAATCATTTATTGTTAAGTGGGTGGCTCTAGAAGATACTCCTACATTTGCTAAAAGTCTATCAATAAAAGGCCCTATATATTTATTTTCCTTCATCTGTATATTTGCTAAATTTTCAATTCCCCCCCTATAAACGCAAATATATTGTCTGATTAGAAATTCTTGATCTCTGTGAAAAAAATCAATAAATCTATCTATTCCATATTCCCCTGCCCTTTCAGTAAAAATCAAAACCTTATTTTGTGTTACATTAAATTTAAAGCTGGTGCCTAAATTAATATTTCTAAGCGCCTCAAATACGGTTTTCCCTTCACCTTTGAAAATCAATCTTTCTCCTGTTTCTGTTCCCTCTACTGGTTTAAAGGCTTCAATATATAGTACTGGTTGATTTTCTTCATCAATATCTACAATAATCGCAGTAGCAAAAAGTAGCTTATTTATATCCCTATAATTAAAGCAACTTGTGAAAATCAACATACTTACAATAAAGTAGATTAATACTACAACTTTTTTCATTTTTTATCGTCCTCATTAAATAAGTCATCAGATATCTTATTTAAATCACTCCTTAAAATTACATCCCTATATTTTAAACTTTTAATTGTTCCAAGAGGATATAAATATGGATATCCACAGCTTTCTATAGAAGAAAGATGAGCTACAAGCACAAAGAAGCCCAAATAAAATCCAGGTAATCCAAGCATAGAAGCAAACAATATTATTATTAAACTCCAGACAGAAATAGGTCTATATAAATTAGGTACTAGAAAAGTTGCAATTGATGCAACTGACACAATTACTATGGTAGCTCTTGAGGCCAATCCTGCTCCAACTGCCGCATCACCTAGTATAAGAGCTCCTACTATACTCATCGTTTGTCCTGTGGGCTCAGGTAGCCTTATTCCAGCTTCTCTTAATAGCTGGAAGAAAAAAATCATCAAGATTAATTCTATAACCGTAGGGAAAGGAACTCCCGCTCTTGAAATAGAAAATCTAAAGACAAATACTGATGGGATAAGTGAAAAATGATAAGTGGTTATAGCAATATAAATTCCTGGAAGTAGTGTTGCCATAAAAAAAGCTATCCACCTTTGAATTCTAATAATATTTGCAAAAATTTTATTAGAATAATAATCTTCAGAAGCCATTAAAGTCTCTATAAAAAATGATGGTGCTATAATCACTTCCGGAGTTCCTTCTATAAGTATAATAACTCTTCCTTCAAACAATTTTGATGCTGCTGCGTCTGGTCTTTCTGTAAAACCTATAGTATCAAACAGAGTATTTTTTGCTTTTAATATTTCTTCAATAGAATTTGTCCCTAAGATAAATTCATTATCCATATTTAATATTTTATTCTTAATATCATTAACAAATTTATCTGAGGCTACTCCTTTCATATATCCAACAACTACACTTGTATTTGATTTTTTACCTAAGATTATGCTTTCAAAAACTAAATTTTCATTTTTGGCTCTTTTTCTTATCAATCCAATGTTGTCTACAAGTATTTCATTAAAAGCTTCATGAGGTCCTTTTATTGTTTTCTCTCGTTTTGCATCGCTTATAGCTCTTTTAGGATAATTTTTAGCTTCACAAAATATCATAGAATCCCAAAAATCAAATACAATTACTACATCTCCAGATAATATGTGTTTAAGTGCCTCCTCTTTTGTCCCTACATCTCCAACTATATTAGCATACAAAACCTCTTCTTTTATATTTGCTACATTAAGATAAATTTTATTTTCAATCAAAGGGTAAACTATATACTCACTTATAAATTTACTATCACATAAGTCATCTATAAATATAATATAAATTTTCCCCAGGGCACTGTTAATCTCTCTAAACTTAGCGTCAAAATTATTTCCCATTTTTTCTTTAATATAGTTAATATAATTATCACTCATACAAATCACCATTTATAGTGTTTGTAACTTTTAGAATATTATTCTCTATCTTTGTTGATAATAATATTATTAGGAAAATTTACCTTGGAATAGATAAACTTAACTAGGGAGGGTATATGGGAAAGTTAAATGCTAAACAATTTATTTTTTTAATACTAGGAACTTCAATAGTATCTTTTAAAACATATCCCAATATTGTAATAAAATACGGTAAAAACGATGCTTGGATAGCCACTATAATAGCCTCTATTTTCGCTATTATATTTTTTATATACATATTAAGGATAAGTATAAAAACTAATAAGTTTAATTTATATGAAATATATACTGGCTCCTGCGGAGAGGTCTTAGGAAATATTCTTTACGGCTTATTAACCTTAACATTTTTTCTAACTTTAGTAGAAAGCTCTTCTGTGGAGTCAAATTCAATGCACCAAAATATGCTTCTAGAAACGCCACCTTGGTATATTCTTATTTTTTTTATAATTACTGCAGCCTATTCAGTAAACAAGGGATTAAGGCCTTTAGTTATAATTACAATTATAGGGATTTTTTTTGTTATGTTAGCTGGTACAAATTTAGGCATTTTAACAGCCGGTTACAAAAAAAATAAGTATCTATACCCAATTCTTGCAAATGGATTTAATAAAGACTTATTAATTGCTTCAATAAAATCCCTTGGTTTTTACGCTGCCCTCGGATTAACCTTACCTTATCTAAATGAAATTAAACATAAAAAAAACTTGATACAAGCTTCCTTAGTAGGTCTAATCATAACAGTCCAGATGGAAATATATTCAATTATAGGAATAATAACTACCTTTGGCTATAAAAGAGCTTTAACAATATATTATCCAAAATTACTTCAAACTCAAATGGTAAGTCATTTTGATTTTTTAGAAAGTGGCGAATTATTTGTAATGCTCCAGATAATAGGAGGGTGGTTTTTAAAATATTGTCTAACTTTTTATGGATTATTAAAATTACTTGAGTCCTATGGGAAAAAATCAAATCTGAAAGCAATTATCATAATCTCTATACTGGTTTTTATTTTTTCATATTTTACATCGAAAAATGGATTTTTACTTTTATCTGCTCTTACATATTATAACTATATTTCATTAGTAAATTTATTAATTATACCTCTTATTGTTTTTACAATTCATGGCATGAAAAAATGAAGGTAGCTTTCTACCTTCATTTTCTATGGCAACTCTATTTTAGGTTTATTTTTAGATTTTTTGTAAAGTACAAATATGCTTCCTATTGCCTGAACACCTTCGCACTCTATTTCTTCACATATAATGTCCGATGCTTCTCTTGCTGTAATTCCGCTATTATTTAGTACTTTTAATTTTATAAGCTCTCTTGCCTCTAATGCATCAATAACTTGTTTTATAAATGGATCATCTATTCCATTTTTACCAACATGGAATATTGGCTCAAGTGTATTAGCCAATCCTCTCAAATAGCTTCTTTGTTTACTACTTATCATATTTTTCCTCCTATAATAAGAACTCGAATTCAAAATCATTAAGTCTTACTATATCTCCATCTTGAATTCCAAGCTCAATAAGTTCATCCATTATACCTTTGTTTTTTAACACCTTGTGGAAATATCTCAAGGAATCAGGATCATTGACATTTACGCTAGCAAGAAGTCTATCTACAAAACTGCCTAAAATTGTATATACTCCCTCTCCTACGGAAATTTCATAGGTGAATTTCTTTTCTTCTTCTATAAACAATTCTTCTGGATCTATTTCTAAATCTTTTTCAGGAATAGTGCTTAGTACTCTAGCTGTTTCCTTGATTAGTTCATCTACCCCTTCTCTAGTAGCAGCTGAAATTCTAAATACTTTATCATACCCCATTTTATTTACTGCATCCTTAAATTTTTCAAACACCTCATCTTCATACAACATATCGCTTTTATTTGCTACTACAATTTGAGGTCTATGGCTTAATTTTTCACTATAATTTTGTAATTCTTCATTTATCTTAATAAAATCCTCTATGGCATCTCTTCCTTCTACCCCAGATATATCTACTATATGGACTAAAAGTCTAGTTCTCTCAATATGCCTTAAAAAATCAAAACCAAGCCCTACACCCTCAGAGGCACCTTCAATTAATCCTGGTATATCTGCCATAACAAAAGATGGAGCTCCTTCAATCTTTACAACTCCCAAATTAGGCTTTAAAGTTGTAAAATGATAGTTTGCTATCTTTGGCTTAGCTTTACTTACCATGGATAATAAAGTTGACTTACCTACATTGGGAAAACCTATTAACCCTACATCAGCTATAAGTTTAATTTCAAGCAGTATGGATCTTTCTTCTCCAGGCATACCTGGTTCTGCAAAACTAGGTGCTTGCCTTGTAGGTGTAGCAAAGTGATAATTTCCTTTTCCACCTTTTCCACCTTTAGCTACTATGTAACTATCTCCATCCTTTGATAAGTCCTTCATAATTTTATTAGTTTCAGCATCTCTTATAATGGTTCCCATTGGGACCTTTATATATAGATCTTCTCCTTTTTTACCGAAGCATTTAGAACCTGATCCATCCTCTCCATTGATAGCTACATACTTTTTTCTGTATGTAAAGTCTAGAAGAGTATTTAAATTTCTATCTGCTTGAACTATTACACTTCCACCATTTCCTCCATCTCCTCCATCTGGTCCACCTAGAGGAGCATACTTTTCTCTTCTAAAGGCAATAGCACCGTTACCTCCATTACCTGATTTTACAAATATCTTTGCTATATCTATAAACATGAAATCACCTAACCTTATCTTAATTTATAAATTAATATTAGTATTTAATTGAAAGTTAATCTATATGCTTTTTTTTCATTAATAAAATACTTATGAAGATTTATATCCTCCAATTTCGTTTCAACTTCCTCCCAATCCTCCATCCAATCAAGTTCATTTACACAAGCTTCACTATTACATATCAATAAACTTTCACCTAATTCATCTTGAAAAAAATATATATAAACAAATTTCAATTTGCTGTTTTCCATTTCTTTAAATATAGTATTTACTATATTGCTTTTTTTATGGTATTCAATTAAAAACATCTCTTTAGAAAGAGATTCTATTTCCATATCTACTTCTACAAGAAAACCCTTTTTCCATAAATTTTTTATTTCAATTTCTAATGAATATGCTAAGCTTTTATCTCCTAAGGCATATAATTTACTGATGTTTTGATTTTCACTAGCAATTTTTTCAATGTATTTTAAAGCTTCATCCTTCTTCTCTATTTGTAAATATCCATAGATTACTTGCACATTATTCATAAAATCATGTCTTTGCTCACGAAGCATACCTATAAAATTATGAAGTTCTTCCATTTTAATCCCCCATCAACGAATTTTAAAAAAGCACCCTTATGGGTGCCTTTTACTATTCTGCTATTTTTTCTAATTCTACTGGATAAACACTTGCTTGTTTTTTATCTCTTCCTACTCTTTCGTATTTAACTACGCCGTCAACTTTAGCGAAAAGAGTATCATCTCCACCTCTACCAACGTTATTGCCTGGGTGGATTTTAGTTCCTCTTTGTCTTACTAAGATATTTCCTGCAAGAACAAATTGTCCATCTCCGCATTTTGTTCCAAGTCTCTTAGATTCAGAATCTCTACCGTTCTTTGAACTACCTACTCCTTTTTTATGAGCAAATAATTGAAGGTTTATTAGTAACATAAACTACACCTCCTCTACTATCACATTTATATAGTCACCGTAAGATATTTGGATGTTTTTAAGTCCAAGTAACATAGTTTTAAGTAAAACCTGACATTTTTCAATTTCGTCCATGGATTTCTCTTCTAGACTTAAACTTAAAAAACCATCTTCAATACAATATTCTACTTCTACTTTTAAAACTTCTAGAATGCCAATTAGTGTGGTTTGCGATACCATAGAAATAGCACTACATATGATGTCTCTATTTAAATCATCAAACCCCGCATGCCCTTCTATTTTAAAAGCAATTAGTCTTTCATTTTTTCTTTTAAAAATAACGCTAGTCATAATTAAGCTTCAATCTTTTCGATTTGTAACTTTGTATAAGGTTGTCTGTGTCCATTTTTCTTTCTTGAATCTTTCTTTGGCTTGTATTTAAACACGATTACTTTTTTAGCTTTACCTTGTTTAAGTACTTTAGCAACAACCTTAGCTCCTTCAACAACTGGAGCTCCTATAAGTAATTCACCATTTTTATTTACAGCCATTACTTCTGTTAATTCAACATTTGAATCAACTTCAGCATTTAACTTTTCAACAAAAACAACGTCTCCTTCTTGAACTCTGTATTGTTTTCCACCAGTTTGAATTATAGCGTACATTAAAACACCTCCTTTTAGAGTCTCGCCACCATCGGTACACAAAATTTGTGATTTAAAACCTTATGCGTGCGGTTACAAATGCCATTTTATCATATATGCATTTACTTGTAAAGAAAAATCAGCCATATATCTTTATATTTTCAAATTTCTTAATTTGGCTTGCAAATAACAAAGCTTCTACTTTAAAATACTCTAACTTGCTAATAAAGCTTACATAAACTCTTTTGTCTAGGGCTTCAATTTGATTAACAAAATCTATTACATTTCCAAGAATGTCTTTTTTATATATTTCATCAATCTCAATATGTATATCTTTAAATTCATACTCTTTGCTTATCTTTATAATTTCGTTTTTAATTAAATTATTTAAATAAACTAGCTTTATTTTTTTTCCTTTGCCCCTACATAGGCTACAGTCATCTTCAATATAATCATATATCGATTTGCCCCTTCTCTTTCTTGCTATTTGAACTAGATTTAACTGGGTAAAAGGATATACAATAGTTTTTTTCTTATCATTTTTAAAAGCCTCTTTTAAGGTTTGAATTATTTTTTTTCTCTTTTCATTGCCTTCAATATCAATAAAATCAACAACTATAATGCCTCCTAAATTCCTTAGCATTATTTGTCTCCCGATTTCCCTTGCAGCCTCTAAATCAGTTGAAAATGCAGTTTTGTCTATGGAACTTTCCTTAGTATTTTTGCTTGAGTTTACATCTATAACATACATAGCTTCAGTTTTTTCTATTATAATATTACCTCCGCTAGGTAATACAACTTTACTGTTCCGTAGAGATAGCAACTCCTTCTCAATGTTGTATAAGCTAAATATACTTTGGGTATCTTTATGTAGCTCTAAATCCAAATTTATGTCCGATTTATTTTTTATATATCTTTCAATATGTTCATAATCTTCTGGACTATTTACTATTATTTTGCCAGTTTCTTCATTTATTACATCTATTAATAGTCTTCCTAAGGCACCCCCTCCATTATATAGAAGCCCCAGCTTCAATGAGTGCTTTCCTTCTTTTAAAATTTTCATATAGCTATCATATAATTCTTCTAATTCCCTGTTTATATCTTCTATGCTACTATTTAGAGCATTAGTTCTCACCATTACGCCTACATCAGAAGGTTTATTAATATTCTCATTGATATACTCGGTAAATGGGATATTCCCTTCTATTTTTTTTGAGAAGTTTATCTTATTATTATGAGGAATTAAGATTACATATCTTCCAGGAACACTAATTTGACTAGTAACCTTAGCCCCTTTTTCTCCAGTTGCCTCTTTCATAATTTCAACTATAACTTCATCACCAATTTTAATTTTCTCATTGTCAAATTTATGATGTAGTAACATATATGCATTTTTCTTACATCCAATATCTATAAATGCACACTTTATAGATGTAACAATATTTTTCACTACACCTTTATAAAGCTCTCCTGGAGATGGCTCTGAATTATCTTCTTCAATAAGACATTCCTTTAAACTTCCATTTTCTTTTATGGCAATTCTTAAGGAATCTCTCTCCCTTTCAATAAATATTTCTTCCAAATTTCTCACCTCAATTAGTAAGTCTAAAAAAGGTTTAGACTTTTATCATTTATTGTGTATCCATCTATAAACATTTTATTTATAATATCCATTAATGCCTTACTATCTGGTAATGCTCTATGTCTCTCATGAATAGGTATTTTGAGAAAAATTAAAGCTTTATCTAGTGAAATATTTTGATTAATATTATAAAATTCCCTAAACTCTTTTGATAAGTCCATATGGTCCTCTTTGAGTAAAGGTATAGCTATACGCTCATTTCTGCATACCATTTTTAATGTATCATATTCGGCTTTTCCCCAAGAAATCCAAATTGTTTCCTTAGGTATATATATTTTTTTAATTTTTTCAAATACTTGATTTAAATCCATTCCCTTTTCTATATCTAAGTGATTGAATCTATCAGAATAAATACTATGCCTATTTTTGTTTTTACATTTTAAAAATTCATTTGGCCTAACAAGACTAGTAAATTCCTTTACCATATTTTCACTTCTATATATTAGCCCCACTTCTATAATTTCCTGAATATGCTTTTTAGCTTTATTGGTAATAGTTTTTGTAGTTATAAATTCAAAGTCTACAGCTATTAGATTGTATGGAACAAAAATATATTTATCACCATGCATAAAATAAAAGCTCATTAAAAAATTTATTCTCCTTAAAGTTTATAATTTATACTATAGAATACGATTTAAAGGAATAAGCTTACTTCCTTTATAAGCATACATATCCTCCCTTTCAATATCTATAAAGGATTCTTTATTTATTTCCTCAACCTTGCCTCTTAGATATTCCCCAAGTAATTGAGCTGAAAGATTCTCTTTGCTACCACAGGAAACCAATACCTCTAAAATCAACAGATTATCTACAATTCTGTAATCTATATCTTTAATAAGTTCTTTTATATTTACTGTCTTTTCTTCTTTTTTTCCCTTCTTTATAGCAAGCCATTCTTTAATATTTAATATATTTTTTATATCTTCTTCTATTTTTGTTGTATCTACTAGCTTGAACTTTAATATGTAACGGGCAGCTTCTACAGCTGCCATAGCCTGAGGAACCTTTTTATCTTCTTCTTTTATCTTCTTTACATCTAAAAACTTTATTGTACTTGGAGCATTTTTATTTAAAGCTTCTTCTATATATTTTTCATCTAACTCTTCATTAAAATGCACATCCATATATTCACCCTTTGAATATACTCCTACAGCTAATGGTTGGGCAATAGATAAGGACATATGAGGGTTAAAACCTCTAGAGTACTCAACTGGGAGCTCTGATCTTCTAATTATTCTTTGAATAGTTCTCATTAATTCTAGATGGGATACATATTTAATCTCACTGCCTTTAGTATATTTAATTAAATATCGCATTCTCAAAGCACGCTCCCTCTTTAAAATTATCTCTTGTATTTATACCACAATTTGCACAGCCTAATCTACAATCATGAGTAATTTCTGCCTTTTTAGCTTTTTCATTTTCCTTAATTAGAAAATCCTTTGAAACTCCAATATCTATGAAATCCCATGGCAATATTTCATCATAATTTCTTTCACGGAAGGCATAAAAATCTCCATCTACTCCGCACTCTTCCATTGCTTCAAGCCAAATATCAAAATTAAAATATTCTCCCCATCCGTCAAATTTTGCTCCTTTTTGGAATGCTCTAACAATAACATCGCAAAGTTTTCTATCTCCCCTTGCAATGACAGCTTCCATAAAACTAACAGGAGTTTCATGCCAGTTGTACGAAATTTGCTTGCTCTTGATTGAGTTTCTTAAGGTTTTTATTTTTTCTCTAACAGTTTCCATTTTATCTTGCGCTGCCCATTGGAATGGAGTAAAAGGTTTAGGAACAAAAATTGATGTACTTAAAGTAACCTTTAATCCTTTTTTCCTAACCTCCTTAGGAACTTTGAAATATTCACTAACTACCTTTTGACCAAGGTCTGCTATTCCTACTACATCCTCCATAGTTTCATAAGGGAGTCCAATCATAAAGTATAGCTTAATGGTTGACCATCCAGATTTGAATGCACTGGATACTGAATCTATTAAATTTTCCTCTGTAACTCCCTTATTTATTATATCTCTCATTCTCTGACTTCCCGCCTCTGGAGCAAAGGTTAAACCAGTTTTTCTTACCTTTTGAATCTCATTTATTAGATCCACTGAAAAAGAATCTATTCTAATAGAAGGCAAGGATACTCCTACCTTTTTATCATTATATTTTTCTATGATTGAACTAATAAGCTTCTGTATATCAGAATAATCACAAATACTCAAGGATATCAATGAAACTTCTTCGTATCCTGTAGCTTTTAAAAGAGTATCTACCTGTTCCATTAGTTTATCAGTGGTCTTTTCTCGAACAGGTCTATATACCATTCCAGCTTGACAAAATCTGCATCCTCTTGTACAACCTCTAAAGGTTTCAATAGTTACTCTATCATGAACTATCTCTCCGTAAGGAACCAGAAGCCTATCTGGAAATTCTACTTCTTCAAAATTTTTTACTAATGCTTTTTGAACTACCTTAGGAACATCTTCATATTTAGGTTTAAATTCCTTTATAGTTCCATCCTCTTTATAGCTTACGTCGTAAAGACTTGGAACATATATGCCTCTGATTCCAGTAGCTTTTCTTAAAAATTCTTCTTTATTAAGTCCATTTTTCTTACATTCCTTATATAAATCCATCAAATAATTAAGTTGCTCTTCTCCTTCTCCAATTGCAAATATATCTGCTATATCATAAAGAGGTTCTGGGTTATATGCACAAGGTCCACCACAAATTACAATAGGATCTTCTTCTCTTCTTTCTGAAGCTCTTATAGGAATTTGCGCCATATCTAGCATATTTAGAATATTTGTATAGCTCATCTCGTACTGAAGTGTAAAGCCTACAAAATCAAATTCCCTTAAGGAATCTTTAGTTTCCAAGGTATACATTGGAATATTATGCTCCCTCATTTGTTTCTCCATATCAGGCCAAGGGGCAAAAGCTCTCTCACAAAAGGTATCCTCTCTTTTATTTAAAGTATAATAAAGTATCTTTGTTCCTAGATGAGACATACCCACTTCATAAACATCTGGAAAGCAAAATGCAAATCTTATTTCAACAGCTTTTTTATCTTTATTAAAAGAATTTAGTTCTCCACCAGTATATCTAGCAGGCTTTTCAACCTTATATAATATATCATCTGAAATTTTGTTCATGTATTTTCCTCCTAAGTTAATACGCATAATTGAATCACTACATTTTACCATAAAATCATATAAAAATAAATTACATGGTTATATACCCTTATTACATTCATTATTCCAGCTATTCCATTGATCAATAGTCTTTTTCGCAAATTCGTCCATCTTATCCATTTCGTCAGTAGTTTTTAAATATTCTTCTATGCTGATATTACCATAAATCTTTATAGCTTCGATAAGCTCACCTTCATATATAACATTTACAGCTTTCATTTCGCTATCTAATATTATAAATATATTGTACTTATTTTTGTCAATAATACTCAAAGCTTCTAATAAGCTCTTTTTTAAGTGCATTGATATGCTTCTATTTTCAATATACCCTTTTTTATTAAATTTATATTTCTTATTAATTATATCTCCCATAATCAAATAAACTATCCTTTCTTTTTCTTTATAAGAGGCAATAATTATAAATACTCCTAGTATCATCATGTTAATGCTTCTTTTGTCGAATAAAAACAATATCAGTGAATATACTGTTATCAAAATCCCAAGGATTATACTGAATTTCACTGTGATCTTATTAGCATTTTTATAATATGTCTTAAAAGAAAGTATATCTCTAACTATTCTTCCCCCATCTAAAGGGAAAGCCGGTATAAGATTAAATATTCCTAATGCAAGATTACTCATAAACAAATGTTCAACATAATTGTTATAATGATATTTACTTACGAAATAAAAAATAGCCGCTAAAAATAAATTAAATAAGGGCCCACTTAAAGAAATAATCAGATCTTCTTTAGGATCAGCATCGTCTAAATCCTTCAATTTAAGTACAGCTCCTATAGGAAGTATTTCTATATAAAACCCTTTAAAGCCTAATTTTTTAGCAACTATAAAATGCACTAATTCGTGCAGAAATACAAGTATAAATGATATTAGTAGTTTTCCTTTGAAGCCAATTATAATTAAAAGTATTATATAAGGAAAAAATAATTTACTTATTTTTATTACTAACTCATGTCTTTTTTCCATATTTTTAATTATAGTTTCCTATAATGCTTTCTAACTCATTGTTTTGTCCCATGAAAAGCACCTGAAAATGAACATAGTTTTCAGAAGCATTACTCATACCTATGGCTTCTCCCTTTTTTACAACCTTACCCTTTTCAACCTGAATAGCTCCTAAGTTTGAATAAATAGTTTCTATTCCTTCGCCATGATCCATTATGATATACTTTCCTAATTTATCATCCTCACCGCATTCCTTAATTTTTCCCTGAAAGCTTGCAGAGACCTTCTCTAATTTATTAGCTGTAATGTCCATTCCGTCTTTTCCTTGAGTCATTATCTCTCCTTTTATTGGCAAAGAAAATTGATTTTTTATCTTCTCTCTAATAGTTTCTCCTCCAATTATTTTTGATTTTAACTTATCAATAACTTCTATAACCTTATCATGTAAATTATCTCCCGTGCTAACTAGTTTTATTTGATCTATTATTCTTACGTAATCCATATTATTATTAACTACACTCTTTGAAAAGCTATATACTGCCTGAGTTTGAGGAGTTTTATATGTCCTGCAAAATATAAGCAGTATAGTCATTAGTAACACTCCAATTAACTCTTGAGTTAACCGTCTCGCTATCCAGTTTTCCTTCTTACTTCCACTTAAGCTACTATTTAACGGGTTTATATTGCTATTTCTTTTGTTAACTATTGAATTATAGTAGCTCTCATATTGAGAATTATAGTGTCCCATTATACTCCCCCTAGAAATTTATCACTATAATATATATTTATTTAATTTCTTTTGTATTACATTTATTCTTTGAACTTAGAATTAAAAGCATAAAAAAAGAGCGGCATTTCTTTGCCACTCTTCTGACCTTATAAAGTTAAAATACTCCTTTAGAATTTAAGTAATCTTTATAATTAGTATCTGTCTTAAGTATGTGATTTTCTATCCAATCTGCAATAAAAACTAATATATCCATGGATACTTTATGTTGATTTTCATCTATATCCTTTTTAGATAATTCCAATATCTTATCAAAAAATGCCCTGTGTTTTTTAATATGACTATCGTAATCAGGATAGTTGTAGTTTTTCATTAGTTTTTCTTCAAAATCGAAATGATATATGGCATACTTTTGAAGTTCAAATAAAGAACTCATTATTTCATCATAATGATCAAATCCATCTTTTAGAGATACAATATCGTATACTTTTTCACCTAATTCAAATAACTTCTTATGCTGAGAATTTATCTCAGCAATATTGCAGCTGTAAATTTCTTTCCACTTAAACATTATTCCCCAACTCCTCAAATATTTATTCCCCATTTTATTTATAGCCAATTATAACATAACATATGTTATTTTTGCCATAAACCTTAGGACTTTACAATAATTTAACAAGGAATAAATATTTTTGAGCTATAACCTATTTCAATGAACTTAAATATATTTTTAAAACATCTTCTTCATATAATTTTCTGAAATTTCCCTGAGGGCCTCTTTTAGTAGTTTTCACTGCCATTTCTTTTAGTTTATCTTCTCCTATCCCTACTTCTGTTAGTGTGGAAGGTATACCTAAACTTATAAAGAACTCCTTAGTCATTTTAATAGCCTCTTTAGCAATTGTAATCTTTTCTTGTGTTCTATCTATATCCCATACGTTTACGCCGTATTCTACAAATTTATCTAAAGTTGTATCATCTAATACATATGTCATCCAGCTTGGAGTAAGAATTGCAAGTCCAACTCCATGGGTGATATCGTAAATAGCACTTAGTTCATGCTCCATGCCATGGGTAGCCCAATCAGTGATTTTTCCATAAGTCAATAAACCATTTAAAGCTAGTGTTGAAGTCCACATTAAGTTTGCTCTCGCTTCATAATTTTCTGGATTTTCAACAGCTATAGGACCATATTTTATACAAGTCTTAAGTAGAGCTTCTGCCATCCTATCTTGTATGTAAGCACCTTCTGTACTACTAAAATACTGTTCAAAAATGTGGCTCATTATGTCCGCTGTTCCTGCTGCAGTCTGTATTCTTGGCACAGTAAAGGTATTAACTGGATCTAGTATTGAAAATTTTGGCTTTAATGCTTCTCCATAGGTTAAATACTTTTCTTCTGTATCAATATTGCTTATTACTGCATTTCCATTCATTTCAGAACCTGTTGCAGCTAAAGTAACTACTGTACCTAGTGGTAAAGCATTCTTAATTCTTGCCTTTCCAATGAAGAAATCCCAAGGATCTCCATCATAATAACAGCCAGCTGCAATTGTTTTGCTACAGTCAATGACACTTCCTCCACCTAAAGCTAAAATAAAGTTTAAATCATTTTCTTTGCAAATTTTTATTCCTTCTCTTACAGTAGTTATTCTTGGATTAGGATCTACACCACCTAATTCAAAATATTCTATATCATTTTCTTTTAGTATATTCACTACCTTATCATAAATTCCATTAGACTTTATACTTCCGCCACCGTAAGTCAATAGAATTTTTGAACCATATTGCTTGATAAGCTTTGGAAGGCTATCCATTTTACCCTTACCAAAATAAATATTTGTTGGAATTGAATAATTAAAGTTTAACATTTTTGTTCCTCCTAATTAAAAAAGTTTTTTCTTAAGCTTTATATAAGCTTTATATATAAATTATTAATTCTCTATCTAATACTTATACCATATATTTTTGTCTAATTGTAGTGGTTTAATGAATTTATAAAATAAAAATATTTATACCCCAGGATATTAAATCTAGGGGCATAAAAATCATCATTATAATTGATTCATCATTTGACAAAATGTATTATACATAAAGGTCTGTTCTTCTGTAATATGCTCCAATAAAGTTTGCCAAACCTTATCCTCAGTACTATAAGATTTAACTTCCTTTAAGACTCTAAGAAAATATTCATCCCTTCTTAAAAATTCATTTATGATTCTTTTTACTTGCTGTACATAATTAGGATTCATAATATTAAAAGCTGCTCTATCTCTTAATCCCTTGGTTTCTTCGTTCAAATCTTTAAAAATTTTATTTACATTATTAAGATTATCTATTAGGTTTTTAGGTAAATCTTTGTTTGTAAGCTTTGCCACAGTTTGAATGAAAATAGGGTGTTCACTTGAAATTTCAGTCCATAATAATAATTCACTAATAACACAGTTAATTCCACTTACATAAGTATAACAATACAAGCTTTTACCTCCAAATAATAATTAACACAATAATATAATATTGAATTTAATAAATTTGGTGTAAGCTTTTTTATAAGAATCATAAGAAAAAGCTTCCCTAGTATTTAAAAATACTGAGGAAGCTATAATTTTGCTGGGCATTAATTATACTAGTTTTCAATTATACTAGTCATTTGTAATGTATAATCAGAGTTTTTACTTGCTCTTTTATTATATTTACTAAGGATAAAATAAGAAATAACTAAAGCTAAAACCCCAATTAAAAAACTTAATAACTCGTAATTTGCAAATCCTAAGGATTCAAATACCTTTGTGCCAACACTTATTCCAAGAGCTAACATAATAAGAGGAAATACATATACCCATAGAAGCATCTTATTAAAAGCCTTTTGATTCATTTCAACCTTCACTTTATCTCCTCTTTTTGCTCCAAGAGTATTCTTTATATCAGCAGTAACAGATGATACCTCACACCCAGCTTTACAGTGAGCACAGTTTTCTCCACAACCAGACCTTCTTTGAAAAACTACAGATGCATATTCCCCACTTATAGAATCTACGTAGCCGATTTCTGTCATATTATCAACTCCTAAATAACATTTTGTATAATTAATTATACCATAATCATAGTATTTTTTACATTTTATAAAGAATTTTTTAATTTGAACATTTTGTTAACCTATCCTAAAATACCTTAGTAGACCATTCTTCACAGTTCCAAACCTCAGTTACTACATCTTCATAGAATTCTGGTTCATGGGATACTAAAAGAATGCTTCCCTTATATTCCTTCAAAGCTTTTTTTAATTCTTCCTTAGCATCAACATCAAGATGATTTGTAGGTTCATCAAGAATTAATATATTAGTTTCTTTATTTATCAGTTTAGCAAGTCTTACCTTTGCCTGCTCTCCACCACTTAAAACCATTACCTTACTTTCAATGTGTTTAGTAGTAAGTCCGCATTTAGCTAAAGCAGCTCTAACCTCATATTGAGTGTATCCTTGGAACTCCTTCCAAAATTCTTCAATGCAAGTATTTTTATTGTTTTTGCTTCCTTCTTGTTCGAAATAGCCAATATATTGATATTCTCCTTTATGAACCTTACCACTTAATGGCTTTATATCACCTATTAAACTCTTAAGTAAGGTAGTTTTACCAATTCCATTTGAACCACGAAGGGCAATTTTTTGTCCCCTTTCCATTCTCAAATTCAATGGTTTAGACAAAGGCTCATTATAACCAATAATTAAGTCTGTAGTCTCAAAAATTATCTTTCCTGAAGCTCTAGCAGATTTAAAATTGAATTGTGGCTTTGGCTTTTCTTCTGGAAGTTCTATAACCTCCATTTTATCTAGTACCTTCTGTCTTGACTTTGCCCTACCAGTAGTAGATATTCTAGCCTTATTTCTTGCAATAAAATCTTCTAACTTATCTATTTCTTGTTGTTGCCTTTTATATGCTGCCTCTAATTGTTTTTTATTTGCTTCATATATTCTAAGAAAATTATCATAATCTCCAACATATCTTGTTAACTCTTTATTATCCACATGATATATTAAATTAATTACACTATTTAGAAAAGGTATATCATGGGAAATTAATATAAAAGCATTTTCATAGGCTTGAAGATATCTTTTAAGCCAAACTATATGCTCCTCATCTAAATAATTTGTAGGCTCATCTAATAGTAGTATATCCGGTTTTTCAAGTAATAATTTTGCAAGTAATACCTTAGTTCTTTGTCCTCCACTTAGCTCTGTAACATCCCTATCTAAGCCAATATCCTTAAGTCCTAAGCCTCCTGCTACTTCTTCAACCTTAGACTCAATTGAGTAAAAATCATTATTATCTAGTAAATCTTGAATATTTCCCATCTCTTCAAGCAGCTTTTCTAATTCTTCTGGAGTTGCCTCTCCCATTTTATCAGTTATCTTTAGCATTTCTTCTTCTAAGTCAAAAAGATATTTAAAGGCTCCCTTTAATACCTCTCGGATTGATTGTCCTTTTTCCAATATGGCATGCTGATCTAAATATCCAACTCTAACCTTATTTGACCACTGAATTTCCCCTTCATCTGGCATAAGCTTATTAGTTATAATGTTCATAAAGGTGGATTTCCCTTCACCATTTGCCCCAATAAAACCAACGTGTTCTCCTTTTAAAAGTCTAAAAGATACATTTTCAAAAATCGCTCTATCTCCAAAGCCATGACTCATATTTTTAACTGTTAATATACTCATTTTTTCTCTCCTTAAATAGTGAATAATTTAAAGCTTAATTCCATAACAAAATATATTTTAAGATATATATATATGCCTTGTCAAAAGAAAAAAAAGCAGCACTATGAATTTTCTATAGTACTGCTTAGTTTTATATTCTACACTATTCCTTGAGCCATCATTGCTTCTGCAACTTTTATGAATCCAGCTATATTTGCTCCTACTACGTAATTATCTTCAAATCCGTATTCTTTAGCTGCTTTAACTGAGTTTTCATATATATTTTTCATTATATTTTTTAATTTTGCATCTACTTCTTCAAAAGTCCAAGAATATCTCATGCTATTTTGAGACATTTCTAAGGCAGAAACTGCAACTCCACCAGCATTAGCAGCCTTTGCAGGTCCAAATAAAACTTTATTATTTAAGAATACGTCTATAGCTTCTAGTGTAGATGGCATGTTAGCTCCTTCACCAACAGCTATTACCCCATTCTTAACCAATATTTTAGCATCCTCTTCATTAATTTCATTTTGAGTTGCGCAAGGAAGAGCTATGTCACACGGTATATTCCATACCCCCTTACCTTCAGTGTATTTAGCTTGTGGATGATATTTAACGTATTCTGTTAATCTTTTTCTCTCAACTTCTTTAATTTGTTTTAATGTATCTAAGTTGATTCCATTTTCATCGTAAACATATCCATTAGAATCACTGCAAGATATTACTTTTCCACCTAATTGATGAACTTTTTCTATAGCATATATAGCAACATTACCAGAACCAGATACAACAACTTTTTTGCCTGCAAAGCTATTACCTTTCCCTTTTAACATTTCATCAACGAAGTAAACTAATCCATATCCTGTTGCTTCTGTTCTTGCAAGACTTCCACCATAAGTTAACCCTTTTCCTGTTAAAACTCCTTCATAAGAAGTTTTCAATCTCTTATATTGTCCATACATAAACCCAATTTCTCTTCCACCTACTCCAATATCCCCTGCTGGCACATCCATGTCTTGTCCTATGTATTTTGAAAGTTCAGTCATAAAGCTTTGACAAAATCTCATTATTTCTCTATCAGATTTTCCTTTAGGATCAAAGTCTGAACCACCTTTTCCTCCACCTATTGGAAGACCAGTTAGTGAATTTTTAAATATTTGCTCAAAACCTAAGAATTTTATGATACTTAAGTTTACGCTTGGGTGGAATCTTAATCCTCCCTTAAAAGGTCCTATGGCACTATTAAATTGTACCCTAAAGCCCCTATTGACCTGAACATTTTCCTTGTCATCTGTCCAAGGTACTCTGAACATTAATTGTCTTTCTGGTTCAACAATTCTCTCTAAAATTCCGTTTTCAACATACTCAGGATGTTTTGCAAATACTGGAACTAAAGAATTAAAAACTTCTTTTGCTGCTTGATGAAATTCTACTTGCCCCTCATTTCTTTTTAATAAATCTTCATAAACCTTTTCTACATATTGTTTTGCTTCCATTGAATAGCCCCCTAAATAATTATTATTATGTTTTATATAATAACACATTTTTTTTACTAATTTTTATAATTTTTTTAAATAACTGGGGGCAAAATTGTCAATTTTTTAATTTTATATACCATTTTTTAAAGATTTAATAAACTTTTACATGTAAGCTATGAATTTGGTAACATTTTCTGAATAAATTTATGAAACTGCTAAAAATTTCATGGCTTTTGAATAAAATAATATATAAATTTAACTTTTTAATACAATTATTAAAACATTTCTTCATAAATTTGATTAACTTCTTTAGAAATCTGTTTATCTAAAATCATTTCATTGCTTAGACAATTTATCTTTTCTTCTGGCATTGAAAATATATCCTTAATTTGCCTTTTCAAATATTTATTTGATGTTATTATTTTTTTAGCTTCATAAACAAGATTCCACTCTGTAGAAGATATAAACCTTTTAGTATCAGTATTAATTGAGTCCTTTCTTTCAAACTCAGTAGAATGTATATTACATACTAATGGAATATTATATGCCCACTTAATTGTTTTAGCTGCGAAGGCAGTATTCCAGTCATGAGCATGTATTAGATCTGCCTTTCCGAACTTTTCTATAATCCTTATACATTCTTCAATCATTGAAAAGTTTACTTGTAAAACCCACTTTGTAAAATCTTCTGTATATGGGAAAGCTGCTTTTACTCTAGTTATAAAAATTCCATTCTGTTCTTCCTTTATTGGGCATGTACCACTTTCAATAGTTACTAAATTAATTTCATGTCCTAAATCAATTAATCCTCTGGATAAATGATATACATAATCTGAAATATTCCCTGTGCACGGAGGATATTCAAGAGAAAGCATTAAAATTTTCATAAACCTTATCTCCTATATGTTTAATTTTGTACTTTATTAGTATTAGTTTTAAAACTTGAAAATCAAAGTAATTCAATCCCTAATATTATATTATAATCCATTTTATGTAAAATGACTAGAAAAAGAAAGCTAGTATTTTTTTCTCTACTAGCTTTCTTTTTCTTCTTTTAGGCTGTGTTTTAAATGAATGTTGGTTTATCATTCATTTAAAACTTTACCTCAGTAATCTAAGTCTAATTATCTTTTTTCAAAATTTCTGCTATTGCCGCAATACTGCCAAGAGATGATAGAGTTTCATTAGGTAATATTAGCTTATTCGCTGGAGATTTAGCCATTTCCTTAAGAGCTTCTACCTGTTTTAATGCTATAACTGCTTCATTTGTTCCTGATTCTATAATTGCCTTATTTACTCTATTTATTGCTTCTGCTTCTGCAGTTGCAATAATTTCTATTGCTTTAGCCTTACCTTCCGCTTCAAGTAATTGTGACTCACGAAGACCTTCTGCACGCCTAATATTAGCTTCCTTCTCCGCCTCTGCTTGAAGAATAACGGCTCTTTTTTCACCTTCAGCTCTTTCAATTTCACTTTGTTTTTGTCCTTCTGCTTGTAGAATAGTAGCTCTCTTATCTCTTTCTGCCTTCATTTGTTTTTCCATTGCCATTTGAATTTCATTTGGAGGCATTATATTTTTAATTTCTACTGATAATATTTTTATTCCGTAAGCATCTGTAATTTCATCAATAATTTCAAGTAGCTTTAAATTGATTTTGTCTCTACCTGATAAAACTTCATCAAGTGACATATCCCCTACTATATTTCTCATATTGGTTATAGTTGAATATACTATACCAGATGTATAATCTTCAATGTTATATACAGCGTCTTTTGAATTTAAAATCTTATAGAAGATAACATTATCTATAGATATTTTAACATTATCCTTTGTTATAACTGATTGAGGCTCTATATCAAGAATTTGTTGCTTTGTAGAAATTTTACGTCTAACAAAGTCTGCAAATGGGATTGTAAAATGCCATCCTGGCTCAAGAGTTCTATGGTATTGACCAAATCTTTCAACAATATAAACGCTACCAGTATTTACTATCTTAATGCTTGATAGAACTGCAGCTAAGACAATAATCAATAAAATAATTCCTATAATGCTCATAATACTTGGCATACTTAACACCATACCTTTCCGTTATAAATTAATTAATTTTTTTAATTAGAAGCCTATTTCCCTCAATTCCAACTATTTTTACCTTATCACCTTTTTTTATATCTTCTCCCTCATTCTTAACTGTCCAATAAATTCCTTGAAACTTTATTGTTGCCTTTTCATTTACATCAGAATCTACATAAAATTCATCTCCAATGTACTTTTCTTCCATAGTAGGCGTTATAGGTACTGTTTTCTTTATTGTTTTTTTTACAATTGGATACCCTACAGCCATAAGTGCAGAACTTAATCCAATAAATGTAATGAGCTGAGTTGAAAATGGATAGTTAAATAATGCTAATACTATTGCCACAATGCCGCCCACAGTAAACCAAATAAATAAAAAGCTACTTGTTATCAAATCAATTGCTAATGCCACAGCAGCAACTATTATCCACAATAGCATATATTGCCACATTTCATTTCCTCCCCTCATATATTATTAAAATCATTTCATCTCTATTATACTACAAAAGTTACTTTAATAACATGATATATAAAATTTACCAATTTTTTTAAAAATATTTTTCTATATTAGTAGATCATAATTTAGAGTTTTAAGAATCGTTGACAAAATATATTCTTAAGAGTTAAAGTTTAATAGTAAAATTTAATTAAATTAACATATGGAGAGTGAAACTAATGAATTATATTAGAGTGTCAGCTGCATGCCCCGTTACGAAAGTCGGCAATATTTCTTTTAACTTAGCTAATATAAAAGATTGTATAAATAATTCTATAAAAGAGAATTCAAAACTTATTGTTTTTCCTGAACTATCAATAACTTCATATACTTGTGCAGATTTATTCTTACAGCAACATTTAATTAATGAAAGTATGAAAGCTCTAAAGGATCTTTGTGATTTTTCTATAGATAAAGATATATTAATAGCTGTTGGTGCCCCTCTAATGCAAAATTATTGTTTATATAATTGTGCATTTATAATATATAGTGGTAAAATTCTTGGAATTATACCTAAAAGCTACATTCCTAACTACACTGAATTTTACGAAAAACGTTGGTTTACTCCTGGAAAAGATATTATAGATCAGCAAATAAGCTTCTCCTTCCAAGATAATATTCCATTTGGTGTAAATTTAATATTTGAAAGTGGTGCCTTCAAATTTGCTTTTGAAGTATGTGAAGACTTATGGACAGTAGTTCCACCTAGCTCATATTTAAGTCTATTAGGAGCTAATATAATTGGAAATTTATCTGCATCTAATGAGCTAGTTTCTAAAGCCAATTATAGAACGTCTATTGTTGAATCTCAAAGCGCTAGATGTATGTGCTCTTATGTTTATTCTTCCTGCGGAGTATTTGAATCTACAACTGATTTAGTATTTAGTGGGCATTTGTTAATTAGTGAATATGGATTAATCTTAAATGAAAATAAAAGATTTCAAAGAGAAAATGAAGTTATATCTTACATAATAGATGTGGATAAGTTAAATAATGAAAGAATTAAAAACATCAGCTTTAGAGACAGTGTAAATCTAAGCCCTTATAGGGCAAAACTTATTAACTTTAATTTTAAAAATACACTTCCTGAAAATTTTGATAAATTTATTGATAAACATCCTTTTGTTCCTTCAAATCCTCATGAAAGAGAGGAACGGTCCAGAGAAATATTCAATATCCAGGCGGCTGGTTTAGCTAAAAGACTAACTCATACAGGCATAGAAAAAGCAGTCATTGGTATTTCTGGTGGACTTGATTCAACCTTAGCTCTACTTGTTGCAGTAAAAACCTTGGATATGCTTAAATTGCCACGAAAAAATATCATAGCTATCACAATGCCAGGCTTTGGAACTACTGATAGGACTTATAATAATGCTATTTCTCTTTGCCAGGAACTAGGGGTTGAGCTTAGAGAAATAAACATAGTAGAGGCTTGTCTTAAGCACTTCAAAGATATCGGTCATGCAGCTGAAATCCACGATGTAACCTACGAAAATGTTCAAGCGAGAGAAAGAACTCAAATACTAATGGATTTGTCCAATAAAGAAAATGCCTTATTGGTTGGTACCGGCGATTTGTCTGAGCTTGCCTTAGGATGGGCTACTTATAACGGAGACCATATGTCCATGTACTCAGTGAATTGTTCAGTGCCTAAAACTCTTGTAAGATATTTAGTAAAGTACGTAGCAGAAAAGGAAGTAAATAAAGAGGCTAGCGAAGTACTTCTTGATATTTTAAATACTCCTGTAAGTCCTGAACTTCTTCCAAAAGATAGTAATGGAGAAATATCTCAGAAAACTGAAGATATAGTAGGTCCCTACGAATTGCATGATTTTTTCTTATATTATTTTATAAGACAAAATGCTACCCCTAAGAAAATATTATTTCTAGCAAAAGAAGCCTTTAAATACGATTATGATAGTGAAACTATCAATAAGTGGTTTAACAAATTCATAAGAAGATTCTTTACTCAGCAATTTAAGCGTTCTGCCATACCTGATGGTCCAAAGGTTGGAACTATTAGTCTATCTCCTAGAGGAGATTGGAGAATGCCTTCCGATGCAGATTATTCACTTTGGCTTCCAGAAAGATAACACAAAAGGAATAAATCATTACCCATGATTTATTCCTTATTATTTTACTTATATATATCAACTACAAGTCCTGTAATTTCGTCAATAGTACTTGCAATAGCCAGATTGTCCTTCTCCTCATTTAAAAGCATTTGTGTTAACTCCTCAAGTTTACCATCTATGGTTTCAACCGTAATAAAGTACTGTGTTTGCCAAAAACTAATATCTTTTTTTACTCCATACATATAATAGAGTACAGATTCTAAATATTCTCTAATCATTCTTTTATATGCTGCTACATCCCCATAACATTTAGATACTGTTAATCTATTTCCCTTCTTTTTAATATTTTCAATCATTTCTTTAAGCTGTTGTTCGGACTTTCTTTGGTGGGCAAAGCTAAAACTTTGTGAAAAATCTTTTTTGTTAGAAATTATTTTTTTTTCTGAACTTACTTGAGAGCCTTGCCTAATCCTAGATATTTCCATCAACTCACCTCCAACTAACAACTTTAATTATATTATATAGCATATTATTGCAAAAACAAAGTATCCTTTATTAATGCTATTTGATTGTAGCTTAATAAGGGATTATAATAATGTAAGCACAATAAGTTTAAAGGGTGATCTTATGAAAAAATTATTAACTATGTTTATAAGCTTCTTTAAAATAGGAGCATTTACTTTTGGTGGTGGGTACGCGATGATACCCATAATTGAAGCAGAGGTAGTAAATAAAAAAGGATGGCTAGAAAAAGAAGAATTCCTCGATATACTTGCAATTTCTCAAAGTTTTCCCGGTGCTCTTGCAGTAAATTCTTCAATATTTATTGGATATAAAATAGGTGGGATTGCTGGTGGGATTTTAGCTTTACTTGGTGTTGTGCTTCCATCATTTTTTATAATACTTTTGGTAGCAATGTTTTTCCAACAGTTTAGAAATAATCCAATTATTGAATTAATATTTAAAGGAATATCTGCCGCTGTCCCAATGCTAGTTTTAGTAGCTGTTATTAGCCTTTCAAAGTCAGTAAATAAAAATTTAATAAATTTAGCTATTGTCCTTTTCACAGTAATAGCCATTTCTTTTTTAAATATACATCCTATTCTAGTAATAATTCTTTCCGCACTGTATGGGCTTATTTTTTTAAGAAAGAAGGTTAATTAATGGAACTACTAATAACCCTTTACCTTACCTTTTTAAAAATCGGAATGTTTAGTTTTGGGGGCGGTTATGCAATGCTTCCATTTATTGAAAAGGAAGTTCTAATTAATCATAAATGGATTGATTCAAAAACTTTTATAGATATAATTGGAATATCTCAAATGACTCCAGGTCCCGTAGCAATAAATTCAGCTACATTTATAGGATATAGAATGAGTGGAATATATGGTAGTCTAGCTGCTACCTTAGGTGTAGTAAGTTTTTCATTTTTATTAGTATCTATAGCTAGTCATTACATAATCAAGTTCAAGGAATCTAAATATTTAAAAGCTGCTCTTCTAGGGATGCGACCTGCCCTAATTGGGCTTATTATTTCTGCATTCTTATCTTTGGCGAAAATATCTTATAACATAAAAGATATTAAAAGCATAATTATTGGCGGTATTATCGGATTTTTTCTTTTTAAAACAAAATTTCATCCAATATTAATAATATTATTATCTGGATTTTTGGGAATTATATTTTGGTACTAAAAATATATTTAAAAAGTAATGATAAAAGTTATATTTTTATTGTCAAGATAGAATACTAATAACGAGGTGATTTTTTATGTTTTATTCAGAGAAAACTGAACAGATTATAAAAGATTTTAACACAAATTCTTCAGATGGACTTCCCTCTTCAGAAGTGGAAAAAAGAAGAGAAAAATACGGTTTAAATAGACTAGCAGCTGAAAAAAAGCAAAGCATAATTCAAAGATTTATTGCTCAAATAAATGATATCCTTATATATATTTTAATTGTTGCAGCAATTATCTCTGCCCTTGTAGGTGAAATTAGTGATGCAGTTATAATAGGAATAATAATAATCTTAAATGCCATTATCGGAATAATTCAAGAATCTAAAGCTGAAAAATCTTTAGAAGCCTTAAAGAGTTTATCCACACCAAAGGCTCTCGTAAAGAGAGATAGGGAGTTAAAGGAGATATCTTCTGAAGATATTGTACCTGGAGATATAGTAATTATTGATGCTGGAAGATATATTCCCTGTGACTTAAGACTTATAGAAACTGCTAATCTTAAGATTGAAGAATCATCTCTTACCGGTGAATCTATCCCAGTTGATAAAGATGCTGATTTGATAATAGCAGATGTAAATACACCCTTAGGTGATCAAAAAAATATGGCATTTATGTCTACTCTTGTTAGCAACGGTCGTGGTGTTGGAATAGCAATAAATACAGGAATGAAAACTGAAATAGGTAAAATCGCCTCAATGTTAAAGGAAAACAAAAATGAATTAACTCCCCTTCAAAAAAGATTAGAGCAACTAGGCAAAATATTAGGTATTGCAGCAATTTGTATTTGTTCTATTATATTTATAATTGGATTTATTCAAGGTAGAGATTTATTTGAACTTTTCTTAACCTCAATTAGTTTAGCAGTTGCAGCAATTCCAGAGGGTATGCCAGCAATTGTTACCATCGTTCTTGCTCTTGGAGTCCAAAGGATGATAAAGGAAAATGCCATAATAAGAAAATTACCTGCTGTTGAAACCTTAGGTTCAGTAAATATTGTATGTTCTGATAAAACTGGTACCTTAACTCAAAATAAGATGACAGTAACCAAGTTTTATTCCAACAACAGTTTATATAATATTGAACAGTTAGATTATTTAAATCCTGTTCATAGACTACTTTTGGAAAGTATAATTTTATGTAACGATGCAACTTCTTCAGAAAATAATACTACTGGTGACCCTACTGAAATAGCACTACTAAATGCAGGTTTAAGGCATAATATTTTTAAAGAAGATTTAGAAAGAAACCATAAAAGGATAGATGAAATCCCTTTTGATTCAGATCGAAAGTTAATGACAACTGTAAATACCTATGATAATAAATACTATGTGTTGACGAAAGGGGCTATTGATAATTTATTAAGACTTTGTAATACAGTGTATCTAGATGATGAGATTGTTACTCTGACTGAAGATAGGAAAAATGAAATTATCTCTTCTGCCTCATTAATGTCACAGGATGCCCTAAGGGTTCTCGGATCAGCTTTTAAGATATTATCTAGCCCTCATATAGAAATAGATGCTTTAGAAGAAGACTTAACCTTTATAGGCTTGATTGGAATGATAGATCCACCTCGACTAGAAGTTAAAGACTCCATTGCTCTTTGTAAAAAAGCAGGAATTTCTACAGTTATGATAACTGGTGATCATAAGGACACAGCTTTTGCTATAGCTAAAGCCTTAGATATAACTTCTAACAAAGATGAAATTATTTCTGGTTCAGAGCTGGACAGTATGTCCCAGGAAGAACTTAATAATATAATTTCAAGTATAAGGGTTTTCGCAAGAGTATCTCCGGAACATAAGGTTAAAATAGTAAAATCCTTTAAGGCAAAAGGAAATATAGTGTCCATGACTGGAGATGGAGTAAACGATGCCCCTTCCTTGAAAATAGCTGATATAGGAGTTGCTATGGGTATTACAGGAACTGATGTTGCAAAAGGTGCTTCAGATATGATATTGACAGATGATAACTTTTCAACAATAATATCTGCCATTGAAGAGGGAAGAAATATATATAGAAACATCAAAAAATCTATATTGTTTTTACTATCTTGTAACATGGGAGAAATAATTGCAATATTCATATCCATATTAATTGGATGGTCTTCTCCTTTAAGACCAATACATATTTTATGGATAAATCTTGTAACTGACTCTCTTCCAGCACTTGCACTAGGAGTTGATCCAAAAGACACTAGTGTTATGAACGATAAACCTAGAAATCCAAAAGAAAGTATTTTCCATGGAGTATTATGGAATCTAACTTTTAATGGATTACTAATTGGTACTCTTACCCTAATTGCCTTTTATATTGGAATGATAAGCTATTCAAATTCTCTATTACATGCACAAACTATGGCATTCATGGTAATGAGTATCTCTGAATTAGTTCACTCTTTAAATGTAAGAAGCACCGAAAAATCTATTTTCAAACTTGGTTTTTTCTCTAACAAGTTACTATTAGGCTCCATTTTTATAGGAATACTATTACAAACTATGATTCTATTTACTCCTGTACTAAGAAATATTTTTAGCGTTTATAAGCTTAACCTATATGATTGGTCCTGGATAATTGGCCTAAGCTTAGTACCTCTAATAGTAAATGAACTAATTAAGCTACTTAAAAGGTACAAATCAAATTCTTAAAATTTTTTAAACCAGTAGCTAGTTATTAACTAATTACTGGTTTAATATTATTTTATAGCCTTACCTATTACATCAGCACTTTCAGAAATGAAAGCATTACTACTTACCTCTGATAAACCTAATATATGAACAATTTACTTGATTCATAGAAAAGTTTACTATATAATACTATATGTAGTGTATTCAGGCACATTATCCACTATATGTAGTGCCTTAAAAGGAGGATTAAAATGGATTCAATAAAAAAAATACTAATTCGGTATTATACAAAGGAATTAGAAAAAGATAGTTCAAAAACAGTTTATGATTTATTTCAATGGAAGAAAGTAGATGTAATATTAAAAGATTATAAAACGGGTGAAACCTTAACTGATATGAGAAGCTTAGAGTTTCCTATAAATTTTTCTCAAAACGCCTGCGATATCATTGCTTCAAAATATTTTAGACGTACCGGCGTTCCAAATAAGCTTGGTTATGAAAACAGTATGAAAATGGTAGCTCATAGATTAGTTAACTTTTGGCTTGAAGCTCTAAAAGATGAAAATATAATCACAACAGAGGAAGAAGCTAAAATTTATTATGATGAGATGGTTTACGGGCTATTGAGTCAAATGTACGCTCCAAATTCTCCTCAATGGTTCAATACTGGTTTAGCCCTATCTTATGGAATAAAGGGCTCAAAACAAGGCAATTACTATTATAGCGAAAAAGATAATTTAGTAGTTGAAAGCTTAGATGCCTATTCAAGGACTCAAGCATCTGCCTGCTTTATTTTATCTATTGAAGATAAGCTTCTTGGACCACACTCCATTTCAGAACAATATGCAACTGAAACAAGACTTTTTAAAGGAGGATCTGGTACTGGTACTAATTTTTCTCATCTTAGAGCTAAAGGAGAACCTCTTTCTGGAGGTGGCTTCTCATCAGGTCTTATGAGCTTCTTAAAAGGACTTGATAGAAATGCTGGTGCTATAAAGTCTGGAGGAACTACAAGACGTGCTGCTAAAATGCTTTGTCTTGATGTAGATCACCCTGAAATTATGGACTTTATAACCTGGAAGGCTAAAGAAGAGGATAAGGTTAGAGCTTTAGGTAAAATGGGCTATGATATGAGCTTTGAAGGAGAAGCTTACGAAACTGTTTCTGGTCAAAATGGAAATAACTCAGTAAGATTTTCTGATGATTTCATGAAAAAAGTAAATAATTTTTCTATTGACCCTAAAGCTAAAATAGAGCTAAAAGGAAGAGTAAGTAATATAGTAAATAAGACCTTACCTGTATCTGAATTGTGGGATGCCTTCAATAAATCCGCTTATGAATGTGCTGATCCAGCACCTCAATTCGATGATATTTTTAATGCTTGGCATACCTGTCCTTTCGGAGAAGATGGTATATTTAATGCTCCATACAATAGAATAAACTCAACTAATCCTTGTGGAGAATATGCATTTTTAGATGATACTTCTTGTAACCTTGCTTCTATTAATATTTTTAATTTCTATAATATAAATAAAAAGGAATTTGATTTGGACGGTTACATTCATATGTTAGGTCTAATTCAATTAGCTTTAGAAGCATCTATTCATTGGGGACAGTTCCCTACTGAAGATATTGCAAGAAAAACATATCTTTTTAGAACTACAGGTCTTGGTATTGCTAACTTAGCTTCACTATTTATGGCAATTGGCTACCCTTATGATTCAGAGGAGGCTAGGATCCTTGCTTCAGCTTTAATTGGAATATTAACTGGTTATTCATATTATATTTCCTCACTAATGGCTAAGGAAGTTGGAAGCTTTAATAAATATGAAATAAATAAAGAGTATATGCTAAGAGTTATAAGAAATCACTGTAGAGTTGCTGGTACTCTTGATTCCCCTTATGAAAAATTAGATTACGAACCATTAAAAGTTGACCATAATTTACTAAATAATAAAAGCCATAATAAGTTGAGCATTACTTTAAAAGAAGTATGGAAAAATGCTCTTAAATTAGGTGAAAAACACGGCTATAGAAATGCACAAGTATCAGTTATGGCTCCAACTGGAACTATATCTCTTGCGATGGATTCTGGCGCTACCTCCATTGAACCTTTCTTCAGTCATGTAGTTTATAAAAAGCTCTCAGGTGGTGGCTTTATGACTATTGTAAATCCTGTTTTGGAAGTGTCACTAAAGAATCTTGGATACACTGATCAGGAAATAGATGACATTGTAAACTATATTATGCGAAAAGAAACTATAGAAGAAAATGGATTTGAGTACGAAAAAATGGTTGATGGCAAAATTGAAGGAGCCCCTCATTTAAAAGAAGAACATCTTCCAATTTTTGATACTGCCAATAAGTGCGGAAGCGGTAAAAGATATATCGCTCCAATGGGTCATGTTAAGTTAGTTGCAGCTATAACTCCACTAATTTCTGGAGCAGTTTCAAAAACTGTTAATCTTCCTAAAACCGCCACTATTGATGAATTTAAAGCTGTAATTCTTAATTCATGGCGCCTAGGTGTTAAGGGAATAACTTTATATAGGGATGGTTCTAAAGCTAGTCAGCCTCTAAATACAAGCCTTTCAGAGGATGGAAGTAAAAGAATTGAAGATTTGAATTATTATGAGCTATTAGATAAAGTTCATGATCTTCAATCTAAACATCATTATTCAAAGAGAGACAAATTAATTGGAATAAGACAAGGGACTACTCATCCTGCACAAATTGATGATGTTAAAATATATACAACCGTGAATAGAAATTCTGAAGGTGAAATATCAGAAATATATATAACTACTGATAGAGAAGGAACTATAATTACTGGGTTATTAAATTCTCTTTCAAAATCAATTTCTGTTATGCTTCAATACCACGTATCCCCGCAAGACATTGCAAGAATGCTAAGAGGTCAAAAATATGAGCCTTATGGTTATGTAAAAAAACATCCATATATTAAATATGTAACCTCTATTTCAGACTTAATAAGTAAAATAATAGATATTGAACTTGGAGATTTTACAAGGTGTCAAATAAAAGATGAAGAGTATACGTCTAAAACCCTAAACGCTAATTTTAGAAATTCTTATACTGCTCCAAAGCCAGAAGAAATTAATCAAGATGGAGAACGACTATATGACAGTATCTGCCCAACCTGTTCAAGTACCAGAATGGTTAAAAACGGAACCTGCAAAGTCTGTCTTGATTGTGGTTCTACTACAGGCTGCAGCTAAAGTTAATATTGATTCATAAGTAATAAATAGATTAAAAATCACTACTTTAAAATATAAATTAAGTAGTGATTTTTTAACGTACTGATATATAATCTACATAAAACATACATTCTGAGAATAATATTTACTACTAGCATATTTTAATCCATTAAGCTTATACCCAATTTTTTATAAAACTCATAGTCTACGTTATGACTTATAGTTAGCTTGTTGTCTTTTCTAAACTTTATTACATATTCCTTCATACCTTCTCCATATATGCCATCTAAGTACCCTGGGTAATAACCTTTATCCTTCATCTTTCTCTGCACCTCATAAACTGCTGAACCTCTATCTCCTGGTTTTAGAGTAATCAACCCTTTTTCAAAAGGTCCAAAAGGCCCTGCATAAATTGATACTATCATTCCATATCTCACATATTCATATAACTCCTCTATATCCTTATTAAACATTCTAATACAGCCATGTGAAGCTTCTGATCCAATTGTGTGTGGTTTATTAGTTCCATGAATTCCAAACCTTCCCCAGGGTACATTTAACCCAATCCATCTTGTCCCAAAGCCTCCACTCCATTTACCCATACTCACTACCTTCCAAGTACCTATAGGAGAAGGAGTTTCCAATTTGCCACTAGCTATGCTATATTTTTTTACGATTATGTTATTATCTCTATCTACTAAATAAAGTCTTTCTTCATTAAGTTCTACTAATATACCAAGATTGCTCTTAGAATTATGAATAGGTATAGCCTTTACAGTATATTCGCTAATATTAAATATAAAAATCATTAGGTATAAAATCATAATATTTCTCATAAGCCTTATTTTAACCAGCTATAACACCTCATTTCATATCAAAACAACTAGAAAAAGTTCCTCTATTATGATTTGATATTTTTAATATAAAAATACGGATAAAAAATAAAAATCCTTTAAAAATAAAATAGGATATCTTATAAACTTAGATATCCCATTTTATTATTTTTAGTGTGTAAATTCAATTTTTCTGTTTTTATAATAAACCGCTTTTAAATTGCAATAATCAATAATTTCCTTTGCAAGTGTAAAATTCTTACCTATATCTTCTGGCCTATGTGCATCAGAGCCTAGGGTCACATATTTACCTCCTAGCTCAAAATAACTCTTATATATCTTTATTAAATTTTCTACTGCCTTTTTATCTTCAAGCCTTCTTGTGTTCAATTCTAAACTTATGCCCATATGGATTATTTTTCGCAATACTGCATCTATATATTCTCTAAACTCTTCATAATGCATTTCTTTGTCATCATAGGCTGCACACCTTGAAATGTAATCAATATGTCCTAAAGTATCTACAAAAGGGTGCTCTTCTAAACAATTTATTATTTGTTTGAAATATTCAATATAAAGATCTCTCTTGCTTATGCTTTTATAAATTTTTTCAGCCTCATACAAATCTGTATCATACATTTCATGTAGGGATCCTATTACATAATCAAAAGGATAGTCCATAGAGATTGTCCTATTTTCCTTAGAATATTTATTACTCATGCCAATTTCTACCCCAAGTAAAAGTCCTTCTCCCCTATACAATCCATATTCATTAAAATAGTCCTTTATATTAAAATTAAATTGACTTTTATCTTTATAATTTAAATCTATATGTTCAGTTACTATAATTCCAATTTGATGATCTTGAATTTTATTTATAGCGTCTTTTATATTCATTTTTGAATCAGTGGAATACTTTGTATGTAAATGTGTATCAAACATCTTTTCTCTCCCTCTAAAAAAACAGCAAAACATCTTTATGTTTTGCTTAATCTAACCTATTTCTTTTTTTTAGCTTTAGCATTTGCAGATATTATTTCCATAGAACCATCTTTTACTCTATTTGGCTTTGCTTTAGCTTTTATAACTCCATTACGTGTTTCGATTTTTGGTTTACTCTTTGCTCCTTTTCCGTATAATCCAATTAAGTCTATAAACCATAAAAAGAAAATTAAGAATATGCCCGTATGAAGGTATTGCCATATGCCTACTATTTTGCCACTCCAAATTATGTTTGGAACTACGAAGATTAACGCAGCAATAACAAGCATCACCCATTTATTTACCTTAATTTTATCAAAAACAAAAATCTTTAGTGCATTATAAGCAAATAAAATTATAATGACTACTATTAACATTGGTAAAAATACCTTTAAAAATTCCATTATGATTCCTCCTCATAGTCTAATTCTGTACAATATTATTATACATATATATATCTATATTTATCAAGGTTAATCTGAATTTACCTTCCACTTCTTATCAATAACTATTCTCTTGTAGCTATTGTATATTTGATGCTGTATACTTGATATAAACGTATAAATAGAGATTAGAAACTAGAGATTGCTTTTGCCTATGTATTTCTTTTTAAATTTATATTACAAAATCATAATATAATAAATTAATAATTACAATATTGATAAAAAAACGTTGAATTTCTAATAATTAATCAATAAAATATGTAATATAAAAATATTTTCATAATATATTAATAATTACTATTGTTTTTTTTGATAAATTATTAATAATTCTGTTATAATGTTATTAAATATATTATCACTTGAGGTGGTTTCTATGGATTTAAAAATAAACGGACTAGATGAACTAGATATTCAGATATTAGAAATATTAATAAGAGATTCTAGAACTCCATACTTGGAAATAGCAAGAAAATGTCACGTTAGTGGCGGTACTATTCATGTTAGAATGAAAAAAATGGAGGATATGGGCATCATAAGAGGAACTAAACTTATCTTAGACAATAGTAAGCTTGGTTATGACGTATGTTGTTTTATAGGCATATATTTAGACAAGGCTGCTTCCTACGCAAGCGTTCTATCGGAGCTTGAAAAAATAAGTGAAGTTGTAGAATTACATTATACTACTGGAGAATACTCTGTGTTTATGAAGGTTATTTGTAAAAGCATAGGTGATTTACAAAATTTACTGATGAATAAAATTCAGGCTATTCCAGAAATTCAAAGAACCGATACATTAATTTCATTATCGCAACCTATTGAAAGAAATGTTCAACTTTAATACATATAGTGTATCCTTGTGTTTTAGCTATACTGATTGTGCTTTTCAGTATAGCTTTTCATATTTTTACTATTATGTTTATTTATTAGCTAATATTTTTTTTATAAATTGCTAATAATACTTTTGTACAAATAATTTATAAAGGAGATGCAACTTCTTATGAGAACATTTGATGCAATTGCACTTATCTTAGTAGTTATAGGCGCAATTAACTGGGGATTGATAGGTTTCTTTAGATATGATCTTGTTGCTTCAATATTTGGAGATTTCTCTGGACTTACTAGAACTATATATGCTTTAGTTGGTATTGCGGGACTTTATGCTATTTCTTTCTTTGGTAGAGATAGAGAACCTCGCGAAACAAGATAGTAAAATAAAAAATCTCAAATATTTTAAAATATTTGAGATTTTTTTTATTTTACTATTGACTTTATCACTTTATTACATTAAAATAAATTCAATAGTTTATTTTCAATATCTTTGATCAGGAATAGTAGCTTTAGGATTTAGTTTTAGAGAGTTGAGGATGGTGGGATCTCAATACGATAGCCTTAAGTGAATGGACCTGTTAGATGTAAACCGAAATCTTTTTAGAGAGTAGTATTTACCGTGATTCGCTCGTTACAGCGATAGGATATGTATGTATCTGAAATGAGATATGAATGAAGCTTTATTTATATACTTTATTCATAATTTAGGTGGCATCGCGAATTACACTTCGCCCTATGATTAGGGCGGAGTTTTTTTATTTTTAGAAAAGGTGGTGAGTTTAAATGGCTTGAAAGGAACTATCCTCTAAATGCTTTATATATAATACACAACTTGTAAATTTCAATGATAATAATATTTATTTAAGAAGGGATGAATTAATTATGAAATTAAATGTAAAGAAGCTTATTATTAACTCACTATTACTAGCTCTAGGATTGATGCTACATGAAATAACACCACCAATTTTTTTAGGAATGAAGCCTGATCTTGCATTAATAATGTTATTTATAGTCATATTAATTAACGACGATTATCAAACTGCTTTAACTTCAGGAATTGTTTGTGGAATTCTAACTGCCCTTACTACTGGCTTTCCAAATGGACAAGTTCCAAACATTATAGATAAAATAGTGACTTCACATGCTGTATATTTAATGTTATTGCCTATTAGGAACAAATTAAATGCTCAAGTAAAAGTTATCGCTGTTAGTATAATAGGCACTATCATAAGTGGTTCAGTTTTCCTAGGCTCAGCTGCTGTTTTAGCAGGATTACCTGGTGGAGCTTCCTTTACAGCTTTATTTATAGGTGTAGTACTTCCAGCAACTTTAATTAACGCTATTGGAGGAGCAGTACTTTATAATATTATAAATCTTTCCTTAAAAAGATCAAATTCAAAAGTATATTAATTTAATATGCTGACTTTAAATACTGATAGTATAAAAAACATGTAGGACCCCCTCCTACATGTTTTTTACTATGCTTTTATTTTATTTACTAAATATTTTTCTTAATTCCTCTTTTTAAAGTATTTTTGTAATCAATAAAATCATACACATCTTCATCAAAAAGAAGACTAAATTTTTTCATTTCCTCTAAATCTAACTCTTCTATAGCCTTACTGTTTTCTTCGCAATACAAAACTATTGAACCTATGACACCATGAGCATCTCTAAAAGCCATTCCTTTATTAACAAGATAATCTGCAGCTTCAGTAGCATTTAAAAAGCCTTTTTTCACACTATTGTACATATTTGCTTCTTTAATTTTCAAACCAGCTAACATGCCATTCATAACCTTTAAGCTTTTTAATACAGTGTCTAATCCATCAAAAAATCTTTCCTTATCTTCCTGCATATCCTTGTTATAAGCTAGAGGAATTCCCTTCATTGTAGTTAATAAAGACATTAAAGCCCCATAAACTCTTCCTGTTTTTCCTCTAATAAGCTCTGCAGCATCTGGATTTTTCTTTTGAGGCATAATACTACTTCCTGTAGAAAATTCATCGCTAATAGATATAAAATCAAACTCTTTGCTGCTCCATAAAATTAACTCTTCGCTAAGTCTACTTAAATGCATCATTATTATTGAGAAAGATGCTAAAAGGCTTATTAGGTAATCCCTATCACTTACACCATCCATAAAATTATCTACAGGCTTTTTAAAGCCCAATTCTTTTGCTGTAAGCTCTCTATCTATATTATATGTGGTACCAGCTAAAGCTCCACATCCTAAAGGACTTTCATCTAAGATTTCAATATTACTTAATATCCTTTTTTTATCTCTTAAAAGCATACTATAATAAGCCATCATATGATGTTTAAAAGTAACTACCTGAGCTCTTTGAAGATGAGTATAGCCTGGCATTATTACATTGTTATTTTCACCTAGGGTACTAATGGTATTTAAAAGTTCCTCAATGTTTTCAATAACTTCATAAGCCTTAGTTTTTGCGTACATTCTCATATCCACTGCTACTTGGTCATTTCTGCTTCTCCCTGTATGAAGTTTTTTACCTAATTCCCCAATTTTGCATATAAGATTAACTTCTACAAAGCTATGAATATCCTCATAATCACCTTCAATAAGAAGATTACCTTCTTCAATGTCCTTTAGTATGGATTCTAAACCTTTAGCAATTTTAGTGCCTTCTTCTTCTGTTAAAATACCGCATTTTGCAAGCATTTTAACATGAGCCATACTTCCAGTAATATCTTCTTTATACAATCTTTTATCAAAGCTTAGAGAACTATTAAAGTCCTCCATAAGCTTACTTTCCTCATTTTTAAATCTTCCACCCCAAAGCTTCATAAGTCATCCTACCTTTTTTAATATTTTCCTTTATTAAGCATTGCATTTATTTTATAAGGAAGACCAAATAAGTTTATAAAGCCTTCAGCATCCTTATGGTCATACAAATCGCTAGCTCCAAAAGAAGATATAGTTTCTTCATAAAGTGCGTAAGGAGATTCCATTCCTGCAAACATGATATTTCCTTTATACAATTTTAATTTTACGCTTCCTGTTACCTTTTCTTGTGTTTTATCTACAAAAGCATCAAGAGCTTCCTTTATTGTTGTATACCAAAGACCGTTATACACTAATTCTCCATATTTTTGAGATACCATCTCTTTAAAGTGGAAAGCTTCCTTTTCAACAGTTAAATACTCTAATTCTCTATGTGCTGCATATAGTATTGCTCCACCTGGAGTTTCATATACTCCTCTAGACTTCATACCTACAAGTCTATTTTCTAAAAGGTCAACAACACCAATGCCATTTTCTCCGCCTATCTTATTTAGCTTATTTATTAATTCTACTGGACTTACTTCATCTCCGTTTAATTTTTTAGCTATACCTTGTTCAAAGTAGATTTCTACGTATGTAGGTTCATCCTTTGCTTTTTCAGGTGGAACTGTCATAAGGTACATTTCTCCCTTATGTTCATTCTTCAAGTTCTCTAAATCTCCACCCTCATGACTTGTGTGCCATATATTTCTATCCCTTGAATAAATCTTTTCTTTAGTTACTGGAACATCTATTCCATTCTCATTAGCATAATCTATAGCATCTTCTCTTGATTTTATGTCCCAAATTCTCCATGGAGCTATTATCTTTATAGAAGGGTCTAAGGATGCTATTCCAACTTCAAAACGAACTTGATCATTTCCTTTTCCTGTACATCCGTGACAAATATACTTAGCTCCTTCCAATTGAGCTATTTTAACAAGAGTCTTAGCTATTAACGGTCTTGCGAAAGAAGTTCCTAATAGATATTTTCCTTCATAAACTGCATTTGCTTTAACTCCTTTGAAAATAAAGTCAGTTACAAATTCTTCTGTTACATCTTCTACATATATTTTTGAAGCACCAGATTTTATAGCTTTTTTCTTAATTTCTTCAAAATCCTCATCTTGACCAACATTTACGCAACAAGCTATAACATCTAAATCGTAATTTTCCCTTAACCAATGTATTATAATTGAAGTATCCAATCCACCTGAGTAAGCTAATACTACTTTTTCTTTCATTTCAATTCTCCTCCTATATATTTAAATAAAATTAATCCAAATAAAATAATCACTACCATTTTAATAATTATACAAATATTTTTATATTTATGCAATACTTTTTTATACTTTTATCTTTACACAGATTCATTATAAATATAAGTTTAATATATACACTACTAAAATTGATCCAAATACAACAACTATCATATTCATTTTTTTTAACACTAAAATACTAGCGAAAACTCCCCCTATTAGTGCTGTTAACTTATTTCCTGTTGAATATATTATTTCTGGAAATAGAAGTCCTCCAAGGGCAGCATAAGGTATGTACTCTAAAAAAGATTTTATAAATTTACTTGGTTCTTTTCCTTTATGCAAAACTAATGGCAAGGCTCTTAATAAATATGTGACTAAGCTTGCCAGTAATACCCAAGCTAAAACCTTACTCATATGCTTCACCTTCTTCTTTGGGCATAAATTTTGCCCCTATTAATGCAGCTAATATAATTGCTATAATTATTCTCCAGTTCCCTATAACCTTATTTAAAATTGGAACCCAGTATATTATAGAACTTATAAGCATTGCTATAATAGCAACTAAAGTAACTTTTAAGGATCCTCTCATAGCAGGGAGGAGCAATGCAATAAACATAATATATATAGCAATTCCTATACTTTTAGTAATACTCTCTGGCAATATGCTAGCTAATACGACCCCAGTTAAAGTTCCTAAGGACCACCCTGCGTAGGATATGAGCTCTGTACCAAGTACAAAAGATTGATTTAAATTTTCATTGGTCATTGAAACTACAAAAACCTCATCTGTTACACCAAAGGATAACAATGCTTTCATTTTGGAACCAATTGAATTTTTAAGTTTATTCGCCATGCAAAAGGACATAAGCAAGTATCTTGCATTAATCATAAAGGTAGTAAGTATAATATTACTTAAACTCATTCCTTGGGAAATCATATTTACTCCAATAAATTGAGTAGCACCAGTAAAATTCAACATAGATATTAATACTGCTAATACTCCTGATATTCCAGAAGACTTAGCTATTAATCCAAAGGTAATAGATATAGGAAAATAGCCCATAAAAATAGGAATTCCAGCTTTTAATCCTTGTTTAAATTCCTCCTTATATCCTCTAATATTAGCTTCCATAAAAAGCCCCCTCATAAGTAAAAAATAATATAAAAGATGTATAGATAAAAAATCTACACATCTTTTAAAATATATAATAACTCTTTTTATAGGTTTCTAATAATCTCTTCAGCAAATTCCATAGTCTTTGCATTTCCTCCTAGGTCAGAGGTTATTACCTTCCCCTCTTCCAATACCTTGTTCAATGCAAAATCAATTCTATCTGCTGCTTCATATTCACCTAAATATCTTAACATCATTACTCCACTAAGTATTGATGCTATTGGGTTAGCAATATTTTTCCCAGCTATATCAGGAGCTGAGCCATGAACTGCTTCAAATACTGCCACATCATCACCAATGTTAGCACCAGGTACTACTCCAAGACCTCCAACGAGCCCTGCACATAAGTCTGAAAGAATATCTCCATAAAGATTAGGCATAAGAATAACATCATATTTTTCAGGGTTTTGCACTAATTTCATACTCATAGCATCTACAATCATATCATCGAACTGAATATTTTTGTGCTTTTCGGCTACTTCTTTTGCACATTTTAGAAATAATCCATCTGATAATTTCATTATATTTGCTTTATGAACTACTGTAATCCTCTTTCTGTCTTCTTTGCTTGCTAGCTTAAATGCAAACTCTGCTATTCGTTCACTAGCCTCTCTAGTTATTATTTTTATACTTTCAGCAGCTATATCTCCAATACTGTGTTCAATACCTGCATATAAATCCTCAGTATTTTCTCTTACTATAATAAGATTTATCTTATCATATCTAGACTTTATGCCTGCATAGGTTTTAACAGGTCTAACATTAGCATAAAGATTAAGAGCTTGTCTAAGCCCTACGTTTACACTTCTAAAACCTTCCCCTATAGGAGTTGTAATAGGACCTTTAATAGCAACTTTATTCTTTTTAATACTATCAATAACGTAATTCGGAAGAGGTGTCCCAAATTCAGCTATAACTTTCTTTCCTGCCTCTACAATCTCCCAGTTAATGTCCACTTCACTTGAATCAATAACAGCTCTAGTGGCTATCATTACCTCTGGTCCTATTCCATCTCCTGGAATTAAAGTTACACAATGTGTCATTGTTTTACCTCCCGAATTTTAAATTATTATTTGTCTTTAATAGTATTGATTAATCCTCCCTTTAGTATCATTTCCTTTTGTCTTTCTGAAAGAACTAGGTTCATAGAATATTCTTCATTCTTAGTTTTATTTTTAACTATTACTTTTCCTTCTTCAACGCCCATTAAAGCATTTTCTATTATTAGTTCATCAAACTCATCTATCTTATCATAGTCTCCAGCATTATTGAATACAAAAGGCATTATTCCATTATTGATTAGGTTTGCCATGTGTATTCTAGCAAAAGATTTAGCAAGTACAGCCTTTATTCCTAGGTAAAGTGGAGCTAAAGCAGCATGTTCTCTACTTGATCCTTGCCCATAGTTAGAGCCACCTATAATAAAGCCACCTCCATTTTCCTTTGCTCTCTTTGGAAATTCTGGATTACATGGTGCTAAGCAATAGTCTGATAAATAAGGTATATTAGATCTAAATGGTAATAGCTTTGCATTGGAAGGCATAATATGATCAGTAGTTATGTTATCTCCTACTTTTATTAATACTTTTCCTTCTACTTTATCCTTTAAAGCTTCAGCTTTTGGGAAAGGTTTTATATTTGGGCCTCTAACTATTTCTATTTCACTTCCATCTTCAGCTGGGCTTACTATAAGATTATCATTTATTAAAAATTCCTTTGGCATTTCAATTTCAGGAGCTTTCCCAAATTCTCTTGGATCTGTTATAAATCCTGTCAAAGCTGAAACTGCAGCTATTTCCGGACTTACAAGGTACACTCCAGCTGTAGCTGTTCCACATCTTCCTTCAAAGTTTCTATTAATTGTTCTAAGAGAAACTGCTCCATTAGCAGGTGCTTGACCCATACCTATACATGGACCACAACCTGATTCTATAATTCTAGCTCCTGCACCTATCATTTTAGCAAGCGCACCATTAGCTGCAAGCATATTCAATACTTGCTTTGAACCTGGTCCAATTACTAAAGATACATCTTCATGAATAGTTTTTCCATCTAAAATTTCTGCTACCTTCATCATGTCTACATAAGAAGAATTAGTACAGCTTCCAATAGTAATTTGATTTACTTTTACTCCTTTAAGTTCACTTACCTTAACTACATTATCAGGACTGTGTGGGCAAGCAACTTGAGGTTCTAATTGAGCTAAATCTATTACTACTACTTCATCATAAGTGGCATCTTCATCAGCTTTTATTTCTGAATAATCCCCTTCTCTACCTTGCGCTTTTAAAAACTCTAAAGTAGTTTCATCACTTGGGAAAATTGAAGTAGTTGCTCCAAGCTCTGCTCCCATATTTGTTATAGTAGCTCTATCTGGTACAGAAAGAGTCTTCACTCCTTCACCTGCATATTCGAATACTGTATCAACTCCACCTTTTACAGTAAGTCTTCTTAATAACTCAAGGATTATATCCTTAGCTGTAACCCATGGATTAAGTGCTCCTGTTAATTCTACTTTTATAACCTTTGGAGTTTTAATATAATATTCTCCACCACCCATAGCTACTGCAACGTCAAGTCCACCAGCACCTATTCCAATCATTCCAATACCTCCAGCAGTTGGAGTATGGCTATCTGATCCTACTAAAGTTTGTCCTGGAACACCAAATCTCTCTAAATGAACCTGATGACAAATTCCATTACCAGGTTTTGAAAAATATATTCCATGTTTTTTAGTAACTGTTTGAATATATGCGTGATCATCTGCATTTTCAGGACCTGTTTGAAGCATATTATGGTCAATATAGGCTACTGAACGCTTTGTTTTAACTTTATCTACCCCAAGTGCTTCAAATTGAAGATAAGCCATTGTTCCTGTAGAATCTTGAGTTAAGGTCTGATCTATTCTAATACCTATTTCACTACCTTTTTTCATTTCGCCAACCACTAAATGGTTCATTAGTATCTTTTCTACTATGTTGTACCCCATTCTGTTCAACCCCTTTTATTAATCTTAAACACATTTATTCAAAATTATATCATAATTATGCATTCTTAGTAAAGACAAATGCATAAAGCTGAATATATTATTCCAATACAAAATTGTTTTTTAGCTTTTTACTATTTAATAACAAGTCTTGCCTTAACTATTTTCGGATTAACCCTAACAACTAAAATGCTATATTTACTTTCTTTTATTTCTTTATTAAAAATTCTCATAATGTCTTTATCAAGTTCACTAATAACCTCACCATTCTTATCAGTAATAAGATTCTTATTAGCATTATACCTTATAAAAAGATGATCCCACTCCTTAATATTATGCCTTTGTACATGAAATAAAAGAAAAATGCCCCTTTCTTTAACTATTCTATATAAACTATTGAATTTATCAACTAATAAGGCTTCATCTAGTTTCTCATGCTCTAAAATACTTTTCCTGTGCAATAGTATTTCTTCCTTTTGCTCAATTTCATTTTTAAGCATTTCAATAGTATTTGCTAAACTTTGAACTTCTTTTTCTTTACTCTTTACATAATTCTTTAAGGATGAAGGTGCACTCTCTTTCACTATTTAATCTCTCCTTACAAAATAGTTTATCATATACTTACTTAG
>Ga0074193_1000639_pt1 | contig 54781 bp, 36 predicted proteins | sample EPASupsiteHSE605_FD_64523 | JGI IMG/M metagenome (GOLD analysis project Ga0074193, IMG submission 64523) | Bioremediated contaminated groundwater from EPA Superfund site, New Mexico - Sample HSE6-05 | ecosystem: Environmental > Aquatic > Deep subsurface > Groundwater > Contaminated ...
TCAGAAAGAATGGTTTACCTGTCATAGACGGTATTCTCGCGGCGCTCAAAGGAGCGCCGCTATTATCCTGAGAATTGCAGCATTTTGCTGAAAAAATATACTTTTTTATCAGTGGCTGAATAGTTACTTTGTTTTTTATTTTTTCCTGTTTTGGATTATCTGCCAAAACTAATCCAAAGTCTGCCTTTGTGATCCAAAAAGAGAAGATATTCCCGAACATCGATGGATATTTTCACACTAACCAAGGCAGAGAGAAGCCTTATTTCTCTTCAAATCCATTTTTTTCAGTATCCTGCCTATCCTGACATCAAGTTCCATCAATCGCTGTCTGTTGAAGTCACATGAACTTTCTTACTAACAAGTAAAATAAAGCTATAAAGCAAAGGATAAGGAATAAATGCATCAATATCCCAAGCATTACTTCAGAACTTACGTTGCGGTCTTTCAAATATGGAATATTTTGCTTCAAGGTGGAGAGGAAATTTCCAAGAAAGTCTGCCATGGTTATACAATAATTTACCCTCATATATAGAATTATAGTTTTTGAACCAATCGCAAATCTCCTGATAATGACTAATTTTGCTTCCTTTCACGCCTTTGCCGAAAATCAAAGAGTTCCCGGATCAAAAAGTCCCCTGGGTTCACTTCCCGAACCCCGATGCTGTTATATTTCTTGCGGGAAAATAAGTAAATGGGATTATGCATGGGGAACGTTAGTTTTAAGAAAATAATGATTGCAACTGACGGCTCGATCTGCGCGAGGCTTGCTGCAAACTATGGGATAGAGCTTGCCCGATTGAGCGTAGGAACGGTTTATGCGGTGTATGTGGTGTCCACGGATTACTTTTCTTCTATGGCTGTGGATTATAATTGGGAAAGAATGTACGAGGCGTTGAAAAAAGAAGGATACAAGGCTGTAAATTATGTAGAAGGTATAGGAGAGCTGGAAGGAGTTACTGTGGAATCCGTCCTGCTTGAAGGACATCCTGCAGATGAACTTATCCGGTACGCAGAAGAAAATGAAATGGATATAGTTGTCATGGGCACTCTCGGCAGAACAGGAATTGAACGGCTGCTTTTAGGCAGCGTTGCCGGAAATGTGGTACGCCACTCGAAGGTTCCTGTTATGGTTGTAAGAGGAAAGTGTAAGCCTTAAGGGAAAAGGTGTAAACTTTGAGGGAAAAGGTGTGAGCCAAGCCTTAAGGGAAAAGTGTAAATCCTGAGGCTGAGCTCAGGAAAACTATGACTTTTGGCCTCCGGATTTTACATTTTCCTCTGTTTCTTTTCTTCAGTATTTGCCTTTCAGCCTTCCATTTTCTTTTTCACGGCCGCCGCAGCGTTTTCCGGGGAATCGGTTTCCCAGAGTTTCCTGACCTTTGCACTCCTGAGGGCTGGCATTAAGGCATCTATTTTTGCCTGCACGGCTGCAAGCATTTCTTCGTTAACACACGGAGGCTCTATGCCCATGAACTTCTGGGTTTTAAATGTCTCGGTTTCCCTGAACACTGCCCTATCAACCCCTTTTCTGACTCCTGTCTTCAGGGACTCTATCGCATCCCTCCACTGAGCAGCCCAGGGAGTGTCGGGGATCTCGGTGTGGTGGATATCTGTTCTTTCCAGTTTGATAGCTGCCAGGTGGCAGGCTTTTACGCAGGCCCCACAGTAAGTGCAGAAATCCTCAGCAAAAGCAATCTTGCGCTGGTCGTTTGGATCTGTTGGCACGTACCATAGATCCGAGGGACAGACATTAAAGCAGCCGCGACAGCCCTGGGGATCGCATTCTTTAAGGTTGACCTCTATGAGACTCAGTTCCCCTTCCATGGGTTTTTGCAGCTCTACGGCTTCATAAGGACAAACAGCCTTGCAGCGGGCACACTGCGTACATTTAAGCTCGTCTACCTTAACTTTTCCTTCAACTTTCGGAGCTTCACAGGGGCGTTCCCCTTTGACCTTTATCGCTTCTTCAGGGCAGAGGTCCTGGCAGAGCACACAGTAGTCGCATTTATCCTCATCCACAAGGAGCTGCTCGAAAGGCACAGGGTCCTCAGGCGTGGGTTTTCGCTCAAGCAGGAGGAAGGCATCGCAGAAACGGGCACAGATTCCGCAGAAATTGCATTTCTCAGTATCAATTTCTATCTCTCCTTCTGCTCCTTCTTTGAAGGGTGCTATCTCTTCTTTTTTCGGGAAGGTGAACTCAACTTCGATTGCATCCTGTGGGCAGGCTCCCTCACAGAGAGCGCAGGGGAGGCATTTCTCGTTGATATTCACATAAGTGTCGTATTTCGGATACTTCTTCTCATCCGGAACCTCTCCCACAGCTTCAAAGGTGATGGCATGCACAGGGCAGAGATTTGAGCACATCCTGCAGAAGGTACACTTCTCAAGGTCCATCATCACAGCCGGGGCATCAAGTCCGGTTGCTATTTCATGCACAGGCCCGAGTTCGAGGGCTTTTGTGGGACAGATTTCCACACAGATCCCGCAGCCATTGCAGCGTTTGTAGTCATAATCCAGGGTCTTGATGGACTTCTCGGTTGCCTGGGTATAGAGAAAATGGGAACCCTGAAGATCCATGCTGTTGGTAACTGTGATTTTTTCCTGGTTTTCACCCTCGCTGTTTTCGGACACTCCGGCTTCCGGCTCCTCTGCTTCTAATTCTTCTGCTTCTAATTCTTCTGTTTCGAATTCGTTTTTATTGATTTCTCCTGTTTCTGGGCCTTCAGCTTCGGGTTCTTCGACTCCGCAGTACCCGTTACATACGTGAGCTTCCTGTTCTGGGTGCTCCTCGCTCACTGTGCCACCTCCTCAAGTTCGGTTCCGGTTTCACACTGCATAAGTTCGGTCCCTATTGGCCCTATTTCTTCGAGTTCCTTTACAAACTCGGTTATAGTGTTCGAGAAACGTTCTCCTTCGGCAGCCGAAATCCAGAGGGTTCTGAGTCTTTTAGGGTCAAGCCCGATTCCCTTTATGACTTCTTTTAAGACATCCATCCGCTGTTTTGCATCAAAATTCCCATGGATGTAGTGACACTCATCCATCCTGCAGCCTGCAACAAGCACCCCGTCAGCTCCGCCTTTGAGAGCTTCGAGCACGAATTCCGGGTTTACTCTTGCAGAACACATTGTACGGATTACTCGGATATTTGTCGGGTAATGGAGCCTGGACATCCCGGTCAGGTCTGCGCAGGCATAACTGCACCAGTTGCAGAGGAAAGCCACAATAAAGGGGCTCTGAGACTTATACGCAGTTGCAGCCCTGACCTGAGCCATGATCTGCTCGTTTTCGAAGTTTCGCATCTGGATTGCCCCTACAGGGCATGAAGCACTGCAGTCTCCGCAGCCATAACATGAAACTTCATCTACCACAGCTTTCTTGTCCTTAATGCTAATCTTCCCGAACTTGCAGACTTCCACACAGGTTTTGCATCCTATGCATTTATCAGAATCAACATGTGCACCCATCGGATCTGCTTCAAGCTCACCTGTGCCGAGCAGCTGCATGACTTTGGAAGCACAGGCGCTTCCCTGAGCAATCGAGACTTGAATTTCTTTGGGCCCGGAGGCGCAGCCTGCCAGGAAAACCCCACTTACAGGCGCATCTACAGGACGCATTTTCGGGTGGGCGCTTGCAAAGAATCGGTCAGGCCTCCGCGCAAGATTTAGCATTCTTCCTATGCCTTCTGCGGCTTTGCTGGGTTCGTAACCTGTTGAAAGCACAACGAGGTCATGGGCTTCTTCTTCGGGCCGGCATTCCAGAGTGTTTTCGTAACGGACTACTGGCCTGCCGTCGTCCCCTGCGTAAATTTCGGCAACCTTTCCGCGAATGAAGTCCACGCCCATTCCCTGAGTCCTTGCGTAATATTCCTCATACATCTCCCCTGCAGCCCGGATGTCAATGTAGTGGATGGTAATGTCAGTATCAGGGTAACGTTCCTTGATCATCTGGGCGTTCTTGAGGGCTGCCATGCAGCAGACCCTGGAGCAGTATTCGTTGCCAACAGTTTTATCCCGGGACCCGACACACTGGATGAATGCTACACTTTTCGGGGGCTTGCCTGTGGAAGGTACAAGAACTCTTCCGCCTGTAGGCCCTGCAGAATTCAGCATGCGTTCAAGCTGCATGTTTGTTATAACATCAGGGTATTTTCCAAACCCGTATTCCTTTTTCCGCGACGCATCAAAGAGCTGGTAACCGGTTGCAACGATTACTGCTCCTGCTTCGAACTCGATTACCTCGGGTTTCTGCTCGTAATCCACAGCATCTGCAGGGCAGGCCTGCAAACAGAGCCCACAGCCAACACAGTGGTCAGGATCAATGAGCACTACCTGAGGGACGGACTGGGGAATTGGCATATATATGGCTCTGGTCTTTCCGACCCCGTAATTCATGGGATTTTCAATTTCTACAGGACAGACAGCCGAGCAGAGGTCAACGCAGCCCTTGCATTTGTCTTCAAGCACGAACCTGGGTTTGCGTTTGACTTTTACGTGGAATTTTCCAACCGAGCCTGAGATATCGGTAACTTCGGAATATGTGTAAAGAGTTATGTTAGGATGATTCTGGACTTCCGTCATTTTGGGGGCAAGCACACAGATAGAACAGTCATTTGTGGGAAAGACCTCGTTCATCAAGGCCATTTTGCCTCCGATTGTAGACTCTCTTTCCACCATGGTTACAGGAAAACCGGCATCGGCAAGGTTCAGAGCTGCCTCGATTCCGGCAACTCCTCCACCTATAATAAGGACATTTTTGCTGGCTTTTGAGCTTGTTGCGCTCAGCTCTTTCAGGAATCGTGCCTTTGCAACTCCCATCCTGATAAGGTCAAAAGCTTTCTGAGTCGCCATCTGGGGATTATCTGCATGGACCCAGGAACACTGTTCCCTGATGTTTACCATTTCCATAAGGTAAGGGTTCAGCCCGGCTTTTTCCATCACATGCCTGAAGGTCTTTTCGTGCAGCCTGGGGGAGCAGGCGACTACCACGACTCTGTCGATTTTGTTTTCTTTTATATCCTTGATGATGCCTTCCTGTCCGGAATCGGAACATAGAAACTGTACTTCCCGGGCAAGCACCACATCTTCCAGTTCAGCTGCCATTTCCTGCAGGGCCGCCACGTCTATTACTCCCGCAATATTCAGTCCGCAGTGGCAAACATAGACTCCGATTCGCATATTGGTGACTCCATATTAATGTGCAATTTGATGTGTAATGTTAACCTGATATAACTTTTGATATATTTTACTAGATAATTTACAAGTTATAATTTTTAAATTATAATTCCTGACTATAGTCCTGACTTTTTATACTTCCAGGCATTCCTATCATACAGAAAAGTAAACTCTTTATAACTGATCAGTAAAGACCTCTTTCAACCTGAAAATGCAATTATTTGTTTTCCAGATTCTTAATTTATTACTTTTATGTATCCCTACACTTTTTCTCCTGAACTGAATAAAAATATAGATGTTTTGTACAAAATCAAAACCTTTATCTCATAAGGTTTTTCCAATGTTTTTCCGGATTTTGATTAAATTTAAGTTCAAGACATCAGAAATAAAGGTGTTTCAACAATCCTGCTTTCGTTAAGTTGAACATATGTCCTGTAGCTTAGCGAAATAAAATTTGCGGATCTGAGTTTACTAAAGAAATTAATCAATAACATTTAATTTATATATTAAAAATAATAATTACTGACATATTAACTTTCTGATCCGACTAACTGACCAATAAAATTAAGCAGTATCTTACTTGATAAATTTTAATAATCTGAACATCATATTCTTGATCATATTCTTGATTATACTTTACCCCATACCTCTCAGTTATGGATAAAACCCCAATGTCATCGAACCAGCTTTATTTATCACCAATTGATATATAGTTTGAGAACTTAATTCGTAATCGACAAGCCAGTTTCAGAGTAAGATTTGAAAAGACGTTATAGAAAAATTGGTTATAAGGCAGTTGACGAGATAAATTCTGCAGAAAAAATATATTTCTTAGGACTCATTTGAATAAAATTGAAACTTACACTATAAATCGAAACTTACACTATAAATTGAAACTTATATTATAAATTGAAACTTACACTATAAATTGAAACTTACACTATAAATTGAAACTTATATTATAAATTGAAACTTATATTATAAATTGAAACTTATATTACAAATTGAAGTTAGTACCATAAATTACTTGAATAATTTAAGAGGTTTTCGTTTTCAATAAATTATTTCCCTGTATTTTTCATAGATAATTCAGGACCGTTTCAATTTACAAGCAAAAGGAGCTTTTGTATGACCGAACATGAGGAATTAAAACAGAAAATGTATGAATGGACTGAAAAATACGCAAACAAAGCAGGCTACAGGCTTAACCCGGACAAAGAAGCCCTTGAATATGTGCTTGACGGACTTGTGATTAAGCTGGAAAAATTCGGAAGGCGTTACTGTCCCTGCAGGATAGTCACCGGAGATGAACAGGAAGACAAGAAGATAGTGTGCCCCTGCATCTACCACAAGGAAGAAATCGAGAGGGATGGAAATTGTCACTGCGAACTTTTCTTTAAAGCGAATTAAATAGAATTTGTTTATATATGGTTTGCCTGTAAAAAAGCCTTAAGAATTTGTTTCCGGGGATTGGGAAAGTTCATTTACAAAATAAGCCTGACCTCAGACAGCCCGGAAAGAAAAAAGCCTGTACTTCTGGGCATCAAAATTTAAGGGCTTAAATTATTAAAGGGCTTAAATTAATTCAGAGAGGTTTGCAGAATATTCCCTACTGCAATCTAAAAATAACACTGAAAACTAAAAAGCAAGAGTTTAAGGAAGAGTACTTAGATACTTTTAACTAAAGGTTATTTAACCGGAGTTTTCAGTGGTATTCTTAATTTTGCTTCTTAATTTATACTGTTTAACCTGTATATTCGTTAATGAAGTTTCTTTAATGAAGTCTGACGTAAAAATAAAATTTGACTCAAGGGTGACCTGGAATGACAAATGCAATGGAACTCTATCAGATGCTTCCAAAAACTAACTGCAAAAAGTGCGGAAAAACCTCATGTATGGCTTTTGCAGTAGCTCTCATGGCCCGTGAGCTCACACCCGAGGACTGCCCGCCCCTGAAGGAAGAGCCGAAGTATAGAGAAAACTATGAAAAGATAAGCGGCCTCTTCAAACCGTCCGAAGGCGCGACCGAAACAGGACTTATAGTGCATGAAGACCTGTGTTTTGGCTGCGGAAACTGTGTGGTTGCCTGTCCTGTCAATGTGGCAAATGATCCTTATGGAGTAGGCTCGGGAAATGCCCCAAAAAATATTAATAAACTGATCCTGACCATCGAAGACGGCATTGTTAAAGCCCAGAACGTAGGAGAATGCCGCCGTTTCGGAAAGAACAAAATTCTCTGTAATGGCTGTATAGTAACTTGCCCTGTAGAGGCAATCGAGTTTGTGTGAGGAAGCGGATATGGAGAAAAACTATTATGTATGCACAGGCTGCGGACTGCTCTGCGACGATATAGAGGTCGAGTCTGAAAAAAACATCATAAATAAAGTTTATACCGCCTGCAGAGTAGGGGTAGCCCACATGAAAGAAGGCAAGGAAGAAGTAATTTTCCGGGTCGATGACAAGCCTGTTGATGAAGCAACAGCAATAAGTGAAGCTGTATCGATCCTGAAAAATGCAAAAAACCCTCTGATCTTCGGGCTTGGGACTTCTACCGACGAAACCCAGAAACTGGCAATCGAACTTGCAAAAAAGACCAATGCAACTCTTGACGATACCTCCTCATTTTGCCTGGGCCGTTTAGTGGAGGCCCTTATTCATGATGAGGTTAAGACCTGCACCCTTGACGATGTAAGGAATAAAGCCGATGTTATTATATTCTGGGGAGCAGACCCGTCTGATTCTCACCCTCGCCACCTTTCAAAACATTCCTACTTTCCCAGAGGAAGCGAAAAGCAGAGAGGCTGGGAAGAGGAGAGAACCGCAATCGCAATAGACATCCGGAAATCCCATACCGCAAAGATATGTGGAAACTATTTCTTCCAGATCCCTCCAGGAGGGGACATGGAGTTCATCGATGCCCTGATCGCAGGACTTTCCGGAAAACTTCCTAAAACTTCCTACAATTATCCTCCCAAAAAAATCCTTGAGCTGGCTAATATCCTTAAAGGGGCAAAGTTCGGGGTAGTTTTTGCAGGGCTTGGCCTTATCTACTCTCTGGAAAACCTTGAACCTCTTTTCCGGCTTATGAAAGTCCTGAACGAAAAAGCAAACTTCCACCTTATACCAATGGTAGGGCACTACAATATGCGGGGCTTTAACGAAAACCTCTTTGCCGAAACAGGATATGTGAACAGCGTAAAGTTCGAAAACGGCGTTGTAAAGCACGGACCTGAGTATTCAGTCGTCGAATCCCTTAAAGCAAAAACTGTGGATGCAGCCCTTATTATCGGTTCTGACCCGCTTTCAAGCCTTCCCAGATCTATTGCAAAGAACCTTTTAGACATTCCCGTAATCTCAATGGACCCCTGTGAAAACCTGACATCCGGGAAGGCAAAGGTCTACATCAATACCGCAATAAGCGGGGTAGAGGCAGGGGGAAGTGCCACACGCATGGATGGGATTAAAGTAAGCTTTAAACCTGTTATTGAGACAAAACACCCGTCTGATGAAGCAATTCTCAAGAAAATAATGGAGGCCCTCTGATGGATTTCGGATCTTTTCTTGCAGCTCCCGAAATAAAAATCAAAGTCGTAACCTACAGGGACATCTTTCAGGATAAGGCTATGATCGAAAATCGTTTTGGGGAAGAGTACAGGGACCGTTCTGCCGTCATAAAACTGGATCCTGCAGACCTCAAACAGTTGAGCGTGAAAAAAGGCGACACTGTCATCTTGAAAAACTCCTTCGGAAGGATTGTGGTCAGAGCTGAAGAATCGGGTTACGAAACTCCTCACAGGGGCATTGCATATATGCCTAACAGCCCCTGGTCCAATATGCTGGTCTCGGACGAAACCGGCGGTACAGGTGTCCCGAAATTTAAAGATATATCTGTAACCGTTACCAGTGCAAAAGGGGAAAAAGTAACTGAACCAGGATTTTAAGCTCCCGAGTTGCGCTCCCCGAGTTGCGATTCGGGATCACAGGAAATCGGAGATTTTCTGGGAGTTGCACTGCAAGTGCAACAGCCCGCCGTCCTTTTCGCTTCGCTCAAGAGGACTAAAATTTACAAAATACATTTTTTTCCGTCTTTCAGTGTTTTCCGTGGTTATAGAGTCTAAAGTGAGCTTATCCGCGTCCGCTCGTGCTTCCGGTGGTTGTAGAATTTCGAGTGACGTATTATAGGTAAACATTTACGCTCGAACATAACTGGATTTTTAATAGTGCAATTAATTCGTGAGTTTACTACGGATGAGAGTATGGCTGATATGCTCCTGAAATTTACCAGAATCTTAAAAAACGGAACCATTTTCTACCGCTTTGAAGGTTTTGAAAATGTAAAATCCAGATGGGAGCTTCCTTGTGAGTACCTGACCGGCTCTCACTTTGCGGCCTGGAATGGGCTTCTTCTGTATTCTGATGGGAATGTTGTAAAAACTCTACCTCCGGGGAGTGTAATTTCGGTAAATGAGTATCAGGAACTGATGAAAATTGTTGAGCTCGGGAAGGAACAGTTGAGAGAAATACAGGGCAAAATGGGCATTTGAACATTCTATCAAAAAATGTGACTCCCGACATGGTCGAATCTCAGATTCGGAACAATATTTTCTATTCTTATATAATATCCCCGTAACATATTCATTTACAGATCTTAATTTTATGTTCGTAATGTTAGTTCGAGTTAATTTTAGCTCCCAGGTGTCATGCTTCTCAGGATTTTAATGCGGGTTTTGGAGAATGTTTGTATTCAAAAAAGGTAGCTGCAATTACTTTAGAAAGATTACTTTTCCTGAATATACATAAAGGGGTTGGAGATATTATCTATTTCTTGCAGCAATTGCACCCGCTGGAACAGGCGCTACTTGCAGGAGTTTTTACATGGGGAATGACTGCGCTCGGAGCAGCATCTGTATTTCTTACCCGGGAGGTTAGCAGGAGAGTACTTGATTCGATGCTGGGTTTTACAGCTGGTGTGATGATCGCTGCTAGCTACTGGTCCCTGCTCGCTCCAGCTATCGAAATGTCGGAAGGCAGGAATATTCCAGCATGGTTTCCTGTCGTTATAGGCTTTCTCCTGGGAGGCTTTTTTCTTAGGGGGATAGACAAAATACTTCCTCACCTTCAATTTGGCTCTGCGGCTGAAGCTGCCGAAGGCTTAAAAACATCCTGGAGGCGAAATACCCTACTGGTTCTTGCCGTAACACTGCACAATATTCCTGAAGGACTTGCCGTCGGTGTTGCCTTTGGAGCTGCAGCTTCAGGCTACATGTATACCCTCCCGGCAGCAGTTTCCCTGGCTGTAGGAATAGGAATTCAGAATTTTCCAGAAGGGCTTGTGGTTTCCGTTCCCCTTCGGCGTGAGGGCATGTCCGATTTTAAAAGCTTCTATTACGGCCAGGCTTCCGCAATAGTTGAACCTATTGCAAGTGTGATCGGGGCCGCAGCAATTATTCTGGTACAGCCCATCCTGCCGTATGCTCTGGCCTTTGCCGCAGGCGCCATGATCTTTGTTGTGGTCGAAGAAATTATTCCCGAGTCCCAGCGCGGAGGGAATGCTCCCCTTGCAACAATAGGTACAATGATAGGCTTTTCGGTAATGATGATCCTTGATGTGGCTTTTGGCTAATAATTCATCTCAAATAATTTCCGGGTGATTAGCTTCTCATGGAAGCTTCTGGTTTTTCTCAGGCCTGTGATATATTTTTGCTCTGGCCCCGGCCTCCGGAGGTCTTGAAGAGAATAGCCTTTTCTGGAAAATAAAATATAAACTACTTAAAATAATTTAGTTCGGATATTACGGGTCATTTTTACTTTTTGCATGAAAAATCCCTCTTTGAGAAGCAGGAAAGACAAAGTCTGGTTGCGTATTTTCTTATTTATTTTTGAGATTAAAGATGTAGGATCATTTCAAAATGGATATATAATGTAAGCTATTATATATTAATGATTTAATAAAGACATATTAATAAAATAGCAATCGATTAAAATCGATAATTGAAATAGGAGTGATTATTGTGGCAAAAGTGGCAAGAGAAGTTGTAGAGAAAGCTGGAGTTGACGTTGAAAAGCTGCTAGAGCTTTTGATCAAAAATGCGTCTGCCGAACTCACAACTTATTACTACTATACCATACTGAGGTTTAATTTAATTGGCCTGGAAGGGGAAGGGATAAAAGAGATTGCTGAAACGGCCCGGATCGAAGACCGGAACCACTTTGAAGCTCTGGTACCCAGGATCTACGAACTGGGTGGAAAACTACCCAAAAACATGAACGACTTCCACGATATTTCCGCCTGCTCGCCGGCATATCTCCCGGAAGACCCAACAGACGTACAGGCAATGTTGCAAGTGCTTGTTAACGCAGAAAGATGTGCAGTGCGCGGATACACAGAAATCTGCAATATAACTGCCGGTAAAGATCACCGTACCTATGACCTGTCTCAGGCGATCCTTAACGAAGAAATTGAACACGAATCATGGTTCTCCGAATTCCTTGGAGAAGGGCCTTCCGGACACTTCCTGCGCAGAGGAGATACTTCTCCTTTTGTCTCAAAGTTTTTGAGATAACGCAGGTTTTCAGATAGCGATAGGGTAGAAGTGGTAAGGCAGGTAAAGAGAGGAAAAAGCAAAAAGAGCCTTAATTTAATTAAGGCATCCCTTTATTTTTTGAAAAAAAGGTTTCGAGGCAGTGCCACAATAAATAAAAGTTTTGAGCTTTTGAATCTCTCAGAAATCACCCTGCTTCACATAGGGGTAACTCCATAAAGCCACCTGGAGTGTAATTGCCTTAAACCAGGCTTGATACATCTTTTCCACTTCCTCGGGAGCGTGTCCCTTCCTGGCAAGGAAAGGCTTAATCGTTGCTGTTATCGGATAGATAAAAGCGACAAGATACCGGTAGTCGATGTTTGGAACAGACTCTATGTTATCGGTCTGGTTCTTCTTTGTTCGGTGATGCCGCAGACCTATCTCATACTGATAGTCTAGCCAGGCCTGGTCATAGTTGCGGTTGCAGGTATCAAGAATCCACCAGGAGAAGCGTTTTCTAACCGCAGCAAGGTATTTTTCGTTGGGAGTGCCGTCCGGACCGGTAAAATAATACAGTAGATGCGGATGCGAACCTACAAACCCATACCAGGTGTCAAGGATCTCCTCGACCTGGTCTTCCAGCACTTCTCCGGCTTTCCGGAGGTATTTTTCATCCTCCTTCGTAAACATTACAGTTTCTTTTAAAAGTTGCAGATCTTCCAGGTTAAGCGGAGACATGCTTTCGGTTTTTCCATAAGCATAACCCGGAATTTTTTCCATGGACATTGATTCTAACCCCCAAATATCAATTAGTCCAAATGTCAATTAGCCCAAATGTCAATTAGCCCAAATGTCAATTAGCCCAAATGTCAATTAGCCCAAATGTCAATTAGTTTACTATTCTCTTTAAAAATGAAATCGAGAATACTCTGTTTTAATTCATCTAATAATTATATTAATTCTGGATATTAATCTTTCAATTCCTGAATCCATAAAATGTTTTTCTGGCTGAAATCACAGCAAAAATTCCCTTTCCATGTCCTTTTTCCGGAAGTTCAACGTGTTCTATTTTCTCAGGCTGCTTAAAGAGGGTCTGGCAGAGTTCGAGATTTTCAAACCCAATTTCCACCAGATATGTTGATACTTCTGTTGCAGAAAGAAAACGTGACTCAGAAGAAAACTTGCTTTCTTTTTTCTCCGACTCTATGCAACGCCCCAGAGGGCTGTCCCTATCAAGTATTCCTGCTATGAAATGTCCGCCTGGTTTTAAGACCCGAAATGTTTCCCTGAGTGCCTGCACAGGGTCTTTAAAAAAAGCAAACGCAGTAACAATCAGGACAAGATCAAATTCCTGTCTTTTGTAGGGCAGAAATTCGGCAACACCGAGAACTGTTTCAATGCCTCTTTTTTTTGCGATTTTTGCCATAGCTCTTGAAGGTTCAAGTCCGAATCCGATTCCAAGAGGGGATGCAAACCTGCCGGTTCCAGTTCCTATTTCAAGCGCTTTTAGTTTTTCCAGGTTTTCGGGAAGAAATTTTTCAAGGGCAAGGAGTTCAGATTCGTATGCAGGTTTATATATCTCATACCAGGCATCGTATTCATCTGCATATCTATCAAAAGCTTCCCACGCCCTTATTAAAATTCCCCCTCTCCCGAATCAGTGATATTCTCTTATTTTTCCTATGCTTTTTACTTCCCTGATATTTTTCCTATGTTTTTTACTTCCATGATATTTTTCCTATGTTTTTTACTTCCATGATATTTTTCCTATGTTTTTTACTTCCATGATATCTTTACTTTCTTCATCCTTATTAGCTTCTTTTATACAGGAATACGGCAAACAAACCGACAATTCCGTAAATCAGTTCAAAACCAGGCATTCCCATGATATTATTCTGCTGTATCTCGGCACTTTCTTCCGTAACACTTATTATTATATTTTTAGAAGAAGTTCCGTTTTCGTTACTCGCTGTAAAGTTTACAGTGTAGATTCCGGGACTTGTGTATGTGCGAACAGGACTTTCATCCGGAGAATCAATCTTTCCATCGCTCTCAAAGTCCCAGCTTCTTTCCGTTTCATTTTCCGAAAGGTCGGTAAACATGACAGAAAGAGGGGCAGGTCCACCTGTGATATTTGCGCTGAAGTTTGCAGCAGGAAGAATGGGCTCTGTATGTTCAACGGCTACAAGAGGCAGATAATCAATGTAGCTGCTGTTGTTTTCAATCTTGGATTTGTTATCAGCAATGCCATCTCCATCAGCATCAACTGCGGTTTCCGAAAAACCTATCCCTGCAGGAGTAGCCCAGAAGTTTCCTGCAAGATAGGGACCACCGACAATATTTGTGCCTGCGGTTTTTTCCATATTGTAGGCGTTTTCGGTTCCATTGTTCGGTAGAGCATTAACAGTATTATTGAAATAATTGTTGAAAACAAGATTTTTATCGCTTCTTGGGCAGATGAAAAGTCCGTAAACTTTATTTGAATAAATCTTATTGTTTGAAATCGTATTCTCATCAGAATTGCCAAAATGGATGCCTCTGCCGTTATCAAAAGCCTCATTCCCTGAGAGGGTATTGCTTACTGCAGTAGAGAGTAAGATTCCATAATCTTTGTTTTCTGAAAGAGTATTATTTACGAGAATGTTTTTGTTAGAATTCGGGAGATAAATTCCATACCTGTTTTTCGAAGCTCTGTTACCTGAAATCGTATTATAGTTAGATTGTTCAATAATAATCCCGTGATCACTTTTACCGACCAGGTTGTCGAGAATCAGGTTATTCTCTGAATTTTTCAGGTATATCCCATTAGAGTTGTCCAAAAATCTATTATTCTCAACAGTGCAGTTCTTGCACTGATTCATATATATTCCTGAATGATTAAGCCCGACTCCCATAATTTTAAATCCGTTAATCGTGACTTTATTTGATTCCACAGTGAAAACATCTAAATTAGGGTCGTTAGCAGTAATAATAGTATTTGCAGGGTTCCCGGATTCGGACTTTATTACGATATTATGTATGGTTACTTTGATATTCTCATCATAGTTCCCAGGTTTTACAATAATCACATCACCCATAACCGCGTTATTCACAGCGGCCTGTATCGAATCTCCTGGCTGGACAAAAATCTCACCTGCCGTTCCAATACCCGAGCCTAATGTTAAAATGAGAAAAAATGACAATAAGATAATTAATTTTTTTATTCCAATTCCTCCATCCACTCAAGGAAAATAATGATGAATTTCTGCTGCACTCATTTACTTAAAAAACTGTATCCAACGCTCGCATGAGCAGTGAGCAAATAATCGGTATGCGTTTATACGCGAGTTCACTTTATCTAAATAATTCGTTACATTAATTGTTAGAATAGTGGAAATTACGTATAAAACAATATAAATATTCTGGTTTAAAACAACCCGTTTTCCGCAGAAGTCCACAAAAATGCTACAGCTTTTCTCAATATGGAAGTAGTTTAAAAATCCATTTCACACTTAATGAATAAAATTGGACAAATCGGCAAATGAATTATACACATGTGTACGTCTGTAGAATCCGGAATAAATTAAACAAAAGAATAAAGAATAAAGAATATCAAAAGGTTCGGGAACTAAAATAAACTCAATCGATTTCTTGAAACACTAAAGGGAAAAAAGAAAAAAGAGTGTAAAGAATAAGATGAAGGCATCTAACCCTCATCCAATTGTCTTTCCTGTATTGAATTTTTCTATCCACTCTATACTTTTACATGTTTTTTATTTTCTTTTATGCAGAAATACAGCAAGCAGCCCAGCGACTCCGTAAATCATTTCAAAGCCAGGAATGCTGTTGCTTTCTTTCTCAGGAGTGGTTGCGTTTTCTTCGTTTGTAGGCTGTTGTTCAACCTCTGCAGCTGTATTTCCGGTGTTTTCTTTACTATCTTCAGTGTTTGGCTGTATTTCAGTGTCGGTTTCTTTTGCTGTTGTCTTACCCGTTATTGCAAAGGGTGAGAATCCCGGAGTTTGGGCTGTGAAATACAGATATGTGTCATCTTCTCCTGACAGGGTGGTTGGAAGCCCATTCCATTTCTTGTCACTATACCTGTTAAGAATGATCGAAGACTGGTCAATTCCTTTATCCTGTATCCAGGATTTTTCAACTTTGAAACAGACGACTGCGTTTTCGAGATTGTCTTCATCACTTCCATACCCGCCATTTCCAACCCAAATATTCAGGTAGTTACAGACTTCACCAGTGGGTGCATCCGACGTAAGCGTGGATTTATTTTTCAGCATCTCAACAATGGTCGTTGTCTTGCCAACGGTCTTCTTTGAATCAAAGGCCAGGTATGCAATAGAAGTGGCATTCTTTGGGAAATCAAATTTCACGGATTTTCCGCTTGTAATGAAGACTTGCGAAAGTTCCTTCACTTTTACATTCTTTGCAGGCTCAGGGGAACCACCGGCTCCGCCGCCACCACCGCTCCCACCGCTGCTTCCGCCACTGCTACTCTTTCTCTGTGCACTTATTGTGATCAATTTGGAGGCAGTGCCGTTTTCATTGCTTACGGTGAGATTCACCGGATAATCGCCTCTGGAACCAAACTCGTAAACGAAGCTAGCATCAGTGGACTCAATAGTTCCGTCATTCCCGATATCCCAGCTCCTTGAACTTATGTTCTGGGAAAGATCGGTAAACAGAACAGTAAGTGGAATATAGCCGCTGGTTACATTAGCGCCGGGATCGGCTACAGGGAGAACTACAAATTTCTGCACAATTATTTGTTGACTTGTTGAGTTAGTGCCGTTTCCATTGCCTGCTGTCAGGTTAACAGTGTAATTTCCCGGATTTGTGTATAGATTAATAGGATTCTGGTCAGTAGATTCCGATACTCCATCATTGTTAAAATCCCAGGCCCACAAAGAGGCGTTCTGTGAGAGATCTATAAACTGGACAGCAAGAGGAGCAGGACCGCTGGTTACATTGGCACTGAAGTTTGCAACAGGAAGAATCCCTGCAGGTTTCAAAACAGTTATTGTGGCATACGTTGAAGTAGTACCGTTTGCATTAATCGCGGTGAGTTTAACAGTATAGTTTTTTGGCACTGTATAGTTGTGAACCGGATTTTTATCGGTAGAGTCTACTATTCCATCGTTTTCAAAGTCCCAGTTTCTTCCTGTCGCATTTTGTGAAAGGTCAGTAAACTGAACAGAAAGAGGAGCATAGCCGCTAACAGGATTGGCGTTAAAGTTTGCAACAGGCAGATATGATATTCCGGCTACAAGAGGCAGCTTGTCAGTAATATTAAATTCGTTGTACTCTGTATCTGCAAGGCCGTCTCCGTTCGCATCTGTTGCATTTTGTGAAAATCCCTTTCCATCAGGTTTTCCCCAGAAGTTGCCTCCTATATAAGGCCCACCTACAATATTTATGCCTGCAGCTTTCGATTTATACCAGGTGGTATCTCTGTTTCTAATATCCGCATTACGGACATTATTCAGGTAATTATTGAAAATAGTGTTATAGTGACAACCCGGACACTCGTAAAGGCCGGCTATGTCATTAAAAGCAACAACGTTTTCAGAAAGTGTATTATGACTGGAGGAGTCCAGAAAGATACCCCGTCTCGTTTCATTAGCTATGTTTCCGGAGATCGTATTGTAATTTGAAAGTGAAATCCACATTCCGTACTCGTTGTTATTCGAGACATCATTACCTGAAATCGTGCTGATATTTGAATTTATGAAATAAATTCCCCAGGGATTATTGATTGCTATATTTTTATTGAGAGTATTATTGCTCGAGTATGTCGAATAAAAACCAGAGCTTCTGGTTAAACCTGCGCTCGAGCTTGCTATATTGCTGGTCAGGGTGTTGCCGTTTGAATTATTTTCAAGCACAAATCCATGACCATTTGAATTTGCATTGTTGTTTGAGAGTGTGTTCACTTCAGAACGCACGAGATGAATCCCATATCTTGAGTTGGAGTTTACACTGTTGCCCGAGATCGTGTTATATTTTGAGTCACTCAGATATATTCCCAGGGAGTTTCCCGAAAGGTTGTTATTGGTGATGGCACAGTTACTGCACTTTGAAAGACGGATCCCTGTTACACCGCTGTATCCACCTGAATTGACTTTAAAACCGCTAATCGTGGTATAATTTGCTGTCGTGTAGAATACGCTTGCGTTTACATTCTTAGCTGTAATTACTGTATCCTCAGGATTTCCTGACTCTGACTTTATTATGAGATTAGGTTTACTAATCGTGATATTTTCAGAATATGTTCCTGGCTTAACGATAATAGTATCACCTGAACTCGCACTATTCACTGCAGCCTGTATCGACTGTATAGGGCCTCCTGGCTGGACAGTAATCTCTTTCGCAGTTCCGATTCCAGAGCCTAATGCAAAGATGAGCAAAGCCATCAGCAGGATGATTAATTTATTCATTTGAATTCCCCAATATGAAAGTAAAATTTTTTGCTTACACTTGTTCTAATAAATCAGAAATTAAAAATAAAACAATATAATTATTTTGGTTAAGATAATTTCAAAATCAAATTGGAAAAATGTATCGAATTTACATCATTACCTCAGTTATTCTCAAAATTAATAGAAACGATTCAGGAGTTTTTCTCTGCTTCTCCCAAAATGCTCATTTACGTTAATATGTCAGAGGATAACTATTTTCGATAAATTGTAATTATTTTTCACCTCTATAATTCTGTAACGATCCAGTCGTCAGAAACCGAATTAACACTACAGAAAAAATTTTAGTTCCCCCTCATGAAGACAATTAACGTTGTTAACCGATTAATTATATTTAAATAGATTGCGATTAATATGTTATAAAAGTATCCCCAAAGAGTGCATTTCATCTATAAATTATTCAGATAAAGAGAAGGAGAAAAAGATTAAGGAAGATAAGGAAGAGATAAGGAAGAGAAAAAATTATAGTAAACTCATGAATTCATTACATTCGTAAAAATAGTTTATAGTTTATACGAACTACACATTGTATTTAAATTATTAAAGTTTTATAGTTGTCGAAAAACACGGGCAGGGAAGACTCAATCAGGACACAGGAACCACGGAAGACACGGAAAACTCTGTGCCCGTAATTCCTTTTTTCCGTGTTTTCCGTGCTTTCAGTGGTTTAACTCACTTTATTTTCATACTTTAAAAGGGCAGGGAAGAACTCAAGCAAGAAACGAGAACCACGGAAGACACGGAAGGCACGGAAAAACTGTGCCCTTACTTCTTTTTTCCGTGTCTTCCGTGCTTTCCGTGATTTTAACTCACTTTATTTTCATACGTTAAAAGGGCAGGGAAGAACTCAAGCAAGAAACGAGAACCACGGAAGACACGGAAGGCACGGAAAAACTGTGCCCTTACTTCTTTTTTCCGTGTCTTCCGTGCTTTCCGTGGTTTTTTTCGTTTATATATGAAGGAATTTAGAGATGAGAATATAAATTCATATTTCTTAACTTATATAGTGTCAATTTTTAATGTGAGAACTATAAAAGAAAAGAAGGAAAAGAAAAAATTTAAAATGAGGATGGGGATAAGAAGCAGCAATCCTCATCCAAACCTCAGCCTGTTATTTATATTCCATTATTTAGGCTTCTTTTGTGAACACGTACTTTAACTTTGACTCATACTTTAAATTATTTCCATTCAGGTTACTGATATCCTTTATTCATTGGTAGTTATTTCATCTCCGCTGCTTTCTGTCTCATCAGGCATTATTTCAGTTTCTTTGCTTTCCGTTTCATTCGTGGTTATTTCGGTTTCGTTGGTGCTCGTTCCCGTTTCACCGGTATCAAGATCTTCTACAGGTGTTATGGGTTTTTCGGATTCAAAACCACCTACAAGAGGCAGGAAATCCGTATAGCTGTTGCTTGGGAGATTATAGACTGCATCAGCAATGCCGTCCCCATCTCCGTCTGTTGCGGTTTGGGAAAATCCGGTTCCGTCAGGTTTTGCCCAGAAGTTACCTCCGAGATATGGTCCACCGACAATATTAGTTCCTGCGGTTTTTGTTGTGTTCCAGACGTTTCCGAAGCTTCCGTCTTTAACATCTGTATTAAAGAAGTTATTGAAGTAGTTATCAAAGACAATATTATTGTTGCTTGTAGAGGTCATGAAAATGCCGTAAATGCTGTTCGAAACAATAGTATTTCCTGAAATGGTATTGCCGTCAGAAGTGCTCAGGTGAACGCCCCTATTGCTGTTGGAGGCCTCGTTTCCGGAAAGCTTATTGCTTCTGGAATAGGAAAGCAAGAACGCATACTCGCTGTTATCCCGAAGAACGTTGTTTGAGAAAGTATTTCCATCGGACATTATCAGATAAATGCCTCTATCATTACCGGAAGCTGTATTATTACCGAAGGTATTGCTGGTCGAGTTGCTCAGATAAATCCCATGACCTCCGTTCGAGTTTACAATATTGCTTGTAAAGTTATTATCGCTGGAATTCACCAGAACAACACCATGTTCAAGGCTTGAATTTGCCGTGTTATTTGAGAGAATATTCCACTGTGAACGCGAGATATAAACTCCATATCTGTTGTTTAGAGCTGTGTTGTCAGATAATAGGTTGTAGCTGGAATCCCGCAGGTTAAGTCCCCTTCCACTCTCCTGGAGAGTATTATTAAAGACAATACTGTTGTTGGAGAAAGCCAGATCTATCCCAAGGGTATTGTTTAACAGTGTGTTTTCACTGATAGTACAGTTAGCAGAGTTCAGTAGAGAAATACCTGAGACATTGTTGTTCGAAACCTCATTCCCTGAGATGTCGTTATTTCCTGAAGATGAGATCCTTATACCGTTACCGTTATTCAAAGCCATGTTTCCTGAAAGTGTGCTTTCGCCTGACCTCAACAGGAAAATGCCTCTGCTATTATTGATTGCCGTATTATTGGCCACGCTGTTGTTACTCGAATCAATCAAACAAATACCATAAAAGATGTTTGAGTCTGCAGTGTTGCCTGTCAGATTGTTATTACCGGAACCCACAAGATAGATACCGTAATCTTCGTTTGAGTTTGCTGCGTTGTCTTCCAGGCTGTTTTTGCTGCAAGCCTCCAGAACAATACCATGGTTGGAATTCTCATTTGCTATGTTTCCTGATAGCGTGTTCCCTTCAGAGCTGGCAATATAAATCCCGAATCTCTGGTTTGAAACATTATTGCCCAGGATTTTGTTATAGTTAGATCTCTCAATGTTAATTGCTCTCTTGCCCTCTGTTATCGTATTATTGAGAATAGTATTGTACATGGAATTCTTTAAATATACTCCAAGGGCGTTGTTAAAAATCTCATTATTATCTATGGTACAGTTATCGGATGCCAGAAGATAGATTCCCGACCTGTCCATTCCGGCTCCCATAATACCAAGCCCCCTGATTGTAATGTTATCTGCTTCCACACGGAATACATCTGTAGCGTTATTACTCGCCACAATTATTGTGTCTTCAGGGCTCTCGGATGCTGATCTGATTACGAGATTATCTTTTGTTATTACGATACTCTCGGTATAATTTCCGGGACTTATTACTATTTCATCCCCCGAATTTGCATTGTTTACTGCGGCCTGTATCGATTCTCCTGGCTGGACTAAAACCTCGGCTGCAATTCCTGTACATGAGCTTATCGTAAAAATAAGAAAAGCTACCGCTAAAGTAACGAATCTATTTATTTAAATCCCCCGCATTCAATATAAATTATTATCTAAATTTAAATTAATAAATTAGAAATTAAACATTAAGTCATATAAATATATTGAATCAGAATAATATCAAAATAAAGACATAAAAATATGTGACAAACGATAATCAACAGCCAGTTTATAGAAATAAACTATATAGTTTCTTTTTTTCGATCCCAAGCCAGATTCTATAAGAACAAGTTCTGTACTCTGCTCGCATAAATTACCTGCATTGCATGAAAGGAATTTCTTTATCTCGACATAATCAGAATAGATTGAGTATAAAGGGGATCATATTTACTGTTCAGTTCTTGAGAAAATAATTTTAGAAACCCGAGAAATGAAGAATTTATAGCATGAAGAATTCAGAAAAATGAAGAACTTAGAAAAATGAAGAACTTAGAAAAATGAAGAACTCAGAGAAATGAAGAACTCAGAGAAATGAAGAACTCAGAGAAAAGAATCGAAAAAATGAAAAAGATATGATGAAGGTATTGGACCTTCATCCTGTATTTTTTCTGCACTGAAATTTTCGCTTTATTTTCATTTTACGTCTTTATTTTCTTTTATGCAGAAATACAGCGAGCAGGCCAGCGACTCCGTAAATCATTTCAAAGCCAGGAGTGCTGTTGCTTTCTTTCTCAGGAGTGGTTGTATTTTCTTCACTTGTAGGCTGTTGTTCAACATCTGCAGCTGTATTTCCAGTGTTTTCTTTGCTATCTCCAGTTTCAGGCTGTATTTCAGTTTCTTTTGCTGTTGCCTCACCTGTTATTGCAAAGGGAGAGAATCCAGGGGTCTCGGCTGTGAAATACAGATATTTGTCATCTTCGCTGAGCAGGGTGGTTGGAAGCTCATTCCATTTCTTGTCATTATATCTGTTCAGGATGATTGAAGACTTGTCAATGCCTTTATCCTGTATCCAGGATTTTTCAACTCTGAAACAGGCGACCGCATTTTCGAGATTGTCTTCATCACTTCCATACCCGCCGTTTCCAACCCAGATGTTCAGGTAATTGTAGACCTCATCAGTGGGTGCATCCGGTGTAAGCGTGGATTTATTTTTAAGCATCTCGACAATGGTCGTGGTCTTGCCAACGGTCTTCTTTGAGTCAAAGCTCAAGTATGCAATAGCAGTGGCATTCTGTGGGAATTCAAATTTCATGGCTTTTCCGCTTGTAATGAAGACCTGGGAAAGTTCCTTTGATTTGACATTCTTTGCAGGCTCAGGAGAACCGCTCGCACTTCCGCTGCCACCGCTATTCCCACTGCCGCTACTGCTGCTACTGCTGGTTGTTTTCTTAAGTACAGTTATTGTAGCAGTCTTTGTAGAAGTTCCATTTTCATTGCTTACTGTCAGGTTGACAATATAGGTTCCGGGTTCTGTATACGTATGAACTGGATTCATCTCCTCTGAATCGGTCTGTCCATCGTTATTGAAATCCCAGACTCTTGATGTTGCATTTTGAGAACTGTCATTAAACTGGACAGTAAGGGGGACATAACCTTCACTAACATTGCTGCTAAAGTCTGCAATCAGAACATCTGGATCTGTCACTGTTATGTAATGATATTTTGTTATCCTTGAGAACCCAACGCCGCTATACCGACTAAACGTTACGGTATATTTTCCTGGCTTTTCATATACATGTGTTACATATGGAGTAGCCGATTCATTACCACCTACCCAATACAACTGAGTTGTGCCTTCTCCAAAATCCCACTCACGATATATTGGAGAATTTTCTTCGTCGTCGCGGAATGTTACTGTAAGTGGTGCATTTCCAGATGTTACATCGGCTGAGAAGTATGCAGGAGTTGCAGGTTCGCCCCACGTTACAACGGATACATAACCATACTTACTTATCGTGTCATTACCTGCTGCATTTTCTACTGTTAGATTTACAGTATATCCACCCATTTTCCCATACACATGGGTTGGATTCTGTTCTGTTGATGTGTTTCCATCTCCAAAGTCCCAGAACCACGAAGTCGGTGTGCCTGTGCTGTTGTCAAAGAACGATACAGCATCATTTTCATAAATTCCATGATCACTAAGCCTTCTCACTGCTTCTTCAACTTCCAGAGAATAGAAGTCTGCAACAGGATCAGCTACCGATTTTTCCTTGCCGATTACGGTGATATATCCTTCCTTTATTACCGTGTCGCTACCTGCATCATTGGAAACGGTCAGGTTGACAGTATAGTTACCAGGACGTGTAAAAGTGTGTGTTGCAGTTTCTGCATGACTGGAATAAGTCCCATCTCCAAAACTCCAGTTCCAGGAAGTCGGAGTTCCTCCATTACCTGTGGCAGTGAACAACACAAATAAGGGCGGTGTACCGGATATTGCGTTTGTGGTAAAGGCTGCTGATGGTTTTATGGTTTCTGCTGAAAGATTATATAAATAAATGTCTGTATCTTCATGCAAATCCGGATCATTGCGATAATCTGCATACACGATTTTATCATTATATATAGAGGGCGCGTATGCACAGGCACTGTTAGTTATGCGGGTTGTTTTGGCGGTAGATATCTCATACATGTAGACATCGCCTGCGCTGATATATACAATCCGATTACCGTAAATTTTCGGTCCACTTGCTGACCTACTCGTGGTGATCTGCGTAGTCTTGTGTGTAGAAATATCACGCATATAGATGTCATTTCCACTTTGCCAGACAATGGTATTTTCATAAATGTCGAGTCCATTCACTACATCACTTGAGTTTGTGGTACTCACTTTCTTTGATGGTATATCATAGATATAAATTGTCGATGGGCTATTTGGACTCACCCATATAATTTTATTACCGTATATAGCCAGTTTGTAATCAGCGTCATTGCCATCAATTATCTTGGTTTCGTTTTTAGTCTTTAGATCATATAGATATAGAGTGCATTCTGTGTATGGTTCATTTCTTTCATATACTATTTTATCTCCATAGATATCTGGTAGACAAGCTCCATTTGCTATTTGTGTTAATTCTTTAGTTGATGTATCATAAAGAGCAACTCCAAACCCATTATCCCAAACAACTTTACTCTCATATACCTCCATATTACTAAACACACCACCATATACATCATCCAATTCTTTTCCAATAGAAAGGTCATAGACATGGGGAGTATTTGCAGAGGTTTCATACCACGTTACTAGATTACCATATGTGGCAGTACTCACAACCAACCGTTGCTCTGGAACAATTTTTGTTTCCACTCCTGCTTGTGCAGCTGATACTGCGTTTGAGAGTAAAATTAATAATACAAAAATCAGGAATGTTGAAGCTAAAGCTATTGAACATAGCTTCCCCCTATTTCTCATTTTCTTTTCCCCCCGCATAGCCTCTATTTTTCAAAGCTAGTACAGTTTACGTAATTTGTATACTTTTATACTTTACTATATTATTGTATTTTTTAAATTAATAAAGTCAAATACGTATATCTTTAAATAACTTATGCATTAAATATGAAAATGATCATGTAATAAGGCAGTCAAGGCCATAAAAATGCGTAAGTAAAATATTTTACCTCATCTTTTTTTATTCTCTATTACTTTCTGTTTTTTATTCTAAAGTGTCTTCAATGAAGCATGGATATGTGTATTTTTCAAAAAAGATCCAACATTCCGCAGATATTCTCGAAAAAACAACATTTTTCCTGCTATCAGTTTTGGAGAATTACTCAAAAATTTCCGGCTATTACCTCAACTGAAGCTTTGGAAAATGGGGTTGAATATTTTCAGTGAAGGCAAAAAGGTCAAAAATAGCAGGACATTTAAAAAATATTTATTTGAATGTCAGAGGTAGTTTCCAGAAAAACGATAGCAAGAAAAATTGTAAAAATTGTAGGGGCATCTGCGGAAAGTGGGAGAGAGAAGAAATCAGAAAGAAGAAATCAGAAAGAAGAAATCAGAAAGAAGAAATCAGAGAAAAGAATCGAAAAAATGAAAAAAATAGGATGAAGGTTCAATAACTTCATCCTTAATTTCTTCTTTAATGAAATTTTCGCTTTATTTTCATTTTACGTCTTTATTTTCTTTTATGCAGAAATACAGCGAGCAGGCCAGCGACTCCGTAAATCATTTCAAAGCCAGGAGTGCTGTTGCTTTCTTTCTCAGGAGTGGTTGTATTTTCTTCACTTGTAGGCTGTTGTTCAACATCTGCAGCTGTATTTCCAGTGTTTTCTTTGCTATCTCCAGTTTCAGGCTGTATTTCAGTTTCTTTTGCTGTTGCCTCACCTGTTATTGCAAAGGGAGAGAATCCAGGGGTCTCGGCTGTGAAATACAGATATTTGTCATCTTCGCTGAGCAGGGTGGTTGGAAGCTCATTCCATTTCTTGTCATTATATCTGTTCAGGATGATTGAAGACTTGTCAATGCCTTTATCCTGTATCCAGGATTTTTCAACTCTGAAACAGGCGACCGCATTTTCGAGATTGTCTTCATCACTTCCATACCCGCCGTTTCCAACCCAGATGTTCAGGTAATTGTAGACCTCATCAGTGGGTGCATCCGGTGTAAGCGTGGATTTATTTTTAAGCATCTCAACAATAGTCGTTGTCTTGCCAACGGTTTTCTTTGAGTCAAAGGCCAGATATGCAACAGAGGTGGCATTCTTTGGGAACTCAAACTTCACATTTTTCCCACTTGTAATGAAAACCTGCGAAAGTTCCTTCACTTTGACATTCTTTGCAGGCTCAGGGGAACCGCCGGCTCCACCGCCGCCACCGCTGCTTCCGCCACTGCTGCTGCTCTTTCTCTGTGCATTTATTGTGATCACTTCTGAGTCAGTGCCTTTTTCGTTACTTACGGTGAGCTTCACCGGATAATCGCCTCTGGAAGCAAACTCATAAACGAAGCTCGCATCTGTGGACTCAACAGTTCCGTCATTCCCGATATCCCAGCTCCTAGATATAACGTTCTGGGAAAGGTCGGTAAACAGAACAGTAAGTGGAATATAACCGCTGGTTACATTAGCGCTTGGGGAGGCTACAGGAAGCCCTTCAGTTTCATTTCCAGTTCCTGCTGCTGTCACAGAGATTGTTACAGGTTCTGAGGGATCAGTGCCGTTCTCATTGCTCGCTGTCAGCGTAGCAGTATAGGTTCCTGCAGTTGAATATGTATGAACCGGGTTTTTGTCTGTAGAATCCGCAATCCCATTACTCTCAAAGTCCCAGCTCCATCCAGTCGTATTTTGAGATGTATCGGTAAACTGAACAGCAAGAGGAGCAGTTCCACTGGTTACATTCGTGCTGAAACTTGCTACAGGAAGTATGTCAGGATAGTCTACTAGCGGGTAATTATCTACGACATTTTCCTGAGTATATGCAGAATCCGCTATTCCATCTTCGTTTGAGTCAGGTGTAACCTGAGAGTGTCCGGTGTAATCGGGTTTTGCCCAGTAATTACCTCCAACGTAAGGTCCACCCATAATACTTTTTCCTGCTGCTATTTCTTTGTACCAAGTACATGCCGCATTTTTACAGTTTGCATTTACAACATTATAGAAATTGTTATTATAGATGGTGTTATTAGTGCTTTTGGCACACAGGTACATTCCGTTACCATTCCATTCCATGGTGTTGCTTGAAGCAATGTTGTCTACGGAAGAGTTGAAGCCAATACCAGTTGAGCTGCTAGAGGCTGTATTCTTGAAAACAGTAATGTTGTCTGAAATCGAGACATAGATTCCATGTTCTATGTTATTCAAAACTGTATTATTGGAAACCCTGTCCTTGCTTGAGACAGTAATCTGAATACCTTTTTTATTGTTACCGGTAACGGTATTGCTGTCTACATGACTATTATTGGAATTATACAGGTTGATTCCCATAACATTCGAGCTTACGGAGTTGCCGGTAATGTAGTTATTGTTTGCATTTTCAACATGAATACCATACCCAGTGTTACCATTTACATTATTTGATGAAATTGTATTTCCTATTGCATTAGCGCCGAGTACGGAAATACCTCTTACCGAGTTTTGAGATACAGTATTGCTAGTAATATTGTTGTTGTATGCCTGCTCTATGTGTATACCGTAGTTACTGTTTGAATTAGCTTCGTTATTCTCTAAAACATTATTATAGGCAGTATTGATTACAACAAAACCGTTGAAATTCGAGTTTGCCTTATTTCCTGAAATTGTATTTCCATTGGATGTCCATGTAAAGTAATAACCTGCATCACCTATGGCAAGGTTATTGTTAAATGCATTATTGCCTTTGATGTTGTTATTGTCGGAATACCTCATGGCTATTCCGTAGTGACTGTTTGAAACTGTATTGTCTAGCAAGTTATTATTGTCAGATCCATTCATGAAAATAGCGTGGTTAGCCTGATCTGCTGCATTATTAGAAATTGTGTTTCCTGAGGAATCAACAAGATTAATTCCGTTATCACTTTTTGACACTACATTGCTTCTTACAATATCATTATTTGATTCTTTCAAATAGATACTATAGTTCTTGGTTGAGGTTACAGTGTTACTTTCCACCATAGCGCTGTTAGTTTTCTCTAAAAGTATACCATGAGCAGAACTGTTGCCAGGGGCAGTACTGTCGCTTACAGTATTTCCGGAGATACTGCTGGATCCAGAATTAGTAAGATAGATTCCATACTGATGGTTTGAAATCGAATTGCCAGATATTACTGCATTGCTGGACGAATCAGCACTGATTCCCCTACCAGTTCCTATATTACTGGTTTTGCTGATTACGTTGTTGCGAACAATATTATTAACTGCATTACCCATGGATACTCCAAGGACATTATCGGTAAGTACGTTGTTTTCAACTGTACAGTACCTGCTTCCATAAAGGTAAACTCCTGCACTGCCAGTCCCTCCTGAGGCTCCAGTGAAAGTAAACCCTTTGACGGTTACATTATTTCTGAAGGTAACAGTAAGCACGCTTTTGGTTGGGTCTCTGGCAGTAATTATTGTATCCGCCGGGTTTCCCGATGCTGACATGAGTACAAAGTTTGCGAGATCGGTCTTGTTTATATTGACGTTCTCAGTATAGGTTCCAGGCTGTACAACGACTACGTCGCCTTTGGCTACATTGCTCACTGCAGCCTGTATAGTTGCGTAGTTTCCAGTCCCATCGGCGGCTACGGTATATGTTGCAGCCGCTCCGATAAAGGAACTTAGTGTGAAGATTAAAAAAGCCAGTAGTAAAAGTTTTACTCTGTTTATGTATAATTCCTCCATGAAGATAGAATAAATTGCAAAAGATACTTCCTATAATTAATTAGGAATTAATACAATTACAATATAAACATATTGGTGGAAATTAATATTTACATAAAAGTATTTAATTTATGAAAAAAGGTAAAAAAACTTCTCTGTTTATTGGAATATGCTCCATTTTATGTCCCGGATGATTCACTAATTTCTGTCAAATATATCAACCAGAGAATAAATTAACATCAACTGCACCTCATATTATTATTCGAATTAATTAACGATCTGTGGTTTTAATGAAAATTGGTTCTCAATATATAGAAAAATATTTTTTATAAGTCATTGCCACAGTCACTGATAACTTATTTATTATAATTACAAATAGAAAAATTAATATATTTAGTAAGTTCGTCTGAAAAAGATGAGTATATGAAATACATCAATATCAATTATATAGAGGTTTTATATAGAGGTTTTTTCATTTCTCTTCCGGAAGGGTACCGGAATCGAAAGCGATAAAGAGAGATTAAGAGAAATCAAAAAAATCAAAAGGGATCAAAAGAGATAAGATAGATCAAAAGAAATCAAAAGTATAAGAACCGGAAAAAATTAAAAGAGGGAAGGAGAGAGGGCATGAAAAATCTGCAGAAATCCTCCTCAACAAACCATATTTTATTTCAGTAAACTGTTTCCTGCTTTGTCTTCATATTATATGCTCTGTATTCGTCCGCTTTTTTGTCCTGAAGGTAAACATATGCATATGCAGGAGAATTGAGCCTTTTCCTGTACTCTTCCCTGGCTTCGGCCTGACAATTGTCACAGGCGTAAATAGGAATGGAAACCCCGAAGATTCTGATATCATTCATCCGGCTGTGGGCCTGGGAGTCAATGGTTATGTAGCCCTGGCAATCAGGGCACATCCGGATTGTTTCTTCCTGGAGCTCCTGAATCATATCGGTGTCGTAAAAGATCTGTTTTTTCCGACGATAGAAATCTCCGTGCTTTGCTACCTCTGCCTCCACAAGCTTATCTTTGTTTTTCCAGTTTTCGAGCTGGACTGCGACTATTTCTTCCAGCACCTGTCTGTCCCTTGAGGCCTGGACAAACATGCCTGGCTTGTAGTCAGGTTCTCTGACACAGGAATAGTCAAGTCCTGCCATTGCAAGGATTATGCCGGTGTTTACATAAGGCAGTGCGGTCTGGATTGCATAGCCTCCTTCAAGCACTGCCATATCAGGGGCAAGTTTCTCATTCAGTTTTGCGTAACCCTGTGCGGAAAAACGCATATTTGCAAGAGGGTCGGTATAATGGTTGTCCTGGCCTGCAGAATTCAGGACAAGTTCCGGCTTGAAATCTTCAAGAATCGGAAGCACGAGGGAATCAAGTATATAGAGTATGCCCTCATCCGGGGTTGCAGGCGGCAGGGGAATGTTGATTGTCCTGCCAAGGGCTTTTGGGCCTCCGAGTTCGTTCATGAAACCCGATCCTGGATAAAGTGTCCTTCCGTCCTGATGGAAGGAGATAAAAAGCACATCAGGATCGTTATAGAAGATTTCTTGCGTCCCATCTCCGTGGTGAACGTCGGTATCCACGATTGCAATCCTGCGGATCCCATATTTTTTTCTCAGGTACTCAACCAGAATAGCTTCGTTATTGATATTACAAAAACCCCGGTTTCCATGTGCCACGGTCATGGCATGATGACCAGGCGGGCGGACAAGGGCAAAAGCGTTTTTGACCTCACCTTTCATCAGGGCATCTGCAAGAACCAGGCAGCTACCTGCTGCTATCAGATGAGGAGTTGTAGCCTGGGCTTTGATGTCAGGAACACAGAAATGAACCCTGGCAATATCCTTGTAATCAGCAAGGCGAGGTTTATATTCGGCTATCTCGGGCAAGTCCATCAGGCCCTCTTCGAAGATCTGGTCCCTGGTATAGAGGAGGCGCTCTTCTCTTTCCGGATGCGTTGGGGAGATGGCCCAGTCGAAAGCAGGGAAGAAGATAAGGCCCGTCTTTTTGGCTTTGCTGCGATCTGCCGGAGACAAAGATCCATTTTCCGATCCTGCGCTGGTTATTTTCAATTCCATTTTAACTCCATCGAGGGCTTCAGACTTATGTATTTCAGTTCTCATTTTCGGGATTTCTTTTCCGTTTTCCGAATTTACCCCTTCTACATGCTCTTTTTTCTCTTCTGCAATGTGTTCCTCAGTTCCGCCTTTCAGTACATCCCTGATTTTTCCAAGCCCTAACTTCATTCAATCTTCCCCCTCTTCCATTCGGAGATCAGGCCTGCAGGAATCTGCATATCCACATCAAAAAGCCGCCCTACAGTGTACCAGCCGCTGACAACGTTAAAAACTTCACTACTAACAATCTCGGCCTCATTCGCATAATCGACAATTCCAAAGTTTTTCGCACGTTCTCTGAGGAGTCTTGAGGCAAGGGCTTCGGCTTCATCCAAGCCCATCTTGTTGAAATTCCCTATATCAGTTTGATTAAGACTGACAATTTTTCCTTCTTCGGCGATTGAATATACCTTCTGCTCAGTATCGATGTGCAGGTTCAGAGTAAGCGTGGGCCTTGCAACGGCTGCCCCTATGGCATTTCCTACCTCCGCATGTTCAGGGATAACAGGTTTTGCATCAAGTTTCTCCGCAATTCCTGCAATGAGACCTCTTGCTCCGCCTCCGATTCCTACCACGTTTTGAGGTCTTTCCTTTTTTTCTTGCAGAACTTCCCATATTCTGTAAGCGGGCTCCTGTTCCCATTCCAGAAACATCTCATGGACTGCCTCAGCAATCATCTGCGTGGTTTTATCCACTATCATAGACGCAGTCTCAATTTCGGATTTTCCCAGTCTGGAAGCTGTGGCTGTGAGCGCTTTTCTGGCACGCTCGATACTTCCAAACTCAATAAGCCCGAGTACCCTCAGAGCATCGGTTGGAGTAGTTTCCTTTCCTCCCATGCAACAAGCAGGCCCTGTCCTGTCAGGACCGACGGTTATCAGCTTTGTACCGCTGTTCGAATCCGTAATCCTTACAACACTGTCTCCTCCCACGGCTATGGAGCGGACTGCAAAAGCCCGGACGTGCGTCAGGAAGGTGCCAAGTTTTGCGCCTTTGGAGGCGAGAAGAGGCTTTCCTGAAAGGATCAACGCAAGGTCTGTGGTGGTTCCCCCGATGTCCACTACAACAGAAGTCTCTTCTTCCGGAGTAAGAGCAAGGGCTCCAATTGTACTTGCGGCAGGGCCCGAAAAGATAGTTTCCACAGGAAACTTTATCGATTTCTCAATCGGGAGAGTCCCTCCATCGGCTTTCAGGATGTAGACAGGAGCTTTGATATTTCTCTCCTCAAGAGCTTTTCTGACTTTCCCGACAAACTCCTGATAGCGCTCCCTGGTGGCAGAGGCGAGCATGGCAGTTGCAATTCGCCTTGGAAAGTTCAGTTTTCCCGAAACCTTATGCCCTAGTTCCAGTTTGCAGTCCGGATACATTTCCCTGAATATTTCTTCTATCATGAGTTCGTGGGAAGGATTTCTCTGCCCGAATTTACTTACAACGGCAGCCCTGGAAAAACCTTGTTCCCGAATTATGTTCACTATTTTCCGAACCTCAGCCTCATCCAGGGGCTGAATTTCTCTGCCTCTGTAATCCATAGCCCCTTTGAGATAAAAGCTGTCAGGAAAAGTATAACTTGCAGGATTAATCCCTGGCCCCGGAATGAGCAATAGGGCAACTCTATCAGTTTTGCCTTCGGCAATTAAATTTGTTATCACGGTTGTGCTGAATACTATCCTTTCCAGCTGTTCAGGGGAGATATCTCTGCTGATTGCATCAAGGGCTTCAAACAGAGAATTCAAAAGATTTCCTGGCTCAGTGGAAACCTTGGAAGTACTGCATACATTTCCGTTCCGGATAAGCACAGCATCTGTAGTGGTGCCTCCGACATCAATTCCTATTAACATTCACAATTCGCCTATCCTCACCTTTACGTATTCTTATTGTCATTTTTTATTGTATATTACATTGTCATTTCTTTCTGTATTTTACAGCCAGTCTCAAATGATTTCTATAGAAATAAATGTGTGTTTTATCCCAATTTGCGTAACGCTAATTTGTGCAATGCACTCCCCCTGAGTAATTTGAGATCCACTTTCATGCTATCCGGTAAAATTTGTTCTAAAAAAGTTATAAAAAGAAAGAGGATTCTGACCCAAAAAGAAGGAGTATTCTGACCTATGAAAGTTCATCTATAAGGAATTACCCACGAATTCTTTAAATTTTGGAGTTTAAAACAAAGCTGAGATCTGAGTTTATTAAAAAACAATTAATCTGCTGTAGGTTTGATAATGTAGGTTTGATAATGTAGGTTTGATAATGTAGCTGTTGATAAGATTGCTGTTTTAGCAAAGAATTAGAATTCTTCGGCATATGCATGAATATGTTCACCTTTTTCATCCGGCCAATTTTAACCAACTTTTTTATCCTTATTTTTATCCTTACTCCTGAAATCCCTTATCATCAAATCGGATAGTAAATTTTGTTTCTGTTCCTTTTTCAAGCTCAATTGTCCCATCGAGTTGGTCAACAAGGGCATTTACGAGTTGCAAACCAAGAGTTTCGGGGTTATCAAAATCGATGTTTTCGGGGAAGCAGCCTCCATTGTCCGAATAAACCAGGGTAAACGTGGGATACAGTCCTGAGTCTTTTAGGTCTGCATCTTTCTTGGGAGCATTTCCCGATCCCGGAGATCTGGTTTCAGGTTCTTTATGGAGGACGATTCTGATCTTCCCTTCGGTACCTTTCGGAAACGCATATTTAAGGGAATTTGAGAACAGTTCATTAACGATGATTCCCAGGGGAATTGCCGTATCAATCCCAAGAAAAGTGCTGTCCACCTCGAGAAGAAGCTGAATATTCTCGTTTCCAACTCTATAAGAACGAAGAAGTTCAGCAGTCAATTTCCTTAGATATGCGGCAAAATCGACGCTTGCTGCACTCTCTGATTTATAAAGCTCCTCATGGATTATGGACATTGAGGCTACGCGGTTTTCGCTTTCTCTGAAAGCTTCAATAATGTCCTTATCTTTGAACTTTTCAGCCTGAAGGTTAAGCAAAGATGAAACGACCTGGAGATTATTCTTGATCCTATGGTGAATTTCCCTCATGCCTATCTCTTCGGCTTTTGCAAGGGTTTCCTCGGCTTTTTTCCTCTGAGTAATGTCATAAGCATAACCCTGGATAAACACTGTTTCTCCTGAAGAATCGCAGATATCGTGGATTAACTCATGAACCCACCTTACAGTCCCATCCTTCCGTCTGAGCCTGTATTCATGCTCCACAATAGAGTTTGGGGAACAATTTATTTTTTTCCGGCTTACATCGAGCAACGGTCTATCTTCTGGAACAATGAGATCAAGTAGCTTTATTCTGCCGGAGAGAAAGTCTTCTTCCGTGTATCCGGTTATTTCCTCGAGAGCTCCCTCCAGAAAAAGGGGGGTAAAGTCCCTGTCCACTTTAAAAGAAATCCCTTTAAAGTTCTGTAAGAATGAACGGTAGAGCTCTTCACTTTCTCGGAGTTTTTTTGAGGAAAGCCTAATTTCAGTAACATCTTTCATTACTCCAAGAGCCCTGCATATACAGCCTTCCTCGTCTCTAAGGAATATCCCTTTATTTTCCACACAAAAATAGCTTCCATCCTTTTGCCGGAACCTGAACTCTTCATTGAATTTTTCTCCTGTGTTCCAGCACCTTTTAAATGCCTGCTGTATTCCTTTGCGCTCCTCGGGATGAATATGTTCGAGCCAGTCGTAGAAATCGAAATTCTCTATCTCCTTATAACTGTACCCTGTAAGTTCATTGACTGCTCCCGCCCACTCAATAGATCCGTTTTTCAAGTCAATATCATATATCAACTGCCCTATTTGTTCCGCAATAAGGCGGTATCTTTCTTCACTTTTTTGTAATTCTTCTTCCGTTCTTTTGCGCCCTGTGATATCAAGCATTACTCCTACCAGTCCCTCTACATTCCCGTAAAGACTTCTGTATGCGGCTTTATTGAAAAGAAAATCCCTCTTCAGTCCGTCAGAGCACATTACTTTGGACTCATAAACCTGACTTCCTCCCCTCTGGAGCAGCTGCCGGTCCATTCCCTTATAAACTTCCCCAAGTTCTGAAGGAATTCCATCGGAAAGCTCATCTATAGAGCATCCTGTTACTTTTTCCTTTGAACTTCCGAGAATCATCTTTGCAAAGAGCTCGTTGCAGCCCTGGTAAACACCTTTTCTGTCTTTGTAGAACACGGGAGCCGGGATAGTATCTAACAATGTTTCCAGGAAATGGATCTTATTTCTGAGGGCGTCTTCCACTTCCTTTCGTTCAATGGTCAGCGAGATAAGTGCTGCAACTGCGTTCAGGAAATAAGCATCTTCTTTCGTAAATTTCTCTTTTTTCGTGCTGTGGGCAGTCAGCACTCCGTAAGGCTTTTCCACGCTTCCGATGAGGACACTTATCCCGCTCATAATTTCCGGATAACCTTCAAGTCCCATTATCTTGATTGAAGCCTTTTTATTCAGTTTTTCTACCAGGATAGGTCTGTTTGAAAGCACAGTGTAGCCTGCTGTCGAAGCTAAATTCTTCTTAATGATCTTACCTATTTCTTCCGGCTTCCAGCCAATTCCTCTCTCAAATAGAAAATTTCCATCAGGTAAAAGTTTCAAAATTTTGCAGTATTCTACGTCAAGTGTAGCTGCAGCAAGAGGCAATGTTTCGTCCAGCAGGGTCTGGAGGTCCGGGGCTTTGAGAGCCATTTCGGCAATTAGGGAAAGAATTTCGTGCTTCCTATTTATTGAGAAAAGTTTTTTTTCAGTTTGTTTTGAAGGAGTGATATCGAATGCAGAGAGGATGATGCATTCATCGGCAGGTGAGAGAGTAAAAGTGATAGAGTATGTTTTTTCCCCTGCTTTCAGTTCCATCGTTTCTGGTTTTTTTCGAAGAGCTATTCTCCGGACAGTATCCCAGATTTCCGCTGGAAGTTTTTCTCCCTCTCTACTTTTGAGAAGTTCCAGCAGGGACTTTCCTGCTGTATTTGCATAAAGAACGGTTCCTCCTTTTCCGATTCTCAGGACAGGGGCAGGGCTATTTAAAAGAAATTCTCCCATCCAACTTTCTTCATTTATTCCATTTAAGCTGTCATTGTTGTTTATACCAGAGCCACCTGTTCCTTTATTTTTGTATTTACCCTTCTCTTTTAGTAAGTTATTTCTCAATATCCAAGTTGCTTATTCCAGGACCCCAAATCTTGAATCTGCTTCATAAGAGATTGTTTTGTGATAATCTGTAAATTCTTATAACATATTAATATTCTGCTAATTTGGCCAAAATAAATTATAGAAGTTATCAAATAAAGCTTCAGTTGAAGCTGAGCTTTCAATTAAGCATGAGTTTTTATAAAAAGCCTGTCATTTAAGAATCCATAACTGCCAGCAAAGTCTGAAACAATCCCTGGAAAAATGCCCGCTTTCCGGAAGAATTTGCAGATGAAAATACTGAATAAAAATGCCAGAATAACAAAAACTGATAAATAAAATTCAAAACGCAAATCAAAGTTTTGTAAAGGAGGTATTTTTATGGAGAATTTTTACCATCTCAAAAGAAAACTTGATGATATGACCGTTTCGGAACTTTTCGAGTATATAAAGGAAAAATACCCTGAAAACGAGGACCTTGGGCTCGGATCCAAAAAAATCGTCGTCAGAAAAATCCTTAACTTTGAAAGAAATAAAATGAATGAGCAGGAAAAAGCTCAGCAGTAAGACTTACCTTTGCTTCCAGAGCGACAGATTATAATTTTTGAACGTAAGTATTTATATGTAATTCACTCAAGACTTTACAACCGCTGATCATTGAAAGGCTGTGACTTTGTAGATTAGTCCGCTTGCGCGAGCGAAAAACTCACTTCCCATAAATTAGCCCTTTTGGGCGAAACGAAAAGTTAAAACAATAAATTAGTCCTCTCGAGCGTAGCGAGAAGGACCTCGTGCTCCCGAAGCGAAACTCGGGAAGCGAAACTCGGGAAGCGAAACTCGGGAAGCGAAACTCTGCTGGCGGAACTAAGAAAGCGCAACGAAGGATAACACATATACCTTTTCAGGAGAATAATCCCCTATGCAAATCAAGGGAATAGCCCGCGATACCCTCAACTTTATTATCGAGGCCAGCAAGTCCATGGCTCCAGAAGAATTTGCCGGACTTTTACAGGAAAAAGACGGTATCATTACTGAAGTGCTTATACTGCCCGGCACTGAGTCCAGCGACACAAACGCAGTCCTGAGGCTTTACATGATGCCAAATATTAAAGCTGTGGGCTCGGTCCACAGCCATCCGGGTCCAAACCGCAGACCTTCGCAGGCTGACCTGCGCCTTTTCTCAAAAACAGGAAATTGTCACATAATAGTGGGCCGCCCCTATGACAGACAGAGCTGGACCTGTTACGACAGAGAGGGAAATGTTAGGGAACTCCAGGTGCTTGATGTAGAATTTGAGGACGAAGAAGAGATTTGACTTTAACTCCATCTATGTTGTTGCCAGAGAAATTTTGTCCAGCACATTTTCCTGAAGCCCTAATCGCTGATTGAACTCTGGAATATTCCATTCTTTTTTCTTTCTTTAATATCACAATGGGATTTTTTGCCTGTTTTGCCCTAAATTAAACTGAAAATCTAAAAGAGATGTTGTATCACAATAACCGGCAAAAGCTTTTTGTATTTGAATATAAATAAATTTGTAGAGTTATTGAAAATCTACGCCGTACTGAATTTGAGCCTGGATTTTAAATAGCCTACCAAAAATGTTTTATTTACAGATACATATTGTTTATAGGATACATCTTTACACGTAAATATATGAAGAAAAGCGATTTCTCGCTTTAGAGGTTGTATCCTGGCAAACATCTGAGAAGAGAACCAGATGGCCTTCACACATTGGAGGTAGTAATCAGAATGCCTACATGCCAAGATTGCAGATTTTATACGGCTATTGATGAACTAAAAGGCGAATGTTTCAGCCTTGGCTTTGAAGTACGCGGGAAAACCGATTCCAAGAAGTGCCCGGAACGGGCTTTCAGGCCAAACAAAGGTCCCAAATCGAAAAAATCCGGAGCGGCAAGATATTAGAAAAATTGCTGAAAATAGGGGACGAAAAAGCTCGGAAAAGAGGTTTAAAGTGTAATGAATTGAAGCGGACCTCCAGCCTGGACAAACTGCCGGAAAGCACAAAATAACTTTCCTTCTTTGCTTGCCGGAATTAAATGAGCTTAATAAAATCTCATTCAAGATTTTACATCTACATCTATTTTTTTACTTTCACTTTTCCATATTCATTTTCAAGCCTATTTACTCTTTCAAGCCTACTTACTATTACTTTTACAACTACTTCTAAAACATGGACAAGTGAATTCGAAAAATCGTAATTTTGATAGCAGTATAAATAAAACCAATCCAGGTTATTTGAAATAATGATAAAAAATGATAAAAAATTTAACTATCAAAAAAAATTAATAATATGAAAAAATTAATAATATGAAAAAATTAATAATCTAAAAAATTTAATAGTCTAAAAAATTTAATAATCCAAGCTTAAAATAAGATAAAGAGAACTGCAAAATAAGTTAACAAGCGTTATCTGTAGCTTCAAGGACTTCCTGGGCAATCTGGATAAGCCTGAACCAGGTGTTCAGGGCTGAACGAAGGGAAACCGAGTCTTCGGCTTTTACGCTAAGCACCAGCCTGTTTGCATTCTCAAGGGACAGTCCTATTGAAGACCTTTCTGAGAAATTGTCATTAAGTTCGGGCAGGACAGCCCTGTAGATCGTTTCTGCAGTTTCGGTTTCAAAAGTAAATTTTGCGAAAAGTTTCAAAGAATTCCTCCTGGAAAATAAGGATTTGGAGGTCAATACTTTTTAAAACCTCTGATATTAAGTTTAAAAAGGGACTTCCCATCGCCCATAAAATCGATATCCTTTTCTCCAACCGCCATTAAAGTGGAACGAGAAGGAAGTTGATCAATTTTATCTCCTTCAACCCTCCGGAAATGGAAAAAAGATTCAAAGGCATCCGCAATTTCTCCCTGACCTGTGAGTACAGGCTCAACATCCGGGAACCAATAAGAATCAATTTCCCTGGAATACAAGTCCGTAAACCTGAGAGAAAAAAGGAGCTTCCCGGTTTCATCGTAAAAGCTGAGTTCCCCGGGGTTTCCGTGGTACTCTCCTACAACTATTAGAGGCCCTCCCTGCGCGAACTCCAGAAGTTCCTGCACGCCCATTTTTCCGCGCGTTATACACCTGCCGGCCGTAAACCGCGAGAGCAATTTGCAAAGCGTCCTGGTCCTTGCAGAAGGTTTGCGAGAAGAAGTGATTAACATACTCCCCATGACAAGGTAAGAGTATTTTTCACTTTCGCTCCGCCTAAAGAGTATTTTTTTCTGTTTGACAAATCTATGCAGATAGATGGCTTGAAAAATGGTTATAGGTTCGAATCCTGAACCTCGCACTTTTCTAAAGGGTAATAGTAATCTCTCAAAAATGCAACGCACTTTTGCGAGAGTTACGCAAAACCTCTTTTCAGGAAGTTGCCTTAACAAGAATCAGATTTTTTGGAAGGTAGGTTAGTCACAAAAGTTTCTTCTTTCCGAAAGTTCGTTAGTTGAAAAATAAGTTACCTCTTTTCGAGAGTCATCTTAACAAAAAAATCACGTTTTTTCATTTTATAGAAAGTTGCCTTAAGAAAGATTAACTATCCTCTCTTTTAGAAGTAATCTTATGAAAAATTTATACTTATGTAATATTTGAAAGTAGTTACATGAATCTTATAGATGCAGCTTTTTATAAAAAGGGTCATTTTATGTGACGGCCTAAAGTAAGAGCAAAAGTTTACAAAAAAAGTAGAATTGAGAATTCCTATCCAATTTAACGATTCATTAGTCGCTGGCATCCAGAATAAACTCTAAAATACCTAAATATTCAAATAGTAATATTTCTGTAAGTACAATTTATGAAGCGATCTGATGTTAAAAGTCATGAAACATTTAGAGAGTATATTTCTAAAAAAAACCATTTAATTCACATTGAATTTGTTCTGTTTTTCCTACTAAATATTATTATTCTGTATGTGTCCTTTAAGTTACTTATCGAATTTATTTTAGAAATATACTTAATTATAGGTATAGTTGGGACTTCTCTGGTTGGATATTCAACAGTACAATCAGGAGAAACAATAATTGAATTTTGTTCAACAAAATGGGATTATAATTTAGACAAAGCCGAATCCTTATTAAATTCTAAACTATATACTGGAGTCGGAACAATTTTTCTGTTGACAGCTCTTTTAGTAGGGTACTACATCAACTATTCATCTTTAACCTAATTATAAATATTTTTTGATTGATCAATCGAAAATAAAAACATGATTACAATTCTTTTCACATTACTTGCCTTATAGTCCAATTATTTTATCCTACATAATATAGCAGAATTTAGAGATAAAATATATTTATGATATTTCACTTAAAAGCACTCGAAATTAAGTCTTCAAGCCATTCAAGGGTATCTTTTGTCGAGTTTAAAAACTTTTCAATTTCTTCACCAGTTACTAATATTAATATTTTCTCTGTAGCACTCATTCGGGTTTGCTGAACTTTACAACCTGCTTCAAAACCATTTACAGCTATGAAAATACCTACTTTAACAAGATTACGATGGTCATCTATATCCGCAGAAAAAGCTTTTACTTCTCCAATACCAATTTTCTTTGACCAATTCTTACATTCAAATAAAAAATGAGGCGAATTCAATGCTTGTAAAAAAGGCATATCGATGTCGTTTCTAAAAATAACATCAAACTCTTCATTTATTGTGTTGATATTAGAACCTACACATATAAAACCTTTTATTGTTGAGAAAAGGTTTACAGTAAACTGTTCTAGCAACTTGCCTTTTTTATGTGTATCACTCTCTGTTTTACACCTATTCCATATTTCTATAAATTGCTCTTTATTCAATTTCTTGTTACTAAATAATTCAATGTCATTTTCTTCCTCATGTTTACTAAAAAGTTCAATATCAACAATATTATCAATATTTTTCATATAATTTAAGGCGGAAATCTTATCGTCCGAGATAATAGATTTAAATAATTGTTCCATATAAATTAATATTTTTTTCTCTTTACAGAAATTTTCTTGCCCTTTCATGAATTTTACATTACTAAGCGTCTCTAAAATTATTTTTTGAGTCAAATCATTTCTGGGTCGAGAAGCAAAATTACCTATTGTTTTATATATGGAGAGATAAGTGTGTTCTACGATAGTCGAATCAGAAACATCAATAGATTTATTTATTTGTTCTATAGCCAGGCTTAGATGCTTTTGTCCACTTATTGTAAATAGCCCATCGTTTATTGCTAATCTTAAATTACCTCTGCTTTTTAGGAATAAACATTTCCCCATAAGGTAACTCATTTCAGAGTCCTTATATTCATCTTTATGATATTCTTCATAATATTGTGCAGAGATAAAAAACGAGATATTATCATCAGTGTTTTCAACTGCCAATCTTTTATACAATAGTGCTTTTCTATACTTTAAATTAAGCAAAATTGAATCTCTGCGATCAAAATTCTTTTTGTTAATTATCATTTCCAGATTTTCAATATCTTCTATAGTTTTTATTTTACCTGCCTTTAAGCTAAAATAGTCATAATCACTCATTTCAAAAGCATTTATTAATATTTCGGATATCCTATCTCTGTCGTTATCTAAAGAAGATTGTAAATATTGAAAAGATGCCATCTTTAAATATTTTCGAGATTCCTCTTTATTAGTCGGATAATATTTCCACGCAAGACATTCAAATATTACAGCAGATTTTCTATGGTATGTTTCAATCTCACTAAAAAATCTATTCCTATCGCATCTTCGATATAAATGATAAGCCAGATAAGAATATAAATGAGCAACTAGCTCGGGACTATTTGAATCTAGTGCGTACTGAGCCCCATCTTTTAATTTTTTAATTATTTTATCTCTTTGTATACTCAACTGGGCGCACTTGTTATCCCGCTCATTAATCTCACTGTGAACAATTTTATTCCATAATTTTTCGGCTTCATCTTCTAAATTTTTGCACTCCATATATATTGTGTGAGCTTCACACAAATTAATTAAAGATATATTATTAACTTCTATAGCTTTTTGTTTCGCCTCTTTTAATACCCTAATTGACTCTTCATAACTTGATACCTTATAATATTCAAAAGACCTAAGCAAAATAGATAATTTTTCTTCAGGAATTAGTGATAAAGCCTGCTTTTCATATGCAGCCCCAATTTCGATATTAACCTTAGAGATACCATTTTCTATTTCTTCTATTTTTCTCCGTATTTCTTTTCTATTCTCTTTGTCTTTTAACCTACCAAATTCTCTCCATTGAGTATACAGTGAGTTTTTTTCTTTTTTCAAAGACTCTATTTCTTGAGTTTTTAAATCAACAAACCCCATTACTTCCATAGTATCACCAAGATTAATATGGACGTTATAGAGTTTTTTCAGTGTATAACGCTTTCTAAAATTAATCGTAGGATATAAAAGAAAACCTTTTTTAATTTAAGAATTGTAAATTATTTCAATGTCTGATATAGAAGAATGTGCAAAAGCTGCATCAGAGTTTGCAAAGTTAGGATCTACTTCGTTAGAAGCAACAGAAAAATTAGGAGGATATCTAGCCAAAAATTTTGGAGAAATTTTCACAAATGCAATTGGCCTTGTAATAGGCGATAAAATATTATATTTAAGATCTGAAAAGAACTGGGATCGCCATCTCAGAATGCTTGATAAAGTAAATAAAGATCTACTAGAGAGAAACTGCAAAACAATAAGACTAATTCCTCCAAAGCTCGAAATTCCTTTAGTTATAAATGCTAGTTTAGAAGACGATGATAACTTACAGGATATATGGTGTAGACTTATTGCAAATGCTTTGGACTCTAATTTTAACTTAGAAATAAGATTCGCTTACATCGATATTATAAAAAATCTTACTCCGTTAGATGCAAAAGTATTAAAATTCGCTTATGATGAAGTTTCGAGAAAATTTGGTATCTCACAAAAAGAACCTGCTAGAGTATATATGGCAAAAATGATTGTAGATTTAAAGGGAATAAACAAATGTATGGATGTATCTGAGGAGGAACTTACGATAAGTTATAATAATTTAATAAGGGTCCAATGTTTAAAACTTGTTAGTTCATTGAGCCCAATGTATGTTGAAGAAGGCGAAAAAATGCCGTCAATGTTAAGCGATCCTATGCACGTCATCATAACTCCTTTAGGATTAGCGTTTATTGAAGCTTGTATGAAATAATCCTTGTAATCCTATGTACCATATTTTGATTACCTATCCTCTCTATATGTTTTCTCTATTTCTAGATTACTCATCTGAAATATCTATTAATAAAGAACAAGTGTTACTAAAAAACAAAAGTTTGCTTTTATTAATTTAAATCTTATAAAATCTCTCAAAAATAGGAAAAATTTACTCTATTCAGATTAAAGATTTATTAATTTTGAAGCAAAAATTTTATTGGGTAGCTAAAAAATTGTGGGGATATATTTCCCCTCGCTCGTGCTTTCAACTGCATGAAAACATTAAATATTTCTCTCAGTTTCAGTTTTACCACATTTTGAACACTTATATGTTACAATATCAACTACCCACTCTCCATAATCGCCTGACATTTCAGAGGCCATATAATCAGCCATTTGACCTTCAGTCATAGTATAGATGCTACACATTACATTATGCTCCATAAGTTTCTGTTCTCTATGAATTACTGTCATTGGGGTTTTACATTTGCTACATTTTCTTTCTACCATCTTATTCACCTTTAACTCCATAATTTACAAAGTAATTTTGATGTTCTTTTTCATCCTTTGATATTCAGTCCATTGATACGGATTTATCTAGTGTTTCATAAAGTATGAGAATAAACATTTATTACATAATCTACAAGTCTCTTTACCGCTTTTGTTTTCAAGTTTGATAGTTCCCCATTCTTCATCCTATTCTTTATCCTCATCAAATTACTCCTATCAACTCCGCATTCCCTAGCTTCTTGAGGAGTTAAAGTCAAAATTATTTTCTTTATCTCTTCCATATCAATGAAAACCTGGGGTTTGGTTACATCCAAAGGTTGATCTTCAATATTGTTTGCTTCCTTTCCAATATAGATCAGACCATTAACCTGAATGTGTTTTCTCCCTAGAACGCCAATATCCCCCTCAAACTTATTTTCCATGTGTTCAATGTACTGTAAAATGGTTCTGCTTAAAGGCTTGAAAAACTGAGTTCCTTCTTTAATCTCCCCTTTTTCATAGTCAACAAAAGGTTCATGTACAATTTTCTGATAATCATTTGTAAACGGAGCCAACGGCTTAACAGCCTTATCATTTTCTTCCATTGCCTGAAATCCCAAAAGAAAGAAATTGAAAGGCTTAATTTGCTTTTTCCACGGCTTTCCTTGATTTAGCTTCTTAAACCTCTTCAATACGTTTGGCGTAGTAATTGTAAGTCTTGAAATTGCATAAAAGTTGGAATACTTTTCTTCAATATCGCTTTCAGTTATTCTTCCATAATGGAGTTTAAGAATGTCTTGCCATATCTCTGCCTGCCAGTCTTCAACTGAGTTGGAGAAAGGATTTGTTAAATGGCCAAGCCCATGCAATTTGTAAGACCTCTCACCTTCCATGAAACTGATTTTTTCATCTTTGTGATAGTATAGGGCATATCTCTTGGATGCAATCCCATAAAACCAGAGATTTTCTTTCTCAGGTTTAAGCAATTGAATATCAACATTATAGGGGTTAAGAGGCTGAAAGAAATCTGCAACCTCTTGAGCCTTTTCAGGCGGCACGAAAATTGAATCAGTATCCATATATGCGTGAATTTCTCCAAGCTCTTTCAACTTCGCCTCGGCAATCGTTAAGAAGAATCTTGCTCCTGAAGTGATCATTGCACCAAGGAAAGGATGAAAATATTTGCCTGGCTTCTCAAACCTGTTTTCCTTTGTGCTGAAAGTATCAAGCCCGTAAACCTGACATTCAGTTTCCTTGTTTTCAGGATCAAGCTGAATAAATATTCCATAACCCAGAGCATTAACAAGAATTTTAAGAGCCTGAGCTCGACTTTGTAGCTGTTGATATTCAGGGTCATTTTTGTCTATCTTTTTTAGCCGACCCTTAATTTTTTGTCTCTCTTCTACAAAAACCTGAATAACATTATTTTCCTTTGGATCAATATCAATACCAAGTATCTTGGATTGCTTTAACCCTTCTTGTACTCCTTTAGGAATGAACCTTATAGCCTCTATAATCTTTGGAACCTTGCCAGTTAGAAGATAGGAGCCTATAATATCAGGAAAAGAAAACCACATTTCATGATTAGAGGTTAGATAATTGACCCCTACATTAAACCCTGTATTATCTTCCTTGTAATCCATTCTGGCAGGTAAAATGTCTTCATCAGGCAGAATCTTAACCATGACTACAAACTTTTTCCATATATCCTGATTCTGTAGATCTGAAAGACTCAGATTTGAGACAAGTTCTTTTATCTCTTCTGTAGCATCCTGCATTTCCAAACGTTCAGCTATAATATATTTCCATAGACCCATTAACATTATAACTGTAGGATACATGCTTGTAAAATCAAGAACTGTAACTTTTGTTGGTACTTTCCTGATTTTACATTCTGTCCTTCCACCAAAATAAGAAGTCATAATATGCCCAATAACTTGATCTGGAAAGTCTGGGTTTAACTCCAGAAATGGTTTAATTCCCAATTGATCAAGAGCATATTTTCCAATTGAGGCCTGACTATAGATTTTCGTTGGAGGTATGTAAATCTGATAAACCTCAAGTTCCTTGACAAGTGCCTCATATACTTCATAGGTAGTATCGACATCAATAATGTTGTAATCAATGTACTTTTCAGTAACTTTCCCATGTTCAACCCCTTTCATCTTCTGAGTAGAGGTGTTTAGCAACTTTGCAGCTTTTTCGAGGGAAATGTGCTCTTTCTGAAGAAGAACTTCAGCCAGTTTTTGAGCATCCAGAAAATAACCTGGAAAATACTTTTCTCCTTTATTCTGTTGGGTAGTTGTAAATTTGATATCGTAGCTATCCCCAAGTTTTTTGATTACTATCGGAGGCTTGAAAGGATCGTCAGAAAGGGTGAAGGTAAAGCCGCCCCTATTTTTGCGTTTTGAATCTCCTGCTTTCTTGGCTATTCTGCTTAGGTCAAAGGGAAGGTTAAACCCAGAGCAGAGAGTTTTAAGCACAAAGACTTCAGGATAAAATACATTCTCAATAAACCCATCCAGAAGATACAAATTCTTTTTATACTTTCTTGAGTATGTTTCTATAGTCTTAATTTCCTTCTCACTCAAAGATGTTGGATCATAGAATAGACCTTCATAATAGAGGCAACTATTATGGAAGATTTGAAAAGATCCAATTTTGAGGTTTTGGTACTGATCGGTGACAGTTTCAGTATCAAAAAACAGCACTCTTGGATGCTTTAAAGGAGTTTTAAAATGTTTAGAACTCCTTTTTGCTTCATATTTCTCAAGTTTTTGAGTAAAGCCTCGTACCGCAACCTTAGACATTGTACTCCCTCTCATGTCCAATTTCGTTCAACTTTTTTGCAATTTCCCATAGCAATGCACTGACGCTGACAAGCTGATAATTTATTTTGTCCTGATGAGAGGCATTTTTCGACCTAAATTCCCTAGGTACTTTATTTTGATCAGCTGTAATTGTTGCATGGCAGCTTTTGCAAAGAGTTGTTACAAGGTCAGAATTATTTCTCCCGAAGACGTGATGTTTTTCAAATACATCGGGGTCATCTTCCCGACAAATTAAACATTGATCAATCGATTCTTCATCACCTTCATTTTCTATTATACTTATCAGATCTATTTCTCTGTTCATTCTATCAACTCCCCAGTCTTTTTATTTTTGATAAAACAATTTTTGCAAATTAATACTGTTCTTTTGGAAGCAGCTTTTGTGTAAATGTTATACTTAGCCAATACAACTGATCCATCTCTTCCGCAATCTTTACATCGGGGGATGGATCTTCCTTTTCTGACATCTATTTTTAAACATTTTTGATATGTTGTTTTGTCCATGGTTTCACCTGTTAATGTTGGTAAATCTCCAGGAATTCAGGCTCCTCTTGAGCTTCCATTATCTCATGGAGAGCCTGAAGATTGGTTTCAAAACGATGGATTTCGCCTTTAGCATCCTTTATCTGAATATCTTTGAACTTGGCAAGGATCGAAAGATCATTATTTCTTACCGCTTTCTGAACACTGGCAAAATACTCTCCAATTAAAGACCTGTCCTTAGAACTGGCCGTAATTATCGTTCTCTGGCCTTTTGTGGAATAGATCAGCATTTCAACCTGGATCTTATCGGTTTTTGTGGCCGTCCATATTCTTCCAGATTGTGTGAGGTACTTTCCAAGATGTTTGAGTGCAACTTCTCTTTTTAAGCCTGTTTTTTCGAGTGCCTGAGTAAGATTTTCCCCTATTCTTATCTCCCTTAAAACTTGGAGAGATAGCAATCTATCTCTCTTTTCCTGGGGTGAAAGACTATCCCAAGGCCGTGTACTCCAGTCATAGTCTGGTTTCTTGAGATTTCGAAGTTGATTCAAACTTCTGTCAGGATAAACCAGATGTTTCCTGATGATTTCTTTAGCATATTTGGAGTCTCTAGGCTGGACTTTGAGCCACTCACCATAGGTTCTATACTCTTTGGTAAAACGTGGCCTGCTCATTTATCAGCCTCCAAGAGCCTGATAAAAGAAGTTCTCATGACTTCAGCTTGAGAACAGCCAAATTCTTTTGCTTTCTGTGCAAGTTTCTCCTTAAGGTAAGGAGATATTGTCACTAAAACTCTTTTTTTATATTTCATATGATCAAAAATCAATAGCATGGCAAGTTATATATACAATTTTAAGTATAACTTTGAGTATGACTTTGAGGTTAAAAATGGAAAAAAAAGAGCATAGAAAACACAAAAAAGGAGTAGTCTTTGAGGATGAAGTTGTTGAGCTAGTTAAAAGACAGCCTATGGCAAGGCCGCAACTTAAAGAATACCTGGTAAATACTCATAAAGGAGAACTTGGATACAGCGAAAAAACTATTGATACCAAGCTGGCTAAGATGATAGAAGCCGGAATTATTGACTCCTTGAGGTCTAAAGATTTTCCTAAATACGGAATTATTGAGACAGATAAGAGAATTGTATATTATGTTCTCAAAAAAGCTGTGAAAACAAATAAAGAAATAGAAAAAGTATTCGTGCATGTAGCTTCAGATGATCCAGTTGTTCAAAAGTTGACTTTTGAAGAGATTATGAGGCATACTGGAGAATATTTTTTTGATCCTGGTCAATTAGACACTCTTACTACCCTTCTATACTCAAAAGACGATGAATTCGTAAATATGTTACTAGATACACTTTGTGAATATATTCTTGGAAGAGGTATTGAGCCTTCTAACAAGAATAAGTTATTCGAGATTTTAAGAGAAACATTGAATAGATACAAAAAAGGTTCATCACAGTACCCAAACCTTAGACGGCATATCTTGTGGTTACTAGGAAAATATAGAGATAGTACCGTTTTTGTCCAACTTAGATGGGATGCAGAAAATCTTGAAGATCCTATTCGTGTGGTTTCGGAGTATACCAATGAATATGTTTCTCCTATGATGGAGGAACGTTCATTTGACCTTCTCGATCTTCAGCTCACATTTAGCAGACAAGGAAACGAGAAAGGTTCTGAATTTATTTCTAGAATAAAAGACAATATAAGTACCCCTAAAAACTCCTTAAAAAATCTTGAGAAAAATATCGAATTAAGTGAAAGAATAAAGAAACTTCGTGAGGAGAGACTTAAATGAAGCTTCTTTTACTGGAGGGGTATGGCATAGATATGCGTGTCGATGGGGGGAAACTCCACATTAAAGAAGGCATATCCTCTCCAGATGAAGAACCTGAAGAATATATTTTCGCTCCAAAGAGAATAGATATTGACAGTATTGTAATTTATGGCAGAAAGGGTAATCTTACTTTAGATGCTATCCGCTGGCTGATTAAACATAATGTTCAGATCTCTATTCTTAACTGGGATGGAAAACTCTTAACAACAATGCTTCCTCCTGAAAGCACCAATGTAAAGACAAAATTTGCTCAATACCATGCTTTTGAAGATCAGAAGAAAAGGGTAGAAATAGCAAAGAAGTTTATTGAAGCCAAATTCAATAAGTCTCAGTCTGCAATAGACTATCTTAAATTGAGATATCCAGAACTTAACTTTGATATTTCAGATGAACTGGAAAAGTTAGAAGGGGCTAAAACCATAAGGGAAATTATGGGGGTTGAAGGAGGTTTAGCCTGGAAGTACTGGAATGAGTTCTCAAAAGCCATCCCAGAAAAGTATGAGTTTTGTTCTAGGATCGACCAGTACAGAAGACCTATGGGTTCAGGTGATATGGTAAATACTATGCTAAATTATGGGTATTCTTTACTTGAATCTGAGTGTTTAAGGGTCATAAATACTGTTGGTTTAGACCCTCACGTAGGGTTTTTGCATGAAATGAACCCCAGCAAAAACAGTTTAGCCTATGATTTGCAGGAACCTTTTAGGTTTCTTGTAGATTTAGCGGTCATAAATTTAGTTGAAAATGGTACAATGGATAAGAAAGATTTCATTGTAACCGATAATTACAACCTGAGATTAAGGGGTTTAGGGGGTAAGAAAGTAGCTAACGAGTTCTCCAATATGCTCAACAAACCCGTAAATTATGGGGATAAACAGACAACATGGGGGTCTGTATTACTCCTAAAGGCCAGAGAGTTAGCCCATAATCTTACAGGAAAATACAAGGAATTAGACTTTGTTAGCCCCGAATTTGGGATTCAGAGGATTGATTCCCATGAAATAAGGCAAAAGATCCTGAGTATTTCTTATGCTGATTGGAAAAAATTAGGGTTTTCTAAAGGTACTTTACATTACATGAAGCAAAACGCAAAAAGTGACAAGCCTTTTACCCTTAACAACCATGTTTTGGAGAGGGTTAAAGCCTGGGAAAACTTGGTTTCTGGGGGGTCGGGTTAAGGTTTAAGGGGGTCAACTTTTTTCATATTAGCAGTTAAGCTGCCGAAGATACTAATTCAAGGGTTGGTAATATGGTAGGTATAGATAGTATAAGATACGAAGAGTAAAAAAGTAAAGAACACTTTACTTCAAAAGTATCTGATAACTACTCATTAGCTTCTTTCAATATTCTTTTTGCTTCTCGCAAGTCGATTTTTGCATGGGTTCCATGTTTTTCAAGGAGGTGTAAGAGGTTTGATCCGTTCAATAGTGTTAATGGCTTGCCCTTTGCGAAATTGTATGAATCTGAACCGTAATCTGAAGTAGTTACCAGTATTCCTTTTGTTGCCCCTTCATTTAAAACAGTTCCAAATAGGTCTCTTACTGCTGAAACCCCAACTGTATTTGTGTACCTCTTTGCTTGAATTACTATTTTTCCACCTCTAATCGGGTCTGGATCGAAAGCTATAGCATCTACACCGCCATCCCTACTGGCTTGCGTTATATTTACTTCTCCTCCATTGACTTTGAATTCCCTTTCAAATATTTCCCTAATCAAGTGCTCAAAATCTTCCCAGTCCATTGCAGCGAGATTAGTTGAATTATCAATTTTATCCCCGATTTCATAGCTATCTACAAATCGTTTGTCCTCTCTACTGATTTGTAAAATCGGCTGAACAGGTGTTAGAGTTCTTAATTTGCTACTTGCAACACCCTTTAAGTTCTTAAAGCATATCTTGGGGTCAACGTTTGATAAATCTATGTTCAAGAATTCTTCTTTCTTTGCTTGTATACTTAAAATGCAGTTGTTTTCTTCTTTACCTGTTGCTTTATTTATTGATCTTACCCAGCCATTGAAGGAAATGGTATCAACTGTGTTTGCTACATCTGATTCAAAAAGCTCATGCAGCGTTCTGAGGGTTGTTTTATATATAATATCATCATAAATTTTGTTTATTTGATTATCAGGTACTAGATTTTCCTTGAGTTCTTTTTTTGCGGCAATGTACTTGACCTCTCTTATAGTGGGAATTTCTTTCTGTGAAGGCAATTCATATTCAACGATTAGAATTTTATTGTCTGGATTGTATTCGATCTCAAAATTGTTTGGGAATGATTCAGGGTATTTAGAACTGTTAAGCACTATGTCGAAGTATTCGTTAATAGCTGCTGGGTCTTTGGACAGATATTTTTTCTTTTGTTGTTCTATGTCAGCATTAAATGTATCCTGTTGATTTAGAAATTCTCTCTTTTCCGCTTCCCATTTCGAAACCTCTTTTTCCCACGCTTTAAGTTGTTTTTCGTAATCCAAATCTAATTGATAGTTGTATTGGTCGATGGATGCTTTGTATTTTTCCCAATTCGCTAAGGCCGCCGAATATTTGTCTTCGTATTCTTTGATTTTTTGTTCCTTTTTTGACTTGAACATGCTTTCCATAAAAGAGAATGTTGGCTCTTCCTTCGCGGGTTTGTTTGGATAAGTTCTTTTATCTTGAGCAGAAGGTTTGATAGGCATTCGTTTGAGAAAAGTTTCGTTCTTTTTTAGCTTTTCCCAGTTAATTACACTGGTAACTTTAAGAGAATCAAGCAAAATATTTTCCATATCTTTTAGGATATTCGTGGCTTCTTCGGTTCGCCTGTTAGCTTCCTCTAAGTTAGCTTCTCTCTCCTGATCTAATTCTCGTTTAGCAGAAACTGTATCCCATTTCTCTCGCCATTTACTTTTCTGCAAATTAACTTTATTATCAAGCATATGCAAATCAGGCGCTGAAATAACCTTATGTTCGTTTAATCCTTCGTGTGACATTTCTACAAAATAACCCAACACACGACGATTACGAGACGTACTAATTCGCTGCTGTATACGACCTACTCTAATATTATCATCACTCATTAAGCATTCCCACTGTGCTGATATTTTGAATTATTTTAGGAATTGTAGCAAGTAATTGTATAAAAAATTATGTAAAAATCATCATGCGCATGCTAACTCAATATGTTCCCACTAGAATCAGTAATAGTGTCCACATTTGGCGAATGTGTAGCTTTGGAATAACTTTTACTGTTGTGTCATATTCAGCATATTTCGTAGAGAACAGAAACTTATGGAACGCAGTATTGTATGAGGTTTATATAAAAAAATGACTGGCCAAATGGCTGAATATACGGCCACCGAAATGTCAGGCAAGTATGGAGAGTGGGTAGTTAATATTGTAACATATAAGTGTTCCAAATGCGGTAAAAGTGAAACTGAGAGAAATATTTAAAAGATTTTGCTAGTCAAAAATATGAACGAGGGGCAAGAGAATCCCCTCAATATTTTAACCATTTATTAGAATTTTTAAACTTTAAAAGTAATAAACCCTTTCATCTTAACGACAAATTTTGGAGAGAGTTATTTATTGTTAAATAACTAGACTGTATACTTCAGATCATTTTAGGAATAATTACTGAAATATAAGCTTTGTTTCAAAGACTATATCCTTTGCGTCTTTGATAATCTTCTCCCAATTTTCCTGTTTGGGATACTTATCTATATGCTTAGCAATGTTTAGTATACATAATAGCAACTCAACTAATAAATAATCGTATTGTAATCTTTTGAAATCTGTGCTGCCACTATGAACTAAATCATTTCTACAATTATACATTTTATTTATTAGCTCATGTTTTTCGATCCTCTCTTCTTTACTTATGTGATTAATTAGCACCGCTCTCTCAGCTATATTATCTCCTTTATTTTCAAATCTATTAAATACAAGTAATGTTTCTAGTGCTGTGAACATTTTGCTAATATTATGCTGTATTTCTATACTTTTTTGAATATCTCCGAAAATGTTTATTGCAATTAAAAGTTTATTTTCCATCTCTTCTCTAGATTCCTTTCCTTTTTTTAGAATAGCGCATATATTTTCAAAAGCTTTTTTTGCATCTCCTTTGAGTTCATCAGCACTAAATTTGCATTCTATTATATCTCCGTCCCAGCCAGTACTAGATGAGACAAACCCTGTTTTAGCATTTATTGCTATTACTTCATGGAAAATAGGTCTGTTATATCCACCAAAAATTCCAAAATATGAATTTATGTTGAAGAGTCTAACCACATTTAGTGCCTCTTCGACTTTTTCACTTGCTTCTTCAAGTGCTTTATAAAAATCAATAGAGGTAACTTTTGTAATACCTATGGATTTTACTTGCTTCATACGGTCCAAAGTTTTTTCTATGTTCTTAGGTTCTGGTTGATAAATATCTGGTATATGGGATTCTATAGGACTATTTTCAAGTAATTTTTTACGATTTTCTGGAGAATAATCTACAAATTTCACGTCACCTACAAACATTTCTGAGTCAAAAGATAAATTTTCAATAAGTAAAGGAACAGTGTATTCTACTAAATTATCTCTTAATTCTTTTTTCAGATCTTCATAAAATTTATTTATACATTTATGACGTTCGTCTGTTTTAGTAAAAAAGCAATCAATTAAAAAACTAGTAACTTTTCCCTTTAAATATTCTAAGCTGATATTTTCCCCACATCTGTTAAAATCGAGTAAACTATCTAAAAGAAAATTTAGCTCAAAGAAGTAATCACGTTTATTATGAAGACCAATAACTTTATCACCGTATTTTTCACTATATAGGAAACCTTTCTGTTTTATTGTACCTAAATCACTGAGACTACCTTCATACATCATAGACAGTAGTTCAAAGGTATCCTCTTCAAATTGAGTGGATAGCTCTCACTTTCAATTCAATGAGCTTTTTTCTCTGATTAGTTGAGCCAGAGATGGCATCTCAAATGTGTTACTAATTCTATCACATATGTACTGATATGCACTTACGCCCAGTTTCTTTGCTGTCTGAACAATCGTCATAAATGTGTCGTTCGCCTTTGTTCCTTCTTCTGTTATGGTTTGAAGGCTCACATCTCTTTTTCTGACCCTTGCCCTTGCCGCTAGTTCCGCTGCATTATTATGCAGCGGTACCTCTGGCAAAACCAGTACCTTCAACAAATGTTCCTTGTTCCCTTTCGTCTTACCGATCCTTTCGTCCATCTGTTCATATCCTGTTACCGTCGAAAACACTTGATCAAACTTTGCGGACAATTGCTTCGCTACCTCTGAATCTGGCTTTTCTCGAAACTCACAAAGCTCCCCATAAAAGTTCCAGTACCTATCCAGAAAAGCTTCCAGTTTTTCTTTAAAATAAGGTACTATCGGCCTCAATTTCTTGTAGTTTCTCCCATCATGAATCCAACAAAGAGCATGATGATGTGCAATTTGCTTGAATTGACGTGCATCATCACTAAGAAGTGTGGTAACCACAGGTATGTCTGTACTTTTATGATATGCTGCAATCGCACAAGCTTCAAGAACTTTCTTCTTAGTAGTTTTATGTCCATTAGGTGAAAAAACATAATCCAGTTTTCGACGCATTTCTTCGTCACTGAAAATTTGGTTTTTAACAGAAGAGAGCTTTTCCATCCAGAGTTGGGAAACATTAAACGTTTCCATCAGATCAAATGCTTCATCATTAAAGCAGTACGTTTTTTCTTTTCCACATAAAAGTATATCTAAAATGGTTTCCCGATTCTTGTTTGGAACTGTAAAATAAGCAGTATAATAAGGATTACAAAGGATCTGAGTATAATAATTGCTACCATTGACTCTTGCACTCGTATCATCAATCTGCTGATAAGGCGTAGCTTTGAGGCCTTCCTTAAAAATCTCAGCTTTTTCCTGGTGGAAAATATCGGTATCTTTTGTCAAAATTCGAGAAATAGTGGCTCTGGAGATATGAACTCCAATATTTTCCAGAAATTCATGTATTTTGGGCTCTGAAACATTAGCAACATGGTTAAGAGTGATTATAAGAGATTTGATTCCAGGACCAAATTCACCTTTGATACCACCTGGAAGTTCACCGGGATATGTTTTATGCTCAGAGGGAGAATAAAAAATCTCTATTTTGTAGTTGGTGTTCACAGGCTTTATGGATATATCCTG